>WNFB01012370.1_pt1 | contig 12384 bp, 13 predicted proteins | sample 5400501 | NCBI WGS metagenome assembly WNFB01 (sample SAMN13153341, study PRJNA577476) | soil metagenome | isolation source: 200 cm saprolite under Douglas fir tree site 2 hole 1 | place: USA:California | collected 2015-04-18 | reverse complement strand
GGCAGCGGTATACATTTGTTGGGCAGCCGCCGTGGCGGGCATGGATACGGATACATCGTAGGCCCGGCTCAACACCAGGCTCAAATCTTTGTGCATGAGCGAGAGGGCAAAGTTGGTGGGATACTGCTCTCGCCTGACATTTTCAAGCTTAGACTTCTGACCGGGGGTGAGCACGGCCGTCTGCCCCAGCACGTCGAGCAGCAATCCCTTCTCTAACCCTGCCTTTTCACCGAGCGCGATCGCTTCGGCCAGGGCCTGCATGCCCAGGCCAAGCAGGGTATTGACCACCAGCTTCATCGTGGTCCCCATGCCGCTTGCACCCATAGAGAAGCTGTTTTTGCCCAGCACGTCCAGGAGGGGTTTGCACTGCTGATAGGTCTTTTGCTCGCCGCCGACGAAGATCACCAGGCTGCCCTGATCCACTTGTGGCACACTTCCCGAGACGGCGGCATCGATCATCGGGACGCCTTGCTGCTTTGCCGCCTGGTAGAGACGACGCGAAGCGTCTGGAGAAACCGTACTCAGATCGATCATCATCGAGCCATCATGCACTCCGGCAAGCGCACCGTCGGGACCGAACATCACGTCTTGCTGTGCCTCGTCATTGGTCACGCAGGCCATCACGACCTGGCAGCCTGCAGCCAGCTCTTTGGGTGTCTGGGCAACCATCGCTCCCCGTTTTCCTAGCTCCTGGGCCTTCTCCTTTGTACGATCATACACGGTCAGCTGATAACCGGCATCGAGCAGCCTCTGAGCCATATGACTGCCCATGTGCCCCATGCCGATGAAGCCAATGCTTGGTTTAAGATTGTCGCCTTTCGTATTCATCACAATACCTCTCTTTCATCAGAGATGCTAGGTCATCTCGGCAGTTCGTTTGCGCCAGACAACGATGCTACACTATTTGCTTGAAACTGAACACAAACCTCTTGAGCAAGATGCTCGTCATCTATCAGCAAATCTGCTATCATAGATGGAGGAAGAGGGCATTTCCCCTAAAAATCGCATACTACTACCGTTTATGCACGAAATATGCGATTTTCATCCGCTTTCCTGTCTGTGCCAGACAGCGCGCTTCCTCACTCAAAGGCCCACCCGGCAGGATTTCGGGCCACGACCCAGGTGACGCTCCTCGTCCTCTCTGGTTCTAATATAAGGAGGAAGCGTCATGAAAGCGTCATGAGCATCGTCATGGAGAGTGGCTTGAAACGCTGGGGAGTGGCTCACTTGAGAAGGATAACCCGCCGATCTTCAATCTTGCGTGACGGTATTGGCTCGAGAAGTTGAACTGGCCGTGGACTGGAACGCTTTGAGGAAAAAGCGCTTCGCGGCCCCAACAGATCCGCTTTATCTTTGCAACCCACCAGTAGAGATGCCTTGCATTAACTAGATCGGCCAGGACTGATCAGTAATTGGTTATTGGTATCATCATGGAAGAAGTGAGCTTTTCGTCTGGCACGTTGAGTCGCTTTGCCAGGTCCTCCTGCGAGATCGGCACCTGCTCCTGGATATCGCTATGATCCGCTTGATGCTCGCCTATACTTATAGAGAGCAGTACGATTGCTAACCGTTTTACGGACTTCTTACGTACTATCATACCTATCCCACTTCAAACTACGCTTACTGACTGCTACGGTGGAGTCAGGCTAAAGGCATCACGCAGCACTGCGCCATCTCTTACGCGTCCATCTTGCCAGTAAGAACGAGGAGCTTGAGGAACTCCCAGTGACGTAGCAACGCGACGCGGTCACTGCCTCCCGTCTGGTATCTCTGCCGGAGCCAGAGCAATGAGACGATTTCCTCAGAGGTAAAGCCATCTGCAGCCAGTCCCTCCAGATCCGTCACCATCGTGTCAGTGTGTGCAGTCATTTCATCCTGTTCCTGTGTAGAGATGTGTGTATTCATCATGATCTCCTTCCTCCTGAAGAGGTTGTGTGAAAAGGGAGCCTCAAATCGAGCAGGAGGGACTCTCTTTCTTTTTAACCCTGCACCTCGTCAGATGTTCTCCTGCCTCTTTGTTGATAGTATGAGACACAAGCGTCATAAAAGCGTCATGAGCATCGTCATGAATGCCTGCTCTTGATTTCTTCGAGAGCGCGAGCGCCCTGCGGCTCCTGCGAATGTTGTGCTGCACCTGCCCACTATTTGGCAGCACTTTGGCCTTGTGTGGAGGCACTTCCCGTTCATGACACGGCTCATGACGCTTTCATGACGCGCCCTCTTCATACTAGCAGCAGAGAGAACGAGGTATAGCTAGAGCGAGGAGGCCCCCAATACAGGAGTGGTTCTCATGGAGCCCGTCAAATAGGCAGGGATGCACAGTGACGAGGAAACAAGTAAAAGGAGTTTCGTAGCAGCAAAAAGCGCTCCTAGTAGCGAAGCCTTCACCTGGAACTCAGGTGAAGGCTTCGCTACTACAGCGGTGTTCGGAATGATTGAGCCCATGGCAACTTCGGTGCATTGATTGAGGCAGCTATAGGTTCTGTCACTTGGCTCAATATTTCTGCGCACTGCTGTAGCGGTAGTTTGTGGACAAGGGTCAAGCTGAACTGTAGAGTGGGATGGCATGCCCTCCTTCAAGCCAATTGAGCAGGAGTTGCAACGGAGGAGGCGGGGGCAGTGGCGACCAGCCGTTCCAGTAGCGCCGCAGCATGATCCACGGCTCCAGCCATCCGCGCACCGCCCGCAGCGCCCTCGGCCAAGACATCTGTGGCCGCATCCCTTTTTCCTCGCTGATGCTTGGCTGTGGAGGAACTCCCGGCTCAGATGGCTCTCGAGCCTCCTGTGTCATGAACGCCTCGGGATGACTGGCATGATACCAACAGAACGAGAAGGCGCAACACACCAGTTGCCAGTGCCTGCGCATCGCCCGGTCGAGCCTCTCCTGATACTGTGACCAGCCCAGGGCGTGCTTGACCTGTTTATAGCTCTGTTCGACCCACATCCGTAACCCATAGTGTATGGATGACGGACTTCATGACCTGCTGGTCCCCGTCACATCGTGACCAGGCAAACAAGCGATGTTTGTAAGGATGAGCTTTCTGCTTGCTCGCCACCCAAGAGAGCCATCTGACAAGAGCGAGCTCTTCAGCAGGGAGAGAAAAGCAGACGATATGCTGCTTGACGCTGCTGCCAGTGCCCTTTCTCGCTCCCTATGGAGGACAAAAAGACACAACGATGCCCGATCACGAGAGGTGACTCGAGATCTTGAAGGTGGCATCCCGGCTCTGCGACTGTGTCTGCGTTCAGGCCCAGAGGCGACCTTGATGGTATCTGACATGCGTCTGGAGATAGCGCCGATACTCCGAGCGTGCTTCTTGCTTCATCAGCGTGACATACTCCTCGAAGGGTAGGGAAGTGCCATACAGTCCCTTGATGGGGAGCTGCTTGATCCAGGAGGCCCCGTGCCAGATGTCAAACTGCTGGCGCTCCGCCTGCACCACACAGGCCAGCCGTTGGCCTGCCAAGGCTCGGCTGACGTAGTAGTGTTCATGGTTGATAGTGATGCCACCATTGGCCTGGACGGTGCGGGCAAAGATCTGCTGGTGCGCTCGCCTCAGCCAGCGATCAGGATCGACCGTCTGGGGCACAGCGGGCAGCCTGGGGAACTGGGGGCAGACCACACGCGGCGGTTGGTTGCTACAGGAACGTGCCTGGTTGGGACGCTCATCGTTGTAATGGATCAGAAAGGTCTCGGTGGCCTCCTGGACCTGTTGGCGGGTGCCAGGCCGATGTACCTGCAAGCACTCCTGCGAGAGCGTGCGATGAAATCGCTCCACATAGGCGTTCAGATCGGGGCGATGCGGCGGAATGACATTGGGTTCCACGCCAAGACACAGCAGAAAGCGCACCAGTGCAGAGGGGAAATCGCGACCACTGGGGCTTCCGACGAAGCGGGGATCATTATCAAAGGTGAGCATGTGAGGCAGACCATGCTCGCGCAAAAACTGGGCCACGACCTCCAGCAGGATTTCAGCATCGAAATCAGCTCCGACCTCCCGATGGAGCCAGATCGAGGTACCTGCATCGACGAAGTTGGCAACCTCGACCACATGCTGTTGCTTCCCTTCTGGATCAGAGGGCACACTACTAGCATCTTTGAGGTCGAACTGGACTTCCTCCCCTGGCTCTCGCAGTTCCAGTGGCTTGGGCTTGCGGCGACGATCCTCTTGGATACAGCCCGCTTGGCGAAGGATCTTCCAGATCGGTGTCTGGGAGCGTGGCAGGCGCACGCCGGCATCTTTGAGCGATGGATCACGATGCAAATAATACAGAATCGCTTCTGGCCCTGGGATGCGGTGCAGGTTCTCCGGTGGGGCGATGCGGATCTCCAGGATGCGCTGCACGACCGCTGGCTGTGAGGCAATCGAGGCAGGCGGCGTGTGGCGGGCACGCGAACGGGAGTGCAACGCCATGACATCACGGGGGTCGGCTTGGCGCAGCCGGTGGAGCCATTTACTCACCCAGGAGCGCGACATCTGAAGTGCAGCAGCCAGCTCTTGGTGGGTCCAGTACGGATGGCGTTGGGCCAGCCAGCGTAACGTGGCTCGCTTGGCCATCAAATCAGCTTCCAAGTGCATGGGAGTCTCTCCTTTCAGAGGAAGATGGTCTCTATGGGTTACGGATGTGGGTCGAACAGAGCTATAAACAGGTCAAGCACGCCTTAGGCTGGTCGCAGTATCAGGTCAGAAGCGACCGGGCGATGCGGCGGCATTGGCAACTGGTCTGCTGCGCGTTCTCCTTCTGCTGGTATCATGCCAGTCATCCCGAGGCGTTCACGATGCAAGAGCCGAAAGCGCCATCTGAGCCAGAAGTTCCTCCACAGTCAAGCGTTCCTGCCTCCTCGACAGGAACGGGGAAAAAAAATCAGCGAGGAAAAAAGGATGCGGCCACAAATGTCCTGGCCGAGGGCGCTGCGGGCGGTGCGCGGATGGTTGGAGCCCTGGATCATGCTGCGGCGCTACTGGAATGGCTGGTCGCCACTGCCCCCGCCTCCTCCGTTACAATGCCTGCTCCACTGGCTTGAGCGTGGACATGCTATTGCTCTCTACAGTTCCGCTTGACCCTTGTCCACAAAGTACCGGTATTTGCGTTTGGATAGCCATTGTAGCTGGACTGAGAGCAGGGGAAAATAGCCGTTCTATCCTGGTTCTTCTGCCAGAAGGGGTTGTACAATGTATAGGTGGTAACATATACCAAGCCTCATGGCTTAACTTCGCTGGAATTGACCGTATCCAGCTTGCACACAGAACAGAAATTAACGGCGTTGATGGTGATATTTCAACGAGAACATTCTATTGGCTGGATGTCTATGGTATCAACGGAACCTACCGTAAATGGTGGGTTAATGGTTGTTTCGGAGATACTGCATATTTTTGTAAAACGATTATTGCAGCTTATGATTACTATCAGAACTATACGGAAGGAGACGAAACATGAGTGCAGGGCAAAATCAGGGGTCAAGACAGAACGAGGTCAAGGAGATTGCCAAAGCTGAAGCATACAAAAATGTTCCTCGGTTGGGACAAGATAAAGTGGAGATAACTAACGCTATGTGCAGTGTAACGCGGATGCCACACAAACAACAGAAAGCAGTAGGGCCTGGGGAAGCAATAAATGAATACATCCAAGATGAAGAGTGGGAAGTGATTATCCTCCTTAAAGTTTACTCACAAGGTCTGAACGTCATTGTTTCTCGCTATCCTGATGGAGGTCTAGCCGTATCAAGTTTTTTTCCATTCCCCCTTTGATGCAACAATTATGCAACGGGCTATACTGAACAAGACTTTTGAGACTAGAATTACTTATTCATTAACTTGGCTCCTGCTCGTCTTGCGCTAGTTTTGTGGGCTTGTGGCTCCTGGGTCTTCGGTAGCCTGGGCATGGGCGCATTTTTGGGATATACTATGCACATACCTTTCTAGCCTGGTTATGGCTGGATCAAATAACTGGCGCTCGCTCCTAGCTGACAACTTTGGCGAGCGTTATTTCTTTTTGGTGATGGCTGCGCCTAGTGTGCGGGTTTTCTTCCTCTCGATAGCCTCTCCTTTCTGTTGGGTAGTGTAGCAACTTGTAGGCTGCGAATTGCAACTAGCTACGCCCTTTGTTGGGCACCGCCTTTTTGGCTTCTTCTCCAATTTTGTTCCAGATATAGTTATAGTTTTCCTCGAATACTTTATCGTAACTTTGTAATTCGCTTGCCAGCATTTGCATATCTCCCCCATGCTGATATAGAGTTGCGCCTTCGTATCCTCTGAGGTCTTCAAAAAATGAAAAAACTGTGCGGATTTGCTGCACTTGCTTCCTAAGCGTAGGTATCCACCAATTCACCAGATTTTCGATCTCATAAAAGGGGCAGTCGTATTTGTTTAGGAATGGCGGCTCGTAGATATATTCTTCTTCCGACGGGTCCCAGTACATAGCCGATTCCTCTTTATACCACCTATATAGCTCTGGCATATAAACCCCTATCTCTTCGATTTTTTCAATATACTTAGTCTTTGCCTCTTTTTTTCTCTCATGCCGAAAAGTCAAGTAGATAGCACCGAAAGCACCTACCAGTGTAAAAATTCCACCTATCACTGCTGACCAGAAAGCACTCACATCCATTAGCCTGTCTCCTTTTCTAAAAAACACCGACACAGCAAATTGCAATGGTATAAACGCAAAGAAGGGCTATGTATCAAATCATCATTTTTGACTTTTTTTGGTCATGTTGTGGAGGAGTTCATCAGATGGGTTTCTCCGAGGAGGGTTCATCTTGATCTGCAAAATTGCTTGCGCTAATTGTGCAAAGCCTGAGCAGAAAGCCACAACAACAATAAGCCACTGCACCGGAAGCAATAAAAGAATAGCATTAACCAATGCAAAGAGTGCTGCCGCAATGGTCACGGCGTCACCCAACCATTGTGACCAATAATACCATGCGTATCCGCGCCGTTGATAACGAAGGATCGACTTCAAGTCATAAGATCGTTGTCAAGCCATATCGACCTCGCTTTCGTGCTGTGTTGTCTGGTAACAGCAATGTTGGTGCTACCTCTATCTCATGGTTGAGCTATCTTGCCTGCTCTAAAGAAATGCTGGTTTGACTGCTTGGCTCCTGGTGTCTGCTGGTCAAGCTCATAAAGATCATATTCAACATCTGAGAAATGACCTCTATTCATCCATCCAATTTGGGACTGATAGTCATAGATGCTCGCGTATTTTCTTCCAAACACGTCATGATAGGTAAGTGTGAAACGAGCGATTACCCCTATGTGGTCAACATCATCTGGTACATAGAGGGTATACCCCTTTAATTTGGTGTCGCTGCTGATATGGCTTCCTTGTAGGAGCGTTATTTCGTCTCCTGGTACACCAGGGGTTAGGGCGGGGTAGTTCCAAACAAGATACCTCTGCTGTGCCAGTTGAGAGTTTGCTTGTAAGCCAAAGAGAATGCCATAAATGTTAAAGGCTGGCCCTACTCCAATATTTTTAAGTCTATCTATCACTTGCCCTTGTTGTCCAAATTTAATAAACAGTTTCCCGCTCGATCTGTCAATAATTTTCTCTAAACTTCCACCAGGATACAGTACAGGGCGAAATTGGCTAAATTGCTGCTCCTGACTTACTTTTACCTGCTCTTGGCCTATCTGCACTTGCTTCCTATACGCGAGTATCGTTGGGATAGCAAAGATTGCTAGGGCCACGGTAGCGGCTGCGGTTATTACTGTAGCAGCAGCGTTTATTATTGCCGTGATTGTATTTGTGTCCAATTTCTTACTCCCTCTCTCCTATTGGGAATTTGCAACTATATTCACAAACATATTCTTTCTTGTATACTGAAACTAGGCAAAGAATATACTTCGTCTTTGTGTATGTCAAAGGAAGAGGTACTTTTGACGCCTACTGTATTAAAGGCTACACGAGGTATCACTTTCCAAAAAAACGCTGGGTTAGGGTTGCAATAAAGGTAACCTCGATGATTAACCCTACAAAAGCCTCGATAGCGGCAAGTATCGTCAGTGGATTGCTCAGCCCAATATTCTCTCCAGGGGAAAACCCGCGTCCATGAAATGAGGTCACACTAAAGACGATAGCCTCTAAAGGTGAGAGAGGCAGTTTTATAGTTGTCCCAAGTAGATAGTAGGCCGTAGCAAATCCAACAATCACAAACAGATAGGTTGCAAAACTTCGCCATAACCTATATCCATAGCCAGAGGTTAGGCTCAGAAATAGCGAGAATAAATACTGTCCGAACTTTTTTTGATACCATAAGACACTGCGCTGAAGTTTCTGAGCACGATAGGCAAAGCGTGCTGCATCTTCATTCAACCCTTGCGTCTGTAATACCACAGTAAGCTGACGATTAGCACGAACAGCCACTTCATACTCCTCCAACCGTGTATCCCTATCTTTCACTTTCCCATCGTGCTTCTTTTCTCGTGCCTTTTGCTCATCACCGAGTATTTTCATTTGTGACCACGGCACTACAGTCACGTTGATATTCTCCCAACGCACGTCGGCTAGCCGAGGTGCTCCGTGCTTCTTGTTGCACAAAGTGACATTTTCGATGTCTGCACCTTCCAAATGCGCTCCACTGAAATCGGCTCCTTCCAGGTGCGCATTGCTCAGATCGGCTCCTACGAGAAAAGCCCTTGCAAGTATGGCTCCCTCTAAATGTGCGTCGTTAAGAAATGCTCCTTCCAGATGTGCTTGTTTAAGGAAGGCTCTTTCAAGGTGAGCCTCCATAAGTTGGGCCTCTCCAAGAAATGCTAAGCCAAATTGAGCTTCCTCTAAGAGGGCACCTACGAGTTGAGCCTCGTCTAAGTGAGCCAGCAGGAGATTAGCTCTCGTAAGATCTGCTTGGATAAGAAAAGCTCTCATTAGATATGCTCCACTGAGATTAGCTTCTTCTAGTTGTGCTCTGAGGAGATTAGCTCCCTCCAAGTGCGCTCCACTCAATTGAGCACCTTGCAGTTGTGCCATAATCAAGATTGCTCCTTCCAAATGCACATCTGCCAAAACACTACAAGCCAGGGGCAAACCACTCAGGTTCAATCCACGTAGGTTAGCACCCCGTAAGTCCAGTCCTTGACGCTTGCGCTGAGCAAGATCGTTCCAATCGACAGGTCCCTGCTCGTCCTCATGGGTCGCTAGAAGCCACTCAATATCAGCACGAGTCAACTTAATATCCTTGAAGGGATAAATGCCTTGCTCAATATCAGGTGCGATGGCAAGCCGCTTCGCAAGATATTGCTGGCGCTTTTGGTCAATCTCTGGCTCGGTGCGCGCTGGTTGCCCCAGCTTTTGCCAATATTCGGGCCATGCCTGACGATCATGAATGCTAGGACATTGCGGTGCAGGCGCTTCTTGATCTGTATGCTCAGGAGGATATTCATAGGTGCTCCACATCTTATCTAAGCGTTGAAGGATTGCAAACTGATCCGCGAGAGACATAGACGTAGGAGAGTTAATCAGAAAGTTGCTAGGGAGTTCCTGGTTTGCGTGCTTAGGAGAATGTTTAATCTTGATCGAAGCGGTACGGCGTTGGGAGGAAGTAGGTCGCTTGCTCCTTTGTTTACGCATGGTTGCTTCTTTCATCCTTAAGAACTCTCAAATTTGAGCATGAAAATCTATGTTCTATATTAGTATCAACGTACAAAGGGATAGGTCGCAAAATTGGGAGTGCCCGGAGTGAGAGGTTTATAACAACTTCATCAGTGATACCTTCAGTCCTGGGACTCGCTGAAAAACCGTATCAGTAGTGACGACGGTAAGTTTCTCTCTAGGGCTGTTACGGCAATCAAGGTATCAATATCACCAAGCAAACCTTTTCCATGCGGCGGCCTGAGTTTCCGCCTGATCTCTGCAACGTCCCAGGAGATCCTGCACTTCAACGCATGTGGGACGAGTACCCAGGCACCGATCGCACTTTCATGATATGATACAGACAGGTAGTAGCCAAACAACACCGTTGTGTATCTTTTGCGTCCTACCTTGGAAGGAGATTTGCACATGGTCGTATCGAGAACCCCGCATATGACTGATTATGAAGCCGAACGTCGTGGTTTCCATCTAGATGTTCCCGAATACTTCAACTTCGCCATCGACGTGATCGGCAAATGGGCTAGCGACCCCAACAAGCTCGCTATGCTTTGGATAGGACAAGATGGCGAGGAGCGACACCTCACCTTCGCGCACTTTGCCGAACGTTCCAGCCGTGCAGCCAACGCCTTTGCCGAATTGGGCATTCGAAAGGGCGACCGCGTGTTAGTGATGTTGCCGCGTATCCCTGAGTGGTGGGAAAGCGTCCTTGGCCTCATGAAGATTGGAGCCATCCCGATCCCCAGCACAACCCTCTTGACGCCTAAAGACATTCAGTACCGCGCAGAGGTTTCTGAGGCAACGGCCTTCATCACGGACAACGAAGGTTCATTTAAGTACGACCAGGTGCGGAAGGAGTGTCCTACCATCCGTTTCCCCATCCTGGTCGATGAGCACAATGCTGACCTGACAGGCCGCGAGTGGTGGACAGACTATCACCAGGTCGTCGATGAGGCATCGCCAGCATTTACCGGTCCCAAAACCCGCAGCGATGACCCATGCCTGGTCTATTTCACCTCCGGTACGGTCGGCTATCCCAAGATGGTGCTGCACACCCACGCCAGTTACCCCATCGGGCACACCATCACCGGCAAATACTGGCTCGATCTGCACGAGGATGATTTACTCTGGAATCTGTCAGAAATGGGCTGGGCCAAAGCAGCATACAGCAATCTCTTCGGCCCCTGGGTGATGGGCTCGGCCATGTTTATCCAGGATGCACGCGGTAAGTTCAACGCCATCGAGACGCTGGAGATGCTGCATAAGTATCCCATTACGACCCTGTGCGCACCTCCCACGGCCTATCGCATGCTGGTCCTCGATGAACCAATGGCGTACCTGAAAGCCAATCCGCCGCAGGCGCTGCGCTACTGCACCGGCGCGGGAGAGCCACTCAATCCAGAGGTAATAAAAACGTGGCAGCAAAGCACAGGGATGACTATTCGTGATGGCTACGGGCAGACGGAGACGGTAATACTGTGCGCCAACTTCCCACCCCTGGAGATAAAGCCCGGCTCAATGGGCAAGCCGTCGCCCGGCTTCGAAGTCGAGGTGATCGACCACGACGGCAATCCACTTCCCCCTAACAAAGAAGGTGACATAGCCGTCAAAGTGAAGCCACAGCGTCCCACCTGGATGTTCAGGGAGTACTGGCGCAACCCGGACGCAACCAACGCCTCCATACGTGGCGACTGGTACATCACCGGGGATCGTGCCTACAAGGACGAGGATGGCTACTTCTGGTTCGTCGGACGAGCCGATGATGTGATTATCAGCGCAGGCTACCGTATCGGCCCCTTCGAGGTGGAAAGCGCATTGAAAGAACACCCCGCCGTTGCCGAGTCTGCGGTGGTTGCCAGCCCCGACGAAATGCGCGGTGAGATCGTCAAGGCCTTTGTAATTCTGGCACCAGGCTACACTGCCTCCCCTGCACTGGCAAGCGAACTCCAGGAGCATGTCAAACGTGTCACAGCTCCCTACAAGTATCCTCGCGAGATCGAGTTCGTAGAGAGCTTACCCAAGACGATTTCAGGCAAGATCCGCCGTGTCGAACTCCGCGAGATGGAACGCCAAAAGAAATTGGGGCTGTCATCCTGAGCGCAGGGGACATGGCGGGGGCAAGGGGACATGGCGACCGCAAGGGTCGCCACTACTATACACGACCGAAATGCCCATTCGTGTATAGTAGTGGCGGGGCTTGCCCCCGCCATGTCCCCTTGCGGTCGCCATGCCCCTTCCTCACCATCCGTCCGCCCGGCAGTATGTCACAGCAATTATGGGTGCATTGCCACGAACTGCATGATCTGCTCGTACTCGCTCTCACTCAGACGGAACTCGGCTGCCGCGATCGTCTCTTCCACCTGGCTGGGATGACGTGAGCCGACAATCGCCGCCGTGACCGCCGGATTGTGCAGTGTCCAGGCGATAGCAACAACCCCTGCTGTGACCTTGTGTGCCTTGCCGATCTCAGCCAGCAGGTTTGCCAATGCCAGGTTGCGCGAAAGGCGTGGCTCCTGGAATTCGGTGCCACTCTTGCGCCAGTCGTCATCGGGCAGGTTCGCGATACGCGCCCTGGTCATTTTGCCTGTGAGCAGACCCGAAGCCATCGGTGAGTAGACGATCACGCCGATCTGGTGCTGCTGGCAATAGGGGAGGATCTCCTTCTCGACATTGGGGTGCACCAGCGAATAGGGCGGCTGAAGCGTCTCAACAGGCGCGATCTTCTCAGCACGCTGCATCTGCTCGACACTGAAGTTCGAAACGCCGATATGGCGCACTTTTCCCTCTTGCTTCAGT
>WNFB01004508.1_pt1 | contig 12384 bp, 7 predicted proteins | sample 5400501 | NCBI WGS metagenome assembly WNFB01 (sample SAMN13153341, study PRJNA577476) | soil metagenome | isolation source: 200 cm saprolite under Douglas fir tree site 2 hole 1 | place: USA:California | collected 2015-04-18 | reverse complement strand
GGCCAAGGCGAACATGGTTCGGGTGATACCTGTCTGTAAGCTAATCCCGCAGTCCAAGCGGGGCACAGAGGCTCCGCCTTGTAAGGCTGGTGGGCAGGGCCCGGCAAAACCGTCTGGGGCGCAGAATTTGCGCCTTACACTTCATTATACCGCGGCGTGCAAGAGGAATGCGGTGCGCTAGCCGCGGAGGGATCCCTCGGCTCGGCGCGTCCCGCGTGGCGGAACGTGCCTCGCTCGGGATGACAGGACTGGGAATCTGCCTGCGGCGGGGTCAAACCGCAGGGTCGGGGGCGTGGCGCTGTCGGCGAAACGACTTCTGTTGTGTCCCGGGAATAGCTGGCATGAATGTAGCTTCCCTCTGGAGGGGCGGGGCTTTTCGTAAACGGTTGAAAATGCCCAGGTCTGAAGACCTGGGCCATACCCTCATTTTGAGGCGCGGCATGCGCGCTATCACTGGCTGGTATTGGCCGAAGGGCAGCTCACGCGGGAGCGCCATGGCAGCATGCTGAGAAGGGTCGCTACGCTGCCGGTGGCGAACGGTAGCGAACCAGGAAGCCCGGCGCCCACCACCCCCAGGGAGCCAGCCCGCCGACGCTGCGGCAGCGGCCAAGACCCCAGAGGCGCCAACAAGCGTGAGGGCCGCGGCGGGCAGCGACACGCCCCTACGCGCGGGAATGGCTCAGTTTGTTTTTGGCGCGAGCCTGGGCGTCTTGGGCGCGCCGCCGGCTTCGGCAGTCTCGGTGAAAAAGATCGGATCGAGCTGCGGCGTGGTGCGGTCGATGGACTCGCCAGTGAACACGCCGTAGAAGATGTTACCGAGCGCGGTGAGTCCTTCATAGTCGCCCCAGAGGAATCCATTGGCCGCGTTTGGCAGCGGAGTTGGGTCCATGCTCTGGAGGATTTCGTCGGTCCAGGTCGCACCGCCGTCGAAAGAGCGGGCGAAGTGGTGCCGGAAGATGGTATTGGGCCCCGAATCGTCGTAGTCGATATACAGCACGCCCAGGGTCTCGTTGTCGGCAACGGCGATTTCCGGGTAGGCAGAGTGGTGGGTGCCGTCGGTGACGCGGGAGGAAGTCCAGGTCGCGCCTTGGTCGGTGGAGAGCGCCACATAGATCTGGCCGAAGGCGGAGTCGTCCCGGCTGACGTAAGCGACGTAGGCGTTTGCGGTTAGGGAACTCACGGCGATCCATGCGTCGCTGCTACGGGCCCGGGCTACCTTGCCCTTGGCGGGATTGCCGAACGTGGTGGTGAAGAAGGTCTGCACAGCGTCCGGGCCGTGGACCGAGGCGCCACCGACTCCCAGGGCGTCCCATGTCGCCCCGCAGTTGTCCGAGCGGCTGACGCGGAAATGCGCGTTCTGAAAGTCGCCGACCACGGGGCCCTCCCGCGTCTTGTAGACGATATAGGCGTTGCCGTTTGGGGCCAGAGCGATCCGGGTGGTGCGATTCGGAAAGGCGCTGTTATCGCCCGCGGCCACGTCGGTCATTTGCGCCCCGCCGGTGGAGGAGAAAGAAACGGTGGAACGTTCCGGGCTGACACCGAAATTGAGCCAGGGCGAATAAAGCTGGCCGAAACAAGACGACGCGGGAGATTTGTCCACGTCGAGGTGCGGCTGGTCGCTGCCGTAAGGGGCCCCTGGGGTCAAGGGGTCGTCAGGGTCGGCAGTCTGACTGTAGATGAAATCCACACCGCCGCCGCCGAGTTCAGCGATGAAAATATTTCCCGCGGCATCGAAAGCGATCTTCTGGTCGCCCGGCCCGCCCAGACCTGGCGCCGGCTCAGGGATCTGGAAGACCTTTCGCCAAGTGGCACCAGCGTCGCTGGATTTCCACACTGGCGCCATGGCCGTAGAGCTCCACCTTTCGGAAAAAGTCACAATGGCGATCTCCAGCGGGTTCGCGGGGTTCACCGCGATGCTGGGCTCGGTGTCGCCCAGATTCGCGGGGTCGGTGGCGTCGCTGGCGACATCAACCAGCGTGGCTTGCGCGGGTTCGGCCGGTGCGGTCTGCGCCGCGTTGCGAGTCGTTTCGACAGGGTTAAGCGCGGCGACACCGTCCTTCGCCGACGAGACGGGGGCTGCTGCGCCGGCCTGTCCAAACAGCGCTGCGGTCACGGCCGGCACGTCGAACAGGACCCGGTCGATAATCCCGGGTTTCTGCGCCGCGTCGGATTCCGCGAAGCTCACCGCGCCACCCGCGTACTGATAGAGCGTCAAGACCACGGGACGCCGATCGCGTTGGGTGGGCACAATCTCCTGCGTGACCCTTTCCGGTTCACCGAAGCGATTCTTGACGCTGGCCAGGGTCAGGTTCGGGGGCAAGAACTCGACAGAGGAATCCGCCCAGGCGAGGTGCACGGCATCGTCGTCGACCAGCGAAATCAGTGTCGCGCGGAAAGGTATGGCTTGCTTGGCGCGTCCGCGGGCAAGCAAGTCCGCGAACTCAGGGCTCGGCCGAGGCGGCGCTTCGCTCATGGCCCGAGCCATTTGGCTGGCCGCGCGTTGCGCGTCTTGCGGTGTGTTGTAGGGCGTCGCGCCCAGGATTCGGCCGGGGAATACAGCCAGGGTGCGCTCGCCGACTCGGGACCAGCTCGACGACAAGGCCAGGGCCGCGGGGAGGTCCTTTCCCCACAGCTCGCGGTCGTTCAGGATCTCTGCCAGAGACGCGGGAGGTGTCGGCCTGGGCGGCCTGGCGAGGAAAGTCACCGGCAAGCAGAGTCCCAAGACACCGATCAGGAGCATCCCGCGCAGGCGCATGGTGCACATCCCTTCTGAAAGGAAATGGTCGAGATTCGGGCCTCTCCAATCGGTAATGAGCAGGGCTTGGGATGATGATGCAGGGCGAGACCGGAAATCGCGTTCGTCATCCCCACGTAAATGATGTCCCTGCGCCAAGTGAGCGCCCTACCCCTGAGGTTTTCGCGCGACCACGCGAGAACGTAAACACCGGGGAACTCCAGGCTACGAAGGCGATGTCGCTCAGTCCAGCCTTCCGGGCAGAGAACCCGAACCCCGCCTATGGCGGTTTCGCCTTATCCAAGATTTCGATTTTGGTTTTTCGACCGACGGGTAATATACAACTGACCGGGTCCGCGTGCAATGCTTCAGCCCAGTTTTCAGTGCTTGGTGCCCCGGCGACCACAGAAGGAGCCAGTTCTGTCTCTACCGAGAATCCCACAGCACGAACGTCTTCGACGTCGAATTTGGGGGCTGGTGCTGTTCAGGTCTTCTTTGACAAAACTGTATGTGCCGTGGGGATCAGGTGCGTCTTCTTTTCCTCCGGCCCCGTAGAAAAGATTGAGTGTGGAGATGTCGCCGGGATCGCGCCAGATGACCAGCGGGAGGTTGCTGGCTTTTTCTTTCTTGTCCTGGGAAGGTTTGTCGTGCCGGATGCGCATTTTTGGGCGGCGATTGCGTGGGGACGCGATACACTATCCCGTTGGCAGATGCACGTTTTCGTGCTCCGAGCGGCTCGCATATCCCAGGTCTCGATAGGCTCGAGGGGAATGACCGCGGAAGAACAGAGGCTGGAAGAATCGCGCCTGCGCCAGCGCCACTGGAAACGCTGGGGACCCTATGTTTCCGAGCGTGAGTGGGGCACGGTGCGCGAAGACTACAGCGCGCAGGGCACGGCCTGGGAATACTTCCCGCACGACCACGCCCGCTCGCGCGCCTACCGCTGGGGCGAAGACGGCATCGGCGGCATCTGCGATCGCCACCAGATCCTGTGTTTTGCGCTGGCCCTTTGGAACGGGCGCGACCCCATCCTGAAGGAGCGCTTTTTCGGGCTGACGGGCAAGCAAGGCAATCATGGCGAGGACGTCAAAGAATACTATTTTTACCTGGACTCCACGCCCACGCACTCCTACATGAAGTTTCTGTACAAATACCCGCAGGCGGAGTACCCCTACGGGCTGCTCGTGGAAGAAAACCGCCGCCGCGGGCGGGATGCCCCGGAATTTGAGTTGCTCGATACCGGCGTGTTCGCCGGCAACCGCTATTTCGACGTGTTCATCGAGTACGCCAAGACCACGCCAGAAGACATGCTCGTGCGCATCACAGCGCACAACCGCGGCCCGGAGCCCGCCGAGCTGCATCTGCTGCCGACGATCTGGTTCCGGAACACCTGGTCTTGGGATAACTCGGTGGCCCAGCCGAAGCTTGCGCGCGCCCAGGCTGCGGAAGGCGTGGCCGCCGTCCGCGCCGAAGAGAGCAACTACGGAACCCGCTGGCTGATGGGCGAAGGCGCTCCGGAGCTGATTTTTACCGAAAACGAGACGAACTATAAGCGCCTGTTCAACGTCGAAAACCGCACACCTTACGTGAAGGACGCCTTCCACGAATACGTGGTCCAGGGCGCCAAAGCCGCTGTAAATCCAGCGCAGATAGGCACCAAGGCGGCGCTCTACTATCGCCAGAGGCTGGACCAGGCCGGGACACCAGGCGCGAGCGCCACGCTTCGCTTGCGCTTCACCGACCAGCCTCCGCGGCCCGAGGCGTTCGGCGGGGCGTTCGACGACATTTTAAGCGCGCGCAAGGCCGAAGCCGACGAGTTTTACTCCCCGCGCGCGGGCAAGTGCAAAAGCCCGGACGCCTGCAACATCCAGCGCCAGGCCTTCGCCGGGATGCTTTGGACCAAGCAGTTCTACCATTACGACGTGCGCCGCTGGCTGGACGGCGACCCGGCCCTCCCGCCCCCGCCGCCCGAGCGCAAGGAAGGCCGCAACCATCGCTGGAGGCACCTGTACAACTCCGACATCATCTCCATGCCCGACAAATGGGAGTATCCCTGGTATGCCGCGTGGGACCTGGCTTTCCACTGCGTGGCACTCGCACTGATCGATCCGGATTTCGCCAAAGACCAGCTGGTCCTGCTGCTCCGGGAATGGTACATGCACCCGAACGGCCAGCTCCCCGCGTACGAATGGGCCCTGGCGGACGTGAATCCTCCGGTGCACGCCTGGGCCGCCTGGCGGGTCTATAAGATCGAAAAACGCATCCGCGGCCGGGCCGACCGCGAGTTCCTCGAACGGGTCTTTCACAAGCTGCTGCTGAATTTCACCTGGTGGGTGAACCGCAAAGACGTCGAAGGCATGAACGTTTTCGAGGGCGGCTTCCTCGGCCTGGACAATATCGGCGTCTTCGACCGCTCGGCGCCGCTCCCTACCGGCGGACACATCGAGCAGTCCGACGGCACGAGCTGGATGGGCATGTACTGCCTGACCATGCTGGCCATGGCGCTGGAACTCGCGCACGACGACCCGGCCTACGAAGACGTGGCCAGCAAATTCTTCGAGCATTTCGCCTACATCGCGCAGGCCATGAACGACCTCGGCGGGGAGGGCATCGCGCTGTGGGACGAGGAAGACGGCTTTTACTACGACGTGCTACACCTGCCCGGCGGCAGCCATCACTTCCTCAAGGTGCGCTCGCTGGTCGGCCTGATCCCTCTGCTCGGTGTGGAAACGCTCGAGCCGGAGGATGTGGACAAGCTCACCGGTTTCCAGCGGCGCATGAAGTGGTTCATGGATAATTCCCCGGACGTTCGCGCGCACGTGGAAATGGAGCCCGGGCCGAAGCACGGCATGCGGCGGCTGTTGTCGCTGGTCAACTGCAAGCGGTTGGCGCGCGTGCTTCGCTATATGCTCGACGAAGCAGAGTTTCTTTCCCCGAGCGGTGTGCGCGCGCTGTCCAGATTCCACCGCGAACACCCCTACGTTCTGGAGCTGAACGGCGAACCGCATCGGGTGGACTACGAGCCCGCCGAATCCACTTCCGGCCGGTTTGGCGGCAACTCCAACTGGCGCGGGCCGGTGTGGTTCCCGGTAAACCTCCTGCTCATCGAGGCCCTGCAGAAACTCCACCACTACTTCGGCGACGGATTTAAACTGGAATGCCCCACTGGCTCCGGGCGCAGCATGAATCTCTGGGAAGTGGCCGGGGAGCTTTCGCACCGCTTGACCGGGATTTTCCTGCGCGGCCGCGACGGCCGCCGGCCCGTATACGGCGCGACGGAAATCTTTCAAAACGACCCGCTCTGGCAGGACCTGATCCTGTTCTATGAGTATTTTCACGGCGACAACGGAGCAGGCCTCGGCGCCAGCCACCAGACCGGCTGGACCGGCCTGGTGGCCAAGCTGATCGAGCAGAGCGGCGTTTAGACACCGGAGAGCAAGTCCCGCCCACGATGTCAGGCTATGGCACATTCCTCCGAATTGTAGGAAAGATGAACTCCACCACAAGGAGTTGGGCATGAGCGTACAGCCTCCGAACGCCGCATCGGGCGTAAAACCCGCTTCTGCTTCGGTGTTTCAGCCGCCGGCCGTTGTTTTCGACCGCGACATCTGCAGCTCGCTGGAGGCCGGCGAGCCTCGCGAATGGCTGGTGACGAACGGCATCGGAGGCTTTGCTTCCGGGACGCTCGCCGGGGTGCTCACGCGGCGCTACCATGGACTCCTCGTCGCCGCGCTCAAACCCACGGTGACCCGCACGCTGCTGGTGGCGAAATTGGCCGAGACCGCGCAGTACCTGGGCCAGAGCTACGCGCTGGACACGAACCGCTGGGTCGGCGGCGCACTCGATCCGCAGGGCTTCCGTCAGATCGAAAGTTTCCGTCTGGAAGGCACCACGCCGGTTTGGACTTTTGCCTGTGGCGATGCGCGGATCGAAAAGCGCATCTGGATGCAGGCGGGCGCCAACACCACCTACGTGCGTTACGGCCTGGCCGGCGGCAGCGGGCCAGTCCAGCTGGAAGTGAAGGCGCTGGTGAACTACCGGGGCTTCCACAGCAACACGCACGCGGGCGACTGGCGGATGAATATCACGCCCGTGGAGCACGGCCTTCGCGTGGTCGCGTTCGACGACGCGACCCCGTTCTACGTGCGCTGTGGTTCGGCGGCGGCCCACCCCATGCACGTGTGGTATCGCAACTTCGATCTCCGGCTGGAGCGTTTTCGCGGCCTGGATGATCACGAAGACCACCTGCACGCGGGCACGTTCTGCGCGCGGCTCGCGCCCGGCGAGGCGGTCACGCTGGTTTTGACCACCGAGGCAGCCGCAGACCTCGACGGCGGCGCGGCCTGGCAGGCGCGCCTCGCTTACGAGCAGGCGCTGCTCGAGCGCTGGACCGCGCGCCACGCGCTGCTTTCCGGTGAGGCTCCGGCGTGGGTGCGACAGCTCGTGCTCGCCGCGGACCAGTTCCTCGTCCGCCGGCCTGTGCCGGAAGATCCCGAAGCGCGCTCGGTGATTGCCGGGTATCCCTGGTTCGGCGGTTGGGGCCGCGACACTATGATTGCGCTGCCCGGCCTGACGCTCGCGACGGGCCGGCCGGAGCTGGCCCGACAGATCCTGCTCTCCTGGGCGCATTTCGTGGATCACGGCATCCTCCCCAACGTCTTCCCCGAAGCCGGTCAGGCGCCCGAATACAACACCGTGGATGCGGCGCTGTGGTTCGTGGAGGCGGTGCGCCAAGCGTTTGCCTCGGGCGGCGCGGCCTCGCGCGATGCGGAGCTGTTGCGCCAGCTCTTCCCTGTCCTGGAAGAAATCATGGACTCGTACGTGCGCGGCACGCGTTACGCCATTCACGTGGACCGCGCCGACGGGCTGCTCGCCGCCGGTGAACCCGGCGTGCAGCTCACCTGGATGGACGCGCGCGCGGGCGGCCACGCGGTCACCCCGCGTACCGGCAAGCCGGTTGAGGTCAACGCGCTGTGGTACAACGCGCTGGCGGCCATGTCGCAGTTTGCCCGCGTGCTCGGCAAGCCCGATACGGCGTATGAAAGCATGGCCCTGCGCGCCCAGCGCAGCTTCCAGCGCTTCTGGAACGAAGCCGCCGGCTACTGCTTTGACGTGATCGATGCGCCCGGCGAGAACGGAAAGAGCGAGGCCCCGGACGCTTCGCTGCGGCCGAACCAGATTTTTGCGGTTTCCCTCCCGGTCAGCCCGCTCGAGCCGCGCCAGCAGCGCGGCGTGGTGGAGATCTGCGCGCGCGAGCTGCTGACGCCCTACGGCCTGCGCAGCCTAGCCCCCGGCGATGCGCAGTACCGCGGGCACTACGGGGGTCCGCCCGCCGAACGCGACGCGGCCTACCATCAGGGCACGGTGTGGGGTTGGCTGCTGGGGCCCTTTGTACTGGCGCACCTGAAAATCTACGACGACCCCGGCAAGGCCGGCGCGTGTCTGGAAACCATGGCATGGCAGATGCAGGCCTATGGCCTGGGCACGCTCGGAGAGATTTTTGACGGCGATCCGCCTTTTACCCCGCGCGGGTGCATTGCCCAGGCGTGGACCGTCGCGGAGGTGCTACGCGCCTGGCTGGCCGCTCACGCGCCCCACCGGGCCGCCGTCACGGCAGGCTGAGGGGCAGCCTGCGGCGGCTGCCTACGAGCCCTTCCCGGCTGTGCGCGTCTCGACCAGCTCGATTAACACTTTTCCGCCCTCCGCTGTCGAGGCCAGGAAAAAATTCACGCGCGTGCCGTCGGCGCCCGGCCGCGTCTGCGGATAAATAAGCTGTTGGCCGAAGCGCGTGCGCAGCAGCTCCGTGGCGCGATCGACATCTCGCACGCCGTACTCCACCTGCTGGATGCCTTCGCCAAATTTTTTCAGGAAACGCGCAATCGCGCCGGCTGCGCCGGGAGCGCGCGTGGTCAGGATGTCGAGTCTGGCGCCGCCGGGAAAGTGCAGCTCGAATTCCTGGGCGTCCTGCTCGGCAGGGACCTCGGCAAGGCGCGGTGAACCGTGGGCCGCGCGGATGCGTGGGAAGGTTTCGGGCCGCACGGCGATGCCGACCGTCGGAGAACCCTCGAGCAGGGGCGCGAATTCGGCATCCTCCCGCCACCCGGCCAGCGAATGGTCGAACGCCGCATCACCCAGGGCCCGGCCGGCGCGATAAAGCCCTTGCGCAGCGGCGGCGCGCGCCGCCGCATCCGGGCTCGCCAGCCCGGCAATCCATTCCGGAATGGCCGCGGGTTGCGCCAATTCACACCTGGTGGCCGGTTTCGCCGGTCTTCGGCGCCTGCGCCTTTGTTCTTGCCTTTTCCGGCCGGCCTTCTACACGAGCGGCGATCCCGGAGGCCAGCACGGCCGCGCTCAGGATGGTCCCGACAACAGCGAGTGAAACGTGCGTGGAGAGGCGCAGCCAGGGCTCGGCCAGCATCTTCGCGCCGATGAACGCCAGCACCAGTGAGATCCCGGTGCTGAGGTAGCGGAAGTAGGGCAACACGCCGGCAAGCAGGAAATAGAACGCGCGCAGTCCGAGCACGGCGCAGACGTTCGAGGTGTACACGATGAAGGGGTCGCGCGTGATGCCGAAGACGGCAGGGATGGAATCCATAGCGAAGGCGAGGTCCGTCGTCTCCACCACCAGCAGGACCAGAAACAGCGGCGTGGCGCGCCACAGCCCCTGCTGCCGCGCGAAGAGTTTATGCCCTTCGTAGGCCTTCGTCATGGGCAGGAATTTGCGCGCCCATTGGAAGACGGGATTGCGCTCCGGGTGGATTTCCTCGGCCTTGTGGAACATCATTTTCACGCCGGCATAAACCAGAAACGCGCCGAACAAGTAGAGCACCCATTCAAACTGGCGGATCAGCGCCACGCCCGCGCCGATCATGGCGCCGCGCATCACCAGCGCTCCCAGGATGCCCCAGAACAGCAGGCGGTGCTGGTAGCGCGGCTCGACGCCGAAGTAACGGAACAGCAGGAGGAAGACGAACAGGTTATCGACGCTGAGCGATTTTTCGATCAGCCAGCTGGTAAAAAACTCCAGCGCCGGCGTGCGGCCGTACTCGTGCAGCAGGGCCAGATTAAACGCGAGCGAGAGCACCACCCAGACCACGCTCCACGCAGCGGCTTCGCGGAGCGAAATGGCGTGCGCGCGGCGGTGGAACACTCCCAGGTCCAGCGCCAGCAGCAGCAGGACGCAGGCGTTAAATCCGATCCAGAGCCAGAGCGTGCCCATCTAGGCCGAGCTCCGTCGAAGCGTTCGCGCTGGACTTCGCCGTGCCATGCGCCGATTCGTCGGAATCACCAAGCGGAAGTATGGCTTATCGCGCGCGGTTCAGGTTGGAAAGTTCGACGCGCGCGGTCTGGCCCGCCTGCACTTTTACGGGAGCATCCCAGCGCAGGCGCGTATCGCCGGCGACGGCCTCGGTGTCAAGCGTACCCAGCCAGTAGGTGCCCGGGAGCAGTCCGGCGAGCAGACCGCGACCGTCGAGATCCGTGTCCGTCTTGGCCGCCAGGTAGCGCGTCTGCGCGAGCTCCACGGCGTGCGTGCGCATGCGACGCCGCGATTCGGATTCCTTCTGCGCCCAGAGCGGGCCCGGATTGATCTCCTCGAAGCTGGCCTCGATCCCGTCGATGCTCTGCGGGTTGTTCTCCATGTACTTGCGCAACGCCTCGCGGTATTCCTGGCGCTGCCGCTCGTATTTCTCGGGATTGCGCTCCCGGTCACGCTCGCGATATTTCGGCGCCGGGAAGACGATATCCGCCTGTCCGGCGTTCCGCTTCAGATAGGCGTCGTAGAATTCGGGCACGTTCAGCACGTCGGCGGGCTTCAGCCGCCGGACGAAGTCCGAGCCGGCTAGGCTTACCGTGCGCTGCGTCTTCATCCAAGCCTTCAGCTTTTTGGAGACTTCCAGGCCGGCAATGAACTGGTTGAGATCGGGCTTCGTCTCCGTCTCTTCCACTTCCTTCTGGATGTCGGCCAGACTCTTGCGCAGCAGGTAGAAGGTCATTTCGCGCATGGGCTCCGGGCGCGCCCCGCTCGGAGCCACCCGCGCGACGAACTCAATCGAGCCCGTCGGCGAGCCGTTCTGCGCGCCCGCCGCAAGCGCCAGCAGCGCCACACCGCAAAGCGTCGTCGCGGCCACGCGCCCCGGCAGCACGGACGCCTTTCCGCCGCTTCGTCTCATGCGCCCCATCCTAGCAGATTAGCCGTCTGCTTGGGCGGCGTGCCTCGCTATGTTTTCTGCGGAATACGAGGGAGCGGTGTCTGCCCAAAGCAGCCTAAAGCAGGCGGAAGGTTACTTCGACGGTGACCCAGACCGGCACGAGCCTGCCGCCAAACTCCAGCGCCGGCCGGAAGCGCCACGTGCGCACCGCCTCGATGGCTCTTTCGTCGAGCCCCAGACCCAGACCCTTCACCACGCTGATTCGTTCGGCTCGGCCGTCCGGCGTCACCACCAGGCGCAGCATCACGGTGCCCTGCGTCTTTGTCTTGCGCGCCTCGTCAGAGAATGTCGGGTTCGGGCAATAGACGCACTCCGGCATCACCGTGCCTTTCGCTATCGGGCCGGGCTCGCCGCCGCTGGTGCCCCACTTGTATCCCGGGCCCAGACCCTTGCCGTTGCCGGGGCCATCGCCGCCGCAGCAGCCCGTGCCGTAGCCTCCGCGAGCCCCCGGCCCTGCCGAGCCGGTCAGCATGGACATGGAAGGGTCCCCGGTATTCGCAAAGCGCACATCGGGCACGAGGATTGCCGGCTCACCCAGCAGCGTCGCTTCCGCGGGAAGTTTCGGAGTTGGGTTGCGCAGAATGGCGGGTGGAGTGAACTGCGTCCGGGAGAATATGGGCGCTTTTCCGGCCGTCGCCGCAATCGGATTGTGCTCGCCTCCTCCACCACCGCCTCCGGTGGGGAAGAAGAGCTTCCTCCCGCTGAGCAGCCCCTTGCTCGGCGGCAATTCATTCACAGGAGTTCGGAAGACAGGCACGACGAGCAGGAGGGCCGCGAGCGAGTGGATGGCGACGGAAAATCCCTGGGTGCGAAGCCTGTTTTCAGCGCGGCCCCAGATCTCGGGAAAGAAAGGCGCGTTGCCGGCTTGGGATCGCATGCCACCCCCTTCATGGTTCCGCCGCCGGATAGCGCCCCGCCGGACAGAACCTGCTGGTATTTCCCACTGAGAAGGCTGATGAATGCGAAGGGTTGCCAGAGACAGTTCTGCCCGCGCGCAGGGAAACGAGGAGGGAAGGCGATTACAACAGACGGAAGGTTACTTCGACGAGCACTTGCACGGAGACAGCTTTTCCGTTGGGCCCGAGCGCGGGTTTGAAGCGCCACTCGCGGACCTTATCCACAGCTCTTTCTTCCAGACCCAGGCCGGGGCCCTTGACTACCTGGATGTTCGTGGCGCGCCCGTCGGGCGTGATCACGACCTGCAGCACCACCGTGCCCTGGTATTTCGCCTTGCGGGCTTCGTCGGAGTACAGCGGCAGCGGGCAATACGCGCACTCCGGATAACCCACACCGCCGGTGCCTGGACGAAATACCCCGCCGCCCGTGCCCCCGCCCGAACCCGGCCCCAAGCCTCCGCCGGAGCCGCTCCCGATGCCTCCGCCTTCGCCCGTGCCGATGCCTCCTCCGCCGCCGGGCCCGCCGGAACTTGTGATCAGCTTC
>WNFB01004506.1_pt1 | contig 12388 bp, 10 predicted proteins | sample 5400501 | NCBI WGS metagenome assembly WNFB01 (sample SAMN13153341, study PRJNA577476) | soil metagenome | isolation source: 200 cm saprolite under Douglas fir tree site 2 hole 1 | place: USA:California | collected 2015-04-18 | reverse complement strand
AGAGAAGAGTTTCAAGGCAGAGGGCGCAGAGAAGAAAGACAAGGCTAACGCAGAGACGCTGAGTACGCAGAGGTTTCGCAGAGAGAGACCGCAGGATCACCTGCCACGCAGTTCCCATCTTCGCTTGCAATCAGCACGTCGAGCCAGAGATTTGGCGGATAAGCGCCGCTGACGCTAACTTTGAGGAAATTCGTGGAAAGAGCGGGAGTGGTGTCGGCGGCGCGACCTTCGGCGGAATCGTCGCGGCGGAGGGTGAGGACGCGGAGGGTGCGGCCAAGTTGAGAACGGCGGAAGGCGGCGGATTTGTGCTCACCGAGGGCACGGAGCTCGCGGGCGCGGCGCTTGATGATATTGCCGGCGACGTGATTGGGGAGAGAGGCGGCTTTGGTGCCGGGGCGGCTGGAATAGGAGAAGACGTGGAGATAGGTGAAAGGCAAGCGCTCGATGAAGGCGAGCGTTGCGGCGTGATCGGCGTCGGTCTCGCCAGGGAAGCCGGCGATGACATCCGCGCCGATGGCGGCGTGGGGAAGACGCTCACGGATGAGCTCGACGCGGCGGGCGTAATGCTCGGTGCGATACCAGCGGTGCATGGCGGCGAGGGTGCGGTCGGAGCCAGATTGCAGCGGCATGTGAAAGTGCTGGGCGATGCGATCGGTGGAGGCGAAGAGGTCGATGAGATCGCGGGTAACGTCAAGAGGCTCGATGGAGCTGATGCGGAGGCGCTCGACGGTGGTGTCATCGAGGATGCGGCGCACGAGATCGATGAATTCGACGCGAGGAGAAAGGTCGCGGCCGTAGGTGCCGAGGTTGATGCCGCTGAGGACGATTTCGCGCGCTGGTGAAGGCGCGAGCGAAGCTGGGGAATGGACAGGCAAGAACGCCTGCCCCACGGTGAGGCGCTGGATTTCCTCGATGACGCTGTTGGGCGGCAAGCTGCGGGATTTGCCGCGGACGAAGGGGATGACGCAGTAGGAGCAGCGGAGATTGCAACCGTCCTGGATTTTGAGAGTTGGGCGGGTATGGTTGGATTCGCCGCCGAGGACGGGAGCGGAGAGGAACTCCGAACGGTCGAAGATGTTGCCGACAAGGATGTTGCCAAGAGGGGGCGGAGGGTGCTGCGCCCCTACAAAGGAATGAAACGGAACCGTCGAGTCCGGATGCAGGGCCGCGATGGGGAAAAAGCCGGGGACGGAACTGGGGGGCGCGTTGGATGAAAGATCGCCAATGAGCTGGGGGATTTGGGGTTTGTGGGAATTGCCGACAACCCAGGAGACGCCGGGAAGGGCGGCGAGCTCTTCGGGGGCGCGCTGGGCGTAGCAGCCGGTGACGATGAGGCGGGCGGCGGGGTTGCGGATGTGAATTTTGCGGATGGCGTCGCGGGCCTGGGCATCGGCGGCGGCGGTGACGGTGCAGGTGTTCAGGACGACGATATCGGCAGCGGCAGCTTCAGAGACGGCGACGCAGCCGCGTTCGAGGAGCTGGCGCTCGAGGGCCGCGCCGTCAGCCTGAGTGGCGCGGCAGCCGAATTGTTGAATGTGAAAGGTTGGCATTTAACTCAAGCAATCCTGCAAGAAAAAGATTCAACACAGAGGGCACGGAGACCACAAAGAGAGAGAAAAACAAAAGCATACCATGCGCGGGCCGAGGCACTCTGGCACGTGCGGAGCTGGGGCGCGACATGCTGCGGCCCCACTTAGGATAACTGCTTCGGGAAGCCGCGGAAAGACAGGAGGGAGGAAAAGTTGAAATGCCAGGGAATGCGGCTTTACTCGGCGCATGTTGCGCCGCTAGAATCTGTTCGCGACAATGTGCGCTCTCCGGCGACACCCCTCCGCGCTTGATGACCCCAAGTTATCGATTGTAATTCCCGTCTACAACGAGAAGGCGACCGTCGAAGAGATCCTGCGGCGCGTGCTGGAGACCCCAAGCCGCAAGGAAGTGATCGTGGTGGACGACTGCTCGACCGACGGGACGCGGCAAATCCTGGAAAACATGGCGCGGAGGCACGCGAATGGAGAAGCGGCAGCTCCGGCGCATGACGGCGGGGACGCGGTGGAATTGGGCGATGTAAGGTTTCTTTTTCAGACGCCGAACCAGGGGAAGGGCGCGGCGCTGCGGCGGGGCTTTGCGGAGGCAACGGGGGACATCGTGCTGGTGCAGGACGCGGACCTGGAGTATGACCCGAGGGACTACCCGGTGCTGCTCGAACCGATCCTCGACGGACGGGCAGACGTAGTGTACGGGTCGCGGTTCCTTGGCGGCCCGCAGCGGGTGCATTATTTCTGGCATTACGTTGCGAACAAGTTTCTGACGCTGCTCTCCGATGTGACGACGAATTTGAAGCTGACGGACATGGAGACCTGCTACAAGGTCTTCCGGAAAGAGGTATTGCAGGGGATAAAGATACGATCGGACCGGTTTGGATTCGAACCGGAGATTACCGCCAAGATTGCGAAAGGCAAATGGCGCATCTACGAAGTGCCGATTACCTACGCGGGGCGGACGTATGAAGAAGGCAAGAAAATCACGTGGAAAGACGGCGTGCAGGCGCTGTGGTGCATCATCCGCTTCAGACTCTCCGACTAAAAATTATTTAGAGCGAGTTTCAGGATAGCCGCGAGGGTGTTTCTGTTTCCAGGCCCAGGCGGAGGCGACGATTTCTTCGAGAGAGGAATGCCGAGCCTGCCAGTCCAGCGCGCGCTGGAGGTTTTCCTTGCCAGCGACCAGCACGGCGGGATCGCCGGGCCGGCGGGGAGAAATTTTTCGCGGGATCTTACGGCCGGTGACGCGCTCGGTGGTCTCGACGACTTCCAGGATGGAATAGCCACGGTTGTTGCCCACGTTGAAGGCCTGACCGGCCACACGATCGATTTCTTCGAGCGCGCGAACATGAGAATCAGCAATGTCCAAGACGTGAATATAGTCACGGACGCAGGTGCCGTCGGGGGTGGGATAGTCCGCACCAAAGATTTCCAGATGGGGGACGAGACCGAAGGCGGCGTCGAGGACGCAGGGGATGAGATGGGTTTCTTCGGGATGCGCCTCGCCACGTTCCGCCGTAGCACCCGCGGCATTGAAATAGCGCAAAGAGACGTATTGGAGGGCGGTGTAATGGCGATAGTCAGCGAGAATCTGTTCGAAAAGAAGCTTGGTCTTTCCGTAAGGATTGATGGGCAATGTGGGGTGATCTTCGGGGATGGGAATGGTTTGCGGCTCGCCGTAGACGGCGGCGGTCGAGGAGAAAATGAATTTCTTCACACCGTGGCGGGTCATCGCATCTAGAAGGTTCAGGCTGCACGCAACGTTGGCGACGTAAAAGGTGCTGGGCTCGCGGACGGACTTGGAGACGACGATTTCGCCGGCAAAGTGCATTACGGCGTCGATGCGATGATTCGAGAAAACCGCGTCGAGCTGAGTGCGATCGGCCAGATCGGCCAAGCAAAACGCGGCCTCGGGGGGAACGGCGGCGCGGTGGCCGCTTTGCAGGTTGTCCAGGGCAACGACGCGCATGCCGCGCGAGATCAGGACTTCGGCGCAGACGCTGCCGATGTAACCCGCGGCCCCAGTGACGAGGATGTTCAAGGGCAGAGTCTCCCAAACAGAGGTTCAGCGAGCGAAAGAGGAGACAGGATACACGAATCCTGTTAGGCCTGGGACATGCGGCGCTGGAAGGTGAGGAGAATCAAGTCAGCGCGGCGGCGGACGCCGAACTTGCTGAGCAGGTTGGAGACATGGAACTTGACGGTGCGCTCGGCGATGTTGAGCTTATTGGCGATTTCCTTGTTGGACTGGTTTTCGAGGAGCGCGTCGAGGACTTCCTGTTCGCGGCGGCTGAGATTGGTTACCGAATCGGTTTTCAGGCGGCGCCCCTGACTGGTAAGAACGGAATCGACAAAACCGGAGAGAAGGGAGCGGGGCACCCAGAAGCCGCCGTTGGCGACGAGGGGCAAGGCGCGGATGAGCTGGTCGCGAGCTTCGACGTAGGTGAGCAGTCCCTTTACACCTGAGCGAAGCAGAGAGTAGCTGTTGGCTTCGTTGTGCTGTTCGCCGACAACGATGAGGCGCGATTCAGGGTAGCGTTCAATCAGATTGGCCAGAAGCGCGCCGGTAGCGGGCCGCGCGGCGTGAGCATCAACGACGTAAACATGGGCGCGAGGCGGCTCAAGATTGCGCATGTCGGGCGCGAGAGTCGATTCGAGCTGCTTGGCGGTCACCTTGAAGGGAGCTTTCGCCAAGATGCGCTCAAATTCGCTCAGCACCAAAGGGTGCGGCGAAAGTATACAAACCGTCAATTTGGAATTGCTGCGCTTCGTAGCCACTGTCTGCCAGACTAGTGAAAACTGTCCTAAGGGGCAAGTCCCATCGGCGGTTTTGTTGTCGAGTTGTTACGTGACAGCTAGGAGGCCTTTCCCGCGGGAAGGGAGCGCAGGAGGATGTCGACAATGCGCTCGGCGGCATGGCCATCCCAGAGCGGGGGAATGCGGCCAGCCTTGCTTTTTCCGGAAAGAACGCCCTGCGCGGCGGCCACGATTTTGCCGGGATCGGTTCCCACCAGCAGATTAGTGCCTTCGGAAATCGTAATGGGGCGCTCGGTGTTCTCGCGGAGGGTCAGGCAAGGAACGCCGAGTGCGGTGGTTTCCTCCTGAATGCCGCCAGAGTCGGTGAGAACGAGGGTGGCTTTGCTGAGAAGGCAGAGAAAATCGAGATAGCCGATGGGGGGGATCAGACGAAGCTGGGGATGGTGGGCGATGCCGGCCTGGGTGAGGCGCTGCTGAGTACGGGGATGGACGGGGAAGACGACTGGAACCTGGGAGGCGACAGCGTCGATGGCGCCGATAAGCTCGGCAAGTTTTTCGGTGGAATCAACGTTCGAGGGGCGATGGAGAGTCAGGACGGCAAAACGACGCCAGTCGGAGCCGTTCTTTAGAGCGAGGTCTTCGCCGACGCGGGACTTTTGGGCGATGGGGAGGAAGTGGCGAAGGGAATCGATCATAACGTTGCCGACGAGGTGGATGCATTCGCGGGGGCGGCCTTCCTTGAGGAGGTGCTCGATGGCGTCTTCCTCCGTGACAAAGAGATAGCCGGCCAGGGCGTCGGTGAGGATGCGATTGATCTCTTCTGGCATGGTGCGATCGAAGCTGCGCAGGCCGGCTTCGACGTGAGCCACAGGAATGCCCAGCTTCACAGCGGCGAGAGAAACGGCGATGGTGGAATTGACGTCGCCGACGACGAGTACGAGATCGGGCTGGCGCTCGAGGAGGACAGGTTCGACGCGCTTGAGGATTTCAGCGGTTTGCGCGGCGTGGGAGCCGGAACCGACCTCCAGATTGACGTGGGGTGCGGGAATACCCATCTGGTGGAAGAAAATGTCGGAGAGCGTTTCGTCGTAATGCTGGCCGGTGTGGACGAGGATGGGGTCGATTTCAGGGTGGCGCTGCATTTCGCGCATGAGCGGGGCGATTTTGGGAAGGTTTGGACGCGCCCCGACAATATTGATGATTTTCAGGCGATGCCCCATGGATGGTTATTCTCGACGGCTCACGCAGTATACCATCCGCGTTTTGTGAGGCCGGGGCGGCCTATTCGCCATTCGCGCCAAGAAAGCACTACTTCAATGCAAGGACGTTCGAATCCGGCGGGAAACTGCGTAAAATAAGGGTGTATCCACACTGCGCGGATTTCGCTCTTGGTGTCCCTAGGAAGACAGGGAGTCCGGCAAGGAGTGAGCGTTTTTCCGAAGATGCGTGATTTGAAGGAATCCGGCAGGGCCCTGCGAGAGTTGCTATCGCAGCGCATTCTTGTGCTCGACGGGGCCATGGGGACGATGCTGCAGCAGCGGCAGTTGACGGCAGCGGATTTTGGGGGAGCTGCCCTCGAGGGTTGTAACGAGAACCTCGTTCGAACGCGGCCGGACGTGGTGCTGGATATTCACCGGAAATATTTTGAGGCGGGGTCAGACATTGTCGAGACGAATAGCTTCGGCGGGGCCCCGATTGTGCTTGCGGAGTACGGGCTGGCTGCCGATGCACACGAACTGAACAAGCGGGCGGCGGAACTGGCGCGGCAAGTTGCAAACGAGTTGAGCACTTCAGCGAAGCCGCGGTTTGTCGCGGGGTCGATGGGTCCAACGACGAAAGCGATCACCGTGACGGGCGGGGTTACGTTCGACGGGCTGCGCGAGGCCTACTACGTCCAAGCGAAGGGCTTGGTCGAGGGCGGCGTGGACTTGCTGCTGGTTGAGACCAGCCAGGACACAAGGAACATCAAGGCGGCGCTGCTGGCAATCGATAAGCTCTCGAAAGAGATCGGCATGCAGCTGCCGGTGATCATTTCCGTGACCATCGAGCCGATGGGTTCGATGCTGGCGGGGCAGACGATTGAGGCGATGTGGGCGTCGCTGCGGCATGCGAAGCCGCTGGCGTTCGGAATGAACTGCGCGACCGGACCGGAGTTCATGACGGACCACATTCGGACGCTGAGCCAACTGACGAGTGAATTCGTGTCCTGCTATCCGAACGCGGGGTTGCCGGATGAAGAGGGCAAGTATCTAGAGACGCCGACGACTTTGGCGGCGCAACTCGAGAAGTTTGTGGATCACGGATGGCTGAATGTGGTGGGCGGGTGCTGCGGAACAACGGAACAGCACATTCGCGCGATTGCACAGATGGCCCAGGGTAAGAAGCCGCGCGTGCGGCCAGCGGAGAGCCATCGCGCGATTTACTCGGGAATCGAGACGATCGAAGCGGAAGAGAGCACACGGCCGCTGCTGGTGGGGGAACGGACCAATGTAATTGGTTCGCGGCTGTTCAAGAACCTGGTGGCAGAGGAGAAGTGGGAGGAGGCGAGCGAGGTCGCGCGGCGGCAGGTGCGGGGCGGAGCGCACATCGTGGACGTGTGCCTGCAGAGCACGGAGCGGGATGAGAAGAAAGACATTCCGCCGTTCTACGAAAAGCTGATTCGAAAAGTGAAGGCGCCGGTGATGATCGATACGACGGATGCGTCGGCGATCGAGCTGGCGCTGACGTATTGCCAGGGCAAATCGATCCTTAATTCGATCAACCTGGAGGATGGCGAGGAGAAGTTCGAACGCGTTGTGCCGATTGCGCACGCTTTCGGCGCGGCCGTGGTCGTAGGTTGCATTGATGAGGACAAGCAGCAGGCGCAAGCGTTCACGCGCGAGCGAAAGCTGGCAATCGCGCAGCGGAGCTACAAGCTCCTGACGGAAAAGTACGGGCTGGGGCCGGAAGACATTGTTTTCGATCCGCTGGTTTTTCCTTGTGCAACCGGCGATGAGAACTACATCGGCGGGGCGGTCGAGACGATGGAGGGAATCCGGCTGATCAAGAAGGCGCTGCCGGACGTGCGCACGATTCTGGGGATTTCGAATGTGTCGTTCGGACTGCCCGCGGGTGCGCGGGAAGTGGTGAACTCGGTTTTTCTGTACTACTGCACGAAGGCGGGGCTGGACCTCGCCATCGTAAACACGGAAAAGCTAGAGCGGTTCGCTTCGATTCCGGAGCACGAGCGGCGGCTGGCAGAGAACCTTCTGTTCTCACACCCGCCGGCAGATGTGCCCGCGGATCATTCGAAAGCAGAACTGCTGAGCAACATTCCGGCGGATTGGCGCAAACAGAATAAGGAACAGCGCGCGGCCGTAAATCAATACCATATCGCGGCAATCACGGACCACTTTCGTACCGCAAAGAAGAAGGAAAAGACCAAGGCTGCGGACGTGCCGCTCGACGAACGGCTGGCGAATTACATCATCGAGGGGACGCGGGACGGCTTGATTGCGGATCTGGAGCGAAAGCGCGGGGAAGGCACGGCGCCGCTGGACATTGTGAACGGGCCGCTGATGGCGGGGATGGCGGAAGTTGGGCGGCTGTTCAACGCGAATGAGTTGATTGTCGCGGAAGTGTTGCAATCAGCGGAAGCCATGAAGGCGGCGGTGAGCCACCTCGAACAGTTCATGGAGAAAGCGGACACCGCGAAGCGCGGGCGCGTGGTACTGGCGACGGTGAAGGGCGACGTGCACGACATCGGGAAAAACCTCGTCGAAATCATTTTGAAGAACAATGGATACGACGTGGTGAACCTAGGGATCAAGGTGCCGCCTGAGGAGTTGATCAAGGCCTACCTGGAGCATAAGCCGGACGCGATCGGGCTTTCGGGGTTGCTGGTAAAGAGCGCACAACAGATGGTGATCACGGCAAGCGATTTGAAGGATGCGGGGATCGAGATTCCGCTGCTGGTGGGCGGAGCCGCGCTTTCTGCGAAATTTACGCAGACAAAGATCGCGCCGAGCTATGGACAAGCGGTGTGCTACGCGAAAGATGCGATGACCGGATTGCGGCTGATGAATGAATTGATGGACCCCGCCACGCGGGAAAAGGTGCTGCACGAGCATACAGCCTCGGGGAACGGCTTTGGCGTAACGACGACGGTCAAAGTGAAGGAGATGCCCGGGGTGACGCGCTCACCGAAAGTGCGCGCCGACCTGCCAATTCCGAGCGTGAAGCATCTCGACCGTAAGGTGCGGTTGGTGCCGGACCTTCGCGAAGTGTGGAGCTACATCAATCCATTCATGCTTTACGGGCGGCACCTGGGATATCGCGGCGACTTTGAAAAACGGTTTGCGGAGCGTGAGCCGAAGGCCGTGGAGCTCTTCGAAAGCATGGAGGAAGTGAAGAACGAAGCGGCGCAATTCATGAAGATTCGCGCGCTGTGGCAATTCTATGAGGCCGAGCCGGATGGGGACGCGCTGAACCTTTTTACTCCTGGGGGGACGCAAGTGCTGCACACCTTCCGGTTCCCGCGGCAGAGGCAGGGCGACTTCTTGTGTCTGAGCGATTACGTTCTCCCGCGGCAGAACGACAAGCGTGATCATCTCGCCTTGTTTGTAGTGACGGCGGGCGAAGGAGTGCGCGAGCGCTCGGAGAAAGCGAAGAACGAAGGCTACTACTTCAAGTCTCATGGGATGCAGGCGCTTGCCATTGAATCCGCGGAAGCGTGCGCGGAGTGGTTGCACCGACGGATCCGCGAGGATTGGGGCTTCCCAGACCCGCGGGAGATGACGATGGCGCAGCGATTTACGTCGCGCTATCGCGGAAAGCGGTACAGCTTTGGCTATCCGGCCTGCCCGAACCTGGAGGATCAGGCTGGACTTTGGGAGTTGCTGCGACCGGAAGAGATTGGCGTGCAACTCACGGAAGGGATGATGATGGATCCGGAAGCAAGCGTCAGCGCGCTGGTGTTTCACCATCCAGACTGTTCGTATTTCTCCGTCGGTGATGTCGGCGAAAACTGAACGTAGATTACAAGCGCCAGCAATCTATGCAAAAGACTTCTCGGCGCTCTCCAGGATTCGTGCGGGGCAAGTCGACGCCGCTCATCTTTTATCTGCCAGAGAATTCACCTAATCCCTTTGCCAGCAGTCACGACCAGATCGGGTAACCTCCCCGAAGGCTAAACGTCAGTATTTAAAAGACTTACTGGAGTTCGTTTTGTAGTTTTCTGTTCCGGGGACCGATGTGTGAACCGAGTTCTCTTCCGGGTTTTGTGGGCACAATTAGGGGCTCGTAGATATGTATACTATATAAATATATACTATATAAGTAATAAATGCTTCCGGCCTGGCTTGCTCACCCTTCGTGCCTAGACTCCTGACGCGGACCCGCCTGTCGCGCCCGCCGCAAGCCACTCAGAGTGTACTGGAGAGCGCTCTCCCGACTGATTCCCATCCGCTCACCCTCGGGACAGCAAATGGCGCACCTCGGGTTTGGGCAGTACCGGTTGGCCCAGCCGCATCCGCTGCAAGCCTACGAGTTGGCTTAGCGTTCGCTCGAAAGACCGCTCGAGGCTCGCTTCGTAGCGGAGCAGGCGATCCAACTCAGGGGCGTCAGGGACTTTGCGGCAAAGCTCCTCGAGTCTCGCTCTCGGACCGAGGATTCTGTCCAGCGACTCCGGGAGCTTTTGGAGTCGATCTATCTTATCTTGCAGAGCCTTAAGAAACGTGGCTTTACGCGCCGCCGGCGTTGCAAGTTCTTTTTCTTCTACAGCGGGGAATTCTCCAGGGTGGGAACAAAGCCTGTAAATCAAAACGAAAGGTTCGCTTGTTGCTTTCGTCTCGATGTTGCCAAAGAGTAGAGACAAGAGGTGCTCGTCGTCAGAGGAACGAAAACCCCTCATCTCTATAGCCTGCTCAAAAAATTGCAGAATCTCGATACACCTCTCCCGAATGAAAGGGTTTTCTATCCTCAAAAACAAGCCGGCTCTAACCTTTTCCTCAGAACTCAGGAATATTGCCGCCTCCTCCTCATCACGGTCGGATTTGTTCAACGAATAGAATTCTGTTCCCTTCCTAATCTCCGCTCCTTCGGCAATTAGGATTCGACGATAACGCCACAAAAGGGACGCTAGTTTATCGACCAGAACCTCCTCGAGCGCTCCTTTTGGCCGGAGATCATTCCGAAGCCCGTTCAACACAGAATTGAATTCCAACCTCGATTCGCCACTCAACAAGATGATCTTGGAGAATATCCCGTGCTTGAGTGCATTGTGCTTGCTTCTTTGTTTGCCCTCGGGGGTTCGAGGACCACTGGCTTTTCGCCCTTGGAAGGGCTGTTCGGCTGTATCCTCAATCGTTGCCTCCAGCCCGCCTCTTTCGTTAGCAAGTGATTGAGAGTTTTGTGGAATTGGGGAGCCGGGTTTATTGCCGGAGCCACGTGCTACGCCGGCGTCCGAGTCCCTAGCGATTTCATTTGCTCGCTCTTCTTTCATTCTTGCCTCCAAAAAGAAAGGGGACAGACCGGATACAGCGTCTGTCCTCCATGACACCTGCCGGGCACTGCAACGAATGGGCACCAAAACTCAGTGTTAACTTAAAGTCGATACTACAGCTCACTTAATCTCTCAGAGAGAAGCTGTGCATGCAGTTGTACGCATGGCGCCTCTCCGACCGGGTTTCGCTGTCTGTTCGCTCTTGTATCCGGAAGCCCTCGGAAGTCAAGAAAATCTTCGCTTTTCACAACGCAACTAGCCGTCACTGGGTGCTCTGGACGTTGCTGCCGGGGTATCGTTCGCGCTCTTTTTAGAGCGAAACCTATTGAGAGGTCTGCTTCTTGTGGTGCGAGGCCGACGACTTGAAGTATTTGGGACCTTCCTTCTTGTAAGCGTCAACTCCTCTTTTCAACAGGAGCTCGCAGATCTGAGACACACTTCTAGTCTCAGATTTGCCGATTTCCTCGAGAATCGTCTTAAGCTCAGGATCGATCCGAATACCCAGAAACACTTTTCTCGCCATGTGCCACATGATAGCTACCGAAATAAAGCTTTAACAAGAGAAAACAACTTGACATACGGGTTTCGTATAGGTACTATTAGTTTCTACTAGAAACACACAAGGAAGGTGCTCATGAGCGTCGGAAAGAGGCTTAAAGGGGTGGGAAAGAAACCCTATCTGCACCTACTTACTTTGCAAAATATCCGCTCTGCCCGCAGAAGCTGGGCGATCTCCGTCGACCAAGTAAAGACCCTCAAGGCGCTGACTCAAGAGTTCCAACTATCACTCGCTCTCGGTGATTTGAGCCTCCTGAACGGTAAGTGGTATGTCACTCACAGTGGCCTCATGCGGCTCGCACGACGAAATCGTTGTGCTGGCATCCAGACGCGTTTGGTTCACCAGTTTTTGTGACCCTGATTCGTCCCGCTGGGTTTTTTGCGCGACCGTCTACAAGTCTCGGCTGTCGAAGCGATTCGTGGGTTACGGTGACGCCGACCCCTCCAACTTGTCCCTCATGGTCCACGGGGCTGAGCTGCGCATAGCCGAAACGCGAGCCGTCAATCGAGCCCTTCGAAAGGCATACGGTATTGGACTCTGTTCAGTCGAGGAACTGGGATCACTTTCCGGGTCCTCGGCTCCCGCGAAGAGCCACGAACCGTCCGCGAAGTCACACTCCGCAAATGGCTCGAACAACGGTCAGCCTCGACTGCGGGACAGGCTGTGCCTCCTCATCCGCCAGTTCAATCTCGATCCCATCCTGGTCAAAGCTTACGCTGCGGACTTCTGCGGTACGCCCACCCTCAAAGACGCCAGTCGCGATTTAGTTGAGTCCTTCATTTCTCACCTTTCGACCGCCGCAAAAGAAAACAGGGACGGCCTGGTCTGCAAACTCAATTCTTATGCTCAGCCTGTGGAGGTAAAACTATGAAGCGACATATTCCTGGTCTTCATTTGAATCAGCGTGGAGTCGAAAACAAGCTCGAAGGATTATTCCTTGTTCGCGTGGATAGGGCTCACTACCGATGGCATCCACAAAAGCCATTCGTAGAGATCCGATTTGTTGTTTTGGAACCCAAACCTTTCGAAACCCGGCTCTTCTCCGGACGG
>WNFB01004504.1_pt1 | contig 12393 bp, 12 predicted proteins | sample 5400501 | NCBI WGS metagenome assembly WNFB01 (sample SAMN13153341, study PRJNA577476) | soil metagenome | isolation source: 200 cm saprolite under Douglas fir tree site 2 hole 1 | place: USA:California | collected 2015-04-18 | reverse complement strand
GCGCTTGAAGCGCGCCATGCGGTCTGGATCGCGGGCCAGTATTTCAGGCAAGACCTTGAGCGCCCTCTCGCGCCCGAGCTTGCTATCGCGCGCGCGATAAACCTCGCCCATCCCGCCCGCACCAAGCGGCGAGAGAATTTCATACGGACCGAGTCTTGTTCCCGCCGGTAACGGCATTCGACCATCTCCCCGGGAGCAGATATCAGCACGGGGAACACACGAATTCGACCTAGCCCTTGAATCCAGGGGCTTCTAGCTGGACGGGTACCTCGTCGGGACCGAGAACGTAGATCGTGTCGGGATCGTCAGGGTCACGACGCACGGACAGGCCGTTCGTCTGGATTTTTGCTAACGCATGCGGCCGATCGAAATTCTCCACGCCAAAGCAGAGATGATCGCACTCTGGCGCGGAGCTGCCGGCTTGCCAGAGACAGAGAAAACCTCTGCCGAAGTCCAAGTAGCACAGGTCTTTTTCTTCCTTCATCACCCTCAGCCCCAGGAGTCGTTGATAGAACTCTTTCGAGCGCGCTAGATCTCGCGAGCGGAGGGTGGCGTGATTCAGCTCGACGGCGTGAAATGGCGAGGATGGCCCGGAAGCAAGCGAGGGAGAGGCCGCCAACATTGCCAGTGCCCCGAGCAGCTCCCGGCGGTCCATGTGCCCTGATTCATATTGGGTCAAAAGTGTTTCCAACTGGTCAAGCATAGACACTTCCTTGACGCCCCACTGGGTTCGCATTCGAGGCGCGTTTTACGGGTGGATACACCTCGTCCGTCTCCCCGACTCCCAGCTTTGAGAGGATGCGGTAGTGAAAAATAGTCGGGATCATCTGCGAATCTGCCGGAATTGAGTCCGAACTCGCCCTGGATTGCAGCTATTCTAATGCGAAGTAATCGGCTAATGAAAACGTCTCTGAATCGCTTCAATGTGTTACGAGATTGTTTTGCTCCCGCACACCCCCAGTGCAAGAACACAGGCGCCTGTGGCAAACCATCATACCCTCTCGCCGGAAACGTGCCTACAACAATTCCGGGCGCTTGCGTTGGCTGCGGTCGGATTACTCCCCAAAAAACGCCGTAGGGTAGAGCGAAGTCGCTCAACTCCGGCATCGTCGCCCACAGGGAAGTTACTCTTGGGCTGGCCGCCTCATCTGCCACCAGTGCGGATACGTGGTCACTCTAGAGAAATCAATCCTCATCTTCTGCGGGACATAGCCCCACCCGTTCTGCGGTCAGGAGTCTGGTGACTCAAGCAGGGATCAGCCCGGCTGTTCGCTCAAGAGGATGGAGACAATATGAGTAGTAGATCACGAGTGGATTTAGAACGCGAATTCACCCAGACCGCAATCGTGGGGGGTGCGTCGGCTCCGTATCCAATTCGTCGTCAAAAAATCTCTCGCTTCGATATATTCGCCTGAAGAAGTATGCACCCAATATGCACCCAAATCTGAACCGGCCCAACAATATATTCCCTAAGTGCCTCCCAGAGGGAAAGTTGCCGGAGCCGCCGCAAGGGATTGAAAGCCGACCCAGGGATTGGTGGACCGTTGCTCTTCAGGGGTATCTGCGGAGATGCAGCTCGAATAAGTGCCATGCCTTGAATGACTTGAGCCGGCGAAGGGAATCGAACCCCCGACGTACGGTTTACGAAACCATTCCCGCCCCGTTCCCCCTGTTCGGAGTCACGTATTCTAAGAGGGTTAGGGTACCTGTCATTCGGGTTCGAGACCACAGTTTGGGCACAAATATGCACCTCAAAATGCACCTCTACCCTGAATAGTAATGGTGTTGTTTGATGGCCGTGGAAAGCAGTCCCGCAGAAAATATCCGGGGTCCATCTTTGGCGCGAAACGAAATCACCTCGCGCAGCCACGCACCCTTCTTCAAGGAATAACCGACACCGAACTCTTGGCCATCTTACGCTCAGACTATGCCGGAGGCTCACAAAAAACGTCCGACCGCGAGAGTCCGGACCGAGGTCACTAATCCTGCAGGCTTGAAGTCTGCATATCTTGTGCGCGTAAATCACATCGCTGGACTCTCAGAACTCCAGTTTCCGATAAGCGCATGCATTACGCATTATAAAAGGGCGCCCCTTTGGAGTAGGTTTTGAGCGCTCACCTCATCCCCTACCGAAAGGAGCACCCTAAATGGACAGTACGAAGTATATCGGCATGGACGTTCACAAGGAAACCGTTTCGATCGCGGTGATGAATTCCGCCGGCAAGCTGCTGATGGAGTCGATCCTCGAAACGAAAGCGGCAACGATTCTGCAGTTTATTCAAGGGCTGCGCGGAAACTTGCACGTCACATTTGAAGAGGGAACCTGGGCCGCTTGGTTGTACGACCTGTTGAAGCCGCACGTCACGAAAATCGTGGTGTGCGATCCACGAAGGGATGCCTTGCTGAAAGAAGGCAACAAGAGTGACAAGGTTGATGCGCGAAAGCTGGTCGAGCTGCTACGCGCTGGGCTTCTCCGGCCGGTCTACCATGGAGAGAACGGCCTACGAACGCTGAAGGAGTTGTCGCCCAGTTATCTGACGATCAGCAAAGATCTCACGCGCGTCATGAATCGGCTCAAGGCTCTATACCGGGGCTGGGGCATTTCCTGCGCAGGAGCGACAGTCTACGCACCGCACCATCGTTCGGAATGGCTCGACAAAATAACGGAAGCCGGCGTGCGCCGTCGGGCCGAGCACTTCTACCAGCAGCTCGATGCCCCGCAACCATTGCGCCAAGAAGTGCGGCGAGATCTCCTGGCGGAGAGTCGAAAACATAGCGCCAGGAAATTGCTGCGCCAGATTCCTTCGATTGGTCCCATTCGAGCTGCTCTGCTGATCGCGCTGATCCAGACCCCCAATCGGTTCCGCACCAAGCGGCAACTGTGGACCTACAGCGGTCTGGCGATCGAGACGCACGACAGTGCGCAATACCGCTACGTGGCCGGACAACTGCAACGTTGGAAGAAACCACAGCAGCTTCGTGGGCTCAATCAAAATCACAATCATGATCTGAAAGCCATCTTCAAGAGTGCCGCCACGAGGGCCAGCAGCTCTGATGGACCGTTCCAAGATTTCTACCAGGCTTTGCTCACCAAAGGTATGAGGCCTTCGATGACTCGCCTCACCTTGGCGCGGAAGATTGCGGCGATCACTCTAATCGTCTGGAAGAGAAGAAAGGAGCACATTTCGACGCTGAACAACTGAAGCCTCAAGCAGCTTGAGCGTCTCGGGCAGAGAGTCCGTTCCATCCCTTGGGGATCGTCCTTGGCGGTAGCCAGTCGGGTTCTTCTTGAGACGTTCGGGTCGAGGGAGAGTATCAACTCGGCAGTTAGTCGATTTTTGTGCTTCGGCACCGAGTCTCCACGATTACCCTATGCCCCCTGGCATGACCCAAGAAAGCTTTAGGCCAGGAGTCTCCGATAGGACCATGGTTGGCAACTCTGCAACCACGTTAGCTTGTGAGTTTCAGAGAACCGAATGGCGCCGTCATGACAGCGAGCATGAAACTACTGGGAGGGGAAAGAAGCATCGGGGCCTCTCCCGCTCGAGTGAATGGAGTCTCGGGACCCGTGGAGTTCGGCAGAGGTCTTTCTCCCAAGTCATGTTCCGGGTCCCTCCTGTCCGGCAATCCGCTTCAGCCGGTCCCAGCAAGACGCCCCCGTACTGGACTGACGCACCACGCATCAATTCTGGGCCCTTACGCGAGGAGGAATATCTGGGTTTTCTGGCGTTTGCCGCCCTAACGAGCGGCGGCTACACGCGCCGATCGGCGGTTGTCATACAGACTCGGTGGCCCACCTCTTCAGAAGGCCTGTAAGTGGCTGCCCAGGGCGAAAATTCGAAAGGATTTTTCGGGAGCGCATCGATGAGAGAGCGAGTATAGGGGTGCGCCGGGCTGCAAAAGATCTGCTCGGTCTTTCCACACTCAACGATCTCGCCCTCGTGCAAGATCGCGATGCGATGGCAAAGGGATGCGATCGAGAGCAGGTCGTGAGAGATGTACAGAATTCCCATAGCGAGTTCTCGGTTCAGGCGACCGAACAATTGCAGGATCTCCGATTGCGTGATCACGTCCAAGGCGCTGGTGGGCTCATCGGCTATGAGAAGTGCGGGCCGATGGAGGATGGCCATGGCGATCAGCACCCGCTGCGCCTGCCCAACGCTCAGTTGCCGAGGGTAGCGCCGCAGGAAGGATTCTTCAGCGGGCAGGCTCACACTTTTCAGCAGCCCGGGCAGGCGACGCTCGCATCCGTCTCGTGAGCGCTCGGCGTGAGCCCTCCAAGCTTCGGATAATTGGGTTCCAACCTTCAAGGCTGGGTTCAGAGACGAGAGAGGGCTCTGTAGCACCAGGCCAATCTCTCGGCCCCGTATTTGCCGCATCTCCCCTTCCGTGAGGCGCATTAGGTCCCGCCCCTGAAAATGAATCTCGCCCCTGGCGAGACCCCCTTTGTGCCTCAATAGTTTCAGGACCGCCAGGGCGAGGGTACTCTTCCCAGATCCGCTCTGCCCCACCAGGCCCAGAATTTCGCCCGGTTCCATCCGGAGGACCGCCTGGCGGAGCACGGCTGGCTTACCCGCGTAGTCCACGGTCAGGCGTAGGGAGAGCAAAGCGACGGATGAACTCACGGCTGACTCCTCGCCGTTTGGCTCGCGAAGCATAACCGCTCCGCGTTCCAGCTTGTCTGCGGCAGCATCACGATCGGGCTTACATTACGTAGGGAGGGCGACGCGGCCGACAGGGAATTCGTGTTCACCAGATAGATGAATGGGGCCTCTTCCCAGACAATCTGCTGCACCTGGTCAAAGTAGGCCTTCCGTTTTCCGGCGTCGATGACGGAGGCCTGAGCCCGCATCAACCGGTCCATCTCGGCTTCCCAGTTTGTGGCCGGCGATTTTTGGTTGGGATTCCACTGATGGTTGCTCGCCGAACTCAGCCAAACGTTCATCTGGGAGTTGGGATCCAAGTCGACGTTCACCAAGCCCAGCAGGCAGGCCTCGTAATCGAAGGTTTGGCTGATGCGCTCGATTAAAGACGAAAAATCCAGCGTCACTACGTTGAGGCGTATCCCCAGTTGCCCAAGGTCTTGCTGGATCATCGCCGCCATCAGCTCGCGAGGTTTGTTGCCGGAGTTGGTGATGAGGGAGAACTCGACCGGGTGCCCGCCGCGGTCGCGCAGCACCCCACCCTGAAGCCGAAAGCCTTCTTCTTCCAGCCGGCGCAAGGCGCCCCGAGGATCAAAGGGATGCGGCTTAAGCGCCGCATTAAACCAGAACCGATTGGCGGGCGAAACAGGGCCCACGGCGGGACTTGCGTGCTGGTGGTAAACGACGCGACAGATGTCTTCGCGATGGATGGATTCGGAGATGGCCCGCCGGAAGTTCCTGGATTCAAACCACACTTTCTTGTAAGCCGGAATGGGCGAGGTCGGAACCTGGTCGAACCACATTTGTTCGGAGTTTAGCGAAGGGCCTGCGTCGTGCACGGAGGAGGGTGATTCAGCGGCCAAGCGATCGAAGAACTCTGGATCGAGCCTGTCGATCAGGTGGATCTGGCCGCGCTCCAGACGAAGGAACTCTATCTCCCGGTTCTGTTGAATTTCCAGGCGAATGGAATCCAGATAGGGCAAGCTCTCGCCGTTTTCATCCCGTTTCCAGTAATAGGGGTTGCGTTTGAGAAGCACGTAAGCGCCCGGCCTGTATTCGGCCGTGAAGAAAGGTCCCAGCACAGCCATTTCGCGGCGAGGAGAACGGGAGGAGAGGATGGCTACCTGATCGAACAGTCTCTCCAAGCCGGCGACCGGAGCTGGAAAAGTGATGGCGACGCGATAGGTTCCCGATACGGTTGTTTTGACCGGCCCGGCGCTGGACCGAAACGAGTCGGCGGTGGGGGAATGAAGGGCCGGATCCATAAGTGTGCGGATGGTGTAGGCGACATCCTCGGCCGAGAACGGTGTGCCATCGGAAAAGGAGAGGCCTTCGCGCAACTTGAAGTTGATCTTCCGTCCCTGCTGCAGAATCTTCCAGGAAACTGCCAGCTCGGGCTCCACTTGTTGTGTCTGCCGGTTAACCCGAAGCAGAACTCCGCCGGTAAGATAGCGGATGATTTCCGAGGGTTCATCCGTGACTATGACCGGGTTAAAGGTCTTGGGCTCGGCGCGCAAGCAGAAGCGAAGCTCTCCCCCTCGCTGCGCCAGCAAGTTGGGCAGGAAGAGACAGACCATCAGAAAGAGCTGAAAGCAGCGTCGCATCATGAAGGGAAGTCCTCCAGGGGAATTATGATCTGGAAGCAGCTCACCACGAGCACCATAAGGACGAGAGGCGCCAACAGCCAGGGATCGGCCAGTAGCGACCGGTAGTTTTCGAGCTCGCGCAGAAGGTTGCCCCAAGAAGGCAGAGGCTCGGCCACCCCGAGTCCGAGCACTCCAAGGTTAGCCTCGGCCAAGATGAAGACAGGGATCGAAATCCAGAATTGCGCATAGAGGGCGGGCTTTAGGCTCGGCAAAACATGCTTGATGAGCAGACGGAGACTTCGGCAGCCGCAAGCCCTGGCCTGCAAAATGAAGTCGGAAGTGCGCAGGCCTCGGGCGCCGGCACAGACGACGCGCGCTGCCGCAGCCCAGCCCAGCGACCCCAGCAAGGCGAACGTGATGACGACCGAGAGCAGCGGGGATACATTCAAGGGCAGCATGGCGCGCACCGTCAGGAGCAGAAATAACCAGGGAAGGGAAAGAAACAGGTCGGCGGCGCCCATCGCAAGACGCTCCCACCAGCCTCCCAGGGTGCCAGCCACACCTCCCACCAAAGCGGCCAAGAGGGTGGAGAGCAGAGCCGCCGCCGGCGCCAGCAGAAGAGAAACCTGGCTCCCCACCAGAATGCGTGACAAGCGATCGCGGCCTAATTCGTCGGTGCCCAAGAGAAACTGCCGGGAGGGTGGCGCGTTCGGCGATTGCCGAAACTGTCGGGCATAGGGAGCTGGCGCGAACACGCGTGCCATCAACGAGGCCGAAAAGATCACGACCAGAATCCCCAAGGCGAATTGGCGTTGTTTTCTCATTGTGGCTGGAATGTGCATGCTGCGTTGGCCAGATCTGAGGCGGTGTTGGCCATCAGCGTCAGGACGGTAACCAGAACGGTCAGGTTGACCAGCAGGGGCAGGTCCCGTCCGAGTGCCGCCAGCCAGGCCAGTTGACCGATGCCCGGCGACGAATAAATCACTTCGATGGGGATGGCCGCCCCGAACGCCATGCTAAGGGAAACTCCCGCCAAGGCCAGGATCTGAGGAGCCGCCGGGGGCAGCACGTGCCACAGGAGAACTCGAGCTCCACTTAGGCCTTTGGCTTGCGCTGTCACGACGTGAGGCAGAGCGTAGGTTTGAAGAAGAAGGTTTCGAGCATACCGGAATACTTTAGGGAAGACGACAAGCGCGATCGCCAGGGGAGCCGGTCCTCCAACGAAAAGAAACACTATGCCCAGTACGGCGGATGGAAGGCAGAGAAAGAGCCCACTGAGCAGAGTGGACGACAAATCGTACGCCTTGAATCGATACATGGCTGCCGGCAGGGCGAGCGCGAGACCCAGTAGCCAGCCCCCCAGCAGCCCGATACCCACGGAGTAAAAGGTCACGGGGAGGCGCTCGGCGAGAAGTTGGGCGACTGGACGGCCCAGCGTATGCGAAACACCAAGATTGCCATGGAACACCCCGGCCAGATAGCGTGCGTAGAAAAGGAGGATGTTGCGTTCCGCGTCCCGCGAGTGTTGGAGGGCCTGGATACTATCCTGGCTCAGGCGCGCATCCAAGAGCTGCTCATCCACTCCGAAGCCCGGCGCCACTCGCACAAGCGTGGCCCCCAGCAGCCCTCCCAGAAGGACCGTGATCAAGATGACGAGCAGATTTCGCGCGATTCGCTGAATCCACATAGGTTGAGAGTCCGCGGACAAGCTAGAGAAAAATTAGCCCTTCAGGACGAGGAACCCGCTTTCGACATCTGTACCGAGAATCCGATTCCAGATAACACGCGCAGTTCCCTCGGTTGTCGAATGATGGAAACGAACTTCCTGGCCGGCACGAAGAGCGGTGTAGTGATGGGCGGCGCGGAACGCTTCGTCACCGGCGTCGATCAGACGGCCGTGAACTTCGATTGCAGGTGGCTCGGCCAAGACTAGCCGCACCTCGCCTTTTACTGGACTTCGCTGTTTCTTCCTTCTCTCGATCAAGGGCATACATCCTTAACACGCTGCGAAGCTCTCGACTTCTCCGAGCTTCGCATAGCGTTTTAATTTTCGACTCAGAGTCCGACGAGAAATACCTAGCAGCTCTGCCGCCGCTTCGTGGTGGCCGCCCGTCTGCGCGAGGACGTCGAAAATCGTCTGCCGCTCCATGGCGTCCAGCCGGCAAAGAGGTTTTTGGCCGACATCCTGCGAGCCATCCCGGATTCTGGGCGGCAGGTCGCAGGCGCGGATCTCGGATCGTTCGGCCAGAATCGCCGGCTTCATCAAAACGTTCCGCAGCTCGCGGACGTTGCCAGGCCACGGATAACGCCGCAAGGCGTTGATGGCGTCTTCAGAAAATCGCAAGCGTCCATCGTGTTTTCGCAGGAAGAATTCCGCGAGCGGAATGATGTCCTCAAGCCGTTCGCGAAGCGGGGGCACCTGGAGGTGGATTTGACTCAAGCGATGGAAAAGGTCGCTTCGGAATTTACCGCAACCCGACAATTCCTCCAGATCCCGATTGGTGGAAGCGACGACGCGAACATCCACGGTGATTTTGCGGAGTCCGCCGAGACGATAATAGGGCGCTCCGTCCAATACCCGCAGCAGTTTCACCTGGGTTTTCGGCTCGAGCTCCCCGACTTCGTCGAGAAATAATGTTCCCTTGTCAGCCAGTTCGAACAGCCCCGGCTTGATCGTGTCCGCCCCGCTAAAGGCCCCCTTCTCATAACCGAATAGCTCGCTTTCGACGAGATGTTCGGGCAGCGCCGCACAGTTGATGTCCACCCAAGGGTTGGCGCAGCGGAGTGAATAACTGTGGATCGCTCGGGCAATAAGCTCCTTACCGGTCCCGCTTTCGCCGCTAATGAGAATCGCCGTGGCGGTCCGCGCCAGCCGCTCGACCATGCCCAATAACTGCTGCATGGACTTGCTGCAAATGATCGCGGGGACTCCCATCAGCGTCAGAGGCTTCTGAGCCTGAGGTTGCATGCGGGCAGTTTGCAGGTGTTCCGTAAGAAATGGAAGAGTACTTCGGTAATGTCCCAGTTTGTCCCTCGCATACTAACGAAGAAAGAAAACAAAGCAGCCGACCGACTCGGCGCAGATTAGAAAGCGGGACAAAATGTCCCCGGTGAAGCCCCACAGCCCAACTTGCTTGTTTTAAACAAATTACGGCAATCCTTGGTCTCTTGCTGCGCGACAAAATGTCATTTTTCCGCCACGGCTGGCCGACGCAAAAACCCTCAGGTGCGCGCATTAAGTCCCCTGAATGCTGTGGGTCGGCAACGATGCATGGCCATTGCGGTGTTTGGTATCTCGGGTGCAATAACCCTGGCCTTAAGCTTCTTGAGTGAGGGCCTCAATGTCGATTAAAGCCAAACTCTTCGTAGCCCTGGTAGCAATCGTCGGACTGGCGACCTTTGGTCTTGGGATGTCGGAGTGGGGATCGGCGGACCTGACCCGGTACATATGCTTTTCGATCTTTGCGATTCTCGCCTCCTGCCTGAAGGTCAGCCTGCCGGGAATCACCGGAACAATGTCGGTGAATTACCTTTTCATATTGGTGGGCATCCTGGAGTTCAATCTGTCGGAAACCCTCCTGATGGCCTGCGGTGCGACCATCGTCCAATGCTACTGGCATGCGCAAGTCCGCCCCAAGCCGGTTCAAGTCCTTTTCAACGTCGCAAACATGGCCACGGCTATCGGTGTTTCGCATTTCTGCTACCGAGGGTTGCTGGCCGCCAAGCCCAGCCTTCCGGCTCTGTTGGCAGCAGTCGCGATCATATTCTTCGTTATGAATACGGTCCCCGTTGCCGCCATCATTTCCCTGACCGAGGGCAAATCCCTCAAAAAGGTCTGGGAAGATTGTTACTTCTGGAGCTTCCCCTATTTTCTTGTCGGCGCCGCCATCGCCGGTTCTCTGAGCACTCTGAACGGGATCATCGGCTGGCAGAGCTCATTGCTCGTCCTGCCCGTCATCTACTGGATTTATCGCTCCTACCACTTGTACCTCGGCCGCCTGGAAAGCGAAAAGCGACACGCCGTGGAGATGTCGGCTTTGCACGTCCGGACTATCGAAGCGTTGGCTCTGGCCATCGAAGCGAAGGACCACACCACTCATGACCACCTCCAGCGCGTGCGGACCTATTCGATTGAACTGGCCAAAGAAATGGGGCTGACAAACTGCGAGCTTGAGGCTCTCCACGCCGCCGCCCTGCTCCACGACATCGGAAAACTTGCCGTGCCGGAACACATTATCTCGAAGCCGGGGAAGCTGACTCCAGAAGAGTTTGAGAAGATGAAGATCCATCCGGTCGTCGGGGCCGAAATCCTCGAGCCGGTAAAATTCCCTTATCCGGTGGTACCCATCGTCCGGGCCCACCACGAAAAGTGGGACGGTAGCGGCTATCCGTTCGGGTTAAAAGGTGAAGAGATCCCCGTCGGGGCGCGCATTCTGGCTGTAGCCGATTGCCTGGACGCACTCGCCTCTCACCGTCAGTACCGGCCCGCCTTGCCCCTGGACGAGGCGATGGAGAAGGTCGCTTCGGAGGCCGGCCGGAGCTTCGATCCGCGTGTCGTTGAGGTCCTTCAAGAGCGGTACGTGGAACTCGAGCGCAAAGCCCAGTCCTACAATGCCGAGGCCTCGAGACTTTCGAGAGAAGTGAAAATCGAGCGGGGCGAGGCCCCGGGGGCGGGTTTTGAAAACGCCGGCCGAGGGGCTCAGACTTCCGACACCATCGGCTTCCTCTCTTCCATCGCCGCGGCCCGCCAGGAGGTCCATGTCCTCTTCGAGGTGACCCACGCCTTGGGAAATTCCTTGAGCCTGGACGAAACGCTTTCGGTGTTGGGCGTCTTGCTGAAACGGATGATTCCCTACGACGCGATTGCGATCCATCTGCTCCACAAGGACAAGCTGGTCCCGGAGTATGTCAGCGGAGAGGGCTTCCAAGCTCTGTCCTCCTTTGAGCTTCCCTTGGGCCAGGGATTGATCGGCTGGGTGGCGCAAACCATGAAGCCGATTGTGAACGGCAATCCATCGGTGGAGGGGGACTATCCGCAGAATCCCCTTAACGGGACCACGCTGCGCACCGCCTTGGCAGTCCCCTTGATGGGTGTGGACCACCTGATCGGAGTGATGTCGCTCTACCAGACGGAAAAAGACCAGTTCACGAACGACCACCTGCGGATCCTGCTGGCGATCAGCCCAAAGCTGGCCATGTCGATTGAGAACGCTTTGAAGTACCGGCAAGCCGAGTGCTCCGCGACCACCGACTTCCTCACCGGCCTTCCGAACGCCCGCTCCCTCTTCCTGCATCTGGACAGCGAACTGGCTCGTTGTAAACGCCAGAAGGAGCCTCTCAGCGTTCTGGTTTGCGATTTGGACGGCTTCAAGCAGGTCAACGATCGCCTGGGCCACCTGGAAGGGAACCGGGGGCTCCAGTTGGTGGCCAAAGGGCTGAAAGAAGTCTGCCGAGAGTACGACTACGCGGGGCGCTTGGGGGGCGATGAATTTGTAGTGGTCTTCCCGGGCCTGCGGCAAGACGCGGCGCGAGCTATGTCCGAACGTCTTCGCCAGGTCGCGACCAAGGTCGGAAGGCAGATTTGGGGCGAGGACCTCTTGTCCTTAAGCGTGGGCGAGGCGCATTACCCGGAAGACGGCGCTGACGCCGACCAGTTGCTCACCGAGGCCGACCGGCGGATGTACAAGTCCAAGCAAGGGAGAGCGCACGGGTACCGGCATCATCGAGCGTATATCGGTCCTGCACCGACCACGACCCAATAGAATCCGGGCCGCGACTTGCATCGGAAATCGATTATGAACTTGATCTCTCACGACAAAACGGATCCAGAGACATTGAGCGACACCAGCCCCGAGTTCCAGCTCGGGAGGCAGGAGCACTCGAATGACGAAATTTGATGGTTGGAAATCCGTACGGACCCCAAGCATCCGAAGCATACGTCGCGTCCTGCTGACCCTCGGACTGTTGGTATTTGTCGCAGCGTTCGGGTTCTCCGCGTCGTCTAAGATCGCTCCCGACCTCGAAGGTGCCGATTCAAATTCAACCGTTGATGTCATCGTGCAGTTCAGTGACGTGCCGACAGAAGCGGACCACCAAGGGATTCGCAAACACGGGGGAGCGCTGAAAACTGAGCTGCCGATGGTGAAGGGTGCTCTGTATTCTGT
>WNFB01013910.1_pt1 | contig 12395 bp, 12 predicted proteins | sample 5400501 | NCBI WGS metagenome assembly WNFB01 (sample SAMN13153341, study PRJNA577476) | soil metagenome | isolation source: 200 cm saprolite under Douglas fir tree site 2 hole 1 | place: USA:California | collected 2015-04-18 | reverse complement strand
CGCGATGGGCAGCTTGACGTGGTGAAGCAGCCAGCGCAAGTTTTTCAGCGCATACGGCACGCTTTGTAGAAAATGAGCTTTGCGCTCATAAAAGCCGCGAAAGCCATAAGCGCCCAACGCCTGCATGATGCGGACGTAGACGTAGGCATAGTAGTGCTGCATGAATACTTGGCGCTCAAGCTTGATGAGATCGGCAAGCTTGTCGATGTAGTGATCGAGCAATTGCTGGCGCAGTTCTGGCGGCAGATCGGCCTTAGCGTCGTACAAAAGAGAAGCGACATCGTATTGCAGCGCGCCTTTGCGGCCGCCTTGATAATCCAAGAAAAACGGATGGCCGTTGCGCAACATGACATTGCGTGATTGGAAATCCCGATAGAGGAAATAATCGCGGCCGGCGCTCAACAAGAACTTCGTCAGGCGGCCGAAATCGTCTTCAAGCGCTTGTTCGTTGAAGGGGATGCCGGCCAGCCTGAGAAAATAATACTTGAAATAATTCAAGTCCCAAGCAACGGACTGGCGATCGAAGCTGGCGCGCGGATAGCACACTCTGTAATTCAAATCGCGGCCGGCTTCGATCTGGAAGCGTGGCAACACGGCCACAACTTTGCGATATGCTTCAACCACTTGGGGAGCAATGTTCTCGCCGGCACGATTGTTCGAGAGAAACTCAAAAAGCGTCGTGTCCCCCAGGTCTTCTTCGAGATAAGCACCGTGGCTCAAATCTTCAGCATAAATTTCCGGCACCGGCAGACCGTGCCGGCGAAAATGCCTGGAAAATTCGAGGAAAGCGACGTTCTCTTCGCGTACGTCATAGAGAATGCCAATCGCGCTGAGTTCTTCGCTGGCCAGCCGGATGATATTACGACCCGAACCGCCGAGCTGGCCCTGCAGCGGCTGCACCCGCCCGACCGGGGAGTGGAAATGCCGCTCAAAAAGCTTTTTGAGAACGTCCATGAATATGATTTCCAGCGATTCAGTTTTGACGAATCACCGAAGCTAACTGCTTTCTAATATCGCCGATTCTCGCTGGAGAGATTTGGTTGACGGTGAGTCTCAGCGAAATCATCGAACAGCCAAAGAACGTTTCCGCTCTTCGGCTGAACCAGGCTCGACCCGGATACTTGAAACAGCGGTTGCGCATTTCGACAATTTCATGTACGACGCCGAGCTTGTTGTCGCCAGCCACCACAAAGATAACATCGAACGCGCGATCCAAAAACGGTAAGGTCATCGTCAAGCGAAACCCTACGGCAACGGGTGCTATTCCACCTGCTGCAATATCTTCCGCGAAATGGCCGTCACCAGTTTGCGCGGGCCGAAACGGACCGACTCGGCTAGTAATCGATTGCGAAAGCCGGGTATCACCAGCGTCTTGCCAGACATCAAGCCGCGATAGCCGGCACGCGCGACCGTCTGCGCATCCATGGGACGAAGCTTCCGGAACAAGGCAGTGTTTTCCGTGCCAGCGCGCTTCTGGAATTCCGTGTCAGTTGCGCCAGGGCAGAGACAGGTGACAGTAACTCCGCTGCCCTGGAGTTCATTGGCGAGCGCTTCCGACAATGAGATCACGTAGGCCTTCGTCGCGTAGTACACCGCCATCAGGGGACCGGGCTGAAATCCCGCGGTGGATGCGACGTTCATGATCTTGCCTGAACCGCGTTCGAGCATCGGGCCGAGAAACAGCTTGGTCAGAATAGTGAGCGTGACCATATTGAGCTGGATCATGCCGATATCTTCTTCGAGCGGCAGCTTGGCGAATTCACCGAACTTCCCGCAGCCGGCGTTATTTACCAGAATATCGATCTGGCTGCCGCCATGCTGCACGTCGTCGAATAAGGAATACGGACCCTGTGGCCATGACAAATCGGCAGCAATTGATTTTGCCGAGATGCCGAAGTGGCGCTGCAGTTCGTCCGCGAACTGCGAAAGCTTGGGCCCGTTGCGCGCGACCAGCACGAGATTGTGACGATCTTTAGCGAAAAGCTTGGCCAGTTCATACCCGATGCCAGCAGAGGCGCCGGTGATAAGCGCAGTCGGTTTACGATCGTTCATGGTATTTGATCACTGGAAATACAGGTCCCTCGGCCGGCTCGTTGCGCAAGCGCGACTGCGCCGTTCATTGTAAGGGAACGATGGGAAATGAGAACAATAGTTCCGTAGAGATTGCTTGCAAAGTTCGAAAGAAGTCTTAAACCGCGGAGGGCGCAAAGCTAAGCAGACTTCGCAGAGAGAGCTGGGCACGCCCGTGCGATCGTCTCTGAACCTACACACCTAATTCTTATGCGCCGACCATTGCTGGCTCGACCTCGTAGATCGAGTGCCACGATGAGGCGGCCTTCAGGCGATCATTCACATTATTAATATTCTTCACGCCTTCGCTTTGCAGCCATTTGCGGAAGGCTTCCGCGCCCTGTTTCGCGTACACGGGGATGCCTTCTTTCCAGGTGGCGCGGCCGCAGAGCACGCCATTAAACTTCACGCCGGCTTCGCCAGCTAGCTCCAGCGACTCGCTAAACTCCGCATTGCTGACGCCTGCCGAGAGATAAATGAACGGTTTAGTCGCTACGCTCGCGGCCTTGCGGAACAGGTCCATGGCTTCTTTCTTGGTGTACGCCTTCTGACCGGCGTAGGACTTGGCTCCCTCGACGAACTTCATATTGACCGGCATTTCGACTTTCATCACATCGACGCCATAACGGTCTTTGGTGAACTCCCGCATGCTTTCGATGACGACTTCAGGCTTCTTTTTGGCGAAGTCGAAGCCTTTCTCATCTACACCTTCTTCATAGCCGACGAACTCGAGGAAAAAGGGGATGTCGTTGGCGCGGCACTCGTCACCCAGACGCTCAACCCAGGCGTGCTTCTTGTCGTTGATTTCCTTGCTGTCGAATGGAGTGTAGTAGAGCAGGATCTTGATGCAATCAGCGCCAGCTTCCTTCAAACGGCGGACCGACCAGTTGTCGAGCAGATCAGGCAGGCGTCCCGGACCAGTCTTGTCATACCCGGTTTTCTCGTAGGCGAGCAGCAGGCCAGCGTTCTTGGAGCGCCGCTTGGAGGCGGGCAAGCCCCATTCGGGGTCGAGCAAGATGGCGCTAGCATGGGGCGTGAGGACTTCGGTGACTAGCGATTTGAACTCTTCCATCATGGCATCGTTGACGCCGGAGCCCTTTTCTTTGGCGAGGGCTTTCTGAAGAGAGCCGCGCTGGTCCATAGCTGCGGCTGCGATGACGCCGCGGTCGTTCGATACTTTCTTGAGGCCGGCCAGTTTTCCTGGGGTGAGCTTCATGGGATCCTCCGATGAGAGCGTTTGGAATCGGATAGATAACGGCCGCCCCGGATTAGCGGGACAGGTAAACATTGTAATACGGGCACGCCACCTCCGTGCCCCTCGCGGCTTGGTTTACTGGCGGAGAGTCAGCATGCTCAGGATGGCTTGCTGCTTTGCGATGAGAGATTGCACGCCTTGCCGCGCTAGACCAATCATCTTGCTGAGTTGCTGTTCATCGAAAACCTGGCGCTCTGCTGAGGCCTGTACCTCTACCAACTTATAGCCGGCGGTCATGACAAGGTTCATATCCACATCGGCGCGGGAGTCTTCCTCATAGTTGAGGTCGAGGAGGACATCGCCATCCACAATACCTACGCTTACCGCAGCGACGAAATCGCGAAGTGGAACTGAGGTGAGCGTACCGGCTTCTACCAGCTTTTCCAGAGCCAGTCCCAGGGCTACGAGCGCGCCGGTGATGGAAGCGGTCCGTGTGCCACCATCGGCCTGGATGACATCGCAATCAATCCAGATGGTGCGCTCGCCAAGGCGTTCGAGATCCGTTACCGCACGCAATGATCTGCCAATCAGTCGCTGTATCTCGTGCGTGCGGCCGCTGGGGCGTCCCTTGTTGACGTCACGAGGAGTACGAGTGAGAGTGGATCGCGGCAGCATGCCATACTCGCTGCTGACCCATCCCCTGCCACTGTTGCGCAAGAATTGCGGCACGGTTTCTTCTACAGAGGCGGTGCAGATGACGCGGGTATTGCCCACCTCAATCAGGACGGACCCTTCAGCAGTGGAGATGTAGTCGGGAAGGATGTTGACCGGCCGGAGCTGATCAGGGGCGCGCTTGTCGCTGCGATAGGCCATAAGCGGGGATTGTAAATGAAAACTACCGAAGAGGCAGGACGCCGGTCGGATTGCAGATTGCAGATTGCAGACTTCAGACTTCACTTTTGTACAGTTGCTGCTGCCCAAGTGACAACCCAATTCCAACAAAACGTGTTAGCCCAGGCAGAAGAGCAGGTCCGCATAGCCGAAGAAGAAATAGCCAAAGCGCGGCCTCTCCTGCGAAAATTGATTCGCCCGAAATAGCTGATTTACACGTGGCCAGACTCGCCCGCAGAGTTTAACTTGCCTTCGAGTCCCTTGTCGCGCCGCGCCGTGAGCAAGCCCATGCCAGAGGTAGAGTCGCCGCGAGGGTTGTAAGCGGTGCTAACCGAGCGGTCAGGAAGCGGTAATACGGCCCATATTGACGGAGTGGGAGGTAGTAGCCAGCGGGCAAATACGTCGAGTGCGGCGGCGGCGACCCAGGACCAGGCCAAAAGCAGGAATGGCACACGATAGAGTGACCGACGCGCAACTGTGCGTCCTGGTGCGTCACTCTCAGACCACAATAAGAGAAGCGCCGGCAAGAGGATGAGTTGAAGGTGGGGCGCGGTTTCAGGAACCACTACGAGTGTCAGGTTGAGGGTCAGAGCGGTGGCAAAACCGAATGTGAGTGAACCCGCAGGCTCTTGACGCGAGTTCCAACATACTCGTGCCAGCACTGACAGCAGGAAGATCGTCAGCAGCAGTCCGCCGGCAGCAGTGAACAATTCCATCAGGATGGATTTGCCCTGCGTGTAATGTATATAGTCGCGTGTGGAATTCAGAAAATAGAAAAGCCAGTGTGGAAGGATAATTTGCGATGCCACGAGCAGCAACAGGATTGTGGTCAGAAAGCCGACCACAAACATTCTGCGCTGCTTCCAGTCGGCAATCGCCCACAGAAGTATCCAGATCACAGTCAGAATAACCATTTGGGGCTTGATGGTTGCGATTGCAAGCAGTACGCCCGCAAGAATTAGCCGTCCGCGGGCCAAAGCCGCGACAGACGCAACAATTAAGAAGGCCACCAGAAGGCCTAACTGTTGTAAGTGAATTGCCTGTACAGTTGGAAAACTTGCCAGAGTTAGCGCGATCGCGATAAGCGCTTTGAGCCAGCTCCAGCGCAATCCAACCACATCAATCCAAAGTGGTACGCTGGCCACCGTCAAAACAAGCAGCAGCACCCTAAAGACGAGCTGGGCCGATTCAAAAGACAAGGGCAGGGTCGGAGCCAATAGGAAGACGACATAAACGGGATAAGCAAACGCTTCCTGATCTTTGGGATCGGCAGGATTGTTTGAATCAAGTGGACGCCCGTAAAACCCGATTTGGCTATCGCGCGTGATGTCCGGACCATATGGATTGCGGCGATGTAGCAACAGCTCCCGAGTACCCAACCATCGCGGATAGAGATCCGAAAGGTTGCCTCGTGGTACTCCCCTTGCGGCTGCATCTAGCTTTTCGTAAGGAATTAGTATGTGGCGGGTGTAATACCACATTCCAAAAGCCAGGCTGACTGCCAATACAAGTGAGAAACACAACCTTGCGTCGCGCGCGAGTGTTTGTCTATATGCAAAGTAAGATTTCGCTTTCATCCGCAAGCATACATCCCAGATTTCCATTTGGAGTGCAAAGGCGGACGGCATTGTATCGCACGACTGGCAGGGTCTTGGTCATGGTGGTCCCCCAAACCACCCGCGTCCCCGCCGAAAACGTACTAGAAACGTACTTACGATTCCGCCCGTCTCCCCTATCTAAGGGCCGTCTAGCTTATCGCGTTTCAGTAACTTACGGGTTTTCCCGCAACCTGTTAAGCCGTTCTTCCCGAAAAACATTTATGAAGTCTGGTGTCCCCGCGGCCTTTGCGGTTGTGGTTTATTCGTACGCGAAGGCGTAGGGCTACTGCGAAGCGGCCTGCATCTGCTCCGCCATTTTTCCAACCGCCGAAACGTCGTAAAATCCGGACAAATCCGCATGGCCGGCCAAAGTCTCGCGTTCTTTGCCGTCCACCAGAATTTTCACTCGAGTAATGCCGGGAATGTTGGCGGAGAGCGTCTCAACCAGAGAAGCGACGGTAAGTTCCTCTTCAAGAATTCCGGAGCGGTGGCCATCGGCAAAGGCAGAATCAGTATCAATCACGGCCAGACCAGGGTTGACCAGGTAAACATTGCGGACCTCCGCGCCTCGCGCTAGCCGGTGGGGTGTGGATTCCCCGAGATAGATGTCAACGAGCGCGCGAAGCAGCTCTTCGGCTCGTTGCTGGCGACCCGCAGGCAATGGAATGCGAGCCGACTGCGACCGCAATATACCGGAATCATCGTAGGCGACGAAAAGCGTGACCTGCTCGGTACGACCCGTCACTGGCGGGGCGACAGCCCTCGTGTCGGCCGACGATGGGTGCAACTCGACCACTCGAGCCCGCATACGCCAAACGTAAATGCCCATGAGCAGCACCACAATCAGCATGGCACTCATGCCGATGATCAGGTGACGAGGAATCATCGCTGGATACCCAGTCTATCGCGCAATGCTGCGACTCCGTTGGCGACGGCGCTGGCTATGAACTGCTGATAATCGGGCAACCTCAGTTTTATGGTGTCGCTCCCCGGAGGCGCGACTTCCACCGCCACCGCGGCGGCAGTGATGTTGTTCAGCGGACGCAGCGGTGCGACCAGTGTTCTGACCGGAACCAGTTTTTTCTGTAGTTCGGACGCGACGCTTGCGAGAGCGCCCTGACTGGCCGTGAGAAACGAAGACTGCGCAGTATCCCAGGCCAGGAAGCTGCCACGATTCTCGTCACTGGATGGAATCAGCGCGGTGTAGAGACGAACCCCGCTCCCCTGGCTGGAAGCGTGCACACTGATAAAAATTGTAGGGTGCACGTTGTTCGCCAAAGCGGCGCGTTGATCGAGACCCAGGTAGGTATCCGAATCGCGGAGCATCAGTACTGAAATGCCGCGACTCTCCAGTTCCTGTCGCAGGTAGCGTGCAATGGCCAGCGTCACATCTTTTTCTGCCAGCTTATCCGTTAAAGCTGCGCCACGCTCGTCGCCGCCATGGCTCGCGTCCACCACAGCAAAGAAATGACGTGCACTGTCGGGAGTTGTTGGGATGGGCGGAGCGATCATTACTGAAGCTGGCCATGAGCGAAGCACTGCCCGTCACCATCACCTCCGCAGCGCCGTTGTTCTCCTGGTAGACAGCGGAGGAGATCGTCTTGTCGCCGAAATTCAAGGTCTGCGAACCCGGGGGGACCAGCGGCTCGCGAACGAAGACCATGTGCAACTTGCCGGGTTCCGTAGAGATGGTTGGGTTGACGGGAGAAGAGAAATTCATCACTAGCCGCGGCGGAGTTGTTTTACTTAGCTCGGCGCTGAATTGCGTCGCCACGCTGCCGATAAAAAGTCGGCGCCCACTCTCATGAAAAGTCACTGGCCCGCCCAGGAAGCGCGGCATCAAGGTGCTCAGGGATGTAAGCGGCACCAAGCCTCTCCCGTTTTCAAGCAGGAATTTGGCTGCGAGATCGAAGTCCTTGCCGCGAATCTTGGCGCCGGTTTTACTGGCCGTGAACTCGCCGTCCACGTTCTTATAGCGCAGTTTCCAGTGCTGGCCGTCCGTTTTGGCACTGACGGGACCGAGAGGATCGAGAATTTCAACTAGTCCCACATAGTCGCGGCCATCGCGCTCGGTTACCGGAAGCGAATAGTTCGCGGCAGTGGAATAGATGGATATGCGCTTCTGGTCGGCGGAAGAGCCGGACAGGAGCAGCGTGGAAACGATTGCTGCGCCCACCAGGATCAGCCGCGCAAATCTGCGGGGTCTGCTCAGAAGGAAACCTCCGCTCGATTCGCGCGAGAGCACAATGTCCTGGTGCTAGCTGGCGAGGCTCGCCGTGAGCGTAGTCGAAAGGCGCCGGCACTACAAGGATTGCTATTCCAGCGCATAAATGGTCAGCCCACTGAGCAGCTTGGGATAGAAATCGGTTGACTTCTGGGGCAGGACCTCACCGGCAAAAGCGATATCTCGCACTTGCTCGACGCGTACAGGATTCATAAGAAACGCCACATTCGCGTCGCCAGCGCGGACAAGATCCATGGCTTCGCCGGCATCCCGCAGATATCTAACATTCTGCTGGTTGCGAATAGCTTCCTGGGAAATTCCGAGTACCCCTTCCAGCAGACATTTGTGCAATTGCAGAACATCGAGAGCTTGCTGGCGCAGCGAGAGTCCGGCGAAGACTTGCGATCCGATTGTTTTCGGGGAGTGCATTAAGTAAATCCGCAAGGCTGTGACCGCCAGCAGGGCAGTTCCGGAGTGTCCGGCATGGCGCAAAATGCCCAAGGCGCGGCCCGCGTCGATGGAAACGTCAACCTCCTCAACCTCGAAATATGCGCGTGCTCTGGCCGAGAGAGATTCAGCGGAAAACGATGGTAAACCATGGATTACGCGGTGAGCGGGCAGAATTACCAGCCCCGGGCTGTTCATGTTGACGAAGGTCATCATCGCCATGTCGTACGGAGCATCTTCGCCATCGCTCGGCCGCAGCAGGGCAGTAGGCGGGGTATGCTCGCGTGGAGCGCCGCCTGCGGCAGCCGCCGCGGTTGACTGTCTTTCATTGCGGTAGTTGAGCGCAGTTTCATAGCGGTGGTGGCCATCGGCGATGATGAGTTTCTTGTCACGCATTTTGCTGCGGATGAGATTAATCACGCCTGGATCGGAAATCTTCCACACCCGGTGCAGCACGCCATGCTCGTCCGTGACTTCCATTGCCGGTGGTGTGTGAGGCACGAGGAGTACTTCGATTTCCCCTGTGTCGCTATATAGCATGAAAATCTGGCCGAAATGAGCCCGTGTGGCGCGTAGCAAATCCAGTCGGTCGGCTTTTGGTTTCGCGAGGGTCTGCTCGTGACGAAAAACGATTCCGGCGGAATAGTCCTCGACACGGCCCAACGCGATAAACCCGCGCCGCTCAGATTCCCCTTCCCCTCCCGGCAACGTGAAATGTTGCGAATAGGCGTAGATCGAGGGCTCGGGATCCTGGAGGAAAATACCTTGGCGGCGCCAATCGAGAAAAAAGGAAGCCGCGCGCGTATAGACATTTTGGTGCATATTGTCCGCCGGCTCCCGCTTGCCGAGGATAATGCGCACGAGGTTGTATGGGCTTGCCGCGTAATATCTTTCCTGCATTACTTCGGTAATCTTGTCATAGGGCTGGGTAACCACCTGGGGGAGGGAAACGCGTTCTGCGTCATACCGGAGAGCGCGAAAAGCGGCAATGTTGGCCATGGGAGGAGACTTTGCATTTTAACAAGAGCCAGGCGCGGCTCGAGTTGTTCAGTTCCAAAACGGAATTAGCTGAACAAACTTATGCGCATTAACAGCATCGAAAGGCCGGAACAGAAGACTGAGAAAGAGCTGACACAAAAATGACAAAAAGCTGAACCCACGGGCAAATTCCTGTGGTAGTATCAGCGGCAACGAGGTACTTTTATGGCCCGCCAATATGGGCGCGGGTCATCTCGGCCCAGGACCTTCGATCGCAACCCCCGGTTGGCCCCTCCCAGGACCCAGGTAAATCCTATGCTGCGCCTGAATGATTTCTCGACGCTTATTTTGTTACTCGCCCTAGCCCTTGTGCTGGGATGCCTCACAACCTCCGCCGCCTGGGCCCAGAACAGCACGGACGAAGTGCATGTCAATCCGCGAGCCGAACCACCAGCTGTCAAGGATCAAAATTTTGTTGATCCCTCGCTGAAAACTCACGGTAAGCCGATGAAGGTGGATGTCGATTTGGTGCTGGTTCCGGTGACCATCACCGATCCCATGAATCGCCTGGTCACGGGACTCGACAAAGAGAATTTCTCGTTATTCGAGGGCAAAGAGGCGCAGTTGATCAAGACATTCTCCAGCGAGGATGCCCCGGTTTCGCTGGGCGTGATCTTCGACATGAGCGGCAGCATGAGCAGCAAGATCGAGCGGGCGCGTGAAGCGGTGGTGGAGTTTTTCAAGACCGCCAACCCGCAAGACGAATTTTTCATGATCACATTTGCCGATAAACCGGAGGAGATCGCGGATTTCACGCAGTCGGTCGAGGAAATCCAGGGAAAACTGGTGTACACAGTGCCCAAAGGCCGCACGGCGCTGCTGGATGCCATTTACCTGGGGATCAGCAAAATGCGGCAGGCGAAATTCTCTAAGAAGGCGCTGTTGATCATATCCGATGGTGGGGACAACCACAGCCGCTACACGGAAGGAGAGATCAAGTCGCTCGCCAAAGAGTCCGACGTGCTCATCTATGCGATCGGCATTTACGACCACTATTTCCCCACGGAAGAGGAGCGCCTCGGTCCGGCACTGCTGACTGAAATTTCGGAACTGACTGGCGGGCGTACCTTTACTATTGACAACCCCAACGATCTGGCCGACGTGGCTACAAAGATTGGTATCGAGCTACGCAACCAATATGTCCTGGGTTACCGTCCAAAGAATGGGACACGTGATGGCAAGTGGCGTAAGATAAAAGTAAAACTGATACCGCCCAAAGGGTTACCCCCGCTACGGGTCTATGCCAAAACCGGATATTATGCACCGACGGAATAGTCATGTTTTCCTGTTTATAGTCCTCTTTTTTTCGTTTGTCCTTTGCGCCGCGGCCCAAAACACAACCCCTGCGCAAGCTACACCGCAAACCTCTCCCCAACAGCCGCAGGGTCCACGAGGCTCTACTCCAGCCCAGCCCTCAGGACAGCAACCTACCCAGCCGGGGGAACCGAGTTCAGCCCCTCAGCAGGGCCAACAACCTGCTGCGCCGGGTGGACCGCCGGCCGAGGCAGGACAGTCGCCCGAAAGCAATGAGGGTGGTGTCTTCGTTTTCAAAAAAGAAGTGAACGAGGTAGTGCTGCACGCCACCGTCGTGGATGACAAGCAGCGCATGATTACGAACCTCGATAAAGGTGCGTTCACGGTCCTCGAGGACGGCAAACCGCAAGCGATCACGTCCTTCCGCCACGAGGATATACCGGTGGCCATGGCGATCGTGATCGACAATTCCGGTTCGATGCGGGAAAAGCGGGCCAAAGTCAACCAGGCGGCACTAAATCTGGTGAGATCCAGCAATCCACAGGATCAAGTATTCATCGTCAATTTCAACGACGAGTATTACCTGGACCAGGACTTTACTTCGAATATCAACCAGTTGAAAGAAGCGTTGGAGAAAATCGAAGCCCGTGGCGGCACCGCTTTGTACGACGCCGTGGTCGCTTCGGCCGATCACCTCAAGAAGAATGCCAAGCTGGAACGCAAGGTCCTATTCGTAGTCACCGATGGAGAGGACAACGCCAGCCGAGAATCCCTGGAACAAGCTGTGCGGCGGTTACAGGAGGAGAACGGGCCCACCGTATACGCCATTGGCTTGCTTGGAGAAGAAAAACAACGGCGCGCCCACCGGGCTCTTCAAACCATGACAGAGAGAACTGGAGGCATTTCGTTCTTCCCCAGAACTCTGGATGAAGTAGATGCCATCAGCAGATCCGTAGCCCATGACATCCGCAATCAATATACGATTGGCTACAAACCCACCAATCCGAAGAGTACGGGCGGTTACCGGGCCATCCACGTGGATGCCAGAGCCCACGGATATGGCAAGCTCACCGTCCGCACCAGGAGCGGGTACTACGCGGGTCAGGAGCGGGCTTCGAGCGGGCTGCACTAAATTCCCTGTTTGATCCATCCCATCACAGTGCATTGTCAGGTTGTGGAAGTGTAATTGACGCTGTGCCTCGGCTTCCGTACTCTGTAGGGTGCGAATGAAAACGGACGAAGGCTCGCGCCTCCGCGTAGCTGACGACATCACGCAATTAGTCGGCGAAACACCCATTCTCCATTTCAGGAAACTTGTTCCCCCCGGATCGGCTGACGTGTATGCCAAGCTGGAGTACGTGAATCCGGGCGGCAGCGTGAAGGATCGCGCGGCAGTCGGCATCATTCAACGAGCTGAGGAGGAGGGGAAACTGCGCTCCCTGGGCACCATCGTAGAGGCGACGGCGGGGAACACCGGAATTGGCTTGGCGCTCATCGGAGTGAATCGCGGTTACAAAGTTGCACTATTCGTCCCAGAGCGTTTTTCAGAGGAAAAAGTCATGCTCATGCGGGCCCTTGGCGCAGAGGTAATTCGCACTCCCGACGCCGAGGGCATGGAAGGCGCAATCCAGCGGGCCAAAGAATTCGCGGCCGGCAATCCCAATGTTTTCATGGCATC
>WNFB01007853.1_pt1 | contig 12396 bp, 11 predicted proteins | sample 5400501 | NCBI WGS metagenome assembly WNFB01 (sample SAMN13153341, study PRJNA577476) | soil metagenome | isolation source: 200 cm saprolite under Douglas fir tree site 2 hole 1 | place: USA:California | collected 2015-04-18 | reverse complement strand
TAGAGAGCCGGCACTGTCGAGGTCTCCCGCTCCAGTCAGCGGAAACAGTGGCAGCAGCACCACAAAGGCCATGATGAGCATCAACGCCAGCACGAAGGACGGTGTCGCCAGGACGGTCAGCATGCCGATGCGCAGGCCCAGGTCGGCGAAGCGATCGCGGCGCACCGCCATCAGCACACCAGCCGGAATGCCAATCAGGGTGGCGATGCCAAGGCTGGATAGTGCCAGGGTCACGGTGTAGGCCAGGTTCATACCTATGATCGCGGCAAGATCCTGCCCGTTGAGCAGTGAGCGACCCAGATTCAGCTGCGCGATGTTGGCCAGATAATGGACATACTGCAGCAGTAGTGGCTCGTTGAGCCCGAGCTGCAGCCGCAGTCGCGCCATCGTCTCCGCGGTGGCCTGCTCCCCGAGAAGCATTACTGCTGGGTCGCCGGGCAGAATGTGCAGCAGGAAGAAGATCCCTGTCACGGCGACGAAGGCCGTGATGATCAGCCGTGAAGCTCGGCTAATGGCCAGGTTGACCAGCGTTCCTGCTCCGGGCAGTAGGTCGGCTACGACCGCTTGAGAATGCGCGTCTTTTCGGTAAGCATCACCGGCGTCATGAGCGAGTTCACGAACTCGTAGCCAAGGTCCACCTCTGGCGCGCGCATATGGTCCATCGCCTGTTGTTCGAGGAGGTTGAACGCGGGGAGATCCTTGAGGATTTGCAGCTGGACGTCGCGATAGATCTGTTCCTGCTTCGATCGGTCCTCGGTTACACGCGCCTCGTCCAGGAGCTTGTCGATTGAACCTCCAACGTCGCCATAGTGGGACCAATTGCGGACGGCGGTGGGCTTGCCCAGACTGGCCGTTGAATAGAAGTAGGAGCGCAGCTCATTGTCGACCGTAGGCTCGATACCGCCCCAGATGACCATGTTCGGATTGCCGCGGGTCACCGACAGCCACTGGTTCCAGTCGATGATTTGCAGGTCCAGGGTAACCCCGATCTGGCGGAGCTGCTCCTGCAGATTCAAAGCCGTGTTGTTGTAGGTGCGATCGGGCACCGTCCACTTAATCGTGGCGCCGCTGCCGAGCCCGGCCTTGGCAAGCAGATCCTTGGCCTTCTTGGGGTCATACTCGTAGCGCAAGTCCGTCGGGATGTCGTCCTTCTTCAAAGAGAAGGGATACACGGAGCTCAGGACCGAATAGCCGACGGTGGCGTCATTGGCAAACGCCTGTACGGCCGCGTTGCGATCAATCCCGTAGGCCAACGCCTGGCGAAGGTTGGGGTCCTTGAACTGGTCGTTGGTCAGATTCATGAACAGGGCACGCTTGGTGCCGTGGCGACCACCTGGCCTGTAGCCTTCGGTCATCAACGAGTCTTTGATGGTCTTGTTGTCGATCGTGTCCACGCCTATGACCTCGCGCTTGCGGAGGGCCAGCGCGCGGACGTTCTGATCGGGACCAAGGAAACGAACGATGATTGAGTCCAGGATCGGCTTGCCGCGCCAGTAATTGGGGTTGGCCTTGAAAACGAGCTGCTGCTGCGGCCTGTACTCCTCCACCTGGAATGGCCCGGTCCCGACCGGCGACATGCCGAACGCATCGACGCCCATCTGCTCGACGGCCTTCTTGCTCACGATGAGGCCGCCGTTCCAGTTGGCCACATCCGCCAGGAAGAACACGTCCTTGGTCTTGAGGTGAAAACGCACGGTCCGCGCATCCACCACGTCGACGCTCTCGAGATTGGGACGGCCAAAGGCTGATTTCGTTCCCGGCAGTTTCAGCCGATCAAACGTGAACTTCACGTCCTCGGCCGTGACGGGGCCAAAGCCCTTGTGGAACTCGACACCAGGACGCAGCTTGAAGGTCCAGGTGAGGCCGTCGGTCGACTTATCCCAGCTTTCCGCAAGGTCTGGCTCGAGCTTGGTGAAGTCGATCGATCCCGGCAGGTAGCGCACCAGTGCGTTGTGGACCTCACTCGCGAAGAAGTGGCGAGTACCGTCGGTTACGACGGCCGGATCGAAGGAGATCGTGTCGCGGTCCGCTACCCCGAAAATGTACGTTTGCTTGTCGGCGAGCTGGCCACCGCCAGAGCCTCCTGACGCCGGTTGGCCCGCTGGTGAGGCGGAGCTGGCGCCACCGCAGCCGGCAGTCAGCAGGGCCAGTCCGGCGACACCCATGCCTTGCACGAACTGGCGTCGCGAGACGTCACTGGAAAGCAGCTGCTGAGGCTGTGACGTTTGGTCCATCGTTACACCCCTGCCGACGCGGCTACCCGGGTTTCCGTCCGCGGCTGGGTGTCGAGTCCATAAAAACGTCTCGGATTGTCCCACAGGATCCGGCGCTTGAAGTCGAGCGACAGATGCTGATCGTCGACAATCGGGCCCACCGTGTTGGGGAAATAGGGCACGGCGTCCGGGTGAGGATAGTCGGAGGCCCACATCAGGAAGTTCTCGCCCAGCAGCCGGCCGAGAATCGGAACGCCCTCTTCGGCCTCCTCAGCCTCACAGGAAACGAAGCACTGGCCGCGCCGGAAGTAATCCGAGGGGCGTTGTTTACCGCGGTAACTCTCGCGGAAGATAGGGTTGTCGTGCATCACGTCAAGGCGCTCGAGCCAGTAGGGCAGCCAGCCACAGCCTGACTCCAGGAAGGCAAAGCGCAGATCGGGGAAGCGGTCCAGGACGCCCTCGCTGGCCACGTCAATAAAGGCCCCCATCTGTTCAGTAGGGTGGCGGGCCGCGTGATTCGAGAACGCTGTGTCGAGGCGCGCGCTGCCGAACCATTTGAAACCACGGCCGTCCGATCCGCCGCCGCGCACCGGACTCACATATCCGGTATTGCCTTCGTGGCAACCGATCGGGACGTTCAGCTCCTGGGCCAGGGCAAAGATCGGCTCGTAAGATGGGTCGGAGATACGCCGCCCGAAGTGAGCATTTGGTCGCCAGAAAACGCCGGCCATGCCCAATTCGCCGACGGCGCGTCGCAACTCCTTTTTCGCTGCCTCGGTATCCCGCAGCGGAATGATGGCCATGCCCAGCATGCGGTCCGGCGCAATCGAACAATAGTCGTACAGCCAGTCGTTATAGGCGCAGCACTGAGCCGCCACGAGATCGAGCGAGGCGTCCTCATACCACGGGAACGACAACCCAGCGGTGCTGAACAGAACTCCAACGTCCACGCCCTCACGATCCATATCCTGCAGGTAGGACCGGTTGTCGAAGAACTGACGAACGGCGTTCTTGAAGGCTCCGCGCCAGTAGGGATCGCCTTCGTAGGTCTGGTGCTGGGGCTGGTCGGCAGGCCGCCCACCCGGCCCAACAAAACGGCCCGGACGGGGAATTACCGATCCGATGTAGTGCTTGAACGACGGATCGAGGTATTTGTCCCAGATATCGCGCGGCTCGAGCACGTGCCGATCACAGTCCATCACTTGTAGCCCGTTCCGCATTACCGTTGCTCCTTCGCTTCCGTTGCGTGCATCCTAGGTCACGTCCCACACGCCTAAGATGCCCCATACTTCGTTACGAAGCCCTTATCCAGCTCCATGCCATGTCCTGGTCGATCGCTCAGGACCAGGTCGCCCTCGCGCAGCTCGGGCGCGCCCTCGAATATCTGTGATGACCAGGGCATCCACTCCACAATCAAGCCATGAGGCAGGGCCGCGATGCAGTGTGTGTAAATCTCATGCTGGGTGTGGCTGGCCATGGGAATCCCATACGCCTCGCAGAGTGCCGCCACCTTCCGAAGCGGCGTGATGCCTCCCGCCCTCATCATGTCCACCATCACGATGTCCAGGGCGCGGGCGCCCAGGACTTTCCGCCACGGAGCCAGCCCGTAGTACTTCTCACCAGTGGCCACGGGCGTGCCCAGCTGAAGCGCAATCTCAGCCAGGCCTTCTAGGTCGTCCGCTTCCGTCGGATCCTCCAGCCAAAACAGCTGGTATTCCTCTAAATAGCGACCAGTGCGAATAGCCTGGGCGGGCGTCCAACGCGCATTCACGTCGACCAAGATATCGACGTTGGGTCCGACAGCCTCACGGACAGCCCGAACACGTGCCGCCTCAGCTTGCGGCGTCCGCTCGAGACCAAGGTTCATCTTCATCGCCCGCCAGCCCTGCGCCTTGAAGCCGGAGCTAGCCGTAGCCAGCTCATCCAGGGTCAACCGGCGGCTGAGCTGACCACTGATGTAGGCCGGCACCCGGTTGCGGGTGCCGCCCAACAGGCGGTACAGCGGCTGCCCCGCTACCTTGCCCAGCACGTCCCAGACGGCGATATCCAACGCGCAGGCCGCGAATTCCACCATACCCCCGGGGCCGAACCAGCTCACGGTACTCAGCATCTTGCGGTGAATCTTTTCCGGCTGGGTGGGATCCTCGCCAATGAGCAGCTCGCTCATTTCCTGCACGGCCGTGGCGAGGGTCTTGAACCAGGCGCCTCGCAGCGTCATGGTGTGGCCCACCCCCTCGACGCCTTGGTCGGTTCGGAGCACCGCGGCCACGACGTGCACGTTTCCATCCAGGTCCACCGGCCCGGCATGGGGCACGACCACCGGCAGGATTTTCGCGCTGGTGATCTTCACGCTAGCTGCCGTTGAGGTGGAAGAGGGCGGCCGCGTTGTCCCACAGGACCTTGCGCTTCTGGTCGTCGGTGAGCCGGTCGTCCTCCGCAACCGTAGTCACCTCGCCCGGAAAGAAGTTCAAGAGGTCCGGCATCGGATACTGGCTGCCCCACAGGATGCAGCTCACGCCCATCTCCTCGATCACGTCAGAAAGCGTGTGCTCCCACGGGTCACAAGCGGCGAAGCCCTGTGTTCGGAAGAGATGCATCGGTGGCATGGCGCCCGGCGCGTCCGTACCAAAGGGCCCACCCCAATGCTCATCCAGACGGTCGAGCCAGCAGGGCAACCAGCCACAACCGGCGCCGAAGAAGCCGATCTTCAGCTCGGGAAAGCGCTCCAGCACGTGGTGACCCATCAGTGATGCGACCGCGAGCCAGGCCTCGAACGGATCGAGCACCGCCTCCTGGGCGTAATAGGATTCGAAGCGATCCTGGCCCATCTGAGGCAGCACGCTGCCTCCCGCCTGGGAAATGACGAGCGGCGCGTGCAGCTCTTCGGCCGTCCGGTACAGCGGGTCGTACACGCGGTCATGCAGCTTGCGGTTCACTAATGGCGAGGAGGAGACATAGCCAGCCACCATGCCCAGCTGTTCGACGCAGCGGCGCAGTTCCGTGCCAGCCTCCTGCGGATCCTGCAGGGGAAGCAAGGCCATGCCCTTGAGACGCTTGCGATCAGCCTGGCAGTAATCATGCAGCCAATCGTTGTAGGCACGGCACATGGCCGTCGAAAGGGCAGCGTCCACGTGGTCGGCCCAGATGGCGTAGAGTCCCGCCGTCGGCAGGAGCAGGGCGGCATCGATGTTTTCGCTGTCCATGTCGCGCAGGTTGACTTCGGCACTAAAACCGTTGTCGATGGCATGCTGGAACGCAGCGCGGTATGCCGGATGGTCGAAGTAATTGGTCCGCGGCAAGCGCATGGGCCGGCCTTTTACCGTCATATCGAGCGGCGTCGGTCCGACCTGCACCTGGGCCTTAAACGGCTCGGGCAGGCGACTTTCCCAGAGGTCACGAGGCTCAACGACGTGCCGATTGGCGTCGAAAATTTTGTAGCCGTGCTTCAAGCGCGGGCTCCTTGGCGGTCTTTCAGGTTGTAGAAGCGGGCCGGGTTATCCCAGAGCACTTTGCGCCTGAACTCCGGCGAGAGATGCTCGTCGTCCACTATGGGGCCAACGGTGTTCGGAAAGTAGACGACGGCATCGGGATGCGGGTAATCCGACGCCCACATAAGGCAGTCCTCTCCGAGGAGGCGGCGCAGCACGGGCACGCCTTCTTCGGCCTCTTCGGCCTCGCACGAGATGAAGCACTGGCCGCGCTTGAAGTAGTCACTCGGTCGCCTCTCACCGTGGTAGCTCTTGTTGTAGATGGGGTTGGCGTGCATCACGTCGAGGCGTTCCAGCCAATAGGGCAGCCAGCCGCAACCTGACTCGAGGAAGGCGAAATTGAGCCTGGGGAAGCGGTCGAACGCTCCCTCACTGGCCAGGGAGATAAAGGCACCCATCTGCTCCATGGGATGCCGCGCGGCATGCATTGCAAAACGTGTCTCATCGCGGCCACTGCCAAACCACTTGAATCCATAGCCCTCTGAGCCACCGCCCCGCAGCGGGCTGACGTACCCGGTGTTGCCCTCGTGATAGGCGATGGGCACACGCAGCTCCTGAGCCAGCGAAAAGATAGGCTCGTAGGCCTCGTCGGAGATGCGCCGGCCGAAATGGGAATTGGGACGCCAGAACACGCCTGCCATGCCCAATTCGCAGACCGCTCGGCGGAGCTCAGCGACGGCGAGGTCGACGTCCTGAACCGGCAGCAGGGCCATGCCCAGCATGCGCTCCGGAGCCAGAGAGCAGTAGTCGCTGAGCCAGTTGTTATAGGCCCGGCACAGGGCCGCCGACAGCTCCGAATCCATGTCTTCATACCAGCAGAAGCCGAGACCAGTGGTCGGGAAGAGGACGCCGATGTCTACGCCCTCACGGTCCATGTCCTGAAGGTAGGAGTTGTTGTCGAAGAAGTTGCGGACGGCGTTTTTGTAGGCGCCCCGCCAGTACGGATCGCCGTCGAACACGCTCCGGCGTTGGTGGTCGGCGTGGATGTCCAACGGTTTTCCACCGACAGGAGGACGCTCCACCACGCTGCCGACAAAGTGCCGATAGGGCGCGTCGAGATATTTGTCCCACATGTCGCGAGGCTCCATAACGTGCCTATCGCAGTCAATAATCTTTATTCCGTTGCGCATGTCTTTCCCTCGCTAATTGATCCGGTGCTTGGCTACGAATGTCTCGTCGAGCTGCAAACCATGGCCTGGACGCTCGCTCAGGACTAAGTCGCCATCCTGCAGCTCCGGACAGCCCAGGAATACCTCGGACGACCACGGTACGTATTCGACGACCAGGCCATTAGGAACGGCAGCCACGAGGTGAGTCGAAACCTCATGGATCAGGTGATTTGCCACCGGCAGGCCAAAGGCTTCAGCCATGTGAGCCACCTTCCTGAACGGGGTAATGCCGCCGACGCGCATGAGATCCGGCATCGGCACATCGACGGCTCGCGCCTCAAAGAGCGGCAGGAACGAAGTGAACCCGTACAAGGTCTCGCCGGTGGCAATCGGCGTATCCAGTGCCCGACACACCTCGGCTAGGCCGACCAGGTTGTGAATCGGGACGAGGTCCTCCAACCAGAACAGCTGGAACTCCTCGATCGCATGGCCGACGCGGATTGCCTGAGCCGGCGTCCACATCGAATTCGCATCTGCCATCAAGTCCACATCCGGACCGATTGCCTCGCGCACAGCGCGCACGCGCTCCACTTCGATGGCCACCGAAGGGTGCCCGGCGACGTTCATCTTCACCGCCTTGAAACCCTCTTTGACGAGCGCGGACGCTGTCTGGACCAGCTCCGGGAGAGACAGATCACGCCCGAGCCGGGTGGTCGCGTACGCCCGAACGCGGTTACGGTAGCCGCCGAGCAGTCGGTAGAGTGGCAGCCCCGCGGCTTTGGCCGCGAGGTCCCAGATGGCGACGTCCAAGGCCGCGGTGGCTTGGGTCGGGATGCCACCAGAACCCGACCAGCTGCCGCCGGGGCTCATCTTGCGATAAATCCTCTCCGTCTCCCGGGGATCTTCACCCACCACCACCTCGCCCAGCTCCTCGACGGCCGTGACGAGACTCCCGAAATGGCGCAGCGTAAGGGCCATAGCCTGGCCGAGACCTTCCAGCCCATCGTCCGTGCGCAGCCGCGCCACAACCACCGACAAGGTGTTGCGGCCGCCAAATGGGTGCCTCATCGGCACCGATACAGGCAGGACTTCGACTGTCGCGATCCGCATGCGCCTTCCTCCTTACATGCAGCGATCCGTCGCCGGTCTGGCCATTCTACGAGCGGTCAGATGGTAGTAGAGCTGGCTAGGGGCGATCGGACATGTTCAGGGCCAGCACGAGGCTTTGCTCGTCTCCGCCGCTATCGTTCTCGAGGTTGACAAAGCTGCGTGGCACGAAGTTCGGCATGGAGATGGTGTCGTACTTGCCCAGCACGATCTCCTGCTGATCGTCCCCTTCCCCGACGATGAACCGCCATCGTCCGGACAGGACCACGAACGTCTCGTTCTCGGCGTGGTTATGCATGCGCGGTCCATGGCCGGGGCTGGCCGAGACCACAGTCAGAGAAAATCCCTCGTCGCCGTCGATGATGGGCGTTACAGGCTGTTCCTGTCCCAGGCGTGGGTGGCCGATCATCGTGAACTGCTGCAGCTCGCGGGGATCCGTATAACCCACATTGACCCAGTCGTGGTGGAACGCTGTCCGCTTCAACAGATCCTCACGATTGATGGTTCGCATTTCCATCAGGTCGAACTCCTGGCGTGGATGTCTATGGGCCACGACTCTACCAGACCCGGCACCCCTCGACTACGTCGAGTCGCCTGCCGCGCCACTGGCCCTACCGGGGTCTGCCTTTGACGTCACCTGCGCCAGCACCGCTTACAGCACTTCCCGGCTACTCGGCGGCTCTCGCCGATGTGCACCAACTACGAGGCCGTAGGCAGCGATTAAAGAAAGATGAAATTCGGGCGTGTTTAGCAGCCGAGGGCATCGGCTAGGGTTTGGCACGCCTGAGCCATGCGGGAGGGTGTCAGCATGGCAACTCGCCGTCGAAAGACCTGTCTCGGAAGCGTGTGCAGATTGTCGAAATTCACCACACAGTCTGAAGGCACGCCGTCCGCGGCGGCCGTGAGATCGAGCTCGGAAACGAGATGGCGTTTGGTCCGGGTAAGTGCCGCGACAACTACCGACTGGATGCGATCAGCCACCGGATCGCGAGTGAGGACGAGCACGGGTGGATCGCCGCCGCCCGTGGCGGCAAACCAGACTTCACCGCGCTGCATCGGCCCAATCCGACCAATCCTCGGCGGGACCCCAATCAGCGACTTCGGAGAGCGCCTGCTCTGCCTGCGTTGGCGGAAGCCGCTCCCAGGAGTGAGCGTCGTGCTCGCTTTGCAGCCGCACGAGGTATGGTGGAGGGCCTTGCGAAGCAACTCCGACCGCTCAAGACCCAATTTCTCGGCCCACGATTGCGCCGCCGTAGCGGCCCGCGTCGTCGACACGAAAGCTGAGCATCGTCATACGTTGACTCTACTAGGTATGACGATTTCCTTAGCCCTCTTCCAGGCGCAGGATGGCGGCGCGGAGGTGGTCGGGAATGGGTCGTGGCTTACGGGTGGCCACTTCCACCAGGACCTGGCTGTTGGTGCCGAGCGCGGCTAGGCTGCCGTCGCCACGAAGCGGCAGTACTGCTCGCCCATGAACAGCGACACGTCATCCATGCTGGCGAAGTAGCTGCTGTAGCCGAGGTTGGCCCAGTATTCGAAGGAGGCCCATTCCTGCCAGCCGAAGTAGGTGAGCTGGCTCATGTGGCCGTTGGCATCGGTCTCATAGAGGCGGACTTTCATGTCGAGCCAGAAATTGAAGCGGGCGAGCCAGGCTTCCACGTTCTGTGGCAGGTTCAGGGTGATTTGGGCAAAGGGCTCTTCGAGGGGCATTGTCTGGATGATCCCATGAGGCGCCCTCTCCCTCGCCCTCTCCCAGAGGGAGAGGGAAGAATGATTGGTCGGAGAGGAACAATAGACGCATGAGGGTGTTTGTGACGCGCGTGATCCCTGAGGCGGGGTTGGGGCTGCTGCGGGAGCGGTGCGAGGTGGAGGTGTGGCCGGGCGATGGACCGCCGGCGCGGGAAGAGATCATGCGGCGGGCGCCGGAGCTGGACGGCATTTTGGCGATGCTGACGGACCGCATGGACGCGGAATTTATGGATGCGGCGCCCAGGCTGCGCGTGATCAGCAACTACGCCGTCGGCTTCGACAACGTGGACGTACCGGCCGCGACGGAGCGCGGGATTGCCGTCGGCAACACGCCGGGCGTGCTGACGGAGACCACGGCCGACCTGGCGTTCGCGCTACTGATGGCGGTGGCGCGGCTGATCGTGCCAGGAGTGGAATATGCCAAGTCCGGGCAGTGGCGGACGTGGGATCCGATGGCCCTCCTGGGACGGGATGTGCACCATGCCACGCTGGGGATCGTTGGGTTGGGGCGCATCGGCACCGAGGTGGCGAAGCGCGGCCACGGCTTCGATATGAAGGTCATCTACTGCAGCCGCAGCCGCCGCTCGGAGACCGAGCGGGAGCTGGGTCTGGAGTACCGTGACAGCCTCGAAGCGCTGCTGCGTGAGGCAGATTTCGTGTCGCTGCACACGCCGCTCACGCCCGAAACGCGCCATCTGATCAATGGGCGCACGCTGAAGCTGATGAAACCCACCGCGGCGCTCATCAACACCACGCGTGGGCCGGTCGTCGATACGGAGGCCCTGTACGAGGCGCTGACGGCGGGGACCATCTGGGCAGCCGGGCTCGACGTGACCGACCCGGAGCCGCTGGCGGCCGATCACAAGCTACTGAGGCTGGACAACTGCGTGGTCGTGCCGCACATCGGCAGTGCCAGCGTGGACAGCCGGGACGCGATGGCCAGGCTGGCCGCCGAGAACCTGCTGGCGGGGCTGGAAGGGCGGCCGCTAAAAGCCAGCCCCAACCTGGAGGTCGTGTCGCGGGAAACGAGATAGTTGGGTTTCCGCGCAGCAAGTCGAATATAATGCCCTCAAAATCGTAGTCCACGGCGGATGCGGGCATCTTCATCGAGGAGGGAACTGATGCGATCGAAATTTCTCACGTTTCTAAGCTCCGGCAGCGCTGCCGTGATGCTGCTGGCCGCGTGCGGTGGAGGCGCAGCCCCGTCCGCGGCTCCGGCATCGAGCGCGGCGCCCAAACCGGCCTCGGCCGCAGCCTCTGGCGGGGCCAGTGCGGCGGCTTCCAAGCCGGCGGGCAGCGCGGCGGCGTCCGCCAGCGCAAAACCGGCGGCATCCGGCGCAGCCAGCGGCGCGGCCAGCGCGGCTCTGGCGCCGGGCGCCACAGTCACCATTGGCGTGGAGCTGCCGATGTCAGGCGGCGAGGCTGCCAACGGCGTGCCGACGTCCAACGGCGTGAAGCTGGCAGTCGACCAGGCCAACGCCAAGAGCGGCAACAAGTACAAGTACCAGGCCACCATTCTGGACGACGCAGTGAACGGCAAGCACGATCCGGCGCAGGGCGCCAAGAACATCCAGCAGTTCAGCGCCGACAAGAGCGTGATGGGCGTGGTCGGCCCGTTCAACAGCAACGTGGCCCAGGCCGAGATCCCGCTGACCAATGAGGCGGGGCTCGTTCAGATCAGCCCCGCGAACACCAATCCCGATCTGACCAAGACGGACAAAGCCAAGGACCTGCGCAAAGCGCACCCAAGTGACATCGCCTACTTCCGCGTGTGCACCACCGACGACTTCCAGGGTCCGGCAGGCGCGGACTATGCCTTCAAGACGCTGAACAAGAAGGCGGCGTTCATCGTCGACGACAACGAGACGTACGGCAAGGGCATAGCGGACGAGTTCGAGAAGCGCTTCAGCGCCGACGGCGGGAAGGCTCTGGGGCACGAGCACCTGAGCTCGGGCCAGCAGGACTTCAAGTCACTGTTGACCAAAGCCAAGGCAACCAATCCCGACCTGATCTACTTCGGTGGCGTGACCACCACGGGCGGTGGCTTGCTGCGCAAGCAGATGACCGATGTGGGCATGCAGCAGATCACCTACATGGGCGGCGACGGCATCGTCGAGGATGAGTTCCTGAAGGAAGCCGGAGCTGCTGGGAATGGCGCGTGGGGCACAGTGGCAGCGCCCATCGCTGAGAAGCTTCCTGAGGCCGCCGATTTCATCAAGGCCTACAACGCCAAGTTCACCGATCCCAAGGACAAGATCGGCGCCTACAGCGCGTCCGGCTTCGACGCGGCCAACATCATCATCCAGGCCGTTGAGAATGCCGGGGCGGATCGCGCCAAGGTGCGGGCTTACGTGGCCGGCGTGAAAGACTTCAAGGGCGCGCTGGGCACCTACGGCTTCGACCAGTTCGGCGACACCACGGCCAAGATCATCAGCATGTGGAACGTCGACGGCGGCAAGTGGGTCGCCAAAGACCAGTTCGCCTTTAAGTAAAGACGGCAAAATGGGGCGGGCACCAGCCCGCCCCATTTTTGTGTGAAGCATGAGCGCCCTGGAGCTCCTGGCGCAGCAGATCATCAACGGCCTATCGCTGGGCGCGATCTACGCGCTGATCGCGCTGGGCTACACGATGGTGTACGGCACCATCGAGCTGATCAATTTCGCCCACGGCGACGTGTTCATGGTGGGCTCGTTCGTGGCGCTGCTCATAGTGGGGTCGCTGGGCGTGACC
>WNFB01006570.1_pt1 | contig 12399 bp, 17 predicted proteins | sample 5400501 | NCBI WGS metagenome assembly WNFB01 (sample SAMN13153341, study PRJNA577476) | soil metagenome | isolation source: 200 cm saprolite under Douglas fir tree site 2 hole 1 | place: USA:California | collected 2015-04-18 | reverse complement strand
AAGGAAGTGGCATGACCTTGCCCACTATCAACCGAAGCACTCTCGACGCGAATCTTGCCTTCAGGAGTAATGCGTACCTGCCCGCTATCAGGCTGACCACTCATGCCCTGTCCTCCCATCGCGGTGCTCTCGATATAGACACAGAGCCCGACCCCGACATACTGACCCTGTGTACGCAGACGAGCCTGTTCAGCGCGGAGTTGCTCATAGTTTGCGGCGGTCAACAGCGTATCCAGGGCACGGCTGTATGCGCCGGAATCATAGGTCGTATTGGTGGCGGTCGTGTAGGGGAACGCCTCCTTGGGGATCAGATTTCGCCTGCGCACTTCAACGGGGTCTACTGAGAGCTCATGAGCAATAGCATCCATCGTGCGCTCGATACAATAGCAGGCTTCTGGTCGTCCAGCTCCTCGATAGGGGCCGGTGGGCACAGCGTTGGTCTTCACAGCGTTGACAATCGTGGTAATCGCTGGGATAGCATAGTTGCCAGAGATCATCCCTGCAGTCGAATCAACGCTGAGGATGCTATAATCACCAGGATAGCCACCCAGATCGGCAAAAAACTCGGCCTTGAGTGCCAGAACAGTCCCGTCCTTGCGAACAGCGGCCTGCACGCTGGCATGGAGACCTCGGCCATGATTCATCAAGACGATATTGTCCTGGCGACTCTCCAGCCATCGGACAGGGCGTTGCAGCTTGTGTGCCAGGAATGCCGTCACGACCTCTTCACCACAGAGTCGGGTCTTGCCGCCAAAGGCTCCCCCTACATGCGGAACAGTGATCTTGATGTCCGTTGGCGCCATGTGCAGCGTCATCATCAGCTGGAGACGGGCCAAGTAGATCGACTGACTGGAGATCCAGACCGAGAGAGTCCCATCAGCAAGACCTTCAGCAACAATGCCTCGCGGTTCCATAGGGACCAGGGCCAGACGTGGTTGCCGCAGGTACAACGAGACAATCGTATCAGCCTGGGCGAACCCTGCTTCTACATCGCCAACCGTCTTTTCTCTGGTTACAGCAATATTGCTCTGCTCATTGAAGATCTTCGGCCCGTCCTTCTGGAGCGCGGCATCAAGTCCTCCTACAGATGGCAACACCTCGTAATCAACATCAATGAGTTGGGCAGCTTCGAATGCTGCTATCTCACTCTCGGCCACCACTGCGGCCACCGGTTCACCGGCATAGTTGACCTCCTCACGCGCCATAGCTGGCTGCGGCACCCATGCTGAACCCGGAAATAAATTCGTGAGCAACCCACCCAACTGTGCTATGTCCGCTCCTGTCACTACCGTCACCACACCCGGATGGGTCTGCGCCTGTTGTACATCAATCGCAACAATGCGGGCATGGGGATAAAGACTACGCACAAAACAGATAGAAAGCATTCCCGGACGACGAATATCGCCCACATACTGCCCCCTGCCAGTGATGAACACCGGGTCTTCACGGCGCCTTATCTTCTGCTCGGGTGCCGCTGGCTGTTGAGAACGACCACTTGCTGTTGTTGCTTGGCTCATGTTGTTCTTCCTCTTCTGAATTCCAGATACGTGGATGATCTTTCTCTGCTTGCTTCCTGCTCCCATCCCCTTCTTTCGATATCTGAAGAATACGCACAGAACCATCTTCATGTCAATTCCGCTCGAAGAGAGCACAGGGTACATGTTGGAATGGTATGGCTCACCCGCACTTAGCGTGACTCTGACCACGCCCTTCACACGATTGATACATTGTCAGGAGTGATGTATTGTCCTCCATTCCACCTTTTGGCACGAACTTTTTCAGAATATGGTAAATCGTTCATGGAATGGGGATCGTATGCACGAACTACATGTATAGCCGATCAACGTAGCGAGTTTTCGTAATTCTGCTCAAAAGTTGAGCTTCTCCTTCCTTGAAACTCAGCGGCAGAACAAGTAGAAGGTGCAATAGAGTATCATCAGAAGAGCATTATCCGAAACTGCGGCATGTGGGGATCAAATGCGGAAGAGCCAGGAATTCAGACACATCACTCTCTTTCTCGCTATGCTAAACTAAAGCAAAATAGAGCATGACCCCTCCGGGGTTTTCACGGGTAGGTTTGTTCAAGGACCCGCTTGTTGAGCGGGTCCTTGAACCCTCTTTGGACGAATTTTCTTGCGCACGAGCCTGTGTGGGGGCTGGAGACGCCCTCGGGAGAGCCGAAGAAGAGGAACCGCTCTGGGAGGACGTTGCGCAGTCAAGGATTGGGGTTGGCTCAAGGAACCACTGAGGTGTCCGAATGGCGGTGGCTCTTGCTTGCCAGGCGGCTGGAGGCGACCATTGTGCAAACGCAGCCGAGGGACTGCTTCTGTTCGCTTCGCCACCAGACTCCGGTTTCCGACCGGGTTCACCTGACTCGCCTGGCTCCCTTTGGACCCTGCTTGAGCTTCTGGCCGTTCTGAGCAGGTTGCGCCCTGGTTCACGCGTGGACGTTGGGTGGCTTGTCTCTTCTCTCGGTTCGCCTGGATGGCGGCTTGTTTGGCTGCCCGCCGCTCGTGTTTTTCCTGCCTGCGCGCCTGGATAGCGGCTTGTTTGGCTGCCCGCTCCTCGGCTCGTTGCTCTCGTCTAGCCCTGGCCTTGGCGCTTTGTTTGTTCCGCTTCTTCTCCTCTCGACGTTTTTTCTTGAGTTGGTGACTTTTACACACCCGTCTCACGGCGTACCAGCGGGAAGGCAGAGGCTCTGCTCTCAGCTGCCCTTTGGGCAAGAGCCTCTTGCCCCCCGACTCAGCTGCCCGCAAGGCCATGATCCCCCGTAGTAACACGCTCTGTTCTCTTCCCCGTGGACGCCCCTGGGGCAAGGCTGGCCGTCCTGGGCGCCGTTTGGGACCCGACTGGCACCTGGTGCTCTTCTGTCGGGCTTTCTGCTCCTCGGCTTCCAATTGTCCCCCCAGCAGAATGGCTTTTTGCAGGACGATAGCTAACACTAACCACAGCCGACTCGCCCGCCCAGGGTTGGTCATTTTGGTCTGTTCCCAATGAAACCATCCTCGCTTGCCGTCTTTGTATTCATCCTCAATCCAAAATCGCATCTGATACCAGGCTGTCTTGGCCTTGTCTGCAGGCAGATCGCTCACCACACAGATGGCCTCCTCATAGCCCTGCTCCCACCGTACCAGCACCGTCCCGCACATCCGATCTCCTTTCTCACTCCATTCGCCCCTCCCTTTCCACTCTCGCCCCGTTCTCTTGACTCGCTCTCCAATGCTGCCAAACGCTTCTTCCCCCTCTGCCCGAAACGAGAGAGCCTTTTTGACCCGCAGGAACGGATGCCACCCATTGGCCTGGATCGCTTGATACAGCCAGGCCGCATACAACCCCCGGTCGGCCATCACCAGCACCGTCCACTCCGCTGGCACCACGTTGGCCAGTTGCCGGAGCATGCGTTCCCAATGGGGCCGCCATTCCCCCTCCTGCTTGCCTGTTTGCATCGTCCAGGCCACTCTCATCCCACACCCTCGCTACATCCGACTTCACGAGAGCACCGTAAAACGGTCGGTCAGGGTGCTGGCATCGAGGGCTAGCACCAGCGTTTTCTCTCCCTCCCACCCCTTGATCACTCCTCGCAACAGATCGGCAAACACCTCCTCGACCACGATTTCTCGACGTTTTTTCTGCTGGTTTTTGACCCCTGCTTTCGCTTCTTTTTCGTCATAGATCTCGCGATATTTTTGTCGGAAGCGTATTCATTGGCTGGTCGAGCAATTCCGCCATGTAACTGCACATCCGTGTCATCCCACATCCATCCGTCATCAACATGGCATACGCCATTTCGGCCAGGACATTGGTTTGTGCTCGACTCAGACTCGGGAGCAACTCTCGGACTTCCCTTTGCAATGCTGCTATGCTTGGATGAGAAGAAGCTGGCATCTCTTTCCTCCTGTTTGATAAAGGAAAGTGTACTCCATCTTCTTCTTGTTTGCTGCTTTGGCTCCTCAAGCCTCTTGGCAAGCATATTCACCTCGTCTCTCCTCTTCATCGCCCTTCTCAGGCTGCCTCAGCCAAAAACCTACCCGTGGAAGCCCCTCCGGGGAGGAAGGATGATTCGCCTTGCCAGCACCTGATGCACAACGCCCGTCACAGTACCAGCCCGTTCCCTATCAGTACATGCGCATGAGCGAAGAGGCACAATTGGCCGCTTCGCGTCAGTTCCTGCAAACGATGGCAAAACGCCGTACTATCCGCGCGTATTCCGAGGAACCGGTGCCATTTGAACTGATCGAGAACGCGATTCGCGCTGCCAGCCTGGCGCCAAGCGGCGCGAACCAGCAGCCCTGGACGTTTGTGGTGGTCAGCGACCCGGAATTGAAACACCAGGTGCGTCTGGCCGCCAAAGAGGAGGAACGAAGAAGCTATGAGGGCCGCATGTCGCCCGAGTGGCTGGAGGCGCTGGAACATCTCGGCACCGACTGGCATAAACCACACATCGAGCAAGGGCCTTACATCATCGTCGTCTTCGCGCAGATCTATGGCCTTGTCACCGAACCAGATGGCACGCAGCGCAAGATCAAACATTACTATGTGCAGGAATCGGTCGGCATCGCCGTCGGCTTTCTCCTTGCCAGCCTCACTCACGCTGGTCTGGCCACGTTGACCCACACGCCAAATCTGATGGGCTTTCTCTCGAAACTCCTCCAGCGGCCCCCGAACGAACGCGCCTACGTCCTTATTCCAGTAGGGTATCCCGCCATGAATGCAACTGTACCAACACTCAGCAAAAAGCCCTTGAATGAGGTCATGGTTCGCCTGTGATGTGGTCACGGATGGAGACCTCCTCATAACATACTTCACGTCGTTGGGAAGTCCAAACTGGCAAATCCCCTTGCCAAATGAAATGCTATGAAAAATTATGGTCTGAAAGCGGAAAAGTATTTCGACAAACAACACTTTTTCTGTTAAACTTAGGGCAAATGAACGAATGATTGAGATGCGAAAAGGAGCCTGACTTATGAGCGCGGATACAGCTCTGGTAGTCATCGATGCCCAGATAGGTGTAGTGGGAGAAGCCTATCACCACAACGAGGTGCTCTCTAACATCAAGCTGTTGCTGGCTCGTGCCCGCACCAGCGGGACGCCAGTTATTTTTGTGCAGCACAATGGTCCCAAAGGAGACGAGCTGGAGCCAGGTACGCCGAAGTGGCCTATTCACCCGGCAATTGCGCCGCGCGATGGTGAGCCTGTCGTCCAGAAAGAATCACCCGATTCCTTTCATGAGACGCGTTTGCAGGCGGAGTTGGAGGCGCGCGGCATCAAACGCCTGGTCATCACCGGGGGCCAGACGCAGTATTGTGTCGATACAACAGTCCGCAGGGCTGTTGCTGCCGGCTACGACGTGCTGCTGGCCAGCGATGCTCACACAACCGAGGATAGCGATACCTTGCCGGCGGAAAAAATTATCGCGTTCTCTAACGAGACGCTGAATGGCTTCTGGGCAGGTGAGCGCGAAGTGCGGGTGCAGCCAGCCAGCGAGATTCATTTTGGCTCCGCAGCAGAGCTGAAGCAGATGACACGGAGGCGCACTGGATAAGAGCCATTGTTGGTCTCCCTCCCTTTCGTTATTTTATCAGCTCGGCTTTATCTAACGCATGAGCGTTGTGTTAACCTAAGCGATGGGGTGACCCCATCGCTTAGGTTAACAGTCAGGTCGCTAATGACTCCCTTTGAGCTTGCGCCACCCGCCCGCGCGGTTATTGGCGATAATGGCTTTAAAGAGGTTCAAAAGGGCGCGCTTGTTGATAGTTTCGTCCTGACGGACTTGAATCGCCCGTGCTGTCAGGTTCCCTTGTCCTTGGTTAATAATGCCCTCGGGATCGGGCACGATGGGGTCGTAGATGAAAATGGTGAGATGATCCTTCGCTCCGAGCAGCGCGCAGATGTTGCCATTGAGCGTAAAATAGGGCTGCTTTGTGCGCTTGATGGTCTCTGTCACCTCCGGGTCGGCGGCGTGCACCAGCTCTCGCACCTGGCGGCAAATATCCTGCTGCCAGCCAGGGAGAGTATGAATGTAGTCGTCGATGCGGGAGTCGGTCTGGTATGCACTCATGGAATGATGATACCACGCATCAAGGTTCTTCTGCTTGGCTGACAGAGTGGGATTCGAGCCGACGACATCCACGTGGAGACGTGTGGCGAGAAATAGGTGGACGAAAATGTGGCTAAACCGCGCTGATCTACCTTGACACACCGGGATAGCATCGCGAGAGCAAACGTTCCTGCTGACTGCGAGATACCGATGACGCTGCTCTGTTGAAAGGGACATCTGATGCTGGAACCAGACCGCGTTGCCTACTCCTTCACGCTCCCCCACGAACTGCCCGAAGTGGAGTTCAAAGGCCCCGGACGCGCGAGGCGAGAACGATCTCCGCCGCTTGTGTGTCCTTTTCGTGGTCTTCCTGCTACCATTTCTGCCCTCTTACGATGTATCACCTTCCATTTCTCTGATCGCCCCAAAGAATGGTGAAAGAGACCAAGGATTGTTTCTGTTGTAAGGAACTGCTGGTCAGTGTGACTGAAGGTTCCTGAGCGAATAGAGATGTGCAGGATGCATAAGGAACAGATGCCCCGTGAGTACGAGGCAAAGAAAGAAGAGGTGGCAACCATGATTCACCGGATCGACGCCGACGGTGTTGTTCGTGCGAGACCTAGCCAGATGTCTGACGTTTTATCGGGACACGCTCGGGCTTCAGGTGACACATAGCGATCCCGATTCTGTCGCTTTCCAGATGGAAAACCAGTACTTGCTCCTGCTGGAGGTCTCAGCCGCCGCAGACCTGATACGTTCGGAGGCCAATGCGCTCTCGATCGAGGGAGGGCCTCGCGTGCTGCTGGCAGTCGGTGTTGAGGATGTCGATGCCGCCTACGAGGCGCTGGTGGCCAAGGGAGTCACGTTTCTCCGACCCCCAACCAACCAGCCCTGGGGGCTGCGCACGGCACACTTTGCCGATCCCGAAGGCAACCTCTGGGAGATCAACCAGTCCATTGAAGCGAAGCCAGAGGGGTAGGTGAAATCGTCCTGTGGCGCTAGAGCGGTGCTCGGAAACATTGAGCGAGCGATCATCAAGCTCCTGAACACAGTGCCCGGATACAGCAAACACGCGCATATCCGGGCACTGTGCTTGTGCTGACTTTTTATTGATGCGTTTATTTATCACCAAATCTGTGCCAGACCCATTCTGCGGGCGGAATCTGTACACCTATCTGGTTAGGCAAGCGGCCCGAAGCAGAGGTTTCTCGACCGCATTGGCCCAAATACTTAAGCAGATTCCACCCGCAGATTGGCTCATCCGCACAGTGTGTGATCAGGGTGACAACGCGAGCTCTCAGAGTTTCAACCACATGTGGCAAAGGATGCATCTCGACGAGAAAGACGTTTCCTGATATCCTCTTCAGCGTGACCTGCTGGTCGGTGACCCACTGCCGCATATCTGCTAAATGAAAGACGACAGGGTCTCCTACCCGCTCCTACCGGTATGGCTGCCCCAACGTTCTCGGTGGGCAACTTCGCCCAGCGGTTTGCGCTTTTTCTGCCCTTTCCCGAGATGTGCCACTGGATACCCAAAGGGAATGACGGCCAGTATCTTGATCTCCTCTGATATCCCCAGCACGGGATTCACCTGCGTGAGGTTTGCAAAACCGGTCCAGTTCGAGCCGACGCCCTGAGACCAGGCAGTGAGAATCATGGATTGGATAGCGCGGCTCGCATCGGATACCGCGTAGGGACCCTCCTCCATGCCCACCACGATCGCCAGTGGAGCCTGTGCAATATACCGTCCAGTCTGCACAAGCGCCCCAAGCTGGCGTAGCATCTCTTTGTCCTGCACGACGACGAAGTGCCACGGCTGGCCGCCGTATGGGTGTTCAGGTTGTCCATGACCAGGCGAATGACGCGAGCATCGGGATAGACCTCATCCACCAGCCAGCGGATCGTTTGGGCAAAGTCCAGCCTGGTACGCTGCTCGGTCAGGTCCACCGCACGCTGGCCGGCCAGCGTTTCGCCAAACGCCTCGCCCAGCACGATCGATGCTGATAACAAGAGTGGGGCACTATCTCAGATCTTCAAGACCCATCTGCATCACTTGTTCACGGCGGTGGCGATTACTCTGGTGCGCATCGATGCGGTCTTGACCCAGATGCCCCCTGGGCATAGACGCCAATCTCCCCTTTATATCATTCCTTGCAAGGCCAGGTCTGCGCATGATCTCCAAGCGATTCAGCATCACTTCCGTTAACAGTGTCCTGAAAGCCTGTATAGGTACGGTTCCCTCTGCAGGCTTTCAGCGAATCCAGATCGGCATTTCCTCGTGATCGATGCCAAAATGATGGGCCACTTCGTGCAGGATGGTATGCCGCACCTGCTCACGAATGCGGTCAGGGTCACCGTGACAGGAGGATTCGATGGTGCGCTGGTAAATGGTAATGATCTCGGGGTGTGAAGCTCTGTCATGGCCATAGGCCGTCAATGGGACCCCTTCATAGAGTCCCAACAGCGTGTAACCCTTTTTGGTCCCTACCCGCTCCAATACCTCTTTGCCTGGTTCAGACTGTACTCGCACAAACACGTTTCCCATTCGCTGATGGAACTCCTCTGGGAGAGCAGCCAGCGCTTCCTCTACGAGGCGTTCGAACGAACTGAGCTCGCCTTCTGCGTCTCCTTCCGGGCTTTCATCTTCAATCTTGAAATCGTACGGTGCAGCGTCGTCCTGCTCATGGACGCTTCCGCTTCCAGCGCGGTTGAAGATGCTCGTTGGCCACAGAAAGAGGACTCCAACGGTGCCAAAGGCGAACACGCCGAGGAGGAGCAGCCACCCGGAAGCGAGCTCAAAAGAGATATTGAGATAGGCACTGAGAAAGAGGAGCGCCATGAGAAAACTCATCGTGGCGAACACGTAGCGGGATCGATCATTGGATGTATTTTGGGAATGCTCGTCCGGTCCTGGTTCACGGGAATCATCGTACGCTTCCTGTTCGTTGCTCTCCACGGAAGACCTCTTCTCTTACCTCGTCTGGATACTCAGGAGGAGCATGCTCTCCTCTCTGCACGTAGTATAGCGTATCCAAGCCTTCAGGGTAAGTGGAGGATACGCGCTCATTTTTTCCAGAGACCCCGCTGTAACACGAGAGATGGCAGGAGGGGTCTGAGAAAGGGCTGCCGCCAAGAAGAGCGAGTGGGAGAACACGCTCGTCTGCTTGATGCTGCTCGCCGCTCCCACAGGAGGAGGACTTTCCAGTAGGCAACAGCCAGATGTTTCTGTCAGGATTCCTGTCGGCGGTGTGTGCGCTCGTCGTGCCGATGAGACATCGACGCCTGCCAGATCTGCTGCCAACGCTGATGACACACCGTATGCACAAGACCAGTATCGTCTTGACGTTCTGCCGACTCCAATGCATGCCTGCCCTTGCAGACGGGCTTCGACCACCGGGATACCTGGCACTGATCTTCCATACCTGAGTCGATGGGCCAACTCCCCTGCTGATAGATCGGTGACTCCCATGTGCCCCTCCCTGTGAAAGGTCACTAGTTTTAGCTCATCTCCTCAATAGAGTAGGTAAGATGCAGCTCGTCAAGGAGGCACTACTACAAGTCGGGCAAGAGGAGAGAGAACCTCCAGAGCTACATGCGATGGATACCATGCTGGAACCAAGCGAGGTTAGTTCCTTTCGTGCAGCCAATCTGTGGGGATGAAGTCTACCTTCTGCTGTGTGAATGAGACAGGATGGGAGGAAGTGGGTAGGATGGAGTTCACTGCGCAGGAGAACTCCTGACGGTAACAGCACAGAGGTATAGTAATGAAGGGCTTGACAGGTATTTCACTCCGGCCAGGGGTTGCCGTGATCATCACAATTATTCATTATCATCCACTGCACGTGGCGCTCAGCCCAACTCATCTGTTCTTCGACCTTTCGCTGTCGTTCCCTTTTGAGCCACCGTTGTAGACGAAAACGCGTGCCAAAATGATGGTTCTTCCCCTCAAAGGTGACCTCATACACCATCATCTCACGGTCATCTACATGTACTTCGTGTTGGTCCAAGGTTGCTCCAAGATCGGCAAGCTGGCGCAAGGTTTTGTTCCACTGCTTTTCAGAGCGTTGGGCTGCTGTTTTTTGACGTTGCTCCCGTTGTTGTTGTCGATAACGAGCGAGTGCGAGTCGGCTTTGCGCTCGTTGCTGTCGTTTCTTTTTCGTTTTCTGGCTCACGCTCACCTCATCTTTCGTTGCTTGAGTATACGGAGAAGGTTTGTTTGGGCTTCCGGATGCTGATACTCAAGTTCCTGGCCAAGTTCGTCCAGCGCCGTCTCCACCTGAGCAAGTGCAGCATAAGCGTCTTCCAGGGTTTGTTCATAGTGCTCCTGCTGAGCTGGAAGCTGCAGATCAGCGATTTCCAGCGGACGTAACGTCTCCAGCCGAACAAACAGCCTCCGGAGTGTTGCTATCGTGGTTTCTACTTCTATCTCGTTCATCGTTCTTGCTTCTCACTCTATTCCCTTTGATAAGACGCGTGCTCACCTGCTCTACAGTCATTTCCTGCCTTTCACGCTCGCTGTTCGCTGCTCCTCCTGCTTTCAGTCGCCTTATCGGAGCCAATAGCGTGTAGTGTCCGCTCCGTTGAAGAGCACTTCGCAGTCGCAATACCCGCCGCGCTCTTCTAGCTCAGGAATATTTACCGCCTCATCGGCGCCGTGAGCCCGCATCCATTGCCGTGTGAGCTTGAGCGTGCCGTCACAGGTCCAGGTCATGGATTCGATATCGCCAGGGATCTCTTGCTGGAAGTTGCAGCCTTCGGGGCTTTCCAGCCATGCGCACAACGCCTCAAATTCAGCCTCCGTCATGGTCTGGCGTTGTTGGTCGCTCATGCTGTCCTCCCTTCGGTGTGCGGCTGGATGCTGAAGGCTTGCAGTTCCCCTTGATCGTTACTCATCATCGCAAAGATGAGCCGCTTGTGATGCTGCATGGAGGCAACAGCGTTACTGGCAGTCACCGCCTGCACTCGATAGCGAGCATGCGTAGACCGATGCTCAATGTCGGCTCCTGCTTCGTCAAAGGTGACCAGGTAGGGACCAACGTGCATGAGGTCTCGTTGCCCCCCTGCGCTCTCACGGCTCATGAGTCTTGCTCCTTCCCCAGGTCTTCCTGCAATCGTCAGACCTGCTCAAGCGAGAGCCTTGGATGGACTCGGCATCGCCATATGACGATGCCTGCCTCTACCTACCCCATCAAGAGGCTGATGTCATTATACCAGCAAACATCTGTCTCTACCTACAAGAACCTGCCAGATGGGAGGAGCAGCTCCCTTGAGCACCCAAACGGCAAACACCTCACACCTCCAGAGCAATGGGAAATCGTGCTCTCTTGGCAATTGCTTGTATGATTGGTATACTCATTGAAAATATCAGCGAAGGAAGCAACAGCATTGTGAGAACATCATCCGATCTACCTATGGAACGAGCGCCTCATCCGCCAACGGAACACCTCCAGGGCATCGTGGAGCGAGTGACCTACCATGCCGAGGATTCGGGCTATGCCGTTGCGCGGCTGAAAGCACCCGGTGTACGCGACCTGGTCACCATCGTAGGTCGCTTTCCAGATATCCATGCCGGGCAGTCATTGCGCCTGAATGGCTACTGGGCAGTGGCCTCATCAAAGGCATTGGACCTGTGACTTTTAGGTGTTGTTCTCCTCAGGGACTTCAAGCCTCTCAGCAAGAGGCTTCTTGATAGGGCACACTCTTTTGTAATCCGACTGTTGTGCCTTCATAGCAAGGAAGGGCTGTTGATCATATGCACATCAATCTGCTTGCCTGTGTGATACAATCGAAACAACTCCCTTCTCGTAACAGAGTCAGCACTTCGGCGTCACACCAGCAACCAATGTGGACGGGGTAAGGAGGGCGGCCAATCGCGTGATGGAAAAGCGCGTTTCGGGAAGCACCTGGCTCTCAAGTAGAGAAGAACTAGACAAAGGAGGTCGGATACCGCTGTGGCATCATCACCAGAGGAAGCTACCACCCGCGCTCCTCACCCGCAGCCTGAATACCTGCAGGGAGTCGTCGAGCGCGTGACATTTCATTCAGAAGAATCGGGTTACACGGTTGCCCGCTTCAATGTACCTGGTGAGCGCGAACTGGTGACCATCATTGGCCGGTTTCCCGAGATTCATGCAGGCCAAACACTCCGTCTCACTGGCTTTTGGCGCGAGCATCCGAAGTACGGTCGCCAGCTTCAATGTCTCCACGCGCAAGAAACGAAACCGGCCACACTGACCGGGCTGGAAAAGTACCTGGGGAGCGGACTCATCAAAGGCATTGGACCTGTGACTTTTAGGTGTTGTTCTCCTCAGGGACTTCAAGCCTCTCAGCAAGAGGCTTCTTGATAGGGCACACTCTTTTGT
>WNFB01005536.1_pt1 | contig 12401 bp, 8 predicted proteins | sample 5400501 | NCBI WGS metagenome assembly WNFB01 (sample SAMN13153341, study PRJNA577476) | soil metagenome | isolation source: 200 cm saprolite under Douglas fir tree site 2 hole 1 | place: USA:California | collected 2015-04-18 | reverse complement strand
GGCGCCGATCATCTGGTGCTCTATCGCCGCGAACCCTTCCGCGACGCCGTCAAGCGCATCACCGACGGCCGCGGCGCCGATGTGGTGTTCGATCCCGTCGGCGGCGAGGTTTTCGAAAACAGTATGCGCTGCATTGCCTGGGGCGCGCGCATTCTCGTGATCGGTTTTACCGGCGGTATCGGGCTCGCCCGCACCAATCTGTTGCTGATCAAGGGCGCCAGCGTTGTTGGCGTCCGCGCAGGCGAGGCGGTGCGAAGAAATCCGGCGGCGGGCGAAGCTCGGATCAGAGCGCTGACGGATTGGGCCGAGGCCGGCAAGATCCGGCCGAATATCTCGCATCGATTGCCGCTGGAAGATTATGCGCAAGCGATGCGGCTATTGGTCGATCGCAAAGCCATCGGGCGCGTGGCGCTGATGATGCGGTAAACTCCTCGTCATGCCCCGCGAAGGCGGGGCATCCAGTAGTCACTGACATCAGTGTTTACTGGATCACCCGCTTTCGCGGGTGATGACAGCGAAAGAGTCAAACCGACCATGCCGAAGAAACGCGGTGGTCTGTTCGATCGTCAAACGGCTTCGCACCAGCGAGGGATGCGATACGCCGATCACAACGTGATCGACCATGCCGTCGAGCCTGGTGTTCTCGACCGATACCCTTCCGTCATGCGGCTTCGGCAGAAATACCGACGATATCGGATAGATCGACCGGTCTCCCGCGATGACGCCGACCGGATAATCAACCGGAGGCAGGATCGCGTCGAGGGCAGCGTCGCGTGTCGTGATGAGCTGCTGTCCGGCCGGCCCGAACCAGGCGCGGTAGGGCAGAACGTTCTTCAGCCGATCGGCAATCTCGCTTCCGCTGTTGGGTGTCCCCAGCATCACCACGCGGCCGAGCCGCTTTGGCCGGTATCTTGCGAGATAGGCCCGCGCCAACAGGCCACCCATGGAATGGGTGACGAAATGGATCGAGCCTTCGATGCCGGCGGCGAAAAGTTCGATGGCCGGATGGATGTCCTCGGCCAGCGACTCCAAAGCCTTTCGGCGGCTCGCATAGTCGAGGTTTAGCGTCACGAATCCGGAGGCCTCGATCGCCATCTGCATCCTGCGAAACGAACGCGATGGGAAATAGTCGGGCATATCCGCCGAGACCTTGTTCTTGAAGTTCGCGGGGCGCTTTTCCAGGAACGACACCACGCCTTCTTTCACGTCCTCCGAGCGGCCACGGGCGTAGATGCCGCGGCTGTCGACCTTGTGGGCTTCCATCGGATCGTCGGCGCCCAGCATGCGCCACATCATCTGCCGGATCAGCGCCACCGACACCGGCGCGGTTTTCGCGGCGATTTCGCGCGCCAAGGCGCGGGCGGTCGGCAGCAACTCGTCCGGCGGCACCACCCTGCTGACAAGGCGGCCGGCGAGCGCCTCGTGCGCCGGAAATACCCGCCCCGTATAGCACCACTCCAGCGCCTGCGAGATGCCGACAATGCGTGGCAGGAACCAGCTCGACGCCGCTTCGGGTACAATGCCGCGCTGGGAGAACACAAAACCGAAGCGCGCATTTTCGGATGCGATGCGGATATCCATCGCAAGCTGCATGGTAACGCCGATGCCCACGGCCGGGCCGTTGACTGCGGCGATCACCGGCTTCAAGCATTTGAAGATGCGCAGCGTGACCTGTCCGCCGCCGTCTCGCACATTGGGATCGCGGTAGTCGACCTTGCCATTGGCCAGGCGCTTGACCGGCCCACGCCGCGCGTCGCGATCGAAAGTGTCGGCGCCGGAGGAAAGATCGGCGCCGGCGCAAAACCCGCGGCCTGCGCCGGTGACGATGATCGCTCGGATATCGTCGTCCTTGTCGGCCTGGTCGAACGCGTCGATCAGCTCCTTCTGCATCGGACCGTTGAAGGCATTGAGCTTGTCGGGCCGGTTCAGCGTGATGGTGAGAATCTGCTCGGCGACCTCATATTTGATCGTCTCATATGTCATTGGGGATTTCCTTCCTGTTGTTTTTGATTCTCTTGTGTCATTGCCGGGCTTGACCCGGCAATCCATCTTTATGAAGAGGATGGATGCGCGGGTCGAGCCCGCGCATGACAATCAGCGGATGCAGCGCCGTCTTAACTTTTCACGGGCGGCGTCGGCCACGGCCTTTGCGCGCCCCGCATGGTCTCAAACGCCTTCGCCATTCCCAGCACGCCGAGATCGTCGAAGCGGCGGCCGACGATCTGCACGCCGATCGGAAAACCTTCGGCGCTGAATCCGCCGTTGATCGAGGCGGCCGGATTTTCCGACATGTTCCACGGCACGGTGTAACAGATGTGTTCGAACGGTTTTTCGGGATCGTTGATCGGGGAGGCGAGTTCGGCGGCGAAATTCACCACCGGCGACGCCGGCGAGATCACGTAGTCGATTTCGCAAAACAGTTTTGCCGCCGCAGCCCGGATCGCCATGGTGGCGTTAAAACCCCTGACCACGTCGACGCCTGAGAGCTTCGCCCCGGCTTCCGCCCATTTGAGGATATAGGGCAGCGCCTTGGCGCGCTCGGTTGGCGAGAGCTTCGAAAGATCGTCCCACATCCGCGCGCGCCAGAAATTGTCGAGCCCGTCGAGCATCTCGCGCGTCAGCACGCCATCGACTTCGGTGACAACGGCGCCCGCCGATTCGAACGCTTTCGCAGCCTTTACCGCCACTTCGCGCACGTCTTTTTCCAATGCCTGGCCGACGCCGAGGTCGAGCATCAGGCCGATGCGCGATTTGCGCACGGGTTTATCGAGCGCCTTCCAGTTGATGTCATTCGGCGGCAGGCTCATGCCGTCGCGGCGATCGGGCCGCGACAGCACGCCCATCATCAAGGCGGCGTCATCGACGGTTCGGGTCATCGGCCCGGCGACGCGGCCGACGTAAGGCGGATCGACCGGAACTCGCCCGAGGCTCGGCTTCAGCGCGACGAGACCGCACCAGCACGCCGGCAGCCGCACCGAGCCGCCGATATCGGTACCGAGATGTAACGGGCCGTAGCCGGCGGCACCGGCGGCGCCCGCACCGGAACTGGAACCGCCGGGATTTTTGCCGAGGTCCCAGGGGTTGCGGGTGAGGGGATGGAAGCTCGACAGACCCGACGACAGCATGCCGTAATCGGGCATGGTGGTTTTTGAAAAAATCACCGCACCGGCTTCGCGCAACCGCGCTGCCGGCGGCGCGTCCTTTGCGGCAGGTGCGAGTGGGCTGGAGGCGGCACCGAGCGGCACCGGCACGCCCTTGGTCGCGATATTCTCCTTGATCGTGGCGGGGACACCGTCGAGCGGACCCATCGGCTCGCCCCTCTGCCAGCGTTCGGTCGAGGCCTTTGCGGTGGCGCGCGCGCCCTCCGGATCGAAGGCGTAGAGCGCCTTGATGTGCGGCTCCCACAGCGCGATATGCGCCAGCACGTCCTCCAGCACTTCCGACGGCGAAAATTGCTCGCTGCGATAGCCCGCGAGCAGGTCGACGGCGCTGAGATCGTGCAGCGACGTCACCGCTTCGTTCGATGCCGATTCATGCATGGGCGCCTGCCGGCAAGCGGGTTTCGATGATGCGCGCGAACATGCTGGCTCCAACAGGCAGGATCTTGTCGTCCAGCACGTAGCCGGGATTGTGCACCGGCACGGAGCCTTCATGGCCTACCCAGAAATAGGCGCCGGGCACCGCGTGCAGCATGTCGGCGAAGTCCTCGCTGCCCATCTTCGGGCGTGACTTGGTGAAGACCTTGGCGGGGTCGACCACCGTGCGCGCCACTTCCGCGACCACGTTGGACTGCTCTTCCTGGTTCACCAGTACGCTGAAGCCGTCGCGGATGTCGGCCACGATCTCGACCTGGAAGGCGCCGGCGATGCCGGCGCAAATCGCGCGCATCCGCTCGCGGATCAGCGCGCGCACCTCGTCGGAAAATGCGCGGATGGTGCCGCAGAGTTTCGCCTCGCCGGGAATCACGTTGTAGGCGGAGCCGGCGTGGATCTGGGTGATCGACAGCACCGCGGGCTCATGGGGATTTACGTTGCGGCTGACGATGGTCTGCAGCGCCTGGCCGAGCGACATCGCAATGACGACGGGATCCTTGGCGTAATTCGGCAACGCGCCGTGCGCGCCGTAGCCGTTGATGGTGATGTCGAAGAAGTCGGCGCCGGCCATGGCAGGTCCCGGAAAGATCGCAAGCTCGCCGTGGTTCAGGTCGGGCGCGTTATGTAGCCCATAGATCTCATCGCAGGGAAATTTCGCAAACAGCCCGTCCTTGATCATGGCGCGGGCGCCCCCAAGGCCTTCTTCGGCCGGCTGAAAAATGAAATGCACGGTGCCGTCGAAATTCCGGGTCTCGGCGAGATAGCGCGCGGTCCCGAGCAGCATGGTGGTGTGGCCATCATGTCCGCAGCCGTGGAAGCGGCCAGGAATGGTCGAGCGCCATTTCAGATTGGTGTTCTCTTCCATCGGCAGCGCGTCCATGTCGGCGCGCAGACCGATCCGCTTGCCGCCAGAACCTTTGCCCTTGAGCACGCCGACCACGCCGGTGCCGCCGAGGCCGCGATGCACCTCGATGCCCCATTGCGTCAGTTTGTCGGCGACGATCCCCGAGGTACGGACTTCCTCGAAACCGATCTCGGGATGGGCATGCAGATCCCTGCGGATCGCGGTGAGTTCGTCGGCAAGACCTTCGATGCGGTCGATGTTGGGCATGTCCGTTATCCGATGGCAGGAGAGGGGGAACGTGATTTGGCTGCGGGAGTAAACGCGGCACCGTTCGGCTTGATGCGAATGCCCGGACGCAACCGCGTCCACGGCAGCGCGGCCGTATCCGCGGGCATCGCGCCGGGCGCGGCACAGATCAAGAGCTTTTCGGCGATCGGCTCGAAGTCGGCGCGGAAATGCACCGAGCTTTTGTTGACGAGGATGGCTTGCTCCGTCGGCTCGATCCCGACATAGCGATACATCGATTGGTCCGCGAGCTGCGCCTTGTGCGAACTGACGACCACTCTGATACCGCCGATCCGCAAACACGCCGACGGTCCCATGTCCATATCGCGGCCGCCATAATAGGGACCAGGCGCGACGAATTGTCCGTCGGATAATTGTTCGACGATGAAGGTCTCCTGGTACGGAGCGTCGCCTGATATGCCCGACTTGCCGCCGAGCGCCAGCGTGATGGTGGCGCCAACGCCCGCGGCATGCGCGGCTTTCGCCGATTGCGGATCATAGATCACGCCGATGGCGGCTCGGGTGGCGTCGTTGCGGACCAGCGCGCGCAGCATGCCCGTGGTGTCGGAATCGCCGCCGGCACCCGGATTGTCCTGGGTGTCGGCGATCACAATGGGCTTTTTCGCGCGCGCGGCCAGTTCCATCGCGTGGCGCACGCCCTGGTCGGGTGTGTAAATGCGGCCGTCGAAATCGTCCTCATGGCCGGCGACAATGGCCATGATCGCATCCGCCGCGGCGTCGGCATCGGCTTGTGTCTTGCCGTAGGCGAATACGCTCGGTCCGCAATGAGGAAAATCCGCCGCCGGAAAACCGGGCGCGAAAGAAAGTGTCGGCACCGCGCCGCTCTCCAGCGCCGCAAGCTTCTGGTAGATGCCTTTGGTGGGTTGATCGTTGGTGCATTGCCAGCTGATCGGAATCAAAAACGGCAATTGCCGGAACGCCTTTGCGAATTTCTGTTTGGCGTTCAGCAGCAACGCCAGATGTTTAGCGGCGGCGCGGCCGGTGTCGGCCATGTCGATATGCGGATAGGTGCGGTAGGCGATCAGCGCGTCGGCGTGTTCAACCATTTGCGGCGTCACGTTGGCGTGCAAATCGAGGCTGACCACCAGCGGCAGGTCATCGCCGATCACCTTGCGCACGCGCGCCAGGATCTCGCCTTCGCCGTCGTCGAGATGTTCCGTCACCATGGCGCCGTGCAGATCGAGGTAGACGGCGTCAAGTTGGCCTGCCGCCTTGATGCCCTCGATCATCATCTTGACGATGCGCTCGAACGCATCCTCGGTCACATGCGCCGAGGGGCTGGCCCCGCAGGAGATGGTCGGCAACATCTCCCAGCCATTGGCTTCCGCCTGCCCGACAAAGCCTGCCAGCCCGGAATTGATGTTGCGCATGATCTTGAGCACATTGGCGCCCAGCGCCATCGCCGGCCAGCCGCCGCCATGCACGAAGTCGTTATAAGTCGCCTTGGTCGGCGCGAAGGTATTGGTCTCGTGCAGGAAGGCGCCAACGGCGATACGGGTCATGAATGATATCTCAGCTTGTCGGTGCGACTGACGTTAGACTCGTCATTGCGAGGAGTGCAAGCAACGAAGCAATCCAGTCGCGCATGGCTTCGCGCTATTTCTGGATTGCTTTAGGACGCCGCGCCAGCACTTGCCGCGACGGAGCGGAAATTCGCAAAATCCCACTCCCGGCCGGGGGCGGCGTCAAGCAATTGCCGGGTGTAGGCCTGTTGCGGATTTGTCAGGACCTGCGCGGCCGGTCCCTGTTCGACGATGCGGCCATGCTGCATCACCGCGACATCGTCGCAGATTTGCGCTGCAACACGCAGGTCATGGGTGATGAACAACAGTGCGATGCCGAGCCGGGTCTGGATCTCGTCGAGCAGTTCGAGCACCTGCGCCTGCACGGAGACGTCGAGCGCCGATACCGCCTCGTCCGCGACCAGTACGTCGGGATCGAGCGCCAGCGCGCGGGCAATGGCGATACGCTGGCGCTGCCCGCCGGAGAATTGGTGCGGATAGCGCGAGATCGCGTCGGGGGGTAGATCGACCAGTTCGAGTAATTCGCGCGCCTTCGCCAGCGCTTCCTTGTGCGGCATGCCGTAGTTGATCGGCCCCTCGGCGATGCTCTCGCCGACGGTGATGCGCGGATTGAGCGAGCGATAGGGGTCCTGGAAAATGATCTGGATGCGCTTGCGGTGCGGCTGCAGCAGCCGACGCGACAGCTCGGAGATTTCGCGCCCCGCCAGGCGGATGCCGCCGGAGGTCGGGTCGATCAGCCGGACGATGCAGCGCGCCACCGTTGATTTGCCGGACCCGCTCTCGCCGACGATGCCGAGCGTGCGGCCCTTGCGCAGGGTCAGTGTGACGTCCCTTGCCGCCGCCACTTCACGGACGCGTCCGAAGAACGAGCGTTCGCGATAGACCTTGCCGAGTTCGTTGGCCTCCAGCACCACCGGCTCGCGGGACGCCGGGCGCGCCGCCCGCGGCACCAGGCTCGGCACTGCGGAGAGCAGGTTGCGGGTGTACTCCATGGTGGGGTTGCGCAGGATGGAATGAAGCGTTCCGGTCTCGACCAGCCGTCCGTGACGCATCACCGCGACCCGATCGGCGATCTCCGCGACCACGCCCATGTCGTGGGTGATGAACAGCACGGCGGTGCCGCGGTCCCGTTGCAGGTCGCGGATCAGCGTCAGAATCTGTTTTTGCGTGGTGACGTCGAGCGCCGTGGTCGGCTCATCCGCGATCAGCAGCTTCGGCTCCAGCACCAGCGCCATCGCGATCATGATGCGCTGGCGCTGGCCGCCCGACAGCCGATGCGGGTAGGACGCGAAAATGCGTTCGACCTCGGGCAGCCGCACCTGCTCCATCATGGCAAGGATCCGCTTGCGCCGCGCGCGCCCGTCGAGATCGGTGTGGACGCGCAGCACCTCGTCGATCTGGCGGCCGACCGGCACCACCGGATTGAGCGCGGTCATCGGCTCCTGAAAGATCATCGCCATGGTGGTGGCGCGCAACTGCCTTAAGCGCCGGTCGCTGGCGGCGAGAAGTTCTTCGCCGACCAGTTTGACGCTGCCGGCGGAAGGCATCAGCGCGCCCTTGTGCAAAAGTCCCATCACGGTCAGCGAGGTAACGGATTTTCCCGACCCGCTTTCGCCGACCAGGCACAGCGTCTCGCCTTCGCGTACCTGCAGCGAGACACCGTCGATGATCCGCGGCCCTTGCGAATTCTTGCCGAGGCCGACCACGAGATTGTCGATGTCGAGAACCACGGCGTTTGTGTTAGGCGTCGCGTTCACTTGCCGCTCTCCCGCTGCTTCATGCGGGGATCGAGCGCGTCGCGCGCGGCGTCGCCGATCAGATTGACGCTGAGGATCGCGATCGACAGCAGCAATCCCGGCCAGAAGATCAGCGACGGTTTGATCTGAAAATAGGCGCGGCCCTCGGCCATGATGTTGCCCCAGGTCGGCGTCTCCGGGCTGATGCCGGCGCCGAGAAACGACAGGATCGCCTCGGTGAGAATGGCGGAGGCGCACACATAGGTGCCCTGAACGATCAGGGGGGCAATGGTGTTCGGCATCAAATGCCGCCACATGATCTTTGGCAGGCTGGAGCCGACGGAGATCGCGGCCTCGACATAAGGCTCCTCGCGCGCCGACAGCACCACCGAGCGCACAAGCCGCGCCACCCGCGGAATTTCGGGAATCGTGATGGCGACCAGGACTGTCGTCAGGCTCGCGCCCGACAGCGAGACCACGGCAATGGCGAGCAGGATGCTCGGGATTGCCATCAACCCGTCCATGACGCGCATCATGACCGCGTCGATCCATTTGAAGAAACCGGAGACGAGGCCGATCACAAGCCCGATGGCGATGCTGACGACGGCAGCGCCGAGCCCGATCAACAGCGAGATCCGTCCCCCGTAGAGAATCCGCGACAGCACATCGCGGCCATAGCCGTCGGTGCCGAGCAGGAACTGCGCGCTCGCGGGCTTCAGCCGTTGTGCCGGCGCGAGCAGCAGCGGATCGTGCGGCGAAAGCCAGGGCGCCAGAATGGCGGACAAGATCACCAGCGCGAGGCAGATGGTAGCTGCGGCGATGATCGGGCTTGCGGTGAGAAACCCAAGCCCCGGCCGAAACGGCGTGGTGATCGGGATGGATGGTTCCGGGAGGGTTTCGATCGCCATCAGTACCTTACCTCAGTAACGAATTCTGGGATCGAGCAGGGTGTAGGCGACATCGATCAGCAGGTTGACCGCGACATAGATGCCGGATGTCAGAAGGATCATCGCCTGGATCACCGGATAGTCGCGCGCCAGCACGGCGTCGACGGTGAGCCGCCCGATGCCCGGCAGGTTGAACACGCTTTCGGTGACCACCACGCCCGAGATCAGCAGCGCAAAGCCGGTGCCGATCACGGTGATGACGGGCACGGCGGCGTTGCGCAGCGCGTGGCGCAGCAGCACGGCGCCCTCGTTGATGCCTTTGGCACGCGCGGTACGCACATAATCCTCACCCAGCACGTCCAGCATCGCCGCCCGGGTCATGCGTGCGATCAGCGCGACGTAGATGAAGGACAGCGTGCAGGTCGGCAGGATGATGCGTTCGAAAAATGGGCCGAAACCGGCGGTGATGCTTTTAAAACCCTGCACCGGCAACCAGTGCAGCTCGATCGCAAAAATCTGGATCAGCAGATAGCCGATCACGAAGACCGGGACCGAAAAGCCGACCACCGACAATCCCATCACGAAGCGATCGATCCAGGTGCCGTGTTTCCACGCCGCGATCACGCCGAGCGGCACCGCGACGACGATGGCGAGGATGATGGTCGACACCGCGATGCTGATGGAGGGCTCGACGCGCTGGCTGATCATTTTCAGCACCGGCACATTCGAGATCAAGGACACGCCGAGATCGCCATGCAGCAGCTTGCCGATCCAGGTGAAGAATTGGGCATAGAGCGGTTCGTTCAATCCGAGCGAGGTGCGAATGCGCTCAAGCTGCTCGGGCGTCGCATTGTCGCCGGCCAGAATCGCGGCCGGATCGCCCGGCGTCAGCCGCAGCAGCAGAAACACGAACAGCGCGACCACACCCATCACGGGAATGGCGGCGAGGATGCGACGAAGCAGATATCCGAGCATCGATAGCTCTTGTCCTCATGTCTTTGCCGACTGGCGCTTCCGGGCAGCAAATACCGTGCCATTGCCGATATCTTGTGCCGCATCATCTTGTGCCGCATCCTGGGCCGCCGCGAACGATCCGTCAAAGCGTCTGCACAGGTATAACTCGTCATGCCCGGCCGTAGCAGTCTGCCCTGCGCAGACTGCGTAAACTTGTCTGCGATGCCGGGCATCCAAGTCTTTACGGCCGATCGAAGAAGACGTGGATAGCCGGGCATAGGCGAGCGGAAGCGACGCCGTCCTTCGGACGGCTGTGCCCGGCCATGACGGAAAACGGTTCTTTCGCGTGCCTAGTCAAGCGTCGCCAGCAATGCCGCCATCAATCGACCGCGCTCGGCGAGACTGTCGACTTCGATGTGCTCGTTCAGCGTATGGGCATCGGCGCCGCGAACGCCGAGGCCATCGAGTGTCGGGATTCCCATGGCGCCGGTAAAGTTGCCGTCGGAGCCGCCGCCGGCGCTGCCGTGCGGCAGCTCGACCCCCATTTGTCTTGCCAGGCCACGTGCCTTTTCATACAGCGCCATCGTTCCCGCATCGGCCTCCCAAACCGGCCGCGTCACGCCGCGCGTGACTTTGAACGTAACGTCATTGGCGGTTCCGGACAGCGCCAGCATCCGCTCGACGCCGCGATCGAGATCGGCCTGGCGTTTTGCCATGCTCAGCGCTTCGCCGGTACATGTGGTGGCGACGCAATTGACCCATTGGCCGCCATGTACGATGCCGACGCTGAAAGTGCAGTCGTCCGACGTCATGCCGTCGATGGCGATGATCTGGCGCGCCATCTCGCGAATGGCCGAGCGGCCCGAGGACAGCGTGGCGCCGGCGTGGCTCGGTTTGCCGATCGCCTCGAGGTCAAACCGCGCGATCGCATAACGCCCGGTGACGACGCCGTTGTTCGCGCGGCCCGGCTCCGGCACCAGCACATATTTGTTGCGCGCAGCCTCGGCCTCGATGATGTCGCGGGTGGAGGGCGTGCCGACTTCCTCGTCTGGCGTGAACAGCACCGTGATCGGCAATGGCGTCGTGAAGGAAGCACGCGCCAATTGCCGGATCGCTTCCAGCGTGAGGTAATTGCCGCCCTTCATGTCGTAAATGCCGGGGCCGAAACATTTGTTGCCTTCGCGCCGCCACTTGAGCTTTTCCAGCGTGCCGACGGGATGAACGGTATCGAGATGCCCGGCGATCAAAATCCCGGGCGCGCCCTGGTTGGGATGCGGAAAGCGCGCGCGGACGCAGCCGCCAAAACCCTGGCGGCCGGCGATGCGTTCGATCGACGCCCCCATGATCGCCATTTCGCGCGCGGCAACGTCGAGCATGCGGTTCACCGCGTTCGCATCCCAGGTCGGGCTTTCGCATTCCACCCAGCCGCGCAAGCCCTGCAGCATGGTCTCGGAATCGAAGGGAAGGTTGGCTGGGTTCATTGGGATTCTCTTGAATTTCGAGCGGGACGTTTTCGGCGGCAGGTACTGATCGACGGATGCATATGAGAATGGTTGGCGGCGAGTCTATAGAGCGAAACGTCTGCGATATGTCAGCCTGGATTCACGGTCCCGGTCATGCGCCAATACCCGATTGACGCGCAACGCGCTTGGTGCAAGTCTCAAATATCTTGGAGTTACAGCGTGTTAGTGCGCCTAAATAACGTACCACATGCATAAACTATCATCGGGCTTTGACCAGTTTCACGTCAGGAGACATCGAATGTTCCACATCTCGCGTTGGAAGTGTTCCACGATAGCGTCGAGCGTTGCTTTGTCGGCCCTTGCGCTCTGGGTTGGGCTGGCGACGCCCTCGCTCGCCGCCGGCAAGACCATCACCGCGGTGATGCACTCCGATCTGCGCATCATCGATCCCGGCTTTACCACGGCCTACATCACGCGCGATCACGGCTACATGGTCTATGACACGCTGCTGGCCACCGATTCCAATTTCAAGATCCAGCCGCAGATGGCGGACTGGAAGGTCTCCGACGACAAGCTCATCTACACCTTCACGCTGCGCGACGGCCTGAAATGGCATGACGGCGCGCCGGTCACGGCGGAGGATTGCGTGGCGTCGCTGAAGCGCTGGGGCAGGAACGACAGCATGGGCCAGAAGCTGATGGATTTCACCGCCAGCATCGAGGCGTCAGACGAAAAGACCATCACGCTGAAACTGAAAGAGCCCTACGGCCTGGTGCTGGAATCGATCGGAAAGCCGTCTTCCTATACGCCGTTCATGATGCCCAAACGGTTGGCCGAAACACCGCCGGGCCAGCAGATCAAGGAGCAGATCGGCTCCGGCCCCTTCAAGTTCGTGCAGGCGGAATTCCAGCCCGGCGTAAAGGCGGTGTATGAGAAGAACGCCGACTATGTGCCGCGCAAGGAGCCGCCGAGCTGGACCTCGGGCGGCAAGGTGGTGAAGGTCGATCGCGTCGAATGGATCACGATGGCGGACGCGCAGACCGCGGTGAACGCGCTGCAGTCCGGCGACATCGATCTCATGGAGAATCCGCCGTT
>WNFB01004503.1_pt1 | contig 12401 bp, 8 predicted proteins | sample 5400501 | NCBI WGS metagenome assembly WNFB01 (sample SAMN13153341, study PRJNA577476) | soil metagenome | isolation source: 200 cm saprolite under Douglas fir tree site 2 hole 1 | place: USA:California | collected 2015-04-18 | reverse complement strand
AAACGTGACAGGGGAAACCGGAATCGATGGCGCTGGCGCACTGCTGGTCCCGGTTTCTCGTTTCGCGATTCCCGTCATTCCAAGGCTCTCCGCCACACCCTCATAGAAACGGTCCTCCCCTTGCAACAGGGAATCCACCTTGCGGAGAAACATCCCCGACTCCGCCCCCTGGATGATGCGGTGATCGTAGGTGCTGCTGATCGTGATCACCTTGGCGCCGGCTGTGTCGCGGATTGCTCCGGTGGCGATGATCGACCCCTGGCCCTTCATAAGGCGTGGCACGGAGGCCACGGTACCGATGGTGCCTGGGTTGGTGAGGGTGATCGTCGCGCCTGCGAAAGCGTCGGGGAGCAGCTTGTTGGTGCGTGCCTTCTCAACCAGCGTCTCGTAGGTCGCGTGGAAGGTGGCGAAGTCCATCTGGTCGGCGCGCTTGATGACGGGCACCACGAGCCCACGCGTGCCGTCCTTGCGCTCCACGTCTACGGCAAGGCCGAGGTTCGAGCCCTGGGGATCGAAGCGGTGCGGCTTCCCCTCGACATCCTGGAAGGCGTGGGTCATCACTGGGAACTGCTTCGTCGCCAGGACGAGCGCCCAGCCGATGAGGTGGGTGAAGGAGATCTTCTTGCCCGCGGCGGCGAGCTGCGCGTTGAGAGCCCGGCGTTGTGAGTCTAGCACGCTCGCCGCGACTTCGCGGAACGACGTCGCCGTCGGGACGACGAGCGAGTCGGTCATGTTCTGGACCAACCGAGCCGCTGGGCCCGTGATCGGGGTGAGTCCGGGGTGCGAGGTTGGTGCGGGGGAGGGGGGTGGGGGGGACGCGGGGGACGCGGACGACGTTGCGGCCGGCGTGGCGGTCGGCTCCGTCTCCCGTTTCTCGCTGCCCGTTTCCCGACGGACACCAGCATTGTCCGTGGGGATGATGGGGAGGTCGGTGAGATGGCCGTTATCGAACAGTTGCCGCCACTCCTCCGGGACCGAGGCGGGATCCTGCAGGAACTGCTCGTACATGACCTGCACGAAGGCAGCGTTGTGGGTGCCGAAGACGAACTCGCTCACACGGGGAATCTAACAGCCCCGAACAGTAGGCGTTAAGTTGCCGGCATGATGCGTCATCGCGCGCTCGTCCTCGCCCTGGTGTTCGGCCTTCGGCCGGCTCACGCCCAAGACCTTGGCGCCCTGCGTGCGCTGCTCGAGGGCCGGATCGCCCGGGCCCCCACCGGCGCGGCCGTCGGGCTCTACTACCGCAGCCTCAGCGGCTCCGACTCGCTGCTCGTCAACGCGCGGGCCCGCTTCCACGCCGCGAGCACGATGAAAGTCCCGGTGATGATTCAGCTGTTCCGTGATGCTGATGACGGCCGGCTCCGGCTCGACGACAGCCTCACGGTGACCAAGACGTTCACGTCTCTGTTCGACGGCACGCCGTTCGACGTGGACAAGGCCGACGACTCCGACAGCACCCTCTACGGACAGGTCGGACGGAGGGTCCGCGTCCGCGACTTGCTCGAGTTGATGATCACCGTGTCGAGCAACCTCGCCACGAACAACCTGATCCAGCAGGTCGGGGCGGCGCGCGCCGATCGCACGGCGCACGAGTTGGGGGCCGATTCGATCCGGGTGCTGCGCGGCGTGGAAGATGGCAAAGCCTACCGGGCGGGAATGAACAACACGACGACCGCGCGCGATCTGGGCGTCCTACTCGCCGCCATCGCGCAGGGGAAGGCGGCGAGCCCGGCCTCTTGCCGAGAGATGCTCGCCATCCTCGGCCGCCAGCACTTCACGGAGGGCATTCCGGCCGGCCTGCCCCCCCCTCCCGGCACTCGGGTCTTTCACAAAACCGGATGGATCGAAGGAGTGGTCTACCACGACGCTGCGATCGTGGAGCTGCCAGCCGGGAAGCGCTACGTCCTGGTGGTGACCACGGGCGCGATCAAGCCCGACTCGGCCGCCTATGGGCTCGTCGCGGACCTGTCGCGGCTGGTGTACGAGGCGCGGCGGCCGTAAGCCGGTCCGCTCGCTACGACACCCGGCGCGTCTTCCTCCGCATGAAGTCCATAAGAATGAACTGCCCCAGCGTCATCGTGTTCGTGAAGTAGGCCTTCCCCTTGCAGATCGCCGACACCTTCTTGACGAACTCGACCAGGCTGCGGTCGCGCGCCAGCATGAAGGTATTGATCAGGATGCCGGTGCGGCGGCACAACGCCACCTCGCTGTAGGTGGCCTGCAGGATTTGCGGGTCGAGCCCCATCGAGTTGACGTAGATCCTGCCGTCGGGGAGCGTCAGCGCCGAGGGCTTGCCGTCGGTGATCATGATGATCTGCCGCATGTCCTTGCGCTGCCCCTGGAGGATGCGGCGCGCCAGCTTGAGCCCCTCGGCCGTGTTGGTGTGGTAGGGCCCGACCTGCGCGTGCGCCAGCTGCGCCAGGGGGATCTCCTCGGCCGTGTCGTGGAACAGCACCACGCGCAACGTGTCGCCCGGGAACTGGGTGCGGATCAGGTGGGTGAGCGCGAGCGCCACCTTCTTAGCTGGGGTGAAACGGTCCTCCCCGTACAGGATCATCGAATGCGAGCAGTCGAGCATCAGCACCGTGGCCGACGACGAGCGGTACTCGGCCTGATGCACCATGAGGTCGTCGTACTCGAGGTTGATCGGGACCCCCAGACCTTCGCGCTCCAGCGCGTGAGTGAGGGTCGCGTTGACGTCGAGGTTGAGCGTGTCGCCGAACTCGTAGGGCTTGCTCACAGCTTCCGCCTCGATGCCGGTGGCCAGGTGCTCGGTCTCGTGCGCGCCGAAGCTCGATTTGCCGATGCTCCCCAACAGGTGCTTCAGCGTCTTGTAGCCGAGGAAGTCGATCCCCTTTTCGGTGAGATTGAACTGCACCTGCTGCGCGGCCTCGCGCGCCATACCGTTCGGCCCGAACAGCGGCTGCTGGCCGCCCGGCAGCTTCGGCGGCTCGGTGACGTTGAGGTACCCCTCCTCGATCAGCTTCTGCACGATCTTGTCGAGCAGCTCTGCCAGCTGGCGCTCGAGGTCGGCGTCGCGCTGTGCGTCACCGGTGGACTCGCCGCGCAGCACCTTGAGCATTTCGGACGTGAGCTGGCCTGAGTCCATCAACGCCTGGAGAATCGCTTGGCGCAGAGTGTCGAGCGAGCGGTCGGCTTCGTCCTCGCCGAACTCGCCCCAGAAGGGATGGGAGTAGGGGCCGCCCGCGAACCCCGACTGCAAGAGGAAGTCGGCGAGCTGGTCGAGCAGCGCCTGGAGGTTGACCGTGTCGGCGAGCTCGGGCAGGAACTTCGAGTACGTCGTGTAGCGCATCGTTCTCGCAATCTCGCGTCCGGGTCCGGCCGGCGCAACGCGCTTCGGGCCCGGGCCGCCGCCAGCCTACCCGAACCTCCGGGGCCCGGCGAGCTTTCCCGTAATGACCGAAGCAGCGGGAGGGGGGGGCGGGCGGTTCGGGTTCGCAGCGCTGGCCCATCGGAATTTCCGCCTGTTCCTCGTCGGCCAGGGCACCTCCCTGATCGGCACCTGGATGCAGAACGTCGCGATGGGCTGGCTGGTGCTCAACCTCACCAACTCGCCCTTCTACGTCGGTCTCGTCGCCGCGCTGGGCTCGCTGGGCGTCCTCGTCTTCACCCTCTACGCCGGCGTCGTCGCCGACCGCAGCGACAAGCGCCGCACCGTAGTGCTCACCCAGACGCTCTCAATGCTGCAAGCGTTCGTGCTGGCGACGCTGTACTGGACGCACACCATCACGGTCTGGAACGTGATGGTGCTCGCCTCCCTGCTCGGGGTCGTCAACGCCTTCGATATCCCGACGCGCCAATCCTTCATCGTGGAGATGGTGGGGAGGGAGGACCTGGTCAGCGCCATCGCCCTGAATTCTTCGATGTTCAACGCGGCGCGTGTGGTGGGCCCGGCCATCGCCGGTACGCTGATCGGCTTGCTCGACGTCGGTGCCTGCTTTTTCCTGAACGGGGTGAGCTACCTCGCCGTCATCGGGAGCCTGTTGGCGATGCGCCTGCCACCCTATGTCGCCTCGCCCGGCCGGGCCTCCGCGTGGGCGGGCTTTCGCGAGATCGTGACGTTCATCCGCGGCGACCGGCGTGTCTCGACCCTCGTCACGCTCACCGCGCTGCTCAGCGTCTTCGGGTTCCCGTTCCTGTCCTTGATGCCAGTGTTCGCCCGCGACGTATTGCACGTGGGGGCCGGGGGGTACGGCGTGTTGATGGCCTCGGTCGGTGTCGGCGCGATGCTCGGTGCGCTCGCGATCGCGGGGTGGAGCCGCCGCCTCCCCAAGGGCCCGATGCTGCTCACCGGGGGAACGGCGTTCGGTCTGCTCGTTGCGGCGTTCACGCTCTCGCGCTGGTTCCCTGTGTCGGTTGCTCTGCTTGCCATCGCCGGCTGCGCCATGATCGTGAACAACGCGCTCACCAACACCATGCTGCAGACCCTCGTGCCCGATCAGCTGCGGGGCCGGGTCATGGGCTTCTATTCCTTCGTGTTCGTGGGCCTCGCCCCGCTGGGGGCATTTCAGGCCGGGGTCTTCGCCGAGCGGTTCGGCGCCCCGCTCGCGGTGGGAGCGGGCGCCTTGATCTGCGCGCTGGCGGTGACGGTGGCGGCGTGGCGGGTGCCGGAGCTGCGTAACGCCTGAACGCGGCAGTCGGAACGCGGAGCGTGCGTCGACCATCCCTCTGCGCCCGCCCTGTCCCGTTCCGCGTTCATCTCCAGGCGCGTCGCCGGGCCTCCGCGACGATCACCCCCGCCGCTCCCTCGAACCCCAGCCGTTCCGCGTTCACGACCAGGTCGTAAATCGTGGGGTCCTGGCGGTGGCGGCCGTAGTACGTCTTGACGTACTGGTCCCGTCGCCGGTCGGTGTCGTCCACCACCTGCTCGGCGCTCCCGGGCTCCACGCCCAGGCGCTCCACCGCCAGCTTCATCCGCCACGGCTTGGACGCGACGACGTAGACGTGCAGCGCGTCGGGCCGCTGGGCGAGTAGCGCTTGCGCGCCCCGCCCCACGAGGACCACCCGGCCATGGCCCGCTGCCTCGCGGATGATGCGCTCGGTGAGCTGGACGATAGTCGCCTCGTCCTCCTCGACCCGCGGCACCGCGGCCGTCGTAATGAACAGCTCCGGCGATGCGACGGCGAGTGTGCGAGCCAGGCGCTCGAGCAGTCCCGGGGCCCGCTCTTCGCGTTGAGCGACCTCATCGGTGGGAAGGCCGGCCAACCGCGCCACCTCGTCCACGAATTGGTTGTCGATCACCGTCCATCCCAACCCGCGGGCGACGAGCTGCGCGATGTCGGAGCCGCCCGAGCCGTACTGGCGGGTGATCGTGATGACGGGTGGTGCCATCAGGGGGCAGAGCGGCGCTGGCTGTGGAGGTTGCGACGCATGTCGCCCAGGTTGAGGACCGGGAGGCCGCCTTCAGTCGGCACGATGATGATGAGATTGTCGGAGCCCTTCATGTCCCGGAGCACCTCCAGGTACTGCTTGGTGAGCGCCTCCGGCGTGAGGGTCTGGTTCAGCAGCCGGACCTGCTCGGCCTGCAGCCGCGCCACCTCGACCCGGTGCCGCTCGGTCTCGACCTGCTGCTCCTGGGCGATCTTGTTGTTGATCGCCTGGACCACCTGCGCCGGGGGTTGCAGGTCGCGCAGGAAGAATGCAGTGACGGTCGCGATGCGAAACTTCCCAACGCCGCCGCGCGGCTGGGTGACGAGGGCGGAGTCGGTGAGCGCTTCCATGGTCCGCGCGATCTGGGTGCGCTTGGAGATGTCGTTGATCGAGTACTGCACCATGCCGTCCCGCACGCCTTTCCGAATGGCGTTCAGCACGGCGCCGCGGATCTGGTCCTCGTTGCCGATCTCGGTGTAGATGCGGGGCGCCTGCGTCGGGTCGATCTGCCAGCGGATCGAGACCTCGACGTGCATCCCCATCTGCTCACTCGAGAGTGCCTCGATCGCTTCGACGTTCACCCCACGCTCGGGCCATTGCTCCTCGCGGGACGAGTACCGCTCGATCGACGCCCACGGCGGTACGAAGCGGATCCCCGGCAGTAGCGGCGTCTGACTCACGTTGCCGAAGGCGTGCTGCACGCCGACTTCACCGGGGTTGATGACTGCCGTCGTGTCTGCGAGCACCACCAGGACAGCGATGACCACGAGGCTCAGGGAGGTGACCCGCAGGATCATCCCGACGGGCCGCGTGCCCTCGGCCTTGATGGCCGAGGCGGCGATGCGGACGAAGAAGGCGGCGAGGAGGAGAATGCCGGCGAAAACGAGCGTGCCCATGAGGTCTCCTGGGACAGGGACGAGGGTGAGGGAGGGGGAGGGGGAAGGGCGAGATCAGGTAAAAAGATTCGGCCCCGCGGCGCCCTTGCCGAACGACGGACCTTTCGGCTCCGGCCGTGCGCGGATGTAGCCCAGCTCCTCGCTGCGGGAAATACGCTTCTCGGCGACGAGCCCCTCCAGCACCAGCTCGCACGCTGCCACCATCGTCAGGGGGTCTTTCTTGCCCGCGAGGCCTACCTGCTCGACCAGATCGAGCAGGCCCGGCACCACGCTGAACCCCTTGAGGCACGCTTCGGCCCGCTCGTCGACGGAGATCTTCAGGGCGCCGCCCTCGTCGAACCATTGGACGATGTCGTCCACGTTCGCGCCGCCCACGCGTGCCTCGAACGTGCCGCCCGCGGCGCGGCGGATCAGCTCCTTGGCGATCGTGTCCGCACCCTGCAGTTCGCCCTCGTACTCGAGCTCGAGTTTACCAGTGATGGCCGGAAGCGCCGCGTACACGTCCGACACTCGGGGCACCACGGCCTTCTCCTTCGTCACCGTGGAGCGCCGCTCGGCGTTGGACACCACGTTCTCGAGCACGCTGATCGGCAGGCGCTGCGACACACCGCTGCGCTTGTCGACCCGCTTGTCGGTCCGGGCTTCGAAGGCGATGCGCTCGATCAGGTCGATCAGGAAGTCCGGCACGCGCAGCGGCCGGCCGGCGCGCTCCAGCCACGCCTCTTGCCGTGTGATGGCCACGCCCAGCTCGACGGTATGGGGGTAGTGCGTGAGGATCTCCGAGCCGAGGCGGTCCTTCAGGGGCGTGATGATCTTGCCTCGGGCGGTGTAGTCCTCGGGGTTGGCGGTGAACACGAGCGCGACGTCCAGGTTGAGGCGCACGGGGTAGCCTTTGATCTGGACGTCGCCCTCCTGCATGATGTTGAACAGGCCCACCTGGATCTTGCCGGCGAGGTCCGGCAGCTCGTTGATGGCGAAGATGCCGCGATGGGCGCGCGGCAGCAGCCCGAAATGCATCGTCAGTTCGTCGGAGAGCAAGTGTCCTCCGCGCGCCGCCTTGATCGGATCCACGTCGCCGATGATGTCGGCGATCGTCACGTCCGGGGTCGCCAGCTTTTCCACGAATCGCGACTCGCGCGGCACCCAGGCGATCGGGGCGCGATCGTCGTGCTCGGCCAGCAATTCGCGGCCATACTTGGAGATCGGGGCGAACGGATGATCGTTCACCTCGCTCCCCGCGAGGATCGGGATCTCCTCGTCGAGCAGGCTGACGAGCTGGCGCAGGATGCGGCTCTTGGCCTGCCCGCGTAGCCCCAGCAGGATGAAGTTGTGGCGTGAGAGAATCGCATTGATGAGCTGCGGGACTACCGTGTCCTGGTACCCCACGATCCCCGGGAACAGGCCCGCCCCGTTCTCGAGCAGGCAGATCAGGTTCTCCCGCATCTCGTCCTTGACGGTGCGGCGAATGCGGGCGGGGCTGGCCCATTCGGTCTGCTTGAGCTCGCCCAGCGTGGCCGGCTTCTTGAGAGTCATGGCTCGACGTTAACCGGTCGGCGCGCGCGGTGTAAAGAGTGCCTGCAAGCGAGGACGGCTCAGAAGCGCAGCGTGAGGAATCCTGGGCCCAGGGCGAGCGTCGGGCCGCCCCAACGCGAAGCGGTACCGGGGGCGCGGCGGTAGGAGCCGAGCACCAGGAGCATCGCGCCCGCGCCGCCCGCCGTACTGGCCCCGGCGAAGGCGGCTGCATCGGCATTCGGGCCGCCGACCAAGTACACGATGCCAGCGCCGAGCAGCGCGCCGCTCAGCATGGCGAGCGTAGTGATAGTGCCCTGGCCCTCCGTGAGCGAGACCCGACGGGCGAGCAGGTGGCCGCCGAGCGCCCCGGCGATTTCGCCGCCCAGCAGAGAGGCGCCGGTCACGTGGTCGTCATGGGAGCCACTCACGACGAGGCGCACCGTGGTGGCTGCGCCCATCCCGAGCAACGCGCCGTTGGTGATAAGGTGGTGGTCGCCCTCGCCGTACGCTTCATGCCGCGCTAGCGCCGGTCCAAGCGCCAGACCGGCGCCCATGCCGCCGAGGACCACCGCATCCCCCCCCCCGCCGCGCCGGGGCCGCGAGCGGGCGCCGTAGAGTCCTGTGGCGTAGGCGGCGTTCACGGCGGCGAGGGCGCCCAGGTCCCCGAGGGTCGTCGCGGCGGCGGCGTCGACGCGGGAAAGCCCCCTCGCTCTCCCGTACACCGCGCCCGCAGTGGAGGCGAGCACCGAGCCGCCGAAGGCGAAGCCGAGGTTAGTGTGGCCGCTGGCGTTTGGCGCGACGATGTGGGCAGTGAGCAACCCCACGCCGATTCCCCGTGTCGCGCCATACCAGTACAGGCTTGCGCTCGCCCGGGACACATCACTGCGTTGGGTAACCAGGTAAGGGACGAAAAAGCTCGCGCTCGAGGTCAGAAGGTAGAGGCTGACAGCGCCCTGGGTACCGTCAACCTTCAGGATCTCGGGCACCGCCCAACCGTAGAATCCGAGTCCCAGCAGCACGCTACCTCGAATGAGCGGTGCGCGGCCGTCCTGGAACGGTCGCTCGACCTGCGCGGCAAGGGGAACCCGACTGATCGCCTCCCGTACCCGGCCCACGAGGTCAGCCGGCACGTCAAAGCGGGCACGCTGCTCGAGGTCTCCCGTCCCGGAGACGAACTCCAGCACGAACGTCGAATCGGCCCGCTGGTATAACCGCACCACGCGATACGCCACACGCTGCGCTGGCAGCAGGCTGTCGACGCCGACTCGTGCCGCCAGCCGAGGCGTTAGGACAAGCACCCGGCCGGCCGCGTCGAAGGGACGCTGACGCTCCTCGACTTGCGCACCGAGCGGGGCCGCCATGGCGCACGCGAGGGCGAACGGCAACACACGCCCGAATGCAAGCACGCGTCGATGTTAGCCCGGAACCGGCCGCGGTGTAAAGAGTCGGGCGGCCGCGATCCCCCACGCTTTCAGGTCCACGCTCGCCCGGTGGTCGGCCCCGATGGGAATCGCGTCGCCGTTGCGCTCGGCGAGATCGACGCGCCGCGCCTGCTGAAAACCGTACGCCGCCGGCCAGATCCCTACGGGGCGTGCCGTCCCCGTGATGTCCAGCAGCTTCACGACCACGCCTTCGCCGTCGTCGGCGGGTTTGGCGCTCACCACCAGCGTCCCCTTGTCGGCGACGAAGAGGGCCGCGTCGCGGCCGATCAACGGCCCGCGGCCGGCGTTGGTGAACGGCGCGCTCACGTACAGCGGCTCACAGGCTGCCCAGCCGCGCCGCACCGGCTCGGCGGGATCCCCCGGCGCGAGCAGCGAGACGCGGAACCGCTGCGTGAAATCGCCCCCCTGGCTGGCCGCGTAGTTCGTGTGCCAGTAGTTGTTCATCGCGTAGGCCAACAGCGTCCCGTCAGGCTGGATCTGCCGGCGCCAGACGCCGCGGAACAGATCGTTGAACGTCACCAGCGGCGTGTCGGGACCGCTCCAGAGCACGCCTCCTCCCCCTCCCCCCCCTCCTCCTGCACCGCCCTCTGCTCCCTCGTGCAGCCACACCCAGTGCGTGTGGCAATACCAGTCGCGCCCGCTGCCGGGTTGCTGGTCCTTCTCCACCGTCATCCGGCCCAGCGGCACCTCGAGCTCGACCGTTGGCTGCGTGAAGGCGAACGGGAAGGCGACGTACAGCGCCTCCTTTTCGAGCGTTGCCGTCTTGGTGAGACGGTTCTCGACGTCCACCCAGGGTAGATCGTCGTACAGCGTGACCGTGGACGTGACAGAGGGGAACCCCGTAAGCCGGCGCTGGGCGACGAGCCGGACCCCGATCCCCGGCAGCTTCTCGCGCCGAGCGGAAAGGAGCTCCGCTTGCGCGAGGGTGAGCTCGGCCGGCGTCGAGAGCGTCCGCCGGTCTCCATCTGTCCACAGCGCCGTCCGGCCGCCGCCGCGGGCGTAGACGAGCTGGTTCAGGCCGGCCCAGCTGCTCGTCCGGACGCGCTCCTTGCCGTCAGGTCCGGTCAGCGAGCGAATCGCTCCGGTGGCGGGATCGAGTGCCACGGCGAAGCCGCCGGCCGCGCCGCTGGTCGCTGGGCCCTCGTCCACGGGTGGCCGGGCCGGCCCGTCCGTCTCTGACAGGGTCAGGTATCCCAGCGGGGGCACCTCGCGGAACAGCACCAGGGCGCTGCCGTCGGGAAGATCCGCTGCCGGCAGTTCGTGGTCGCTCGACGTCAGGCGTTTGCCCGCCGCGCCCGGGACCACTACGACATCCGAGCGCTGCCAGTTGGCGGCGTTGAACACGATGCGCCCTCGCCCTGCGTCCGTGCTGCGGCCCAGTCGCAACAGCGCGTCCGCCACCTGCCCACTGGCGGCCGCGGCGGCGCCGTCCAGGAAGCGGCGTTTGTACTCCCACTGCGCCACCGTCTGCCGGGCCTCGGGCGCGGAGACGCTCACGTCGGCCCCCCAGGTATGCTCGCCGAACAGCAGCAGGTCGTGCCACATCGCCCGGCGTTCGGAAGTCCGCTGCCGCACCCGCGCGGCCGCCTCGTCGTCTCGCGGCTCCAGGCGCTCGTCCCACAGGGCCAGCAGATCGGCCGCGCGTGCGGCGAGCTGGGCGGCGCGAAACTGTGCCAGGGCGGCGGCGGTCGAGGCCGCGCCGTCCTCCCAGTACAGGCCGGTGTCTCCCCGCCGCACGGGGATGCGCGCCGCCCAGCGCCGCTCCAGCTCGCCGAAAAAATCCTCGGCGCGCGCGGGCACGAGCCGAGGGAACGCGTAGCGGCGGTTGAATTCCTCGACGTTGGCGACAAGACGCTCGTCCATCCGCGCGTTGTCCCATTGCGCGCCATACAGCAGGGCCACGTCGTAGACCCAATCCGAGGAGAGGAACACTGGGTTCGTGAGCAGCCACTCGGACAGACGGTGCGCCATGTCGTCGGGGCTTTGGTCGAAGCCGAACCGCAGGCCGTCGCCGTAGTGGTAGTTGCGCCAGTGGAGAACGCGGCTGCCGTCGGGCCCTTCCCACCAGTAGAGCTGCGGGTAGACGGTCCAGGGCCCGCCGGCGAGGTGGTGGCGTTGCGCCTCCGAGGCGGGCAGCAGCGGCAGCGCGCGGTCGGGGTTCGGGCCGCTGGCGAGGTAGCGCACCCCGCTGGCCGCGAGGATCATCGGGAACGTGAGCGCCTGGCCCGGTACATCCGTGATCAGCGCCGCCGCGTAAGCGAGGCCCCGCTCTCGCGCCAGCAGCCCTGCCGGCCACACCAGCCGCGCGGCGGTCTCGTGATCCAGCAGACCAGTCAGCATGTTCGCGAACAGCGCCGACCACCCCACCTTGCCGTCCCGGATCGCCTGCACCAGGGCTTCCGCCGCCTCAGGCGAGCGGTTCTGCACGTACGAGATGACCTGGAGCGCGCACTCGGCGGTCCAGCGAAAGGCGGGATGCCCCGTGAGACGCCCGAGGGCGGCGTCGAGGTTCTGGCGGTGAATCTCGAGGCACTGCTCCTGCAGGTCGGTATAGCCGATGTCGGTGTGATTCGAGGCGATCCAATACACGGTCCAGCGGCGCGGGGGAGCGAGCCGCACGCGACGCTTAGCGACGCGCTGCTTCCCCACCTCGAGCTCGACCTCGAAATCCGAAGGCTCCGAGAGTGGCACCCAGACCTCTCCCGCCAGGGTGAGGCCCTCCCCTCCCCCTGGCTCGCTCCGGGATGGCAACAGACCGGCCGTGCCGACGAGCGCCCCGTGGCGGTCGGTGACGCGGGCGCGTGCGGCGGGGCTGTCGAGCCCTGCCACGGTGATGCGGACGAGGTTGCGCCGGCCGTCGGGCTGTTGGTAGAGGGCACTGGGGCGAACCTCGATGGCGGGCGGGACAGCGCCGCCGTGGCGCACCCGGCTGACCACGGGCAGCGCGGCCAGCCAGCCTAGAAACGTGCGGCGGGTCGGGGTCATGGACTGAAGATACGCCGCCCGGCGTGGATCGATCCCCAGCTCGGTGTGGCGCAACTCTTGACGGCGCGTGCCTGGGGGATAGCTTTTCGGCCGTCTGGGGAGGGGCCGGGGGCCCCACACACCGTTCCTCTATAAGGAGACCGCATGAAGCGTCTCGCAATCGCACTGGCGCTCG
>WNFB01004499.1_pt1 | contig 12407 bp, 11 predicted proteins | sample 5400501 | NCBI WGS metagenome assembly WNFB01 (sample SAMN13153341, study PRJNA577476) | soil metagenome | isolation source: 200 cm saprolite under Douglas fir tree site 2 hole 1 | place: USA:California | collected 2015-04-18 | reverse complement strand
CAAGATGCTCAAATGGTGTTACTAAATTTTTTCCTCTTTCCTTGTCCAAACGAGTGATACGGTGACGATATTTCTCATAAAATTGGTTGGATAGGACGCGCATAGGGGTAGCATAGAGGCAAGTTCGTGGAAGTATGTTACTGTCCTGCTCTAAATTCTGAATAAACGGCCAGAGAGCAGCGTCAGTTTTTCCTGCGCCCGTTGGAGCCTGGAGGATAACACTCTTCCCACTCATAAGCAGCTCACAAACCTTTAATTGAAAAGGTCGCGGCAACATTTTTTCTGTAGTCATTCTTTTATCCTCCAAAGAAACTATTGAACAGGTCTGCATCTGGTTCATCAGGAGTAGTTGGCTTATTGAAAACTATGCCGTACATACGAGCAGAGCGTCGTATACTATCGATTACCTTTTCTCGTAATTCCAATGGTGCCAATACCTCACAATCCGAGCCCCAGCCGCGTATCCAGTTTTCGATTTCAACAGTATCATCAATCTGTGCTGTCCACTCACAACCCTCCGTCGTATCGATGATCTGTTGCGATGGATGCCAGAGTGTCTCTTTGACGCGGTTGGTTACCCAGTGGCTGAAGCGCAGGCGTACCTCTACCGGTTCCTCATCGCTATACATCACTCCCCATGCGTTTTTAAGCAGCTTGGGGCCATCAAAACCCTCTTGCACCTCAAATGGCTCCTGGGTCAATTCAGCAAATTCGATGCGTTCCAGTTTGTATGTGCGGAGATTGGCAACAAGTGAACTGTGACCTATAGCGTATATTGTTCGGCCAATGCCCGACGGCTCAAGCAGGTAGGGTGCAAACCGCGTCTCAAACGTTTTCCGTCGTGGAGGAGTGTAGACCAGCCGAACCCTGCGGTGAGTTGCCCAACCCAATGCCAATGCCTCAAAGATTGCTGATTTATCCTGTTGTCCTTTTTGTCGCTCTCTTGCCTGGTCCACTATTGCATGTTGATGAGAAGCAATTGTGTCTGGCATAACGCCAATAATTTTTGTGAGTGCCGACAGGATATGTTCATTGCGTTCATCGTGAATCTGTGTGAGTAGCCGTGCTGCAAGGTATAGTGCCGTACCTTCTGGCAAATCGAGCTTCATAGGTAGCAATTCAAACTTAGCATCTTCCGCTAGTTGCCAATACCAGCCATCTTTCACTAATGGAAGACGGCCTTCAGCAGATAGTCCTTCAAGATAACGACTTGCAGTGTCATCACTCACACCAAGTATTGTCGCGATTTCGCTTGTACGAAGCCTTCTCCCCGGATTTTTCCAGAAGAGTAGCTGTACCTGGTGTAGCCGGTCAGTTTTGTTGTATGCATCCGATGTTGGCATTGTTTACACCTCCTAAAAGACAGTGTAAAGAAAATTTCCGCAGGGAATGCGGAATCTTGAGAGGAATCTTTGACTTGCCACAAGTTTGGGTAAAACTGACAAAATAGGTAGAGCCATACATCAGAATTATTTACTCCATCCCAACTACGTACATGTTAAACAGATAGGTAAAAACAACGAAGTAACGAGGTGATTATAGACCTCTACAAATGTATTTGCAAGGAAATAGGTCAATCGCCTCTTGAAGGATTACATTAAAAGTGAGAAGAAGTTGAGGTTGTGGAGCTAACTATCGTAGAAATGCATAATGTACATCTGCAAGAGGGTCAGAAATCTTGTTGTGTAGCACTTATGACGAGGTAGAATAATGGCAGAATAGCGAGGGTATCCTAATTCCATTTCTGTGGCCCCCCCAATGTGCATCATACAAGGAAGCTCTTCGGTAGGTGGAGGAGGGGTGCATTCGATCCCTACCTTAATGCGGCATGAGGGCCTCTGGCTTTAGACATGGGGGTGAAATGCCGCCGCCGTAGGCGAACATCCATCGCTTGCTTGATAGTTCTAATGGTTTGTGGTAGAATATCATCGTGAGAACTTTTGAATACCGCCTTTTCGTGAATAAGGAACAGCATTCCAAGCTCATACAGTGCTTGATCCAATCGCGTGGCATCTATAACGCTATGTTGGAGATGGTCAAGGCGCAATATGAGCAAGATGGCACATTCCCCAGTAAGTACGATCTTGAGGCGGCTTTCAAAGGACAAGGTGCACATGTGCCCGCCACGACCGTGCAAATGCTGGCAGACCGCCTTTCTAAAGCCCTCAAACGCTTTCTTGCCGCAAAGAAGCATGATATTCCCGGCATCGGCTTCCCTCGTTTCAAGAAGCCGAACCGCTGGCACTCCATTCAACTGCGGCAATACGGGAAGGACTGCTATCTGCATGAGGATAAGAAGCATCTCATCGTCCCCAAGAAGCTCGGTCACTTCCTCAAGATCAAGCTGCATCGCCCGATAGAGGGCACACCCAAAACGGTTCACCTGGTACTACGTGCCGACGGGCATTGGTATGCACTCATTGTATGTGAGATGGAGCCAAAGACTGAGCATGAACCAACTGAGTGTTCCCATCCCGACATTGGTCTTGACGTTGGTTTGAAAGTGTTCCTGGCTGACTCGGAAGGGCATACCGTTGAGAACCCCCGATTCTATCGCACCTCGCAGAAGACGCTCCGGCGCAAGCAGCGCATGATAGCACGGCGCAAGAAGGGCAGTCACCGCCGTAGAAAAGCCGCGAAAAGTACAGCACAGACGCATCTCAAGATCAAGCGGCAACGCCGTGATTTTCACTCGAAAACGGCCAAACGATATGCCGAACAGTATCAGGTGATTGCGGTTGAGCACCTCACCATTCTCAACATGGTGCAAAACCATGCGCTCGCAAAGAGCATCATGGACGCCAGTTGGGGTGCATTTCTCGACATCCTTGAAGAAAAGGCTGAAAGAGCTGGTCATCAAGTGGTACGAGTCAACCCGCGCTTCACCTCGCAGAACTGTCACAACTGTGGCGAGATCGTACAGAAGAGTCTGTCGGTGCGTACCCATATTTGTCCTTTCTGTGGGTATGTCGCTGATAGAGATGTGAACGCCGCCAAAAACATCCTAAACCGTGCAAGGCTAGGGCATGGCCTTCAGGAGCTAACGTACACCGATGGGTGCAGCGTTTCCTGAGAAGCCCCCACATTTATGCGAGGGGAGTTGTCACCTCCACTATGAGCGCAGCGTCGCTTATCGAGAGACGCATGGAGCAGGTCGAGGCATGGGCATGGCGGACGACGTTTGCCAGCGCCTCCAGGGCAATCCGGTACGCGGCCACCTCGACCGCGGCGGGAAGGGCTGGCAACGACTCCGGCGCGTCAACCGTCACCTGGACCTGGTTCAACTGGTATTGTGTGACCTGCTCGCGCAGTGCCGCCACCAGTCCCCACTCGTCGAGAATGGGCGGGCGCAGGTTGTAGACCAGCCGTCGGATGTCGGCGATCGATGCCTGGGTCTGCGCCTTGAGTTCCTTGAGCAGGTTCTTAACCGCCTGGGGATCACGGTCGAGCAGGTTGGAGGCAGCATCAAGCTGAAAGGTCACACTGGTCAGAGCCGACCCCAGGCCATCGTGCAGGTCGCGACGCAGGCGGCGGCGCTCCTCTTCCTGTGTCGTAACGAGTTGGGTGCGCGAGTGTTGGAGTTCGCCAATCAGACGCTGCAGGTCGGTGGTAAGACGCACGGCGTGCGCGGCCACGCCTGCCTGCCTCGCCAGATCGTTGAGTAAAGCACGATCAGCAGAGGTAAAGGTTTCACCAGGCCCGCGTGGAGCAAGCAGCAGTTCGCCAATTTGCTCGGTCTGATAGATGAGTGGCAGACGGGTGAGGTTCTCCTGTGGCGACCCATAGGAGGCCGCAGTCACAAAATCGCCTCCCTGCTTCAAGGTAATGGCTACATGGGGCAGTTTGAGCGCCTGGGCAATCGTCTCCACAATGGTAGGCAGAATGGCATCAGGTGCCAGTGTTGCTTCCAGCCGCTGGGAGAGCCCCCTGATGACGGCGTAGGGTTCATCACTCTGGGGCTTGCAAACCTCAACCCACAGATTTCGGCTCGCAAGCCCCCGGATTACATCCGGGGGTTCGTGACATTCCTGGCAAATGGAGGAGCATAACATTTGATGCAAAAATAAAAGAAAACACCCCACTAAGCCCACTACACCTGCTACACCTGCTACTCTGAGCCACACACACTCAAACTTTACTGACCAACATGATTGCAGGCAATTCCATCAATGGCCCTATAACAGGTTTTTCAAAGGTCAGGTATGTGGAAAGGAACCCACAATAGCTATATAATGTAGGGGAGGATATCAGAAAGGGCAAAGGTGTTATTTGCCCTCTTCCCGTTGTATCCGTAAAATCTCGCGCAGCGCATCAGCCTGGCCTCTATTCCAGGCGGCTGAGCGTACCTCCGGGCCGATAACGGGCAGCGAGCTTCTCTCGCGTATCAGTGCGGCTCGCTCGCGATGTCGAATCTCATGGAAAAGTTGACGATCACTCAAACGCCAACCGCGCCTGCGAGCTTGCTCGGCATACCACATTACTCGCGCATAGCCAGCGTGATAGTCACGCTCCATATCATTCTGTGTTGGTGTTGGTGTATCTTGCATACTCTATTGTGCCTCAAACTTCGCGCAGAACCAATACTTCACAAAATGAATTATCGCAGATAGAAGCAGAGGCGTCAATGTCTATCTCTTGACTAATGAGCAAGATTTCTGCTGCCATGCTCACACGGCACCAGAAACCTTCCTCATTATTATTTATTGCGTCGTAAAGCCTCGTAAATCGCCTTCGTGCCAAACTCCATTGCCTCGACCGGAATGCGTTCGGCGGCGGCATGGATGGTCTGCGTGAAATTGAAGCCCTCCGGCAACACCATTGGCAGGAAGCCATAGGTTTGAATACCCAGGCGAGAGAAAAAGCGTCCGTCGGTAACCGCGGGCAGCAACATTGGCATAGGGATACCTGCCGGATCGGCCTCTTTCAAAATGCCCGCCAGTGTATCGAAGAGCCCCATGTCTGGTTCAGCCGGGCCGGCATCGTAGCTCGTCACCTCAAATGTTACCTCCTCACCAAGGAGCGAACGCAGTTCGACTAACATGTCGTCGGGAGTGTAGCCAGGGAGCAACCGCCCGTCCATCGTCACCACAATCTCGCTGGGAATCACGTTGCTTTTCTCGCCGCCGCGTACAATCGTGACATTTACCGTGTTGTGCAAGATCGGGTCAAAAGCTTCACCCTGCAATTTAAGTGCATCCAGCACCGTATCCGTCTGCACAGGGTCAAGTAGTTGCAACAGAAATGGGCCAACCGTAGCAGACAGCACATCCGCCACAGTCTCTATCATCTGGCGGGGAACCGGAGTAACGTGTACAGGCAAACGATGCTCGTCCAATTGTTGCAGCATTCTCCCCAGCTTTGCCGCAGCTCCCCCGCGCATCGGTAAGGCCCCGTGCCCACCTGGACCCTGGATAGTGGCCCTCAGCCCGCACGTCTTCTTCTCCATCACCTGAATGGGATAAAATCTTCGTCCCCCTATATGCATCGTGAAGCCGCCGAACTCTCCGAGAGCATAGCGCACACCCTCGAATAAGCCTGCGTGGTTCTCTACCAGGAATTTTGCCCCGTACTCCCCTCCAGCTTCCTCATCGCTCAAAATAGCCAGTATCACATCGCCCGGCAGGGGAACATTTTCAGCTCTAGCACGCAGGAAGGCCGACACCATCATGGCAACGCCGCCCTTCATATCCAGTGCGCCGCGCCCCCACACATAGCCATCCCGCATGCCGCCCTCAAATGGCGGATGTTGCCACACCTGTTTTTCGGTCGTCACCACGTCTGCATGCCCCTGGAGCAGTAAAGGTGGAGCATTGCCCTGCCCGCTTAAGCGGGCGATAAGATTGGGACGTGCCGGGTCCTTCGCAAGTATAGTGGTCTGTAATCCTGCCTCCGTTAGTAAATGATGGAGATATGCAATACACTCTGCCTCATTCCCCGGTGGATTGGTCGTATTGAAACGGATAAGCTGCTGCAACAACTCCGCCGGACGAGTATATATTGTATCCTGGTCACTTGTAAATGATGTGGACATGTTTTCTCCCCTTTTGATCAGTGTGCGTGTTTCGTCTATTATTCCTCGTGTTCAATTTATAACAATAACCCATGGCGGGCTGGCACGTATCTTATTTGCACAGTATACGACGTAGAGCGTTATCTCGTATCTCTAAGTGTAAACGGTTGCGATTGGACGGGTGCGGCGGCTATAATGAAGGTAACTAGTTCTTATGGCCTCTCATCCCGAAGTTCAATGTTCTCATATAGGGAAGGAAATAGAGCGTGGCTAGACAAAAATCAGAGAACCCTGCCGAAGATGAGCAGAAGCGAAACATCGCCAAGGAAGTTCTTAAAAGCACCATTCGTGGTGGTAGACCTAAAACCGTACGCGAATTAGGCATCAGCACCCTCAAGAATCTACCGGGCACGATTGGCTCGGTACAGAGTTTTATGAAGGCGGTCAACTGGAAAGCGGCTCAAGACGAGGTGCTACAGGGACTGAATAATACCGTGGTGATCGTTGGACAGCCCAACACCGGCAAGAGTACTCTCTTCAACAAGATCAAAGGAGAACAACTCTCTCCGGTTTCGGCGCAGGCCGGTACGACGCGTACCCTGATACGCACAGACTTTGGCCCTTTCAGCTTGCTTGATACTCCTGGCATCGAAAAGCCCGGACACCTGCCGGGCGAAGTTAAGAGCGCACTTGAGCAGGCAAGCGTGATCGTCTTTCTGATGGATGCTACCCAGGGGTTACAGAATAAAGATCGCGAACTCTACGAAGGCATCAAGAATCTGAAGAAGCCGCTGATCCTCGCCATCAATAAGGTGGATGCCTTGAAGGGGGGAGAAAGTGGCGATCAGCTTGCCACCGAGGTAGCCGTGCTGCTCGACGCGATAGGGGTGATCCCCATTTCAGCCAAAACGGGCACCAACATTGCCGAGGAACTCATTCCCGCTATGATTGAAGCAAGTCCAGAAGCCGCTTTAGTCATTGGATATGAACTGCCCGCGTACCGCCGCTCCGCCGCGCAGCGCATTATTCGCAATGCCACGCTGCTCAGCCTGGCTGCCGGCATAGAGCCAATCCCTTTGATTGATATCCCCATCCTGCTCGGCGTTCAGATTCGCCTGGTTCTGCGCCTGGCCGCGCTCTATGGCGAACCTCTGGACTCTGCCGACACCATGAAGCACGCACGGGAACTGTTCGTCACCATGGCTGGCGGCTTGGGTTTTCGTTACCTGGCGGAACAGGCAGCCAAGGCTATACCCTTCGGCGGCGATTTCGTGGCCGGTGCCATCGCCGGTGCCGCGACGTGGTCCATGGGCCAGGTTGCCCTGGAGTACTATGAAAGTGGAAAACAGCTCAATCCCCGCCGGCTGCGCCAGTTGTACACAGACATATACCACCGCTTCCGCAAAGAACACAAGGTAGAAGAACTGCACCAGTATACTCTTAACGGCAGGGATGCCCCACTTCTACTGGAGGAGCCAAAAGAAGAAACCTCTACTCTCTAAATAATAAAGAACGGATGGTCTGAAATAGCTATGCTGTTTCCCTACGCACGCTACCAAACACTCGAGGCATCGAACACGCTGGCAGGGCCAACCACCCCTATCACCGTCTACTATGCAACGGGCGAAGATGAATTCGCCCGTTGGGTCTTTCAGTCTATCAACAAAGCCGGGCATCTGCTCACCACTCTGCTCGGCCAGCCCATGCCTGATTTACATCTACTCCTGGTACCACTGGAGGATTGGCAACTCGCCCCGCATGAAGAGCCTGAAGAGCTAAACAACCCGCATCCATACTGGACAGATACCACCTCGCCCCCCAGTATCGTGGTACCCTTAGAGCTTGACCCTATCTTTGGCGAGCCAACCCTGGAGAAGCTGGCCTTCATGTTGTACCACGAATTGGCACTTGCCTACCTGGAAAACGACCCGCGTCCCTACCCCAACGACTATCCCCTGTGGGCCGACGAGTGGCAACTCAAACTTGCCGCGCTCTGGATCTCTCAGCAACTGGCGGGTCAACAGGGCATCGTCAACAGGGACCTGCATGAGAAGTATGCCGAGATATTTGAGCCGGAAGAAGATGGCAAGACGCCCATCACGGTACGCGGCTTCGACTGGTACGACGATACCATAGCAGAGGACTACCTGTGCTACGAACTGCTGCTCGAACAACTGGCAGCCGACCTCCTGAAACGCTCCGGGCCAGAAGTGCTGCCGCGTTTCCTCGCCCTCTACCGCAAAGACCACAATATCCTGCTCAGCGATGAAGTCACAACCATGTTGGGTAACTCCCTCGGAGCAGGCGGTGTCGAATGGTTGGAAGAACTGGTCTATTTCTAACACGAAAACCCCAGGGATAGGTAAATAAATGAAAAGAGCGAAGCGATGCGTAGGGACCCGATTTATCGCGTCCCAGGGCTGGGTGGGGTACGCACGCGCCTCCTCTGTGGCGCGGGGACGCGATAAATCGGGTCCCTACGCACGTTCACATTGCTTTCCCTAAATTGGAGCCATCCATGCTACAGCTTTTGCTATTTTTGCTACCACTGGGACTTGACACGCTCGGCATCTCCATCAGTCTCGGCATCAAAAGTAGCTCTTCTTCTATTTCCGGGGGAGAACAGCAGGGCAGGCGTTTGCCTTTGTGGTTAAATTCGGCTATACTCTTCTCGCTGGCTGAAACAACCATGCCATTGTTTGGCCTGGCCATTGGCTATGCCGCCAGCCTGGTTATCAGCGACATCATGCGCTTTATAGGCCCGCTTATACTGATCGGCGTCGGCCTGTGGGAACTCTGGGAGGAGATCGGCGAGCGACTGGCGAAACACAAAGCCAGAGCGCAGGGTATCAAGCCTGTGCAAAGCGCGACAACCGGAGCTACTCAGGCGGGCAAAGCCAAAGAAGCAGCCGATCGATTTCAGTGGAGGCGTCAGTTGCTGCTTGCCCTCAGTGTCAGCCTGGATGAACTGGCTGTTGGCTTCTCACTGGGCACGGTGACTGTCGCGAAAAGTATCAATCCTGTGACGCTCTGTATTCTCATCGGTGTGCAGGGCTTCCTGATGACCTTGATCGGCATAGCGTCGGGCCGTATCTTACGCGCGCGTTTGAGAGCTTTCAAAGATTGGAGCGAAATGCTCAGCGGTATACTGCTGATTGGCTTAGGTATCTGGCTACTCGTCACTTGAGGAGGAATTTAGATATGTTTAATCGTGTAGCAATCATCGGTTTAGGATTGATCGGCGGCTCAATCGGGCTTGCGCTCCATAAGGCCAAAGCGGCGCAGCAGGTGGCCGGTTACGACCTGGGAAAGGGCATCAGTAACCAGGCTCGCAAGATCGGAGCGATAGACCAGCCGTATAGTTCGCTCGCCGATGCAGTGCGCGGAGCCGAACTGATCATTTTAGCGACCCCTGTTGGAGCAATGCGTTCATTACTCCAGGGCCTCTCCTCAGCAGCAACGCCAGGGGCGGTAGTTACGGATGTCGCCAGTACCAAAACCCAGGTTATCAGTTGGGCCGAGGAGTTTCTCCCCTCTTCCGCATCCTTTATTGGGGGACATCCCATGACCGGAAAAGAACTCAGTGGAGTTGATTCCGCCGATGCCGCCCTCTTCCAGGGCCGCATCTATTGTCTCACTCCCACGCCCCGTACTCGACCGGTCGCCATCACAAAGGCCTCTGCCCTGATCGAGGCACTGGGAGCACGAGCGCGTTTCTTAGAGCCTGCTGAACACGATGGCCAGGTAGCGGGCGTAAGCCACCTGCCCTTTCTCGCCTCCATCGCGCTGATGAACACGGCAGCAGCAAGCCCAGCCTGGGGAGATGCCTCCCTGCTGGCCGCCAGTGGTTTTCGCGATATGACCCGCCTGGCCGCGGGCAACCCTGAGATGTACCGCGATATCTGCCTGACCAATAGTGAGGCACTGACCCGCTGGCTCAACGAATATATCGCTACGCTCACCACGCTGCGCAACCAAATCGCCACACACGATAAAAGCCTGGATGAAACCTTTGTTAAGGCACAACAATTACGCCTGAAATGGCAGGCATCAAACAACGCCGAGTAGGGACGCGATTTATTGCGTCCCTGGAGGCCGGGATGGGCCTTTCAAGGGTAGGCCTTTGGAAAACCGCTTGGCAAGCGCCATCATCGCGTAGGGGCGGGAGTGGAGTGGATGAGGAGTGGGGGCCCTTGTGGCCGCCCGCGGGGGAGCGCGTGGGAATGGCAGAGGTGAAGTAACATGCACGGCGGGCGGCCACAAGGGCCCCCTCCCAACCCCACTCCCGCCCCTACGCGACCCTTGCTCCTATGGATGCGATCAATCGGGTCCCTGCGCCTTCCTTACGCTTCAGAGAGGACATAAAAGGTATGATACACAACCTGGCTGCAGGCCGTCTCTTTCCACGATAAACTCGGTACCTACTGGTACGAGAACCGCCGTGGTATCGGCCTTGACGCTAAATGGCACTTGCCCAAGGAACCCTCGTGGCACTGGGGCACGGCTAGAATCGCCGCCTTTCTCGCTCGCATGAACGGCTGGAGTGTCGATATGCCTGGAGAAGAACCAGGGCTTTGACCCAGCATTACCTACCCCAACACATTATACGGGCTCTGTAACAAACGCTTGACCTCCTGCAAGAAGTGGGCCACGGTCGCCCCGTAAATAATACGGTGGTCGGAGGACATGGTCATAGACATCAGGTCGCGAATCACCGGCTGGCCATCAATTGGCACGAAGTGCTTGCGCGTGGATGCCACCGCCAGGATAGCCGCCTGGGGTGGGTTGATGACCGCGATAAAGTCCGTCACATCCATCATGCCCAGGTTCGAGACAGAGAAGGTGCCGCCTTCCAGGTCATTCGGACTCAACTTGTTGGCCCGCGCCTTCTCGATCAGAGCTTTGGACTCGCGGGCAATGCTGCGTACCCCCTTGATATTGGCGTCGCGGATCACCGGCACCACCAGCCCGGAGGGGACATCTACAGCTATGCCGATGTGGATCTGCTTGTGTCTCAAGAACTGACCGTCCTTGAACGAACTGTTGACTTCGGGAAACTTTTCCAGGGCAAGGGCACAGGCTTTGACGATTAGATCATTGACACTGACCTTGATCCCCTCGTCGCCAGCACTGGCATTAAGGGCCTGGCGCATCGCCAGGGCGTCGGTCATATCCACCTCGCTGCTGACATAAAAGTGCGGAATGGTCTGCTTCGACTCCGCCAGGCGACGAGCAATGATGGTTTGCACACGCGAGAGTGGGATAGCCTCCGTATCAGTCGGCAGGTTGGATGGTGCCGAGGTAGGTACCGGCAACTCCTGTGCTGGGGTCGTAGGCGCAGATGCTTTAGCAGGTGTGGCAGCAGGAGTCTTTTCCTGTTGCTCAAGATAATCCTCGATATCGTCGCGGACAATGCGTCCGCCTGGGCCGGTACCCTGTAGTTGGTGCAGGTCGATACCATGCTCCTCAGCCATATGTCGTGCCAGAGGCGAGGCTTTGACCATTCTGCTGCCATCACTCTCTTCTCTGCCAGCACTTTCACTCCGACTACCGCTCTCTTCTCTGCCAGTACTCTTGCTCTGAACAATGCTCTCTTCTGTCTCGATACCCTTGCCATTGCTTTCTTCTGTGCCAGCACCTTTTCTCTGGGTACCTGTACTCTCCTTTTGAGGCTCGTCAACCTGAGCAGGAACCGCGTCACCCTTTTCAGTTTTATCACCGTTCGGAGCGGCTTCAGCTTTACTACCTCTCTGAGTAGCCGCAGGCGGCACTTTCTTCTGTGTAGCAGAGCCATTTCCAATTTTAGCTACCACCTGTCCTATCGGTACGGTTTCGCCCTCCTGCACCAGGATTTCCTCCAGGATGCCAGCGTCGTAAGCTTCAAGCTCCATAGTCGCCTTGTCGGTCTCAATCTCAGCCAGGATATCGCCCTTCTTGATTTCATCACCCTGCTTCTTGAGCCAGCGAGAAATCGTCCCCTCCTGCATGGTATCGCTGAGCCTGGGCATGTTTACTTCGCTCATGGTTATCTCCTCCGGCGTGGTGTGAGTTCATCAATTGCTTCCATCAACTGCTTGGCACCCGTCAATGCCGCACGTTCCAGGGATTTAGAATAAGGTAGAGGGACTTCCAGGCTTGCCACGCGCTTGATTGGTGCATCCAGGAAATCGAAGGCCTCTTCTTGCAGGGTCGCGGCTATCTCCGCTCCGATGCCAAAAGAACGCCAGTCTTCCTCAAAGACAATCGCCCGGTTGGTTTTCTTGACCGAATTGACGATGGTCTCGTGGTCCAGGGGTCGCAGCGAACGCAGGTCCACCACCTCAACGCTCAGCTTATTTTCCTCTTCCAGGCGGCGTGCGACATCCAGGGCGACCGCCGCCATACGCGAGTAGCTGAT
>WNFB01006097.1_pt1 | contig 12409 bp, 15 predicted proteins | sample 5400501 | NCBI WGS metagenome assembly WNFB01 (sample SAMN13153341, study PRJNA577476) | soil metagenome | isolation source: 200 cm saprolite under Douglas fir tree site 2 hole 1 | place: USA:California | collected 2015-04-18 | reverse complement strand
TGCAGACCGTGCTGCGCTACCTCGGGGCTTCGGGGGTCGGCACGCTCGACATCACCGGCGGCGCGCCCGAGCTGAATCCGCACTTCAGGGAGCTCGTCGAACGCGCCCGCGCGCTCGGCGCGCACGTGATCGACCGCTGCAATCTCACCGTCCTGGAGGAGGCCGGCCAGGACGATCTCGCCGATTTCCTCGCGGCTCGAGGCGTCGAGATCGTCGCTTCGCTTCCCTGCTACACCGAGGAGCTGGTCGACCGGCAGCGCGGCAAGGGTGTGTACGAATCGAGCATCCGGGTGCTGCAGCGCTTGAACGAGCTCGGCTACGGCGCGGAAGGCTCCGGACTCGCGCTCAACCTCGTGTACAACCCGCAAGGGCCGTCGCTGCCGCCCGAGCAGGGCAAGCTCGAGGCCGATTACAAGCGGGTGCTCGGCGAGCGCTTCGGCATCCGCTTCAACCGGCTCTATACGCTCGCCAACATGCCGATCGCCCGCTTCGGCTCGACGCTGATCTCCAGGGGCCAGTTCAACGCCTACATGAAGCTCTTGCGGGAATCGTTCCGCGAGGAGAACCTCTCGGCCGTCATGTGCCGCAGCCTCATCTCGGTCGACTGGCAGGGCTACGTCTACGATTGCGACTTCAACCAGATGCTGGGGCTGCCGCTCAGGATCGCGGGCCGACCCAGGGTGAAGCTCGCCGATCTCATCGGGCGCGATCTCTCCGGCAACTCGATCGTGGTGAAAGACCACTGCTTCGGCTGCACGGCCGGGCAAGGCTCGAGCTGCGGCGGCGCGCTCAATGGCTGAGCCCGGCCGGTCCTGTCCGCGCCATTACCGCTACTCGCCGGCCGTCTTCGCTCGACCGGCGGACATCGAGGCGCGGTCGCTCTACGTCGTGGGGGGACTCTACGGCAATCCCTTCGCGCTTGAGGCGGTCCTCGATCTTGCGCGACGGGAAGGCGCGACGCTCGTCTTCAACGGCGACTTCAACTGGTTCAACGCCGACCCGACGGAATTCCGCGAGATCAACGACACCGTCCTGCGGCACGTCGCGCTGCGAGGCAATGTCGAGACCGAGATCGCCGGTGAAGACTCCGGCGCCGGCTGCGGCTGCGGCTATCCTGAATGGGTCGGCGACGGCGAGGTGGAACGGTCAAACGAGATTCTCGAGCGCCTGCGCGAGACCGCGCGCGGCTTTCCGGATCTGTGCGCGCGATTGGGGGGCCTGCCCATGCATCTTGTCGCGGAGGTCGGGGACCTGCGCGTGGGCATCGCGCACGGCGACGCCGAATCGCTCGCCGGCTGGCAGTTCTCGCAGGAGGCGCTGCGCGACCATCCCGAGCGCGCCAGCGCGCTGCTCGCCTGCGCCGGCGTCGACGTATTTGCGTGCACGCATACCTGCCTGCCGGTGATGCAGGACTTCGCCACGCCGCGCGGAACGGCGCTCATCGTCAATAACGGCGCCGCCGGGATGCCGAATTTCCGCGATACGCGTTTCGGCCTCGCGACGCGCATCGCGAGCGAGCCTTCGAGGGAGGCGCTTTACGGCGCGCGGCTCGGCGCGATCGTCGTCGAAGCCGTGCCCGCGTGCTACGACCACGACGCGTGGCTCGCCCGATTCGACCGCGTCTGGCCGGCCGGCTCGCCGGCCGCTGTTTCTTACCGCAAGCGCATCGCTTCCGGCCCCGGGTACGACGTGGAGCACGCCTTGCGGACGAGTTTCTCGACCGGCGCGCGTTCGCGCGCAGCCTGAAGCGGCGCGACCGTGTCGCATCGCCGGCTGCTCGTAGCGGTCCTGCTCCTGGGTTTGATCGCGGCGTTTTTCGCGCTCGACCTCGGCCAGTATCTCCGGCTCGAATATTTCAGGTCGCAGCAGTCGGCGATCGAGGAATTTCGCCGAGCGGATCCGTTTGCCGCGGGCGGAGTCTTCTTCCTGATCTACGTGGCCGTCACCGCGCTTTCGCTGCCCGGCGCCGCGGTCATGTCGCTCGCAGTCGGCGCGATCTTCGGCCTCGCGTGGGGCACGCTGATCGTTTCGTTCGCCTCGAGCGTCGGCGCAACGCTCGCTTTTCTCTCCTCCCGTTTCCTCTTCCGCGAATCGGTGCGGGGCCGCTTCGGCGAGAGGCTCCGCGCCATCGACGCGGGCCTGGAGAAGGAGGGCGCGTTCTATCTCTTCGCCCTGCGGCTCGTGCCCGCGTTTCCCTACGTCGTCGTGAATCTCGTGATGGGCGTGACGCCCATCAGGGTCTGGACGTTCTACTGGGTGAGCCAGATCGGCATGCTTCCGGCCACGATCGTCTACGTCAACGCTGGCACCCAGCTTGCGACTCTCACTTCGATCAGGGGATTGCTGTCGCCCGAGCTGATCGGCTCGCTCGCGCTGCTCGGCATCTTTCCGCTCATCGCCAAGCGCGCCGTCGAAGCCTTCAAGGCGCGCCGGCGGCTGGCGAGGTGGCCGAAGCCGGCCAAATTCGACCGCAACCTCGTCGTGATCGGCGCGGGTTCCGCGGGCCTGGTGTCGGCCTACATCGCCGCCGCGGTCAAGGCGAAAGTGACCCTGATCGAGAAGGACAGGATGGGCGGGGACTGCCTGAACACCGGCTGCGTGCCCTCCAAGGCCCTGATCAAGTCTGCGCGGCTCATCGCGCAGGCGAAGCGCGCGCGCGAGTTCGGCCTGAAGTCGATGCAGGTCGAGTTCGATTTCGCCGATGTGATGGAACGCGTGCAGCGCGTGGTGAGAACCGTCGAGCCCCACGACTCGGCCGAACGCTACACAAATCTCGGCGTCGAATGCATCCGGGGCGAGGCGAAAATCACCTCGCCCTGGACGGTGGAGGTGAAGACCGAGACGGATGTACGCTCGCTCACGACCCGCGCGATCGTCATCGCCGCAGGCGCCCGGCCTTTCGTGCCGCCGATTCCTGGGCTCGCGGAAGTCGGTTGCCTCACTTCGGATTCGGTCTGGGACCTGCGGGTGTTGCCGCGGCGACTGGTCGTGCTCGGAGGCGGGCCGATCGGCTGCGAGCTCGCCCAGTGCTTCGCGCGGTTCGGCTCGCGCGTGACCCAGGTCGAGATGCTGCCGCGCATCCTCATTCGCGAAGATCCGGAGATCTCGGAGATGGTCGCGCGGCAGTTCCGCGAGGAACGCGTCGACGTCCGTACCGATCACAAGGCTCTTCGCGTCGTCCGGGAAGAAGGTGAGAAGATGCTGGTGTGCGAGCACGGCGGCAAGGAGATCCGCATCCCCTTCGACGAGCTGCTGTGCGCGGTCGGCCGCGTCGCCAATACCGCGGGCTACGGGCTGGAAGAGCTCGGCATCGGCGTGAGCCGGGCGCGCACGGTCGAGACCAACGAATACCTCCAGACGCTCTACACCAGCATCTATGCCTGCGGGGACGTCGCCGGGCCGTACCAGTTCACCCACACCGCCTCGCATCAGGCCTGGTACGCCGCGGTGAACGCGCTCTTCGGCGGGGTGAAGCGATTCCGCGCCGACTACTCCGTCATCCCCTGGGCTACCTTTACCGATCCGGAGGTCGCCCGCGTCGGCTTGAACGAAACCGAAGCGAAGGAAAAGAACATCGCCTACGATGTCACGACTTATCCGTTCGAGGACCTCGACCGCGCGATCGCGGACGGTGAAACGCAGGGCGCGGTCAAGGTGCTGACCGCGCCGGGCAGGGACCGCATTCTCGGCGCGACCGTCGCCGGGGAACACGCGGCCGATCTCATCGTCGAATTCATCATGGCGATGAAGCACGGCATCGGCTTGAACAAGATTCTCGGCACCATCCATATCTATCCCACGCTCGCAGAAGCCAACAAGTACGCCGCGGGAAGCTGGAAGTGGGCGCACGCCCCGCAGGGGCCGCTCCGATGGGTGGAGAAGTTTCACGCCTGGAGGCGCGGATGAAAAAACCCGCCGAGCCCGTCCCCCGAATCTCGATCATCGTGCCGACGTTGAACGAAGCGGAGGGAATCGCGGCGGCGCTTGCTGCGCTCGCGCCGCTGCGCAGCCGCGGCCACGAGGTGATCGTCGTCGACGGCGGCTCGAGCGACGGCACTCCGGCGCTCGAGCGGGGCGCCGCCGACCGCGTCGTTTCGGCCCCGCGCGGACGCGCGAGCCAGATGAACGCCGGAGCGGCGCTCGCGCGCGGCGAAGTCCTCCTCTTCCTTCACGCCGACACCCGCCTGCCCGAAAACGCCGACGCGCGAATCCTGCGCGAGCTTGCGGCGAGCGGCCGGGCATGGGGACGGTTCGACGCGAGCATCGAGGGCGAAAGCCGCATGCTTCCCGTGATCGCTTTTTTCATGAACCTGCGCTCGCGCGCAACCGGCATCGCCACCGGCGATCAGGCGATCTTCGTCCGCCGCGAGGCGTTCGAGCGCGTCGGGCGTTTTCCGCCTCTCGAGCTGATGGAGGACATCGCGCTGTCGAGCTCGCTCAAGCGCATCTCGCGGCCGCTGTGCATCGCCGAGAAAGTCGTTACGTCGGGACGGCGATGGGAGCGGCGCGGAGTCCTGCGCGCCGTGCTCCTGATGTGGCGGCTGCGGCTGAAGTTTTTCTTCGGCGCGGCGCCCGCGAGTCTTGCCCGCCTCTATGACGGCGAGCGCGGCTAAAGACCGCTGTCGCGTCGTCGTCTTCGCCAAGGCGCCCGAGCCGGGCAAGGTCAAGACCCGGCTGATCCCCGCGCTCGGCGAAGCGGGGGCCGCCGCGCTGCATCGCCGGCTCGTGACGCACAGCCTCCGTGTGGCGACAGAGGCGCAGGTCGGCTCGGTCGAGCTGTGGTGCGCACCGGACGCCGGCGACCCGTTTTTCCTCGAGTGTGAACGCCGATTCGGGGTGAGTCTGCGCTCCCAGGGGGAGGGCGATCTCGGCGCCCGGATGCAGCGCGCATTCGGCGCGGCGCTCGCTCGCGCCCCGCGAGCGATCCTCGTCGGCGGCGATATTCCGGCGCTTTCGGCGCAATACCTCCGCGACGCCGAACGGGCGCTTATCGCCGGCAACGATGCCGTGATCGGACCTGCGGAAGACGGAGGTTACGTCCTCATCGGTCTTTCGCGCTGCGATGCGGAGCTGTTTCGCGAGATTCCCTGGAGCGGCCCAGAGGTCCTGCCGGAGACCCGCCGTCGCATCGCCGCGCTCCGCTGGCGCCTGATCGAGCTTCCCGCTCTGTGGGACGTGGACCGTCCGGAGGATCTTGAACGCCTGCCGGAGGGAATGCGGGCGCGGTAGGTGAGGCATCTTCTTCTCGTCGGCGGCGGGCACAGCCATCTCGCCGTGCTGAAGGGCTTCGGCGACGCGCCGGCCGAAGGCGCTCGCCTCACGCTGCTGAGTCCGAACCGCCATGTCGTCTACTCCGGGATGATTCCGGGGCTTATCGCGGGCCACTACCGGCCGGAGGAGTGCCGCATCGATCTTCGACCGCTTGCGGCGCGCGCGCGCGGCCGCTTTATCGAAGATTCGGCGGTCAGTGTCGATCTCGCGCGGCGCGAGGTGGCCACTGCGCGAGGCGAGCGCCTACCCTACGATATCCTGTCGCTCGACATCGGATCGACCTCCGGCGAGCCGGCCCGCGTTTCACGGCACGCGCTTCGCGTCCGGCCGGTCGAGGGTTTTCTCGCGGACTGGGAGAGCCTGCGCGAGGCGGCGCGTAGGAGCGGGGTCCGGCGCATCGCGGTGGTCGGTGGCGGCGCGGGCGGAGTCGAGGTGCTGCTTGCCATGCAACACGCATTGGCCGGGGTCGGCGTCGAATTCGCCCTATTCGACGATACCCGCGTCCTCGCCGGCCACAATGCGAGCGTGCGCCGCAGGATCGGGCGCATCCTCGGCGCGCGCGGCGTCACAGTGCGCGCGGGCCAGCGGGTCGTCGCCGTACGCGAAGGCGGACTTGAGCTCGAAGGCGGCGAGGGCTTCGACGCCCAGGCGACGGTCTGGGCGACCGGAGCGGGCGCGCCTTCGTGGATCGCGGAGAGCGGCCTCGCCACCGACCCGCGCGGCTTCGTCGCCGTGAGCGAGACGCTGCAATCTGCGTCGCATCCGGGGGTCTTTGCGGCGGGCGATTGCGCGACGATCGTCGGCGATTCAAGACCCAAGTCCGGCGTCATCGCCGTCAGGCAGGGGCCGATTCTGGCGGGCAATTTGCGCCTGGCGCTCGCCGGAGCGGCCCCGGAGCCGTTTCACGCGCCCGCGAGGGCGCTCGCGCTCATCAGCTGCGGCGAGCGCTACGCGATCTCCTCCTGGGGGCCGCTCGCGCTGGAAGGTGCCTGGATCTGGCGCTGGAAGGACCGCATCGACCGGCGCTTCGTCGGGCGGTACCGTATCGGCGCGCCGGGCGCTTGAGCGCGAATCCGCTTGCCAGTTTTCCCGGTCGGTGCTATCGGTAGAGTAGGCCCCATCAAAAGGAGGAGCAGGCATGATCCGCAAAGTCGCCTATTTTTCAATGCAGGTTCCCAACCGCCCCGGAATCGGCGCCGCAATGCTGAAATCGATCGCGAAGGGCAGGCAGAACCTGCTCGCGTTTACCGGATTTCCGAGCGGAGGCGGGGCGCAGGTGGACTTCGTTCCCGCGAAGCCCGCCGAATTCGCCCGCGGCGCGAAAAAGCACGGCGTGAAGCTGAGCAAGCGCAAGACCGCGTTCCTGGTGCAGGGCGAGGATCGCGTGGGTGCGCTCGTCAGGATCGTCGACGCGCTCGCGAAGGCGAAGATCAATATGGTCGCGATGGATGCCGTGACCGCCGGGAGCCGGCGCTTCGGGGCGATATTCTGGGTGAAACCGAAGGACGTGGCGCGGGCATCGAGGCTGCTGCGCGCGAAATAGCGCGGCCGCGCACCGCGACGGACTTCAGCGCAGGCTGGTCAGCTCGCCCCAGAGCGGCGTGCCGAGATCCTCGGCGAGCACCCACGCGATGAGGATCACGCCGACGACGGCGGCGAGATACTCGGCGACTTCGATCCAGAGGTGGCGATCTAACATGGAATCGGCTCGAACTGCTATGCCGTCAGCATAGTACGTCGCGCTTGGAAGGGAAAGTCCGGGAACCCTTACAAAAGCCCCCTTTTCACCCGACGGCGGAGGACATGCCGCGACCACATCAGCTTTGGCGTCCTCTTGGGGACGAGCCGTCCTCGGTCGATAGGGCCGCATTGGGTCCTCACACTGCGCCCGCTTTTTTCAGGAGGGCCGCCACGGCCTCGGCGAGCCGCGTGTAACCGGCCGCGTTCGGGTGTGCGAGATCGGACTTCAGCGCGTTGTCGGTGAGGATTTTCCTGAGCGCGGTTCCTTCGTACGGCAACCTGAATTCCTTGGCGATGTCCTCATAGAATTCGGCTGCGGAAGGGAAAAGGCCGGGCCGGGGCACGCCGATCAGCACGACCTGCGCACCTTGGGCCTTCGCCAGGCGCACCATCGCGCGGACGTTGTTCGCCGCCTGCGCGTCGTCGAGTTTCCTCAGGAGATCGTTGCCTCCGTGGCAAAGAATCACGAGCTGCGGCTTCGCCTCCTCGAGCTCGGAGGGAAGCCGCGCGAGTCCCTCCGCGCTCGATTCGCCCGGGACGCCCGAGGCGACGACCTTGCGCCCGATCAGCGCTTCCAGCCGCGCCGGGTAGCTCTCCTGCGGGTCGGCGCCGGTGCCGAAGGTGAGGCTGTCGCCGAAGGCGAGCACGACCGCGTCGGGCGCAAGGCGCGCAAGCTTCGGCTGGCCGCCGCAAGCGGTGGCGAGCGCAAGCACAAGCACGATGGCGCAGCGCAGCCGGCTCATTTGGGCTCCGGCACGCTCGCGCATTCCTCGAAGATGCGCGCGCGGCATCGGGCGCACACCGACTGGTCGAGCCGCGTGAACACGCCGCCGATCGCCTCGCGCTTGCCCCGGAAAATGTTCTCGCGGCCGAGCTCGGCGATGTACCCGCCGCGCTCGAACAGCTCCTCGACCGGCTTTCTCAGGCTGTAGAAGTAGAGCTGCCCGCCGGCCTCGCGCCGGCGCCGCGCTTCTTCGACGAGCAGCTCTGCGCCCGCCATGTCGACGAAGTTGATGCTCTTCGACATGAGCAGCAGGTGCTTCTGGCCGGGGCTGTGCTCGCGCAGCGTGTCGAGGTGGCGCTCGACGTGACCGACCGCGCCGAAGTAGATCGAGCCTTCGACGCGCAGGATCTTGAGCTGCGGGCATTCGAGCAGGCTGTCCTCGACCTCGGTCATCTTGCGCTGGCTGTGGCGCGGGTCGGGAACGAGGCTTCTCATGATCGGGTGCGAGGTGCGATTGAGGTACAGCACGAGCGACGCGAGCACCCCGACGAGGATCGCGAACTCGAGGTCGAGCAGCAGCGTCGCGAAGAACGTGACGGCGAGCACGGCGCCCTCGCCGCGGCTGGTGGACAGAATCTTGCGAATGCGGTGAAAGTCGATCAGGCTCCAGGCGACGAGAAACAGGATGCCCGCCACCACCGCAATCGGCAGATAGGCGGCGAGCGGCGCGACCACGAGGAGCACGAGGACCAGCAGCACCGCGGCGAATACCGCCGACATCGGAGTCTTCGCGCCCGATTCGTAGTTGATACCGCAGCGGTTCACCGATGCGCTGGTAGGAAAGCCGGAGAAGAACGCCGCGGCGACGTTGGCGAGGCCCTGGCCGATGAACTCCTGATTGTTGTCGAGACGCTGTCCGGACTTTAGCGCGATGGCGTGCGCGACCGAGGCCGCCTGGGTGAGCGACACGAGGGCCACGGCGACCGCGCTTCCGAACAGGCTTCGCAGCGTGCCGGGGGAAAGATCGGGCATGGACAGCGGCGGCAATGCCCCGGACAAAGGCCCGAGCGTTTGCAGGCCCGTGCGTTCCGCCCCGAGCGTTGAATTCAGCGCGAAGGCAATGACGCTTCCGGCGAGCATCGCCACGAGCATCGGCGGAATCTTCGGCAGCACGCGGCGCGAGAGCGCGCCGATCGCAAGCGTCCCCGCGGCGACCAGGACGACCCAGGGCTGCGCATCCCCGAGGCGCGAGAAGGTCCCCGCGACAAGCTCGGTGAAGCTCGCCGCGGGCGCGAGCGCGATGCCGAGGAAATTGCCGAGCTGGCTGGCGAAGATCAGCACGCCGATCGCCGCGGTGAAGCCGACCACCACGGTGCTCGACATGAAGTTCACGAGCGCACCGAGCCCCAGCAAGCCCATTGCGACCATGATGACGCCCGACATCAGCGCAAGCGTGAGCGCAAGCTCTATGTAGTGCGGCGTACCGGGTGCCGCAAGCGGAGCAAGCGAAGCGAGCACCATGAGCGACACCGGGTTGGTGGGCCCGGCGACGGTGTGCAACGACGATCCGAACAGCGCCGCGACGATCGCCGGCACCATCGCGCAGTACAGGCCGTACTCGGGCGGGAGCCCCGCGAGCGTGGCGAAGGCGACTCCCTGGGGCAGCACGACGATGGCGCCGACCAGACCGGCGAGCGCATCGGCCTTCAGCGTCGCCGAACCGACCAGCGGCCACCATTTCAGGAACGGGAGCAAGCGTTCGGGCAAAGGGCGGTTCGATGCGATTGCGTTCGCCAAGCGGGATGAGGGCAAAAACCCTATGGTATCAAACGGGTTATCGGAATGCCGCGTGGTATGCTGCAAGCTCGCGCCTCGCCGTAATTTCCGTGAAACCCGTTTTCCGCATACCCAGCCCCACCGTCATGCTCGTTTGCGTGAGCGTGATTCTCACTCTGACGCTCGGCATCCGCCACAGCTTTGGGCTGTTTCTGCAGCCGATGAGCATGGCGAACGGCTGGGGGCGCGAGGTGTTCGGCTTTGCCGTGGCGCTGCAGAACCTGCTGTGGGGTCTCTCGCAGCCCTTTACGGGGATGCTCGCCGACCGCTACGGCGCGAAGCGCGTGCTCTTCGCGGGAGGGCTGCTCTATGTGCTCGGCCTCATCGGCATGGCGAACTCGGCCACCGCGCTCGGGCTCACGCTCGCGATCGGCCTGTTCGTCGGCACCGGCATGAGCTGCACCAGCTTCAACATCGTGTTCGGGGCGCTCGGGCGCGCGTATTCGGCCGAGAAGAGGAGCATGGTGCTCGGCATCTCCAGCGCGGCGGGCTCCTTCGGACAGTTCGCGCTGCTGCCCCTTGCGCTCGTCCTGATCACCGGCCTCGGCTGGTATTCCGCGCTCATCGCGCTCTCGCTCGTGGTGGCCGTGGTGATGCCGGCTTCCTTCGGCGTCGCCGACAAAGGCTACGGCGCCGGCTCCGGCGCCGGCGGGGTGTCGCTCAGGCAGGCGCTCGCCGAGGCTTTCGGTCACAAGGGTTTCTGGCTGCTCGGAGTGGGCTATTTCGCCTGCGGCTTCCAGGTTGTTTTCATCGGTACGCACTTCCCCGCGTTCCTGCTCGACCAGGGGCTCACCGCCCGCGACGGCACGATTTCGCTTGCGCTCATCGGCTTGTTCAATATTTTCGGTTCCTATCTCGCGGGGCAGCTCGGAGGCCGTTTCTCGAAGACCTATCTGCTCTCCGGCGTCTACGCCGCGCGCGGGGCCGCGATCGCGCTGCTGATTGCGTTCCCGCTAACGCCTGCGTCGGCCTACTTCTTCGCTGCGGCGATGGGCTTCCTCTGGCTCGGCACGGTGCCGCTCACCAACGGAGTCGTGGCGGGAATTTTTCCACCAGCTCGGCAGCTTCTTCGGCGGCTGGCTCGGCGGCTACGTCTTCGATCACACCGGCTCGTACCAGATCGTGTGGCTGATCGCGATCGGGCTGTCGGTGATTTCCGTGGTCGTGAATCTGCCGATCGACGAGCAGCCGGTGAAGCGGGCGGGGGAACCTGTTGCGGCTTGAGGAACCGTGCAGCATGTCTCAGATATTGATTGGGCCATTGTATGAAGCAAGTCGTGATTCACAGCGATCCGTACATCCAAGGCGGCGAGCCCGTTTTTGTCGGCACGCGCGTTCCCGTGAAGAACCTTTTCGACTATCTTGAAGCCGGAGATTCGCTTGACGATTTCTTGAAGTCGTTTCCTTCGGTGACGCGCGAGCAAGCCGTCGCGGCGCTCGAACTTGCCCGCGAGGCTCTTGCGCGGGATGCGCATCATGCTTGACACCGGAGTATCATTGACGCCGACTATCAGATTCGAAGCGCAACCTTATGAAACCGTCGTCCGTCGTTCACTCTGACCTCGATATTCTTGGCGGTGCGCCGGTATTCGTCGGGACGCGAGTTCCGCTGCGGGCGTTGATCGATTACCTTCAAGGGGGACACTCGCTCGATGAGTTCCTCGGCGACTTCCCGACCGTTTCGCGGGAAGTGGCCGTTGCCGCTCTCGAACAAGAGGAGGTTTGGGCGGCTGAGGTCGAGCATCGAATCGCAGATGTCGAGAGTGGCTCTGTTCAGGTTATTCCCATTGCCGAGGCCCTCGCGCGAGTCCGTGCCGCTTTGAAGTGAGTTGACGGCATGCCGCTACGTACTGGAGCCGGTGAAAGTATCTGAGAGGTCACTATGTCAACTGTTGTTGCTGAAATCGAAGCCAAGATTCGGTCGTTGAGTTTCGAAGACAAGACCGAGCTGATCCGCGCCCTTATCGCCGAACTTGATGGTCCGGCTGACGCTGACGTCGAGCGCGCCTGGCTGGAAGAGGCGCAAAGACGACACCGAGAGGTTATCGAGGGAAAAGTGCAGCCAGTCCCCGGCGAACGCGTCTTTGAGAATCTCCGCTCGCGCCTGAAGCGATGAGGCTTGAGTTCCACCCCGAAGCGGAGATATGCTTTCGCTCATAACGGAGCCGCCTGTATGCATAACGAATTCACCGCAGTGATCGAACGCGACGGCGATTGGTACATCGCGTATTGCCCCGAAGTCCCGGGAGCGAACGGTCAGGGCCGAACGAAGGAAGAGGCGAAGCAAAGCCTCACCGAAGCCATCGCCTTGATCCTTGAGGATCGGCGCGCCGACGGACTTCGCGCAATCCCTCCGGACGCACTTCGAGAAACCGTCGTCGTTGAGTGAAACGCAGCAGCCTCCTCGCGCACCTGCGCAAGCACGGCTGCTATCTCAAGCGAGAGGGCGGGTCGCATTCGCTTTGGATCAACCCGCAAACGGGCGGGGTCGAAGCGATTCCGCGGCACATAGAAATCTCCAATAACCTCGCTCGGAAGATCTGCCGCGGCCTTTCGATTCCCGATCCCGGCAGCGAATAGGTCGTTCAACATCTTCGCCGATCCTGTTCGAAAAGCGACCGATGCCCCGCTTCAGCGCCAACATCAGCATGCTGTTCCAGGAGGTCGAATTTCCCGAGCGCTTCGAGGCGGCGGCTCGGGCGGGCTTCAAGGCGGTCGAGATCCAGTTCCCCTACGGCTGGAGCATGAGGCAACTGGGCGAGATCGCGCAGCGCGCCGGCGTCGAGGTGGTGCTCATCAACATTCCCGCGGGCGATCCCGATAAGGGCGACCGCGGCA
>WNFB01025031.1_pt1 | contig 12412 bp, 12 predicted proteins | sample 5400501 | NCBI WGS metagenome assembly WNFB01 (sample SAMN13153341, study PRJNA577476) | soil metagenome | isolation source: 200 cm saprolite under Douglas fir tree site 2 hole 1 | place: USA:California | collected 2015-04-18 | reverse complement strand
CTGGGGCAGGAGGACGCACTGCGAGGCTGTATGTACTGGCTCGTGGAGCCATTGGATGGCAAGCGTATCCCTCGGCTTGTGCAGTCAACTCACCACCGAGGGGCGCAATCTCTTGCCAAAACACACCGGCTCTCGCTGGCCGCTCTGGTGACACCTGTAGCGTGGTCGGTTGCGACCATGCATACTGCTATTGCCCGCTCCGAGTTTGTCTCATGCCGAACACGCCGTGTTAGGGCAACAGTGGTTCGACGCGTCCATCGGCTCTGGTGTCCTGTTTTGCAGAAGCACATCCTGCCGAGGACCGTCGTTTTTTTCAAGCCCTCCTCCTCCTTTCACCAGTTAGCGGGGTTCTACCGTGAGTTGAGTGCTAGTTTTTTTCTGTATCTTTAAGGAACATGTTGATGAGTCTTGCGGGGTTTCTTACATCTTGTAAGATGTAGCCCTTTCGCTTCCCTTCATGAGCATTTGCAATCTCTGTGAATCCTAGAGCTTCAAAGAGGGCTTGACCTTCGGGTGTTGCACCGATACCATACCAGTTTTTAATGTCAAACTGCCGATAGAGACTCAATGCCCATTTAACCGTGTGTTTGATGGTGAAGCGTCCTAACTCTTTATCTCTGTTTGGGCTTCCTGTTGGCTTTACTGTTAAGCTGCTGACGTAAACAGACAATTGTGGGTCTGTCCATTGCCTTATAGCTTTACTGGGAATATCTCGCTCTCGGATTTTATCCTGGATTAAAGGCTGTATAACAATTTCCTCTAGTGGCATAAGACAAGAATAGGCAACGACTTGTCCCCGGTCTTTCACGCTTATATGCATTTCATCATTGATGTCACGCCACTCTAATATCTTTTCGTATGGTACAACATCGTCTTCTCCATAAAGGCTGGTGCCTATCTGGATTTCTGTCCACATATCAGCAGGGCTTGAGGGTGAAAATATGAGATGTGTAGGTCCCTTTTGCTTATATTTGGTTTGTTGTCTCCGCGCAAGTATGTCGATAGCTTGCTTTGGGAATCGTCTGCCTCTTTGTCTTCCTGGTTCAAGCTCAAAGGGGATAAGGCCGTTCTCAACTTCCCATCTCGCTACAGCGATGGTTGGAAGAACGCGAAAACGGCGTGTAGTTTCTGAAAGAGGCAGGTGTGGCTATGGGACGTAGAGGACATGGTGAGGGTTCTATCTACCGGCGTAAGGATGGGCGATATGCTGCTGCTATCACGCTGGAGAACCGTAAGCGCAAAACATTCTATGGTAAGACTCGTAGGGAGGTGCAAGAGAAGCTCAATGCTGCACTCCACGAACAAAAGCGGGGGATGTTAGCAATTGGGCCACAACAATTACTTAAGACCTATCTAGAGAATTGGTTGGAGCAGGCGTATAAGCCTACGGTGAAGTTGAATACCTATGTTCAGTATCGTTCTGTTATTCGCCATCATTTGGTATCTGCCTTTGGGAATATACCTGTTCAGAAGTTGACACCTGAGAAAATCCGCGCTTTCTATCGGCAGAAGATAGATGAGGGGTCTAAACCTAGAACTGTAGGGCTTATCCACGCGGCGTTACATCGGGCGCTGGAAGATGCAGTTAAACAAGGGCTAGTTGCGCGGAATGTGGCGAAGCTGGTATCTCCCCCTCGGATTGAACGATATGACGCGCATACCCTGACGGTTGAACAGGCTGAGAAGTTACTAGAGGCGGCGCGTGGTTCACGTCTTGATGTGTTGTTGATTTTGGCATTGACTACTGGTATGAGGCGAGGTGAGCTATTAGCGTTGCGGTGGAATGATATAGATTTCAAGCAAAGTTTGGTTTCTGTGCATCGTACGATGACAAGGGTAGGAGGGTATGGGTATGTCGAGGGTGAGCCAAAGACAAGGTCAAGTCGGAGGCGTATTGTGCTTCCGGGTGTTGCTTTATATGAAATCCGTTCGAGTACTGTCTAAAGACGGCCACCAATGGAAGCAGGTGTGAGCACGCACGACCGCCGGGTGATCCTGGAGCCAGCGGCAGCGCTCGGCTTGCACCTGTTCCAACTCATCCAGAGAGGCGAACACTCGATTGGCCAATGGCTCATTGGAGAGCGGCCAAAGCCGCGGAGCCTGCTGGACCTCGGGCGAATACGGCGGGAGGAACAGTAACTGGATGCCTCTGGGAAGCGCGAGCGTGGCACTCTTGTGCCACCCTGCGCCATCCAGCAGCAGCACAATCTGTTTGTCGGTTCCCGCTCCCACTTCGCTGGCAAACAGCGCCAGGGCCAGGGAGAACACCTCCCCATTGACTGTCGGCAAGAGCAACCAACTGGTGCGTCCACTTTCCGGATGGACAAAGGCATACACATACATCCATTGATAGTGCGGAGCTACCGGCGCTTTGACTGTCGATCCCTTTGGTGCCCAGACCCGCCGCAGAATGGGTTTGAGGCCAATGCGGTGCTCATCCATGCTCCACAGTTCGATGGTCGCTTGCCGATGCGCGGCTCGTACGTCCTCGACCTGCTCGGGCAGTTTTTTTAAAAGCCTGCTGGACTTCCGCGTCCGCTTTGGCATGCTGGGGACGCGGCACGCGCGAACTGTAGCCCACCCGCCCTAGGTAATCCCACCCGCGTTGAGGAGCGATCTCACGGCCCAAGGTGCGCTGCATCCACTGAGCCACCTTGGGTCCACTCCACAGCCCGCCATCCTCGGGAGGCTCCTGGAGCGCTGCTGCCAGGTCCTCCTGCTGGTGGGCCGAAAGCAAGGGTCTGCTCACGTCGATGTCCTGGCGATGATCTCGGATGCCTGCTTCCCCCTCGGCGTTCCACCGCTGAATGATCGTGCGAACCCACCTGGCCGTGTACCCGAGCAACTCGGCGACCTCACGTGGCGTTTTGCCCTCCTTCGCCTGCCACAAGATATGCCAATGGGTCCGCTCTACAGCATCTGTCGTTTGCCGATACCGCTTCTGGAGCTCTTCTGCTGTCAAATCGGTTTGTACTTCAACTCTTTTTGCCATCCCTCCATTATACACGACTTGGACGGATTTCATATTAGAGGCGTTGCGAGTGCATCGGATACAGCAGGAGCAGATACGGGTAAATGTGGGTGAGAAGTGGCAAGATAAAGGGCTGGTGTTCTGCGATGGATACGGTGGGTTTTTTAGTCCCGATATGGTGCTGAGACGCTTTGATAAGCTTTGGATGAGGCTGGTCTGCCTCACATGCGTTTTCATGACCTGCGCCATAGTGCAGCAACAATTCTGTTGGTAGCGAGCGTCCATCCGAAGGTGGTACAGGAGCGTTTGGGGCATAGCACAATCGCAATGACATTAGATGTTTATTCTCATGTATTGCCTTCAATGCAGCAAGAGGCGGCGGGTAAGATCGATGATTTGTTTAAGCACCAGTAGACATTTCCAGTTTTCCATAGTGGAATTGTTGCCTCTTTATGCCCCCCACATCTTGATCGTCTTATCCAGGCTTCCACTGACCAGGGTCTGTCCATCGGGGCTGATGGCTACACTCCAAACTATGCCTGTATGGCCGGTGAGAGTGCGCACGAGCTTGCCGGTGGACAAGTCCCACACCTTGATCGTCTTATCCGAGCTTCCACTGACCAGGGTCTGTCCATCGGGGCTGATGGCTACACTCCAAACTGCTTCTGCATGGCCGGTGAGGGTGAGAAGTAACGTTAGTTGCTCGACCGGAAGCGGTAGTAAGACAGGAGCCTTGTTCTTTGGCTGCTGTATGGTGGGTGTGATGAGACTGGGCTTTGCAGCTGCTTGCAGCATTTCTTCTGCAACAACGGGCAAGGCAGTAGCGTGATAAGCTGTTAATTGCTTGACCACTTTGAGGATGCCTTTGGTGACATCGTTCAGTGCTGTATCCAGGTCGTGCCAATGCGGACCTTTAACAGGCTTGCCATCGGTTGGGAGCGCTTGCAACTTGCCAAGCGGCTCTCCATGCCAGTCAACATAACGAAGAATGACGGGGATCACCTTCGCCTCACCTCTCGCATGTCGCTCTAAGGCTCGCTTCATCTCGATGCTATAGCAGTAATCGGAGTCCATAAAATCTGGGCTGACGAGCAGCAGCACGATCTGGGCGGAGTTCAGATGCTCCTTGATCTCCTGCTCCCATTCGGTTCCTGCGCTAATGTTGCGATCATACCATACGTCAATGAGCCCCTGACGTTGTAATGGCCTCAAGTGTGTCTTGAGTTTATTCAGCAGCACTTCGTCTTCTCGCGCATAACAGAAGAAGATGTTTATGGGCATGGATAGTTACCCTGGCAGGTATTTCCAATCAATGGATCGGGAATGACTGGTGATCGAATTGCAGGTATTATAGCTTAATTGAGCTTTGGTGACAAGCACTTGTTGTTATTATATTGCTGTCAAGATTGCTGTAGTCGCCTGGTTTTACGCCTGGGTAGTTCGTGTGAAGCGAGATTTGGAGAGGATTGGTGAGGCTGTTGCTGTAGTGGTTCGGTTTGGAAGAGGATTATACCATACCGCATACAGGTTATTATCAGGCCTTTTTTCGACTTTTCGACTGGCCTGGTACCGCTTGTTTCGTTTGATTTTGTCTACTGGACATGAAAACATGAGAGGTTTTCAGCAGACATTTGGAGAGAATACCTGTCACCCTGAGCGCAGCGAAGGGTCTGGCTCGACGGGCGCAGAGATCCTTCGCTGCGCTCAGAGCCTGCCCTTGAGCGCAGCGAAGGGATGACAGCCCGGACCTCTCTCCAGTCCGCTTCCGGGAAGCCTTATCTCCAAACATCTCGGTTTTCAGAAGAATCATTGACTAAGTTAGACAGCCAGTATTGCTTATGCCCTTGATGAGTGGTATAGCAGGCTGGGGCGACAATTCGGCCCTCTTTCGCGGCCACAGCGGCGTATGCTGCGCCTGTTGAGCGCGGATACGATGGTGCGTGTCGGCGACCTGGGAGAACAACTGGGGCTGACTACCGCAGGCACCACGCGCATGCTCGACAAGCTTGAGGCCCTGGGTTACGCATCACGTTCGCGCACTGCTCAGCATGATCAGCGCCAGGTCTACGTGACGCTCACACCGGCAGGAGCCTCGGCGCTGCAGGAGGCGGAGCGCGCGTTTCTGGAACGAATGCATGTCCTCTTGAGCAACCTGAGCCAGCAAGAGCGAGCAACGCTTGCGCATCTCTTGCAAGCACTCACGATTGTTGACAAGAGGTGACGCGCACGCAGAACATCAGGAAACCTCATTGAAGAACAGCAGGAGGAACACACGATGGCACTTTCTGGTGGAGGAGGCCACTTCGGCGGGATGGGCGGAGGAATGGGGACGCTCTGGAATCAACAACGCTCGAGGAAGTACCTGAGCGAAGGTAAACCCGATATCTCGCGCACGCTTGCACTCGTCTGGAAGTCTCTGCGCGCCTATCGCTGGCAACTCGTGTTTGGAACGCTGGTAATGATTCTAGGTGTCGGCGTGGGACTGATCCCGCCTCTGCTTATCCGTACACTCATTGACGTAGCTATTCCGCAGCACAACTACAGGCTCATTCTCCTGTTCGGAGGCGGCCTTGTGCTCTTTCCTGTGGGGAGCGCGCTGCTTGGGCTGGGTCAGAACTATCTGAGCATCGTAATTGCCCAGGGCCTGATCGCCGATCTGCGCGAGCGCCTTTACCGGCATGTCCAATCGCTCGGCCTGGAATTCTTCACCTGGACGCGGGCGGGCGAAATCCATAGCCGCTTTCTGAATGACGCTGGGGGACTGCAAAATGTCCTCACGCAATCCTTTCTCGGCACTTTTGCCAATCTGATCACCCTGGCCGGCACGCTGGTGGTAATGGTCAGCATCAACTGGCAGTTGGCGCTTCTCACGGCTGTCGCATTGCCCGCTTTCGCTTTCCCGATCCTGCACTTTGGACGCCAGCGCTACGCGGCCATGGAGCGCGCGCAGGCAGCGCTTGGCGACCTTTCCGTATCGCTCGAGGAAACCCTGAGCCTTTCGGGTGCCATCGTCGTCAAAAGCTTTGGGACGGAGGAACGCGAGGCCCGGCGCTTCGACGAGGTCAATGCCAGGGTGCGCCGGGAACAGGTGGCGCAACTGTTAGTGGGACAATGGCTCTCGGTCATTGTGCAGAGCCTGGCCGCGCTCGGTCCCGCGCTGCTCTATGCCTACGGCGCTTATCTGGTCATCACGCACCAGGTCGCGCTGGGGACGATTATCGCCTTCGCTACGTACCTTGCTCAGCTGTACGCTCCAGCATCTTCACTGGCGGGAGCCAACGCGACCCTGCTGGGAGGGCTGGCCTTGTTCGACCGCGTCTTCCAGTACCTTGAAATCCCTGCCAGCGTACCTGAACCGGCCACACCGCGAGCGCTTCCCGCGGCTCCAAGAGAGGGTCTCGTCTTTGAAGAGGTCAGTTTCAGTTATCCCGGAAAGGCAAGCAATAAAGAGGTGCTGCACAATGTCTCCTTCACCGCTCCGCTTGGTCAACTCACCGCGCTGGTAGGCCCGAGCGGGGCAGGCAAATCGACCCTCCTCTCGCTGGCTGCGCGCTTTTATGATCCCACGAGTGGGGCCATCCGGCTCGATGGCATCGCGCTGCAGGATATTGCGCAGCACGATCTGCGCCGCCGCCTGGCAGTTGTCACCCAGGAACTCTTCCTCTTCCACGCGAGTTTGCACGAGAATATCTGCTATGGAGTCCCCGAAGCATCCAGGGCTGACGTGGAGGCCGTCGTGGAGGCTGCGCAGTTACGGGATCTAATCGACAGGCTGCCAGGCGGACTCGACACAATTGTCGGCGAACGTGGCTACCGGCTCTCCGGTGGTGAGAAGCAGCGGGTGGCTATCGCACGCGCGCTCTTGTGCCAGGCTCCCTATCTGCTGTTGGACGAAGCCACCAGTTCGCTCGACTCTCAGGTAGAAAGGCTCATTCAAGCAGCCCTGGAGAAACTGGTCGAAGGGAGAACCGTGATAGCCATCGCTCACCGCCTCTCGACGATACAACGAGCGGACCAGATTCTGGTGGTGCAAAAGGGGCGTATCGTCGAGCGTGGAACGCACGAGGCTTTGCTGCAGCAGTCTGGGCTGTACCAGCGCCTCTATGTCGCTCAATTTGCCCCGGAGTTGGAACAAAGTGCTGCTGATATGCTGCATGCCGACTAAATGGAATCAAATGGCGCAAATGGCAAGATCGTCGTTGTGCGAGAGATGAAGTGAGTCTAATGCTGATCTGACCATGCCCATCAAAGATACCGATTGGCTGGCAGTCGCTATTCCCTGCTCTTGATCTTCTTCGTTATCCAGGACAGAGGCAAATCACCTGCGATCATGCCTAGCAAGATGCAGCCGCAGCCAATCCAGGCAAAGAGGCTGAGCTGCTCTCCTGCCAGGTAGCCGAGCATGCCTACCCAGACCAGTTCCAGGGCATAGATCAGGGTGGCATGGGTGCTACTGACAAACTGTTGCACTCTATTCATGACCGCCAGAGCAAATGCGGTTGCCGCCACCCCCATGAACAGGGCCGATCCCCAGACAGGCAGGGGTGGCAGCACGAATGGCTCTCTGGCAAGGGGCATGGCGATCAAGCTGAGGACGGCTGTAAGCGCAATCTGGACAAGAGCGAGGTTCATGGCATCGACCCGTGGGGCAAATTTGCTGATAAAGATCACATGCAATGCGCAGGCAACAGCGCACCCCATGACCAGGAATTCGCCCAGGCCAAAGGTGAACTGGAAGGAGCTATTGACCGAGATGAGTGCTAGTCCCGCCACGGAAAAAATGACGCCCAGTATACTCCCCAGGGTTGGTTTCTGGCGCAGCATTGGCACGGCCAGAATTGCCACCAGTGGGACATACAGGCCGGTGATAAAGCCTGCTTTACTGGACGTGGTGTACTGTAAGCCTGTGGTCTGGAGGGCATAGGTGCCAAAAAGGAACAGGCCAATGAGCGAGCCAGTGAAGATCTCGGCGCGTGTGATGTGCCTCAGCCGTTTATGAAAGATCACTGCCAGGACCAGAGCCCCTATGCCGAAGCGCATGGCCAGGAAGGTAAAGGGACCTGTGAGCCTGATGGTCTGCTGGACGATCAAAAAGGTGCTGCCCCAGATCATGGTGACAAAAACCAGGAGAGCGTTGACCTTGACGTTGCGCCAGCGTTCTGACAGTGGTAGCTGGGAGCGCAGACTGGTGGTGCGTTTTCCTTCCGTCATGGTTTATCCCTCCTCTGGTTTTGTGCGGTTGATCGCTGGTCTGACCGTCCCCCCCTCTTTGAGCGTTTCCAGCGCAATCGTAGTGACGGTACGTGTGATTCCTGGGAAGCTGCGAATGGTTATGAGCAGTTTCTGGAGCGACTGCGTGGAAGCGGTACGGACTTTGAGGAGGTAGCAATCCTCTCCATCAACATCATGGCACTCCAAAATCTGTTCTTCCTCTTGGACAAACCGCTCGAAGACGGCACTCTCATACTCAGGTGTCTGAGTACGAACACGGACAAAGGCGGCCAGTCCACGTCCTACCTTTTCAGGGGCGAGCAGGGCCGTGTAACCTTTGATGATACCTTCTCGTTCCATGCGTTGAACGCGTGCATACACGGAGGGTCCACTCAAGTCGGTCTCTTTGCCAATAGCAGTGTGAGAAATCCGCCCATCCTGGAGCAGCAAATCCAGGATTTTCAGATCAATGTCGTCGAGCACCATTTTATTTTATTCCCTAGCTAATTATGTAATTTTACCTTGATATTGTAGATTATATCATAGAAATGGCTAGAAAACAATGGTGTTGAGTGATTGTTTGGAGATGTATTTATGAACGTCACAAGTTCAGAGGTTTCTGCCCAGGTTCCTCACCCTGAAATTTTTAAAGCGCCCTGGTAAAATACAAAAAATCATTGATCTTGTAATTTTGGTATGGTAGTATTATATCGGTGATTTGGTAATATCAGGCATTTGGAAATGCTATTGGCATGATAATACACGATACGCAGGAATCCGTTTACACGACAACCGAAGTTGCCGAAATAACAGGGTTTTCTCTGCGTCAATTGGACTACTGGGCGCGAGAAAGGATGATTATGCCCAGTTTTCAACAAGCTCACGGTTCTGGTAGCCGTCGGCTTTATACTGTTGAGGATCTAGTACAGTTGAATATTGTGCGACAGCTCAAAAAACACAACTGGTCTACACAAAAGATTCATAAAGCTATCGAGACTTTAAAAGACATCATGAACGATGCCAACCCATTGAGAAATGCTATCCTTATCCATGGGAAGGGAACCATTTTTGCGTTGAGCAAGACGAGAGAGGGAGAGCGTATCCTGATTGACGCGCTCAGCACAACAGGACAGCAAGTTATGAGTTTCGTGCTTGAAACGCTGCTAGAAGAGATAAAGAGCACGACCTCTGCATTGGGCATAGACAAACCTATCGATGCAGATGATGCACCTGTAGAAGTGGCTCAAATGGGAGGAAGGGAGCCATGCTATTAGAAGAAGTATTGGACGCACTCGATTACAGCCACTCTCCGTATTATTTGAAGACAGCCCAAAAACGCGAACCAGAAGTGGCCTCGCTTTTTCGTGCTGCGCATAGCGCAGGAGTAGATGGCATCTATGTCTTTCAATCAAGCAGTGAAAAAAATACTACCTTCTCTGTACGGCCAGCAGTATATGTAGCAGAAGCAAAAACTCCGGAAGAGGCGCAGATCATTCATCGCAACTTATGGAATCTAGGCCAGGCTCCCTTTCTTATCGTTGTACTTCCTAACCATATCAGAGTCTATACAGGGTTTGACTATTCACGAGGAGACGACAGAGTAGGTATTGTTGAGCCACGAGTAGCTCTCGATAGAAACAGTATTCTTGAGCAACTGGCCGACTTTTGCGCTGAAGCGATTAATAATGGCCAACTATGGCGCAACCGTTCCAACTACCTGAAACCGGATAAGCGCGTTGATAAGCGTTTGCTCAAGAACCTGAGTAAGCTGGGACAGTTCCTGCGGGAACAAATGAAACTTCCCCCAAAAATTGCTCATGCTTTGATCGGCAAATACGTCTATATTCGGTATCTACGTGACCGGAATATTCTTTCTGACCAATGGTTTAAGCAGCATGACATAGATATTGATACTGTGCTGGGTAGAAATGCAACAGTTATTGGCTTGCGTCATCTCTGTGCTCCTAAAGATGAGCATGTTGAACGTGTAGCCTCTATCTTCAAAGGCGATGAACAGTTGCCAGGCGGTGGACGGCAACTCAGTCTTGATTTCCAAGTTTACGATTTTGCCTATATACCCATTGAGTTGCTATCTTCCATTTACGAGCAATTTCTTCATATTGAAGGCAAGGGAAAGAAGGTAGGAGCATACTATACCCCTGAATATTTAGCAGACTATCTCATCTCTGAAATGAGTTCGGTAATGCCATTGCGAGAGGGGATGAAGATTCTTGATCCCGCGTGCGGCTCCGGCGTTTTTCTCGTACTCATCTATGCACGATTGATCGAGATGAGGCTGGCCCAATCAGAATCCAGCACATTACCATTACCAGAGTTGTTGGAACTCCTAGAACATATATATGGTATCGAGCGTGAACCTGATGCCTGCTACGTTTCCGAGTTCAGTCTTATTTTAATGCTTTTGCATTATGCAGATGTGTCAGAGTTTTTGCATGATGAGCGCTTTAAGTTACCATCGCTGCATAATACCCATATTTTTCAGTACGATTTCTTTGATGACCCCTCACCCGTCTGGACACAGAGCATGGGATTGAGGCTAATCACACAGAAGAACCTTTTGCCGCCGCTTGGATAGATACACATAGGAAACAGGAGCCAGTTGACAATAATAGCATTGCAGAAGCATTTAGCTGGCGTGTTCTCAGACTTCTAGCACCTACAGGTTATATTGGTCTTATCCTACCAGCTGCATTGCTGTATAATCTTGGCGCTCAGCAATATCGTCGATCTTTCTTTAAAGAATGTGAAGCGCGGAGAATGACAAATTTTTCTAATCTTCGCGGAGAACTCTTTGAGGGAAGAGCTACTGCACCAGCCATTACGATGATCTATCATCGGGCTGTAGCAGAGCAAGAAAAGCTACCGATTGAACACTATGGCCCATTCGCTATCAATCAGATTACCAAAAGCTACGGCAAACTCTGGACCATCACGATCAACGAACATGAGTATCAGACTGTTTCACCCTATGAAGCAGCGCACGGTGATATAGCTACGTGGAAATTTGCTTTGTGGGGAACGCATCGCGATAAGCGGGCTATAGCTCGGTTACGAAAGTTTTTTCCGCAGACGCTTGGACAATTATGTAAAGAACCTCCCTGGCATCTTTATGAGGGTCCGCAACTACGCAATGGTTTGATAGAACGCAATGAAAATTTAGAAAATCTTCCGTATCTTGTAGGTAAGAATCGTCTCGATACAAAAGCACTTAATAACTCTGACTACCTCTTCTCGATTCCTGACAACGCGCTTAAAGCTATTCCTCAAGAAGAGTGCTTTATACGTGTACGGGGAGGGAATAAGGGTTTACTTGTATCAGAGCCACCTCATGTTATTATGAATGCTGCATGGAAATATAGCATCTATAGCGATACATATTTTGTCGTTCGGCCTCGACAGATAGGACTGTCCGCTCCACCTGTCGAGGCGGATCGTTTGCGGGCATTGTCTGTCTTTCTCAGTTCAAGTCTTGTTAAATACTATTTGTTCTTTCAAGCTCCTCAATGGGGTATTGAGCGCAATCGCATCACACTCAACACCGTCAGGAGCATCCCTATTCCATCACTTACTTTAGAACAAGTAGAGCAACTTGCAGCGCTTCAGAAAGAACTTGTCTCAATGGAACTTGAACAGGATGCTAAATATGCACAAGCCTACCTGGATGAGCAGATAATACGTATCCTGAACGCGCCTGAAAGTATCACGACGCTGGTCACTGAGTTCCTCGAATTACGCTTAAAGTTGGTTGGAGGTGGTACGAGAGAAGCTATACAAAAGGCTCAACAACGTCCTAACCAAAAAGTGCTACAGGAGTATGCACAGCAGCTTACCAGTGACCTCGACGGTTTCCTTGACTTTGGTAAGACGCACCATCGTGTAGTTGTTGAACGATCACGAGACCTGATTTGCTGTACAGTGGAGTTTGTCAGGTCAGATCACGCTTTCACGCCAGTGGTCAAAGAGGCATCTTCCCAAAACGGGCAGATGTTCACTCGACTCCAACAAGAGTTAAAAGCAGAATTTACCCAATGGGTATATGTCCAACGGGGGCTAAAAATATTCTCATCATCGAGTGTTTCTCTCTACAAAGTACCACAGTTGATAAACTGGACCCGTACCCAGGCCATGAATGATGCAGATGATATGATTGCCGAAATTCTCTCCACAGAGAGACAGCATAGATGAGCGATGTAGAAGTAGAGTTACTAA
>WNFB01004494.1_pt1 | contig 12415 bp, 14 predicted proteins | sample 5400501 | NCBI WGS metagenome assembly WNFB01 (sample SAMN13153341, study PRJNA577476) | soil metagenome | isolation source: 200 cm saprolite under Douglas fir tree site 2 hole 1 | place: USA:California | collected 2015-04-18 | reverse complement strand
CCGACACGAATCCTCTTGTCTCCATTCTTACTCGTGGTGGTCATACCTTGTCCTTGTAAACTACACGATCGAGGTCCAAGACATCATAGGGCGAGCGAGTTCCATGTGGAATGTGCAGGCAACATCTTAAGAATATGTGTTAGAATTTCGTGGTCTCTGTCATAATTTTGGTACTATGCCGTCAATGAGTGCTGCTTTCCAGCCTGTCTGAGGCTGTGCTGCCTTCATGCTCGCTGCTATCAAACAACCCATGTATCTCAGAAACCTCTACTTCAAAATTGAGTTGCATGTGCAGCAGCAACTAAAGTGGCTGAGAAATCATGAAGACCCGCTGCGATTATGGCCTGAAATCTGGAAAAGTCTTGTAGCGACGACTTCAATCCAGAGAAACGTCACAGCGAGGAATAGTCGTTGAAAGAGTCCAATATATCCAAGATATCCGAGGGACGCAGCCGAGAAAATCGAGAAGAGGCCGATAGCCAGGAGTCCTGTGACTACAGAAAAGGACCGATACCCTTGCCAACGATCATCGCGGTCTAAGCCCAGGGAAAACAGGAAGGGCGCCAGTGCGAGCGCCACGAAAGCAATGATCGCATCCATGTTGTGTGCTAGTTGAGAAAAGGATTGCGCCGCTATGGGGCATCCCGGGTCGCACGGAAAGAGTCCTCCGGCCAGTTCTCCAGCGCCGAAGACCAATAGTAGAATCGATCCTAGCTGAGTCCCTAGTCCCCGAGGGATGCTTTTGAAGAGTCCTGTTGCGAACGCGACGATTAGGAGACCGGTGACGACGAAGTTTGTGTTCATGACTATAGAGTTGGGACCAGCGCCTAGTTCGCTCCCGTACTGACTGAGCTGGTCATATCCAGGCCTCATCAAACTGGCAACTGTCCAGAGGACCAGCATCAAAACAGGAGCAGTCACGCCGCAAATTGCGAGAAGTCGGACGACTCCGCCAGAGGCGGATTGCTTAGGATTCAGAGCGTCTACACAGCTTCCTGAATAGTATGTCCGGATATAGTCACGATAGTTGGTCTCGTTTCGAGTGTATCAATTGTGCGCGGCAGTTATAGGAAGAGTTTGCATCATTCAGACTGGAGAATCAATGACCAGTTCAATGGCACTTCTTGGTATTGCGGCCCACGGCCACTCTGGCTGAGAAACAAGCACGAAGGCTCGAGTGACTTGACAATGATGTACGAAATTGGAGCCGGGTCCTATACGGCACCCGAGAGGAAGGTAGCGCTTGTCCACCGGGTTATCGTTCCGGACAAGGACTACCCGAAGGAGTATGCAGTTCTCGTAACTGATCGTCGATCAATCTTCATCCGTCAGGAGAAGACGAGGAGCGGTTTTGTGCTTCGTGGAGAGATGAGGTATGGGACTGCAATGGTGACTGATGTGCAGCCGAAAACTCTTGAGGACTATGAACAAACCAGTCTGGAATCGTTGGCGGCTGATGCTTCGAATATTACCATTCAGCATGACGCGGTCATCTCCCTATTCATGACGAAGGGAGAGCCAAAATTCCGTTTACGGGACTTTTTCGTCTGGCTGACGATGAGAAGGCAAGGGCACAAGTTTCACGTGTACGACTTTGAGATGAATTACAGGGATAGCGGTAATCAGGACAGAGGGATTAGATTCTACATGGTGCCCTTAGGCGTGTATTTCAAACCTAGAAGACAAACCCAGACGAGGGAGACGATTCTCCGTGAATACGCTATGGACGCATTCCAAATTTTCCAAAAGGTCCTCCCGAACAGAATCATATCGTCGTAATATTTGTGCATGACAGAGGTGTAGCTTCGCAGCTGCCAATCCATGAGCGGAAGAAAGATTAATTAAGTCTACACTTAATTAAGCGAACGCTTATCGGATGTCAAGCGTACAGCGAGACAACGCGACGGGAACACAGGAACTATTCAACGCACTATCTGAGCCTACAAGGCGCAGCATCATAGAGCTTCTAGCCACCAAAGGACAATTGTCCGCTACAGACATTTGCGATAACTTTGATGTCAGTCCCCCAGCAATCTCACAGCATCTCAAAGTGCTGCGGAAAGCCAATTTTGTGCGCGTGGAAAAAAAGGGCCAACAACGCATATACAAGATTAATCGTGAAGCCATGTCGGAACTTGAAGACTGGGTCCACAAAATGACGAAGCGTTACGATGCTCGCTATGATGCCTTAGACAAACTATTGGAAGCTGAAAAGAAGAAACTGGTGAAGGGTGGTGAGAAGAAGTGAGTAAGACAAAATTTACTGCCGAACCTGGCAAGCAAGAGTTCTTCATTACAAGAGAGTTTGACGCGCCCCGAGAGCTCGTCTTCAAAGCACACACAGATCCCAAGCTCTACACGCAGTGGCTTGGACCTCGAAGAATCAATATGAGGCTCGAGAAATTTGAACCGAGAAGCGGTGGCATGTGGCGATACATCGACAAAGACAAGGACGGCACTGAATATGGATTTCACGGCGTGTTCCATGAAGTTCTCCCGTTTGAACGAATAATCGACACGTTCGAATTTGAAGGGCTACCCGAAAAGGGACATGTGGCTCTCCAGACACTGAGATTGCAAGAATTACCGGGCGGAAGAACCAAGCTGACTGTTCAGGCTGTCTTCCAGTCAGTCGTCGACCGCGACGGAATGATCCAGAGCGGTGCTGAAGAAGGAATCAATGAATCATATGAGCGCCTCGATGAGCTCTTGGAAGGGATGCGCGAAGTCCAACGGCACGAGAAAACCCCAATGGCACAGACCGCACGGTCCTGACCAATCGGGTCTTTTCGATCCTCCGCCCTCGCGGGGCGGATCCGCTTTCTTGAGCAGGGATTGTTGAGAGATGTTCTAGAAGAAATACCTGAAGAGAGTCTATTACATGAAAGGGAATCAACATGAGAAATGTTGTCTGGCTCATGCATGTGTCTCTTGATGGTTTTGTTGCGGGTCCGAATGGAGACATTGACTGGGTCCGTTTTGACGACGACCTCGTCGAAGATGTCCAAGCTCTGGTAGACTCAGCTGACACGGCTCTTTTTGGACGAGTGACCTATCGGCTCATGGAAAGCTACTGGCCGAGTGCAGCGGATAGTCCGACAGCGTCGAAGCATGATCTTGACCATTCACGATGGCTCAATCCCGCACCCAAGATAGTATTCTCCAGAACCTTGAAAAACGTTCATTGGCAGAATACGAGAATTGTCAAAGATCATATCGGCGAAGAAATTGCTAGACTGCGGAAACAGCCTGGCAAGAACCTCATACTATTCGCTAGCCCAACGCTTGGGTCAACGTTCATGAATCTGAACTTGATCGACGAATACTTCTTCAACATCAATCCTATCGTTCTCGGCAAGGGAAAGCCCTTGTTCAGAGACCAGAGTGAGATGCGTAGGTTGAAACTACTAGAATCCAAGACGTACAAGAACGGAGTCGTCAGTCTTCGCTATCGCGGGGGGAAGCTAGTAGAATGAGAAAGATAGTCGTTTCGGAGTTCGTGTCCCTGGACGGTGTAGTGGAAGACCCGGGCGGAGCTGAGAAGTTCAAGCATGGCGGCTGGAGTTTCAAGTTACGGGACGATCAAGTTCCGAAGTACAAGTTGGACGAGGTGTTTGCGAGCGACGCGCTCTTGCTGGGACGCGTGACCTACGAGGGCTTCGCAAAGGCCTGGCCCTCAATGAAGGACGATGTGGGGTTCGCTGATAAGATGAACAACATGCCCAAGTACGTCGTCTCAACGACCTTGAAAAAACTCGACTGGAACAATTCTCGATTGATCGAAACTAATGTCGTGGAGGAGGTCAAGAGGCTGAAGCAGCAGCCAGGAAAGGACATTCTGGTCTACGGTAGTGGTAAGCTGGTGAATACGCTGTTGAAGCATGACCTCGTCGATGAATTACGACTCATGGTCCATCCCGTTGTCCTGGGTAGCGGGAGACGACTCTTCGATGACAACGCGGAGACAATGAAGGTCTTGAAACTTGCAGAGTCGAAGACGTTCCCCTCAGGCATCGTCCTCCTCTCCTACCACCCCGCAAAGTAGAGAAAATAGAAGGCGCGGAGACGCGAGCCGGGTCTAACCCCCCTCCTCGAGGGGGCCGAAATGATTCGGGGCTGAAAGTCTATTCAAGAAGACAACATCACGTCCTATCGTGGATTCGTACTCTGCAAGAAAGCTGATCGAGAAATGTTTTCCCCAGCTTCGGATCAGACACTCAAAGCAGATAGTTACCGGCTGGGAGAACCTTGTACTGGAAGTCAACCGGGAGTATGTCTTCAGATTTCCCAAGTACAGAGAGACAGAGAAGCGTCTAAGAAACGAAATAGCATTCCTCCCAACACTCCGTAGACACCTGTCCACGCAAGTCCCTGACTACGAGTTCATCTGGAAGGGAGGAAGGAACTACCCGCGCTGGTTTGGCGGCTACCGCAAGATCAGCGGGGTCACAGTGCAAAGCCGACCCTTCAGAGAGGAATGGACCAAACCGTTGGCCGCGCAGATTGCAAGTTTCTTGAAGGAACTGCACAAGGTCAGATTTAGAGGCAATCCATTCAGGGACATACAAAGATACTCGTCTGAGGAATGGTTCAGATCCCTCAGACTTCAACATCGCAAGGTTCGCAGAATCGTCTATCCCTTGTTGGGCTCTGGACTTCGTGCAAGGTCCGAGGATTTCTGGCAGAGCCTCCTCTCAGAGTTCAGAGATGCAACTTTTGAACCGATATTGATACATGGAGACCTTGGGACCGAGAATATTCTCTTCGACCCCGCTTCGGTCAGACTGACCGGAATCCTAGACTGGGGCTATATGCAGATTAGCGACTCGGCTCTAGAATTCGCGCATCTGTTCATGCACAAGTCCGAGCTAGGAGAGGAGGTTCTGAGACGATACGGAACGGAAGGGTCCAACTTCAAGAGGCGCGTTCAATGGTACGTCGATTCAGAACCTTTCTACGATGTCATGTGGGGTATCAATCATCATTGGAACAAAGCAAAGATACTAGGATTGAGCCAGCTCTCGAAAATGTTGAAGGCGTAGGCCAGCCAACGATTGTCGAATGTGCATAAGCCGGCATTGTCAAGTGAGGATCGAAGCTCGTGGGTAAAATGCTGGAAGTGCGGAAAATGGGTCCATTGTAGAAAGTGCCTCACACACCACCTTTACAACACACCACACAAGTGATCAAGATTGGCCAGCAATTACAGTTCAAGTCGAGCCTCGAAGCAGATGGACCATTTTGTTGATGATCCGTTCGTGCTTCTTCTCGTCGGCGTCGATCCACTCAAGGAGTAGCCTTGCCACTGGATGCGATACTTTCACTGTGTCTCTGAGCGATTGCTCTCCTGCTTTGTCCTCTATCTGCAGGATCGCGTCGAGGAATTCCCTCTTTGGAACGTTCAAAGTAGGTTCATGAGGGAGTTCGGTCCATGAGATGATCTGAGAAACAACATCAGCATGCCTCATACTGTCGGCAGCTATCATTCTAAGCAGAAGCTTGGAGTATTGGTCGTCAAACTTCACCGCCGATTCCAGGCACCTCTCTGATGCTCTCAGCTCCAATTCCAGCCTCTGTCGAAGAACCTCAACCACCTGCTTCTCCGTCTTCTTTGGCGCCGTCTCTTCAAGCATCCTGCTGCCCTTGCTGGCAATTATTATCTGATCAGCCGCCTCAATCAATTCAGGCATACGTACTCCTTCTCTCACGCCACTCCGGACCCTTTGCAGGACCTTGTCTGCTAGAGCATCGATCGTCCGGTCTACTTGCGCAGGTCGTAGGACCAGCCTCCCCCTCTTCCCCTTCAGGTACTGCACCACCGCAGCGGGAGTAGTGTTGAGAGCGAGGGCAATCTCCGTCACCCTTAGACCCTCCCGTCTAAGGCTCAAGGCGAGACGTGCGCGAACAACCGGAATCATGTTCTCGCTCCTCACGCCTTCAGCGATATTTCGCATGCTGTTAGGAAGCGAAACACTCTATTATTAACAGTGTTAACGGCTTTCGTTAACGTCGATTGGCTTAAATGACGTATGTCATAACCTAGAGTTGCGTTGCAGCTTTGATAGACTATGCACAGCTCCTTCTGCTGGGAGCCATCGCCGGGCTAACGATATTCCTGGGCCTACCTATGGCTCTGCTCCCGAATGTCAGCCGCATGAAGAAGGGATTCCTCAACGCGCTCGCAATGGGAATTCTCGTATTCCTGATAACTGATGTGTTGTCCGCCGCCTGGCAGCCAACAAAGCTCGCCGCGGTCGCAGGCTACATGGGGAAGGGTCCTGTGACTGACGCGGCGGTTGATCTTCTCGCGTTGTTCGGTGGGCTGGGTCTGGGACTGTTGGGACTCGCTCTCTACGAACAGAGGTACCTCAGGAGAATCATCTCAACCAAGAAGAAATTAGTCGCTACCGAACAAAACAACGAAAATCACGGAGGAAAAGTAAACCCTGTGGGTTCGCAGGACAGGACAGCGCAGCCCCATGGCTCCGAGCTATTCGGCAGTCCCCAGCATCTTGCGACTATGATCGCTGTCGGCATCGGACTACACAACTTCAGCGAAGGATTAGCCATCGGCCAGTCCTACGCGTCAGGCGCAGTCGCTCTTGCAGTAGTCCTCATCGTAGGCTTCGGAGCCCACAACGCCACCGAAGGCTTCGGAATCGCAGGACCCTTGACAGGGATCTCCGAAAAACCCCAGATCTCGTTCCTCGTCAAGATGGGCATAATCGGAGGCAGTCCCACCTTCCTCGGGACTCTAGTCGGGAGTGTCTGGGTCTCCCAACTAACCAACGTCATGTTCCTATCACTGGCAGGCGGAGCCCTGATCTACGTCACTCTGCTAATGTATAATACTGCGAGACGAGAATCCAGAAACGATCTGATAATGGTCGGACTCTTCATCGGGCTTCTGGCCGGTTTTCTGACCGACCTGATCGTCTCATTGGGAGGAGCTTAGGAAGCCTCGAGAACGGCAAGGTTTGTGAGTTTCCCAGAACGAAGCTGGTTGGCAACGAGGCTCAGCCAAAGGACGACTAGTGCAAAGAACAGTCTAGGCTGAACTGCTCCGAGACCAAGAAAACCTCCTAGATAGGTTATCATTGCAGCAATTGCCAGATTTCTTGATAATGGTCCGATAGCTATCCGTTTTCCGTCTTGGCGAAAAGCCATAGCGAATAACAACATTCCCAGAATAGCGGAGATTGACCAAACATTTGCAGCCGAGCTATGAATGAGACCGGAGAGAGTCGAAGGGGTCCCAATAGCATCTGTGTTGAACACACCGACGATGACAAGCCCTGCACCGGCTATAGAAAGCATGACCAAATCAACGCTGTAAAGGTTGGTAGTTCTTGCGCGGCCCCGTAATCCCGCTACGATCGAGAAAAATGCAAGACCGAGAACTACGAAACCCGTCCTCATCACGAAGCCAAAGGGTCCTAGAGAGTACAGACTGACAGGGCCCAAGTTGATTTCCGGCTCAATAACGTGAACAGTAACTAGTGTTACTGCGAACAGTGAGGTGAAAGCAAGAGCGATAGTGCCTTTGCCCGTGGCGCCCTGCTTAGGAGACTCACCTAAATGACCAACCAACGTCCAACGCTAGATCCTTAACGCATTATCGGTTTGCTCAGAAAAACCTTCGGGCTAGGTCGATTGCTTCGTGATTGAAGAGCTCACGAAGGTTTCCGGGTCATTGTGTACTCGGGAATTCTGTGAATTCATTTTCAGATTGTAATTTTTGCATTTATCCTGCCTCATTTGCAGGCTTATCAAACCAAAGATGTGCTAGTGAGCTAAGAGCCAACGGAGGTGAAATGATAGATATGAAAAAGTTCATCCCGTTAGCAATCCTTGCTCTTCTCATCGTTCCAGCTTATGTCGTAGCCGCGAGGTCTGATACCGCATCAGGGCCGAAACCTTCCATCGTTCTCATCCATGGCGCGTGGGCTGACGGGTCGAGCTGGAGTCGCGTCATCGGTATCCTTCAACAACAGGGCTACACGGTTTACGCGCCGGCTAACCCTCTACGTGGCCTGCTCTCTGACGCTGCGTACATTGCCAGCTTCCTCCAGAGCATCAGCGACCCAATAATCCTGGTCGGCCACTCCTACGGAGGGGCAGTCATCACCAATGCCGCCACCGGAAATCCGAAGGTGAAAGCTCTCGTCTACATAGACGCCTTCGCGCCTGACCAAGGAGAATCACTAGCATCGCTCTCCAGCGTCTCACCGCCACCTGGTCAGTCTCCGTCCTGCCTTTCAGGAGATCCTGCAACAGTCTTCAAATTCGTGCCATTGACTGGTGGAGACGTTGATCTCTACGTCAAACCAAATCTCTTCCCCTCATGCTTCGCGAACGACCTCCCCCCCAAAGCGGGGGCAGTCCTCGCATCGACCCAACGCCCATTCGCTCTTAGCGCCTTACCACAGCCGTCTGGAGTGCCTGCATGGAAGACAATCCGATCCTTCTACCTCGTCGGTACAATCGATAACGTGATTCCGCCTTTCGCGCAACTCTTCATGGCCCAACGCGCACATTCAACAATCGTTCAGGTCAGAGCAGGACACTTGTCCATGATCTCCCATCCCGAAGCGGTAACTGACTTGATCAATCAAGCCGTACAGACCATATCAGGCAGCTCTGATGCGAACTCGGGACTAACACTCACACCCGCCAATCTCTAGGCGAAGCGCCCAACTCCCGTTGAAGGAAAAATCTCCATGGGGGTCTCACATTCGCCGACCTTTCGGAAGATGCGAGCGCTCCGTTTTTTCTAGAACGATACCACGAGATGTGCCGCACATTGCTGATTGGTTTGACTCTGGATGTACGGCCTAACGTTGTGTTCCTTTGGCAGCAAGTCCTTAGGAAGCGTTGTTCATAAGGACAAGGGCGGCAAGATTACTTACGCGTGCGTGGTCGCCGAGACCCGACGAGTCCCTAGAACATGTGCGACAGGCTTAGGGCAAACCTGAAGGCGCTTCGCCCGAAGTCGTTCGGGTTCTTCTTTCGGAAAGGTCTCGGATGCCGTTCTATAGGCTGCCAGTCTAGTCTCACTACTTCGAAACTGTTATCCAACTGGATAGATTCTCCAATCATTCGCTTCTTCCTCACTATACGACTGCATAGGGCGACCCATATTGACTGGGGAAATGGGTATCCAGTCAATGGTGAGAAGGGTTTCGCGGCCCTAGTTTGCCGACGGGCGTTTTGGCATGGCGGCCGCTGAGGGGTAGTATGAGATTGCGATAATCGTCATCGATTCTTCTAAGGGGCGAGGCCGATGAAAGCGAAGAAGAGGACTATGACGACTATGATTGCGAGACCTGGGAGTATGAGAAGATAGGTCGCGAGCATCTTGACACTTACTTTGAGGGGAGTCTTGTCTCCTTTCTCTCCTGTCAGCCAAGAGGTGGCTAGGAGAAGTGCCCCAGCAATGGTTGTTACTGTCGAAGAGAGTGTCAGTCTTGTGCTGCAGGACGTCTGGTGTATCGGGCTGCAGCCCACTGTGAGAAGGAATATTCCAGTAAGAACCAACACCCAGCCAAGGAGGCCGATAACTGTCCTCCAACTTACAACGGGTTCAGGCTCGGTGGCCGATGCCTCCAGTGTTACTCACTCTCTGTGAGTGCTCAGGTTTTTCAAGTAAAGGCTAATCGTGCCTAGGCTGAGGATAATCCGGTTTCAATCTAAGAGTGAAACTCGGTCCTGATCCGATAATGCTTGAGTTGAAGTTTAGCTGTTTTCGCCGAGTTCTGGCAGCATTCGACTGATACGGTCGAACAGTTCGTAGGCTGCGGCCACGGGCGAGTCGGTCTCTTTTGGATCTGTGGGCTGAGACCAGACTAGAATCTCTATCGGTGAGAGCTGAATTCTGACTTGGAACTTGTTGTCTTCCGTAATCCAGTAGAACGACAGCTCATCCGTCCCATTCGCGTATCCTACCCAGCGGAAATTCTTGAACCATCGACCCTTTATCTTGCCAAGCAAATTCTGCGAATCAATGCCAGGCGGAAGCTGGCCTCGAATCACAGGCTCACCCGTCACCAAGTGCTGGGCTGCCTTTCGGGAGTGCTTCAGTGTTCTATAACCCTCTTCAGTTTTCGCTACGAGATTATTGTCCTCGAGTCGTCTGAGGATTCTCGTCAGCTTCTCTTGGTGTAGTCCGAGTCTTCTCTTGAGGCCTTGAAAAGTGTAGGTTGCGTCTGTCTCCGTGGACAACATTTCCATCACGAGTTCCTGATCATTGAGTCGTCTGGACTCGAATGGAGTAATGTCTGGAGAAGACAAACTGCCTCACATCGACGAGGGCGAACTGGGGTATTTATTGACTGTGTGACTTTTCTCTAGCTGAACCGCGTCCTAGTCTCTGCCAGAATCGAATCTACTTGGTGCTTCCATGCTTCGAACTGTGACGGGTCCTTCGGATAGTTCCGGTAGAGATTGTTGAGGGTCTCCATCTGCTTCATAGTGTAGACCAATCCACGGAAGGCCTTGTACGATCCTAGTCCCAGGAATAGTTTCACAATCTTCTCGAAGGCTGAGAGATGGGGCATCTCACCGAGCGAGATCTCGGTAGCCTCCTTCCCTGATAGGAAGTGGCGCATTCCATAGTTGATCTCTTGATTGTTCAGGGTTTGGAGATACATTCTGAACGCCTCCAGCCCAGCCGTCTTGCTCCCGTAATGCTTCACGAAGTCTAAGTTGTATTGCCAGAGGTTCTTCTCGCTGAAGTCGTTCTGCTCTACGGCACGAACAGCCGTTTCTCCGGCAAGAACGCCACCGATCAGTCCTGGACCAATGCCCCCTGCACTAATCGGATTGGGGAACCAAGCCGTGTCGCCGCAGATCATGTAGCCATTAGCCACCAGGCAATCGTTCTGGTGTCTCACGGAGACTTGCCAGCTTCCAGTAAGATTGCTATCATCGCTCAAGGGCGTCATCTCCTTGAAACGATCATCAGTCGCGAGCCAGTCCTTCAACAGTGCACTCAACGGTTTCTGGCTTCTCTTCTGTTGAATACCGAGACCGATGTTCACCTTGTCTTCGCTCTTCGGGAATAGCCACAGATATCCTCCAGGAGCCTTCTCCTGGTCAAGATAGATGTCGCAGTGGAAGGGTTCGACCTCTACTCCATCCCTGAGTTTTGCGTTCAGCCGTGCTGTTGGCTCAATGTCATCTTTGTCGATCTCCTTCTCGATGTGGCTAGGGATAGGCAGATTTCTCCGCAGCTTCGTCGACATTCCCGACGTGTCGATAACGAGCTTCGTTCTCATCTCGAAAGGCTGGTTAACAGTCCCGCCAACAGTCTGTCCCTTGAGTCCCACGATCCGGCCTGAAGCCTCGACAAGGTCCAGTGCTTGGACACCTCCACGAAATTCAACTCCAGCCTTCAGCGCATCATCAAGCAGTCGCTTGCCAAACTTTGGCCGGTCCAGCACGTAGCCGGGTCCTTCGAAGGGAACCCTGACCTTCATATCAGGCGAGTAAACATAGACTGCGGTGACCCGGTTCTCCATCTCAGGCTTGCCATAAGTGACGCCGAGGTGCTCGTTGAGGAATTTGATGTGATGTTCTCCGACAGCGTCTCCGCAAACCCATCCGAGCGTGGTCTTCTTTCCAACCTCAGCCTCTGGGTTCCGGTCGAGTAGTAGAACGTCTACTTTGCCCTTCGACTTTATCGCTATAGTAGCGGCTGTCATACAGCCGGCTATGCCTGCTCCTACTACGACTACGTCTCTCTCTTCCAATTACAATCCTCTTGAAAGGCTCACTGCGGCTCTCTGCTAGCCGACTTTAGGTTTTCGCTCTCAGACTGGGCGATTATTGGTTAAGAGTTTATATTATCTGCGGGCCGGCCGCTCTCGCGAAAAAAGGAGACTCATCGTTGACGACTAACCCGACCACCCAAGTCAAAGGCCCACCTTTCCTGGCTCTGTGGCTTAGGACTATGCGCGTCCCCTTCCTGCAAGCGACCATTGTCCCGGTGATTCTTGGAGGGGTAATCGCCTTTCAAGTCGCCCATGTCTTCAACCTCTCAACCTTCCTTCTTACTCTTCTTGGTGCCAGTCTCATTCAGATAGCTACCAACATGATCAATGACTATTTCGATTTCAAGAGCGGAAACGATCTCCAGGTCAAACACCAGAATCCATTCGCTGGCGGCGGACGAATATTGACCGCGGGACTAGTCAAACCCTCAACTCACATTCTAGTCGCGACAACATGTCTCGTCCTCGGTAGCTTAGTCGGATTCTACTTCATATTCGCCCTGTCACTACCCTACCTGTTCTTACTAGGATTAATTGGAGTAATCTCCACTTATGCCTACGTCGGACCGCCATTCCGTCTCGCCTACCGCGGAGTCGGAGAACTAATTGTCGGGCTCAACTTCGGCCCGGTAATGACCCTCGGC
>WNFB01004489.1_pt1 | contig 12422 bp, 9 predicted proteins | sample 5400501 | NCBI WGS metagenome assembly WNFB01 (sample SAMN13153341, study PRJNA577476) | soil metagenome | isolation source: 200 cm saprolite under Douglas fir tree site 2 hole 1 | place: USA:California | collected 2015-04-18 | reverse complement strand
TGCGGTAGTGGCCGCGGTTGGCGCCGTCGGGCGGGAAGCGCTTGCTGGAGAAGGCAAATTCGAAGAAGTCCGGATCGCTGTTGGCGCCAATCCAGCGGAGGTAGTTCAACTGGAAATTGCCGCTGGAAATGTCGGAGAACAAGGTGGCCAGCTCGAGGGGCCGAATCTCGAGGTCTATGCCGGCGCGGCGCCATTGCTCCTGGAGGACAGCGCCGACGAGACGGGCGCGCTCTTCGGTGGAGGCCTTGAGCGTGAGATGGAAGCGGATTCCGTTTTGCCGGCGGGGGAAGCCGGCGGAATCGAGTAGTTTTTCTGCGCGGGCGGAATCGAGCGCGTACTGCGTGACATTTGGTTCGTGGGCCCAGTGATTGGGCGCAAGAGGGCCGGTGGCGATCCGGGCTTGGCCGCGGAGCAGATAGCGGATGAAGGCTTCGCGATCGGTAGCGAACGCCAGGGCCTGGCGCACTTCGCGGCGCGCGAGGATGGGATCTTCGAGATTGAAACCGAGGTAGTCCAAGTTGATGCCTGGGCGCTCGGTGACAGCGAGAGTGGGCTGGCGGGCGAGGACGGGGATCGTGTCAGGCGAGAGGGAACTCATTTCAAGGTCAGCGGAGCCTTTGCGGAGTTCGAGAGCGCGGACGATGGCGTCAGGCACGACGCGAAAACGGAGGCGAGAGATTTGTGGATCGGCGCGGAAGTAATCGGGATTGCGCTCGACGACGACTTCATCGTCTTGCGCCTGACTGACGAAACGGAACGGGCCGGAGCCGATTGGATGGCGGGAAAAGTCGGGGCCGGCGTCCGCGGGAACGATGCCGACGGCGGGGCGCGAGAGGCTAACGACGAAGGAGGCGAAGGGCGCGTTGATATGGAAGATGACCGTGGCGGGGTCGTGCGCCTCGATCCCCGTGACCATGCGGAAGGCGCCGCGCTTTGCGGATCGATTTGCGGGATTCATGATGTATTCGAATGTGGCTTTGACGTCGGCGGCGGTCAGAGGGCGGCCGTCGTGAAAGCGCACGCCGTGGCGCAGATGGAAGACGTAAGTAAGCGGATCGGGCGTTTCCCAGGATTCGGCGAGGTCGCCGTGAAAATTCATTTGATCGTCGCGTTCGAGGAGGCTGCTGAAGAGGAGGCCGTCGATGTGCTGGGATTGCGCGTCGGTGGCGAAGCGCGGGTCGAGATTGGCGGGATTGGATTCGATGAGGAAAACGAGCGAAGAGGAATCGGGCTGGACGCGGCGAGAGCAGCCGGCGAAGGAAAATGCGGCACCGATGAATAGCAAAGAAAAAGATCTAACGTAGAGAGCATAGCGCAGACACAGAGAACGCGGAGAGGATGAGGCGTTATTTAGGAGGGGCATAGGAGATCTTACCGAGAATCGCGGGGCCGCGGGCGCCCGTGGCAGAAGGGAGATTCGCGGGGCGGCGATGGAACGATTCATAGGCGAGGAGAGCGAAGGCGAAGGCTTCCTTGGCGTCTTCCGGAACCCCGAAGTGTGAAGAGGGAAGGATCTCGACGCTGGGCAGCGCAGCAGCGAGTTGCGTGAAGATGAGCGGATTGTGAGCGCCACCGCCTGAAACGATTAGCTGGTGGATTTTTGTTTTGGGCAGGATGAAGCGGTTCAGCGCGTCGACGACGGAGAGTGCGGTGAACATGGTTGCGGCGCGGATGAGGTCATTCGGCTTGGCGCGATGCCTGCTGCCCAGGGAGAGAAGTTTTTTCAGATACGCGTGACCGAAGTATTCGCGGCCCGTGCTCTTGGGAGGAGCCAGTTTGAGATAGGGATCGCTCATCAGGCTATTTAGAAGCGCGGGTATCGAGCGGCCAGTTTGCGCGAGCCGCGCGTCTTTGTCGAAGCGATGACGGCCGCGGGTAAAGCGCGCGACGAGTGCGTCGATGAGCATATTGGCCGGGCCGGTGTCGAAGGCGAACACTTGCGAAGGCTTCGCGGCGGCGGGGATGACGGTAATGTTGGCGATGCCACCAAGATTGAGGGAGGCGCGGCCGAACTTTGGATGGCGATAGAGAAGATAGTCGGCGTAGGGGACGAGCGGCGCGCCCTGGCCACCGAGAGCGATATCGGCGGGGCGAAAATCACCGACCGTGGTGATGCCCGTGCGAGCCGCGATGACGGAAGGTTCGCCGATTTGCAATGTCGAGGCGGTCGGCCGGCCGAAGTATGGGGCGGGTTTTCCTTGATGATAAATAGTTTGGCCGTGGCTGCCGATCAGCGAAACGCGCTTCGGTGAAATACGAAAACGACGGCAAGCAACGAGAGCGGCGTCCGCGAATGCTTCTCCCAAACGAAAATTCAACTGGCTCAGATCCCCGGCAGTGATGGAATCTTGCTCAGCCACGCGGAGTATTTCCTTACGCAAAGCCGACGGAAGTGTTACGGAAACATGGCCGAGGAGTTTCGCACGAAGATTCGGCGGCGCGCCGGAGATGCGAGCTAGCGCAACATCGATGCCGTCAGCGGAGGTGCCGGACATCAGACCGAGGACGAGCATGGACCCGGCGCTCATAAAATTTGCTTCTTGAGTTCAGCGAGGAGATTGAGTGCGTCGAGCGGCTTGAGCTGATCGAGGTCGGCGTCGCGGAGTTTATCGAGGACGGCGCGGTCGAGCGGAGTGAATAGGGCCTGCTGGTGGCCGTTGCTCTGAGCGGCTTCCGAAGCGCCGGGAGAGAGAGTCTCGCTGAGCTCGTGCTCGCTCTGCTCGTGCTTCTTCAGGACTTCACGGGCGCGCTCGATGACGCTGCGCGGCAAGCCGGCGAGGCGGGCGACTTCGATGCCGTAGCTTTTATCCGCGCTGCCGGGCTCGACGCGGCGCAGAAAAATAATTTCGTTGGGCGTCTCTTTGACGGAGACGTGGACGTTTTTTACGGTGGGCAACAGATCGGCGAGCTCGGTGAGCTCGTGATAATGAGTGGCGAAGAGCGTCCGCGCGCGCGTGTATTTTTGCAGATGTTCGACGACCGCCCATGCGATAGAGAGTCCGTCGAACGTCGCTGTGCCGCGCCCGACTTCGTCAAGGAGAACAAGGCTTGAAGAAGTGGCGTGATTCAGAATCGCGGCGACCTCGCTCATTTCGACGAGGAAGGTGGAGCGGCCGCGCGCGAGGTTGTCGCTGGCGCCGATGCGCGTGAAGATGCGGTCGGTGATTGGCAGCTTGGCCTGGCGCGCAGGAACAAACGAGCCCATCTGCGCCATGAGGGAAATCAGCGCGGCCTGGCGCAAGTAGGTGGACTTGCCGCCCATGTTCGGCCCGGTGATGAGAAGAAGCTGCTGGCGGCCGGGTTCAAAGCAGAGATCGTTGGGAACGAAGCGTTCGCCGCGCTGGCGAAGAAGTTCCTCGATGACGGGGTGACGCCCGCCGACGATGAGCAATTCGCCGGTCTCGTTGAATTCGGGGCGCGTGTACCCGCGGTCGGCGGCTAGCTTGGCAAAAGCGGTAAGGACATCGAGCTGAGCGACGGCCGCAGCGGTGCGGCGAAGCCGCGCGGCTTTGGAGGCGACCCCGGAGCGAATGTCGATGAAAAGCTGGCGCTCGATTTCAAGGATACGCTCGTCGGCAGCGAGGATTTTGCGCTCGTATTCTTTCAGCTCCGGTGAAGTGAAGCGCTCGGCGTTGACCAGGGTTTGCTTGCGCTCGTAATCGGCAGGGGCGAGATGGAGGTTCGGCTTGGAGATTTCCATGTAGTAGCCAAAGACCTGATTGAAGCGGATTTTCAAGGACGCGATGCCAGTGCGCTTCCGCTCGCGCTCTTCCATTGCGGCGATGATTTGTTTGCTGTGCTGGCTGAGAGTGCGCAGCTCATCTAGCTCTGCGTGATAGCCGCTTCGAATCATGCCGGGATCGGTTGCGAGCGCGGGGGGCTCGTCGGCGATGGCGCGTTCGAGGCGCTCGCGAACGTCAGCTAACTCGTCGAGCTCGCCATGAAGGTGGCGCAGAAGCTCGCTGCCGCCAATCGGGGGCGGTGTCAGAAAATTCTTCAAGACGGGAAGCTGCGCGAGCGATTTGCGTAATGCGACTAGTTCGCGCGGAGAAGCCAGCCCCAGCGTGATGCGGCTGGTGAGGCGCTCCAAGTCCAGGATGCCGCGCAATTCCTTGCGTATTTCTCCGCGTACGACGGTTTGCTGCAGAAGATGAGCGACGGCATCGAGTCGAGCTTCGATGGCCTCGCGGTCCAGAAGCGGACGCAGGATCCAGGAGCGGAGAAGCCGCGCCCCCATTCCTGTGACCGTTTCGTCGAGAGTCGCCACCAAAGTCGCGGGCCCACCGCGCGCCGCTTCCTCCGTGAAGATCGGCGCGACTAGTTCGAGGTTGCGAACCGACACGGGATCCAGAACCAGCGCATCGTGCTGTTCGTAATAGCGGACGCGGTCCAGATGCTGAAGAGCCTCGATGCTGGGTACGTCATCATGCTTGCCTGGCGCCGCGCGATCCGCACCGCGAGCCGCATTTTCCCGCAGGTAATGCACGATGACTCCGGCGGCGGCGAGCGCTTGTGGATGATCGTCGATACCGAGGCTAGTGAGCTCGGCAACGCCGAATTGCTCGCGCAGGATGCGCTCGGCGTAGTCGCGTTGGAAAACCCAGTCTTCGAGACGGCTCTCCACGCCGCCCGCGCCTTCAAGGAGCGAAGTCTTTGATGTTTCAAAAAGCTGCTGCGGACGGGGAAGAAGCGTCTCCCGCGGATGAAGGAGTTGCAGCTCATCGCGCAGTAATTCCTCTGCGAGCGGGCCGGGGAATTCCGTGGCCCGGAATTCGCCAGTGGAGAGGTCCACGAAAGCGAGGCCAATCGGTGCGCCCGACGCATGCGCAGCGACAGCGGCGAGATAATTGTTTTCGCGGGCATCGAGGACAGCGGCGTCCGTTGCCGTGCCGGGCGTAATGACGCGCACGACTTCGCGGCGGACGATCGCTCGCCCTGGCCCGGGCTGTTCCATCTGGTCGCAAATCGCTACTTTGAAGCCCGCCCGGATTAGCCGCGCGATGTAACCCTCTGCGGCGTGATAAGGAACTCCGCACATCGGAATCGGCTGGCCCTTTTCGCGGTTGCGCGACGTGAGGGTAATCTGCAGCTCGCGCGAGGCGAGCATGGCATCTTCGTAGAACAGTTCGTAGAAATCCCCGAGGCGGAAGAGCAGCAGCGCGTGCGGGTAGCGCGTCTTGATGGCGTGGTACTGCTGCATCAGCGGTGTGCTTGGTTCACTCATGGATTTGCGGCGGCACAGCTCATTCGCTGATCGTCGGTTTCGTCATAGAGCAAAGTATCCGGTTCAGTTGACCCAACGAGGTGGCGATAAAGACGGTGAGAGCGTTTCGTGGTTTGGTCTTCGATTGTATAGAAGAGCGTTCGGCTGTCAGCGGCCCACGAGGCGCTGGTGACGCGCTCCACTTGCTCGGGGAGAATCTCCCCGGCGCGGAGATCTTTGACGCGGAGTTGATATTGCCGGAAGCCCGTTGTGTCGATGGAGTAGGCAAGCAGATTGTTGTCGTCACTGACGGCGAAGGCGTCCAGGCTCAAGAAGGAATGACCTTCCGCCAGGCCGTTCAAGTCGAGCAGGATCTCTTCCGGCGTACCCTCCGCGTCGCGGCGGCGGCAGTGGATGGGATACTGCTTGCCCTCCTCCGTTCGCGTGAAATAGAAAAAGCCACGCAAGCGGTAGGGCACGGATAAGTCTGTCTGTTGAATTCGCCCGAGCATTTCCTGGTAAAGCTTTTCCTGGAAGCCCGCGGTCGGCGCCAGCGTGGCGTCGGTGTAGGCGTTCTCGGCCTCCAGATAGGCGGTAACGTCCGGGTTTTCTTTGTGGCGCAGCCAGGCGTAGTGATCCATGCGGCGGTCGCCGTGAAGGACATGTTCGGTGGGCTCCCGCCGGGCCACTGGAGGCTGAGGAGATTGGCTTCCGGAAGCATCTTGGGTGAGCGCTGGCGTCGCAATGTTGGCGTCGGGATTCATGCGCCTCTTGAGACTGAGTTTCCTCGGCGGGGCGGGTGCCGCGTAAGGGCCAATCGTCTTCGTCGGCTATACTAGCGGAACTTGAGGGTTGGAGAAAGCAGGACCAGGAGAGAGTTGGCCAATCATGGCGCGAGAAACCGAAATCAAGCTAAAGATCGACAATCCGAAGGCCTTTCGGCGCGCTTTGAATAGACTCGGGGCCAAGCCCGCCACAGGCGGAACTGGGCGCGTTCACGAATGGAACATCATTTTCGATACGCCCCAGGGCGGGCTGGCGAAACACGGACAACTCTTGAGGATTCGGACGGAAACGCCCGACGGGAAATCCCGGAGGAAGAAAGCAATTGCTGGGAAAGGAGTGCTGCTGACCTTCAAGCGCCCGGCAGATGGAGCACTGCCAAGGGCCAGCGGTTCGCAGACTAACCGGCGGCATAAGGTTCGCGAGGAGATCGAGGTAGAAGTGGCGGATGGGAGTGTGCTGGGGAAGATCTTTGAAGGTCTGGGCTTGAGCGGATGGTTCCGTTACGAAAAATACCGCACGACGTTCCGATTGCCCGGTTCGTTAAAGTGGGCAAAGGGGCTGTTGGTTCAACTGGATGAGACGCCGATCGGCACATTTGTGGAACTGGAGGGGCCGGGGGAGGCCATTGACCGGGCGGCTCGAGAGCTTGGCTTCTCGAAATCGGAGTACGTTTTGAAGAATTACCTGGCCCTATACATCGAAGAGTGCCGGCGCCGGGGACAAGAACCTCGCGACATGGTCTTTAAGGAAAAGAATTAGGGGAGTCGCGCAAAAAAGAAAATAATTGCGGCAAGAGCGATTCTTTTGTTGACAATTCCACGCACCCGGCTTATGACTTGCTTCGGAGTGTTTTCTCTCTCGATGAACGCGTCCAACGAACTCGAACCTGGCCCTAATCGTCTGTGGAGCAACAAGGTGCGCTGGGCGGGGCTGGAGATGGGCGTTCGAGCTACGCCGCGCGAGGCAGAGCGCCTTGTGCAGGCGGCCGGCTGGGGAGGGTTTACGCCTGGCTAGAGGTAAGTCCATTTTTATGAGGCACTTGCCCGCGGCCGGAGTTGTTCACGGTTCGCGGGTTTTTTTGTTGGCAGTGGGTCACATTGGGTTCAGCCTCCCGAAGATCTGCAATCTCGGGCGGCGGCTAAGGGGATCTTTATGGAACTCTACGCAACAGAATTAATGGGCTCGAAGGCCTACGACGCGCAGGGCAATTTCGTGGGCCGGGTACGTGAATTCTTTATTGAGCCGGCCCAGGCGCCGAATCGATTGTCGCATTTCTTATTGTCCCGGGGACACTTCCAGCCTTTGATCGCGAGCCACGACCAAGTGGCAAGCGTGGTGCCGGGGAAGATTCGGCTAAATGTCGGGGAGCGGGCGTTGCAACTCTACGAGCCAAATGAAGCCTTACTCGCAGTGCAGAAGGACTTGATGGACCAGCAGATTATCGACACCAGCGGCCGGAAGGTAGTGCGCGTGAACGATGTAGATCTGATCGAGCACCGCACCAACGGAAACGTGGAGCTGCGGCTGACGCAGGTAGACGTAGGCCTGCCGGGGGCGGTGCGCCGGCTGCTCCAAGGCGTGGTTTCACCGGGCGTGATCCGCAAATTGCAGCGCAAGCTTCCACAGAGAGCCATCCGATGGGAGTTCGTGAACTTGATCGAGCCGGACCCGCTGCGGAGAGTAAAGCTGCGTATCACGCATGAAAAGCTCGAGGATCTGCATCCGGCAGACCTGGCGGAAATAATGGAAGACTTGTCGGCGGCGGAACGCCAGGGGATCATCGCGTCGCTCGATGAGGAAACTGCCGCGGCGGTTCTGGCTGAACTGGATGAAAGGCTCACCACGCAGATCGTCGAGAAGCTAGATCCCGAAAAGGCGGCCGACATCCTCGAGGAAATGGCGCCGGACGCCGCAGCGGACCTGCTCGCTGACTTGCCGAAGGAAACCTCCGAAGAATTGCTCGAAGAGATGCCGGGGCAGGAGGCCGATGAAGTGCGCGGACTGCTGGCCTTCGACCCTGCGACGGCCGGAGGGATGATGAACCCGGAGTTCATTTACGTGGGAGAAAACTCCGCGCGGGAAGAGGTGCTGAACTGGTTGCGCAAGCAAGAACTGAATTTCGACCAGCTTGACACCATCGTGCTGCTGGGCCCGTCAGTCGAATTCTCCGGCACCGTGCCTGTTGCGCGCTTGTTGCTCGCGGCACCCGAGCAAAAGATGGCGGATCTGAGAACGGAACCACTTTTGAGCGTGACCGCGGACGCGGATGAGAAGGATGTTTTTGAGATCTTCGACAAATACAATCTGAGGATGCTGACCGTGGTGAACAAAGAGAATCGGCCGATAGGCACGGTGACCGTGGACGACGTGGTCTCGCGGCTGTTGAATCGATAGGAAGGAGAGCGGCCCGGATTGATGGATTGGGGAGCCATATCAACGAGGGTGGAAGGGCTGCGGTCGCGCGGCGAGAGCCTGCAGAAGCGCATCCGCGCTCTGCGGCGGCGTTTGACGCTGCTTTTGGCGGTGGTCGGGCCGGGGCTCATCACCTCCAACGTGGACAACGATGCGGGCGGAATATCCACGTATGCCCAGGCCGGTGCGAAATATGGGTACGCTCTGCTGTGGTCGCTGATTCCCATGACTATTGCGCTGTATGTGACCGAAGAAATGTGCGCGCGGATGGGCGTGATCACGGGAAAAGGGCTGTCCGACTTGATTCGTGAGGAATTCGGATTCCGGCCGACGTTCTTCGTAATGGTGTTTGGTTTTTTCGTGGACCTGGCCAACGTAGTGGCGGAGTTCGCGGGCGTCGCGGCGGCGATGCAAATCTTCGGCATCAGCAAGTATGCCGCGGTGCCGATTGCCGCCATTCTCGTCTGGGTGATGGTCATGCGGGGCACCTCTCGGCAGGTTGAGGTTATCTTCCTGCTGGCTTGCGGTTTTTATTTGACGTACTTGTTTTCGGCAATACTTGCGAAGCCGGACTGGCTGCTCGCCGCGAAATACACCGTGATTCCGACGGTGCACCTGGATTCGGGATACCTGGTCATGCTGATTGGACTGGTGGGAACGACGATTGCTCCCTGGCAGTTCTTTTATCTCCAAGCGGGTTTCGTGGAAAAGAAAGTCGGGCCCCGGCAATACCCGCAAGCGCGTGCGGACGTGATGATCGGGAGCATCAGTTGCATGGTGATCGTCTTCTTTATCATCGTTTGCACGGCTGCCACGTTATACGCGTCCGGCCATAGGGATATTGCGACCGCCGAAGATGCTGCCCGAGCCCTGATTCCTTTGGCGGGCAAATGGGCGGGATGGACGTTTGCTTTTGGCCTCTTGAACGCTTCGCTCTTTGCAGCGTCCATCCTCCCGCTTTCCACGGCTCACGTTATCTGCGAGGGGCTGGGATTTGAGGCCGGGATTGACCGGAAATTTCGTGAGGCCAAGATTTTTTATGGGCTGTACACCGCACTCATTGTCATCGGCGCGGGAGTGATTCTGATCCCCAATGCGCCGCTTTGGAAGATTCTGATCTTCTCACAGGTCGGGAACGGCATCTGGTTGCCGTTTGTGGTGATCTTTATCCTGCTGCTGATAAACCGCCGGGATCTGATGGGCGAGCACGTGAATACCCTGACGATGAATGTCGTCGCGTGGGTGACTGCGATCACCATGATCGTACTGACGTGCGTCCTTCTTTACATGACGATCTTCCACGGTGGCGCGGCCGCCGCGCCGTGATGTACTACTCCGCTGCAAGGCATTGCGTCTCTACCGGAGCATGTGTTAACTTTGCGGCATAAAGGAGATTGCGAACCGGGGCCGTGCCGCACAGTAAACTCCACACCACGCTGCAAGTTTCCGCCTCCGGCGCGCTTGGGCCAGTGACCGCCGAAGAGGCCGGCCTGCTCGATAAGCTCGATCTGGAGCGGCTGCCACGTCATATCGCGGTCATCATGGACGGCAACGGGCGTTGGGCACAGCGCCGGCATTTGCCGCGTGTGGCCGGGCATCGCTCGGGCACCAAGGCGGCGCGGACGACCATCGAAACCTGCGCGCGCTTGAAGATTGAGGCCCTCACGCTCTACGCATTTTCCGTTGAGAACTGGCGCCGGCCAAAAGCGGAAATCGACTTTTTGATGCAGCTCTTGCGCGAGTACTTGCGCAGAGAGATGCCCCTGCTGCAGAAAAACAACATACGGATGCGTTTCCTCGGCCGCACCGACGAGCTTCCCGCCGGGGTGCAAAATGATGTTCGCGACGCCATGGAAAAGACGGCCGCAAATACCGGCATGGTGCTTTGCGTGGCGCTGAATTACGGCGGGCGCGCGGAAATCGTCGATGCCATGAATGCAATCCTGGTAGAGCAGAATGGGCACGCTGGCCGGCCGGCGGTCACGGAAGAGCTGCTGGCCCAGCACATGTACACAAACGGTCTGCCCGACCCGGATCTCCTCATTCGCACGAGCGGGGAGATGCGCGTTAGCAATTTTCTGCTCTGGCAAATCGCCTACTCTGAGATTTTCGTCACCGAGACGCTCTGGCCAGATTTCAACCGGGCGCGGCTGCTCGAAGCGCTGGTCGAATTCCAAAAGCGAGAGCGCCGCTATGGTGGAATCCGCGAGGGCGACCCCGCCGTGGAGAAGCCCGCTCGCGTGGCCGGTGAATGAATCCTTCCTTTGATTTGTGATTGTCCTTCGTGATTTATTTCCCCCGATGTGATGAGATGGAGCCCCTGATGTGCACGGAGATCCCTGTTCTATGACGTGGAAGCGAGTGGCGACCGCCGCAGTGCTGATTCCCGTCGCGGCCGGTCTGGTGCTGTGGGGCTCCACAGCAGTGATCTCGCTATGCCTCGCGCTGGTCATCCTTCTGGCACTGTTCGAATACTTTGCGCTGGGAGACGCGATCGGTCACCGCGCCTACCGCTTTTGGACGGCGACTTGCGCCCTGCTCCTGGTATACGTGCAGTGGCTCGCAACCACGGGACCAACGTATGAGCTCGCAGGTGGACTGAGGCTTCACAGGGAAGTCGGACGATTCTTGAGCTTCCTCCCGACCGTCCAAGACACGTTTTTTGTTTTCGTTCTCGGCGTGGCCGTGCTCACGCTATGGACCCGGCGCCCGCTGGTCGAAGCGCTTCCTGCAGCGGGGATCAGCGCGAGCGGCTTGCTCCTCGTGGCTTTTCCGCTCACGTTTGCCATTCGTTTGCACGGGGAGGGAACCGAAGGCCCCGGATTGCTGCTCTTTGCCCTTGTTATCATTTGGGTAGGAGATTCTGCGGCGTATTTCGTCGGCCGGGCGATTGGGAAACACCCGCTTGCGCCGCATCTGAGTCCGAAGAAGACGTGGGAAGGCACCGTGGCCAGCTTTTTAGGTTCTCTCATAGTCGCCTTCATCTTCCAACGATTCTCGAGCGCTCCTCTGCCGCACCTGCTGGGGATGGCGGCGGCAGGCAACGTGGCAGGGCAGGCCGGGGACCTGCTCGAATCGGCTTACAAACGGAGCGCGGGGGTGAAGGATTCCGGAGGGTTGCTCCCTGGCCATGGAGGAGTGCTCGACCGTATTGACGCGTTGGTTCTGGCGATTCCGGTTGTCTGGTACTATTGGGTATTGATCTATTCTCCCAGAACGTAGGTCATTAACACTCCCCACGCAGACAAGTCCAATGAGAGACTAGCTTCGTGAAGCAGATATCCATATTGGGTTCGACGGGTTCGATTGGCCGGCAATGTCTTTCCGTCGTGGAAGCATTGCCGGGGCGGTTCGGCATCGTTGCGCTGGCTGCGGGCGGAAACCTGGAGGAGCTCGCCGGCCAGGTCGAGCGTCACCGCCCGGAAGTTGTCTCCGTCGGCGATGCACAGAAAATGGATGAACTTGCCGAGCGGCTCCGCGCAAAGGGAATTTCGCCGCTGCCCGAGATTCACTACGGGCGCGAGGGGATGCTGGCCGCGGGCACGCATCCGAAAGCAGAGATCGTCGTCTCGGCGGCGGTCGGCGTGGTTGGGCTGGAGGCGACCTACGAAGCCGTGAAGCGCGGGAAAACGGTAGCACTCTCCAACAAAGAAGTCTTGGTCGCAGCCGGCGAGCTGGTAATGGCCGCGGCAAAACAGGCCGGACGCGAATTGCTTCCCGTGGACAGCGAGCATAACGCCGTGCATCAGTGCCTGCGCGGCGGAACGCAGGGGGAAGTGCGGAGGCTGGTCCTGACGGCGTCAGGTGGGCCGTTCCGCAAGACACAGCTCAAGGCGCTTGCGAGCGTGACACCAGAACAGGCGCTGGCCCATCCGAACTGGCGCATGGGAAACCGCATCACCATCGATTCCGCGACAATGATGAATAAGGGCTTCGAAGTAATTGAAGCGCACTGGTTATTCGGAATGCGGCCGGAGCAGATCGATGTTGTGATTCATCCTCAGTCCACCATGCACTCCAT
>WNFB01004487.1_pt1 | contig 12424 bp, 9 predicted proteins | sample 5400501 | NCBI WGS metagenome assembly WNFB01 (sample SAMN13153341, study PRJNA577476) | soil metagenome | isolation source: 200 cm saprolite under Douglas fir tree site 2 hole 1 | place: USA:California | collected 2015-04-18 | reverse complement strand
ACGGCAAAAAGGCCGTCGAGGAACTAGCGAAGTTGCTTCAGCGCGTGAAGCGCGAGATCCAAGTACCTGTAACGACTGGAGAAACCTGGGACATCTGGGGCAAGTATCCGGACCTCGCGCGTTATGTCGACTTCATCGCGGCGCACATCCTGCCCTATTGGAATGCGCGCTTTGAGACCGGCGCCTCGGAGCATGAGGCGGTCGGTTACGCCATTCGGAAATACGACGAGCTGCGGGAGCAATTTCAGGGCAAGCGTATCGTCATCGCCGAGTTCGGCTGGCCGAGCGCCGGCTATAACTTGAAGGACGCCAATCCGGGCCGCGTCGAGCAGGCGAAGGTGCTCCGCGACTTCGTCTCCCGGGCCGATGCCCTGGGCATCGACTACAACATCGTCGAAGCGATCGATCAGCCCTGGAAATACACGGAAGGCAGCGTGGGTCCCTACTGGGGCATGTTCGACGCCGCGCGCGAACCCAAATTCGGCTGGACCGGGCCGATCGCGGACGCCGCCCATTGGAAGCTCGCCGCGATCGCCATTCTGGTCGGCCTGCTGCTGTCGCTTCCGATCCTGGCCATCGCCGGGGTTACCTGGGGCCAGGCCATTCTCCTGGCGGCCGCCGTGCATCTGGTGGGCGCCTGGAGCGCCACCGTGTTCGGCTACTGGACCGGCCACTATTTCGTGACCGGTGCCGCATTCGCGCTCGCGCTCGGGGTGGCGCTGCTGGTGCCGCTCGTCATGATCTCGCTGGCCCGGATCGAGGAGATTGCGGCCATTGCGTTCGGGCGCGAGCCGCGCCGGCTGCTCGCGCGGGCGCCCGCGCAGGAGGGCTTCGCCCCCAAAGTCTCGATCCATGTCCCGGCCTGCCGCGAGGCGCCGGAGATGCTCAAGCTCACCCTCGATGCGGTGGCGCGGCTCGAGTATCCGAATTTCGAGTGCGTGCTCGTCATCAACAACACGCCCGATCCGACAATGTGGCGCCCCATCGAGGATCATTGCCGCGAGCTCGGCGAACGCTTCAAGTTCGTGCAGGCCGACGTCCTGCCCGGCTTCAAGGCGGGAGCGCTGCGCCTCGCGCTCGCCCGCAGCGCGGCGGACGCGGAGATCATCGGCGTCATCGACGCGGATTACGCGGTCGATCCGGACTGGCTCAAGGACCTGGTGCCGGCCTTTGCCGACCAGGCCGTCGGGCTCGTCCAGGCGCCGCAGGATCACCGTGACGGTGACCGCAGCGTCATGCACCACGCCATGAACGGCGAATATGCCGGCTTTTTCGACATGGGCATGGTCCAGCGCAACGAGAACGACGCCATCATCGTGCACGGTACCATGTGCCTCATCCGCCGCGCCGCGCTCGAACAGGCGGGCGGCTGGTCGAGCGACACGATCTGCGAGGACACGGATCTCGGCCTGTCGATCCTCGAGCATGGCTGGCGCGCGCAATACACCAACCGCCGCTACGGCTGGGGGCTGCTGCCGGACACCTACGAGGCCTACCGCAAGCAGCGCCATCGCTGGGCCTATGGCGGCACGCAGATCGTCAAGAAGCACTGGCGCTACTTCCTGCCGGGCGGGACCGCGCTCAGCAAGGAGCAGCGCCGCGACTTCACGGTCGGCTGGCTCAACTGGCTTGGCGCGGAGAGCGTGGGAGTGCTGGTGGCGCTGTTCAACCTTGCCTGGGTACCGGTCGTGGCCTTCGTCGGAATCGCCATTCCGGACAGGATCCTGACGGTGCCGATCATCGCCGTGTTCGTGCTCTCGGTCCTGCATTTCGCGGCGGGCTACCGCCTGCGGGTGCCGATCCCGCTCGGCCAGACGGTCGGGGCGATGTTCGCCGCCATGTCGATGCAATGGACCGTCGCCAGGGCGGTCGGCGACGGCATCGTCAAGGACAGCCTGCCGTTCGTGCGCACGGCCAAGGGTGGTGTCGCCCGCCGCGCGCGCGAGTTCCAGGCGTTTTGGGAAGCGATCCTCGGCGGCCTGTTGATCGCCGGTGCGATCATCCTGATCGCCACCAACCGGTTCGAGATCCGCGAGGTCTATATTTTCGCCGGCGTCCTGGTGCTGCAGAGCCTGCCGTTCCTGTCCGCGGTCGCCATGGCCCTGCTGGAAGGTTCGCGGGTGAACGATTTTGCGTTCTGGCGGACGCTCGAGGGACGCCTCGCCGAACTGTTGCCGCGGCGCGCGGTGGTGGCCAAGGCCCCCGCTCCAGCCGAGAAACGGATCGAGCCGGCACAATAGCTGCCCGCGGGCCCACCGGGTTTTTGCGCGCAATTTCGCATCGCGTCGACGAGGCCTGAACGCTCACTCGTCCGATGGTCGCCGCTTGCGGCGCTTGCGCACCCCCGTCGCGTAGTGACCGGGGTGTCGGTCCGGGTTTTCCATGATCGGCTTGACGACCGTCGCGCGAAAGGCCTCCCAATCCTCTGCCGTCAGTTCGCCGAGGTCGGTGACAAGCTCGACGTCGTCAAGCGCCTCGCCATAGCTGCTGCGGTGGATGGGCTGGACCTGGAGGTAAGGGAAGTTCGCGTCGAATTCGATCGGCACATTGGTCCGGGTGAGCCGGATATTGGTGAACAGCGGACCAAACCAACGATCCGTCTCGATGAGACCCTCCCAGCACTCATAACCCAGGCTTCGCGCAAGGTTTGCCGGCGGGCGCACCAGCAGGCTCCAGCCCGGCGCGGTTCGCGCCACGAGGCCGCTCCACAACTGGATACCCCCCGGCGGCGCCTTCATGGCGCCGAGGAAGGGCGGGGAAAAACCCTGCGCGTCGGGCGGCGCCATCCGATCGAAGTGCCGGGCAAAATTCGGGAACTGCGCGGCATCGAGCGAATACCATCCGTCGGCGCCCTTGTAGGTCCATGCGATGTCGGTGCCGCCATCCCACATCACGCTGAAGCTCATAGGCGGAAAGACATACCACCCGAAGGCGGACGCCGTCGTCACCGGCTCGCAGTAGCGGAACCCGCGGGTCGGAATCGATCCTCCCGCCGAACGGTCGGCACGCTGGGGCAGGCGGCATTCCGGCACGAATCTGTAGAATTTTATGAGGGGCGATTCGTGTTCTGAGATCGTGTCCATCGTCGTTCCGCCGCTGATCAATGTGAGCCTGGCCAGGGTAGGCGCTCTACCCTGGCCGTTTTGCGTCGCAATTCCAAGCCGAGGCGAGAACGCTCAACAGGCTGCTTCGGCCTGTGTCATTTACTTCGTCCGCACCGGCGGAAAGCTCGGGCTTGTCAGGCCAAGGCGAACCTTACCGTTATCCGCCGTGTTCTGCGGCGTGGTGCGAACAGGCGGAAAGCTTGGGCTCGTCAGGCCCATGCGGACCCGGCCGCTGTCGGCGACGGTTGCCGGCGTCGTGCGGATGCCCGAGAGCACCTGCGTGTTGCGTTGACGATTCTGATGCTTCTTCATCACTATCTCCAATGTGATGTCGGGCCCCCAATGGTCTCGACGGCGCGAACGTAGGCCGCGCCCAAGGGACCTTGCGTAAAAGCGCCGTGTTTTTTCAGTGAAATATCAACAGGTTATGCCGGCCAGAGGTTGAGCCGATAGAAGCGTCGAATAAAACGTGAAAGTCGCTTCGATAAATTCGAATTGGTGGTTAGAGTGGCCGCGCCAGGAGACGCACATTGGTGTGGAAAGCTTGATGGGGTCGCGGTCGCGAAGCTTGCAGTTGAGGCAATGAACAAGACAGCCATTCCCCGGGAGGAGCGCAAAGTCGTGCCGCTCGAGGGGGGCCGCGGCACGGGCCTTCGAACACGCGTTTCGGTCGGCCGACCGATAGCCCGAATTCATTTGCTCGGCGCGATGCGGGCCACGAGCTATCTCGGCGCCAATATCCTGCCGCGCGGCAAGAAAGCCCGCGCTCTGCTCGGTTACTTGTGCTTGGCGACGCGCGAAAACGTGCCGCGGGCTCGTTTGGCAGCGATGCTGTGGGATCGCGTGGATGACGCCCAGGCGAGGACGAGTTTTCGCCAGGCGCTTCGCGAATTGTGCGCGGCGCTGGGCTCCCTGGCGGACGAATTGATCTTTGCCGATCGCGAGACCATTCGATTCAATGCGGCCACGTGCTGGATCGACGCCGTTGCCCTCCTGGCCGAGGACCCGCCGACACCGAATTCATTGCGCAGCGATCTGGCGGTGCTCTGCTCCGGCGAGTTGCTGGAAGGGTTGGACGGTACCAGCCCGAGCTTCGATCAATGGCTGCTCGGCCAACGAAGCCGCTTCAGCGAGCAATTGAGAGAGTTGCTCGAAGCCGAGATTCAACAAACCGATCGACCGGGCCGCGACGCAAAGCAATTGGCCGCCGTCGCGCGGCGGCTCATCGCTTTCGATCCTACGCACGAAGGCGCGTCGAGAGTGCTGATGCGCACGCTCGGGGAATTGGGCGAGCGCGGTCAGGCGCTGCGCGAATACGCCCGATGCCGTGACGCACTGAGGAACTCTCTCGATGTCGAGCCGTCCGCCGAAACCCGGGCGCTCTATCAAGCCATCCGCACGTTCCCGGGTAACGATAATTGGGTGAAAGGGTCGCAGGATTCCGCCCGGGTTCGGCGCGGCCAACCAGAAGTTCGCTCGCCCCTGCCGGCGCGAAATCGGCTTCGCATCGGCGTTCTTCCCTTCCTGGGAGATCGCTCCGCGCGGGAGGAAAGCCTGGCGTTTTCCCTGAGTCAGGAGATTGCCGGCGCGCTTGCAAAATTCCGTTGGTTCGATGTGATTGCGCCGGTATCGTTGATGCATAAGCAAACGACGGACTTTCTCAACGGGTTTCAACTCGCCATCAAGGAACTCGACTATCTTGTCGAAGGCTCTCTGAGGGGAAGCGGCAAGTATTTCAAGATCAGCGTCCGCCTGCTCGATCTCGCGCAGTATGCCCGCCCGGTATGGAGCGATTATTTCAAATTGACGATCGGCGAGCTGCACAGAGTGGACGAAATGGTTACCGCGCGCATCGTCGGACAAATCGACCCTGTTATTTTGTTCATCGAAGGGCAGCCGAAGCGACGGGAGCAGTACGGCGCGACCGGCCTTCTCTTTCTGGCGATACCGCTCATGTACAGCATGGAGCGAAAGAAATACGAAGAAGCCGGCGAGTTGATCGATCAGGCGCTTGCGATCGACCCGGAAAACGGCAAGGTCATCGCGTGGGCGGCATATTGGCAGTTATGGTATGCGGGCCAGGGCTGGACGCAGGATCTCGCCGGCACATTGACAAACGCAGAAAGGCTGTGCCTGAGAGCAATAAAAGCCGATCCGGACAATGCGGAGGCCATGGGGATTTATGCGCATACCTGCGCCTGGAAAAGGGACTTCGACTCGGCGCTTTATTTCTTTGATCGAGCGTTGCGGCTCAATCCAAATCTTGCCTACATATGGGCCCTGAGCGCGGCAACATGCTGCTACGTGGGCGAACCGGACGTCGCCCTGATGCGTCTACACCACTACAAGGATCTCGCGCCGTTTGATCCTTATTTTTGCTTTTTCGAACATCTCTTCACGATTGCATATACGTTCAAAGGTGAATATGAGCACGCGGCGCTGGTTGGTCGGCGCAGCGTCAAAATCAATCCTGAGTTCGTCAACGGCTATAAACCCTTGATTGCGTCCCTCGGCCATCTCGGCCGGCGCGAGGAGGCTAAACTCTACGTTCGTAAACTGCTGTCGCTTGAGCCGACCTTCACCGTTGAATCTTTTGGCGAGATGTATCCGTTCAAACGCGACAGCGACCGGGAGCGCTACATGGAGGGCCTGCGCCTCGCCGGCGTTCCGGAAGAGTAGGCGGAGGAGGCTGAGCTCGCCCGCCTATCCCGGCATCGCCGTTTCCACCAGGCGCGCCCAGTAGGAGACGCCGGCCGGGATCGCCTCGTCGTTGAAATCATAAGCCGGGTGGTGCAGCCCGGCGGTGTCGCCGTTGCCGACGAGGATGAACGCGCCGGGGCGGGCCTCCAGCATGAAGGAAAAATCCTCGCCGCCCATGAGCGCCGGCGTGTTGCTATTGACCCGGTCGCGGCCGGAAACCTCGGCAGCGACCGACGCCGCGAAGGCGGTCGGGCCTTCGTGATTGCGAGTAACGGGATAGTCTCGCTTATAGGTGAGCTTGGCGACGGCGCCGTAAAGCCGCGCCGTCCCCTCGACGATGTCGTGCAGGCGCTGCTCGAGCTGGTCGCGCACCTCGGGCGTGAGGCTGCGCGCGGTGCCGACGAGGCGGGCGGTCTGCGGAATGACGTTGCCGGTGTCCCCTGCCTGGAACACGCAGATCGACACTACCGCCGACTCCATCGGATCGACATTGCGCGCGACGATCGACTGGATCTGGTTGATGATCTGCGCGCCGACCAGGATCGTGTCGACGCATTTGTGCGGCCTTGCGGCATGGCCGCCCTGTCCCTCGATGTCGATGTAGATGCGGTCCGAGGCGGCCAGCAGCGCGCCCGGGCGGATGGCGAAGGCGCCGACCGGGAGGCCGGGCGAGTTGTGCATGCCGTAGACCTCCTCGATCCCGAACCGTTCCATCAGGCCGTCCTTCACCATTTCCCGGCCGCCGCCTCCCCCCTCTTCGGCCGGCTGAAAGATCACGACGGCGGTCCCGGCAAAATTGCGGGTCTCGGTCAGGTATCTTGCCGCGCCGAGCAGCATGGAGGTGTGGCCGTCATGGCCGCAGGCATGCATTTTGCCGGGCACGGTCGAGCGGTAAGGCAGGTTGGTCTGCTCGGCGATCGGCAGGGCATCCATGTCGGCGCGCAATCCGATCACCCGCAGCCCGGATCCGGCCGGCTTGCGCCCGCGGATCACCCCGACGACGCCGGTCTGGCCGAGGCCCGTCACCACCTCGTCGCATCCGAAGGCCTTCAGCTTCTCGGCCACGCTTGCCGCAGTGCGATGCACGTCGAACAGCAGCTCCGGATGGGCGTGAAGGTCGCGCCGCCAGGCGGTGACCTCCGCGTGCATGGCGGCAATACGATCGGGGATCGGCATGGCAATGCTCCTTCGGCCTGAAGACTGAAACGTCTATCACAATTGCGTGCAATGGGCCCTGCCGAAGGGGCGCAAATTGTGGCACTTGATCCGGGACTTGTGGTAGGACTGCCCATCCTAGCATGGGCAGCACCATGGTCTGCCCGCCAGGGAGGGACCTCATGGACAAGACATCAACGGTAAATCGTCGGAATTTTCTGGGTGCGCTTGGCGTAACGGTCGGCGGGACCGGCCTCGTGGGGGCCGGAATGGTCGCCGGCCCGAAGCTGGTCGAGGCCGTCGAGCCGGCAAAAGGGCGAATTCCCGACACGCCATTCAAGGTCGGTCACATGACCTTCCTCACCAGCGCCGCCGCGGTGCTCGGTGAGCCGTCGATCAAGGGCCACACGCTGGCCGCGGAAGAGATCAACGCCCAGGGTGGGCTGCTGGGCAAGCGCAAGATCGAGACGATCGCCGCCGACGAAGCCGCCGGCACCGATGCCAACGTCAAAGAGCTGCGGCGCATGAAGCTCGATGCCAAGATCGACATGTTCACCGGCATCATATCGAGCGCCAACACCCCGGCGCTCGGCCCCGTGGCCGAGGAGCTCGGCGTGCTGACGATCTTCACGGACGGGTGCACCGATTTCCTGTTCGACAAGGCGGTGCCCAACCCGAAATACGTGTTCCGCATCACCAATATCCAATCGGCGGACGGGATCACGGCCGCGGTTGGCGTTGCCCAGACGTGGCCGCAGGTGCGCAAGGTCGCGCACATCCATCCGGACTACAGCTACGGGCGCAATGCGTCCGAGCACTTCACGCTCGCACTCGAGCGGATGTTGCCCGGCACCGAGGTGATCTCGGAAAGCTGGCCGAAGCTCGGCACCACGGACTTCACCGCCCACATCACGAAGATCATCTCGGCGCAGCCGGACCTCCTGATCTCCTCGGTGTGGGGCGGCGATTACGTCGCCTTCTACAAGCAGGCGCTCCGCTACGGCCTGTTCGACAAGATGAAGGTGGCAAGCACGATCGCGTTCGGCGTTGCCCCGCACGCGATCGGCAAGGACCACCCCGAGGGCGTGCTCGCCGGCGTGCACTCGAACTACCACTTCACCTATCCGGGCGGCGACCGCTGGCCGCAAAACAAGAGCTTCGTCCAGCGTTACTACAAGCGCTGGAACGAATATCCGAACTTCCAGTCGGAAGGGGCCTATGTCGCGCTCTACCTGTTGAAGAGCGCGATCGAGCGGGCCAACAAGCTGGCAGGCGGGTGGCCCGAGGACGAGGCGATCATCGGGCAGCTCGAAGGGCTCGGCATGGACACGCCGTCGGGCTATCTCTACATGCGGCCCGATCATCAGGCCTACAAGGACGCGGTCACCGGGTTCAGCAAGAACCTTCCGGAGTACCCGTTCGCAGCCTGGGATCCCGACCGGATCATCACGATCCCGATCCGCAACATCACCGCCCCGCTCGGCTGGCCGAAGCCCGGCACCAGCCACAACGAGTCGACGGCGGCCGCGAATTGGATCAAGACCACCTGGCCGAAGGCGGTCGGGTGAACCGACCGAATTCGCTTCGTCGGCAAATGACCTCCGCGCCCGTGCAAGCGGGCGCGGCTGGCTTTTGGCCGGCGACAATGGCCCAAAAACCGTGTTATCGAGATTGCGTGGACGGGCAGCCCCGATAATCTAACGGGGCGCGTCTCTCAGGCTTGGCAGCCGTTCCGCGCAGGGGGGGCGCGCCGGCGCTGCCCATGGGCGCCAAGGCGGAAGGGGGACCGGTGGCGATCCTGACGATCCAAATCCTGAACTCGTTGCTCTATGCCTCGGTGCTTTTCCTGATTGCCGCTGGCCTGAGCCTGATCTTCGGGGTCATGCGGATCGTCAACTTGGCGCACGGCAGCCTCTATGCGGTCGGTGCCTACGTCACCGCTTGGCTGATCGGGCGCGGCATTGCGCTCGGCATGCCGCTCCACTGGCTGTTCGTGCTCCTTCCGGTGGGAGCCCTGTCGGTCGCGCTCATCGGGGTCGTGATCGAACCGCTGCTGCTGCGCCCGTTCTACCGGCGCGCCGAGGAATACCAGCTGCTCGTCACCTTCGGCCTGATACAGATCCTCGAAGACCTGATGCGCCTCGTCTGGGGCGGAGCGCCGCTGTCCGCCGACACCCTGATGGATGCGCTGCCGATCATCCGCGTCGGCGGCCTGCTCTATCCGGCCTACAACCTCCTGGTCATCGCCGTCGGCGTCGTTGCGGCGGTGATCCTGTGGGCAGTGATCTATCACACCAAGTTCGGCATCATGCTGCGCGCCACGTCGCAGGACCGGCGCATGGCCTCGGCGCTCGGTCTCGACGTCGGCTTGGTCTACATCTCGGCGTTCGCGATCGGTTGCTTCATGGCCGGCCTGGGCGGAGCCATCGTGGTGCCGACCCAGGCGGCGGTGCTTGGCATGGGGATCGACGCGCTGGTGATCGCCTTCGTGGTCGTGGTCATCGGCGGGCTCGGCAGCCTGAAGGGCGCCCTGATCGGCGCCCTGGTCGTGAGTTTCGTGCGGACTGCCGGGATTCAGTTCTTCCCCGAGCTCGAGCTGGCGGTCCTCTACCTCATCGCCGCCCTTGTGCTGCTGGTGCGGCCGACCGGCCTGTTTGGAACGGCGTGATGCAGGACGAGAGCACCGCGCCGCGCGACCGCTCGCTGCTCAAGCTCGGCGGCGCCGCGGCGCTGATCCTGCTCGTGTTCGTCGCGGCGCCGGCCGTCGTCGACATCTACCAGATGCAGCTGTTGACCTACGGTCTCATCGCGGCGATCGCCGCGCTCGGATTCAATCTGCTGCTTGGTTACACCGGCCTGCTGTCGTTCGGCCATTCCGCCTATTTCGGGATCGGCGCCTACGCGGTCGCCCTGGCGGTCCAGCATCTCGGCCCGCATTCCATGGAGATCTACATCCTGATCGGCGTTCCCATCGTGGCAATCGTCTCGGCGCTGTTGGGCTATATCTGCGTCCGGCATACCCAGATTTTCTTCGGCATCCTGACGCTGGCGCTTTCGCAGGTGGTCTACAGCCTGGCGCTGAAGCTCTATTGGGTGACCGGCGGCAGCGACGGCCTGCGGGTCCCGCGCCCGGCCTTGCTGTTCGGCCTGCTCAGCTTCTCCGGCCCGCGCGGCTTCCAGCAATTCATGACGTCCTATTACTATTATGTGCTGGCCATCTTCGCCGTCTGCGTCGTTGTCATGTGGGTCATCGTCCATTCGCCGTTCGGCAAGGCGCTGCAGGCGATACGCGACAACGAGGTGCGCGCGCGTTTTCTTGGGCTGAGGATCCGCCGCTTCCGCTGGATCGCCTTTCTCGTCTCCGGCACTTTCACCGGCGTTGCCGGCGTCCTATGGGTGCCGCTCAACGGATTGACCACGCCCGATGTCCTTTACTGGACGTTCTCGGGCGAGATCGTGTTCACCGCGCTGCTCGGAGGCTTCCGCAATTTCACCGGTCCGATCGTGGGCGGCATCGTGTTCACGTATCTGAAGACCTACGCGGTAGCTACGACGGAGTACTGGCAGCTTCTGCTCGGCTCGGTCCTGGTCGCTCTGGTATTGGTATTGCCGACCGGCATTGTCGGCGCGCTCGCGAAGCTTGGCGAACGGCTGAGAAGGGGGCGGTCCTGAGGTGATCCTGCTCAAGACAGTCAATCTGCGCAAGCAGTTCGGCGAGACCCGCGCCTGCGACGGGCTCGATTTCGTCGTAAACAAGGGCGAGTTCCTGTCGCTCGTGGGCTCGAACGGCGCCGGCAAGACGACGCTGGTCAATTTGATCAGTGCGCACCTGCAACCCGACAGCGGCCAAATCCTGCTCGAGGACCGGGATATCACATTCACGACGGTCACCGAGCGCATCAAGGCGGGGATCGCCCGCAGCTTCCAGATCGTCAATCTGTTCGACGGGCTCTCGGTCTTCGATAATGTCGCGCTGTCGGTCTTCTCGCGCGAAGGCAAGGCCGTGAACATGGCGGCGCTTGCCGACCACGATCGCGATGTGCGCCGCGAGGCGCTCGACGTGCTCGGCCAGTTCGGACTGCGCGGCAAGAGCGAGGCTCTGGCCGGGGGTCTCGCGCAGGGCGAGCGCAAGCTCCTCGACGTCGCTATCGCCTACGCGCTGCGCCCCAGGCTCTTGTTCCTCGACGAGCCGACGAGCGGCGTGAGCACCCACGAGAAGGCGCAGATCATGGATACCGTCTCGTCGGTGGTGCGCGGCGGCATGGTGACCGCCGTCGTCATCGAGCACGACATGGACGTCGTCTTCCGCTACTCGGACCGCATCGTGATGATGCACGAGGGCGCGTTTCTCGCCGACGGCAACCCCGACGAGATCCGCGCGAACAAGGACGTCGCCAGCATCCTGCTCGGCGCCCCGCTGGCCAACTGAGGCGAAACCGGTGCTGCTCGAGGTCAGGGACATCAACACCTACCGGGGGCCCGCCCATATCCTGCGCGGGGTCTCGATCAACGTCGATACCGACGAGGTGGTCGCGCTCGTCGGCCGCAACGGCGCCGGGCGCACCACCATCATCGAGAGCATCACCGGGTTGCTGCCGGTCCGGTCCGGCCACATCCGGTTTCGCGACGAGGAAATCACCTCCTTGCCGCCCCACCGGCGCGCCAAGCGCGGCATCGGCTACGCTCCGGAAAATTCCGGAATTTTCCCCGAGCTGACCGTTGCCGAGAACCTGATGATCAGCCGCTGGCTCGCGGCGAAGACCGGGCGCGGCCCTTCCGGCGACGGCGACATCGATGCGCGGGTGTTCACGGTATTTCCCGAGGTCCGCCAGCTGGTGAACCGGCAGGGGCTCAATTTGAGCGGCGGCCAGAAGAAAATGGTGGCGATCGCCCGGGCCATGGCGCTGGCGCCATACCTCATGATCCTCGACGAGGCCTTCGAAGGCCTTGCGCCCGTAGTCATCAAACGGTTCCGCGACGCGGTCATGACGATCAAGGCCATGGGGATCGCGCTGTTGATTGCGGAATCGAACCTGGTCAGTGCCTCCGCCATCGCCGACCGGCTTTACGTGATCGACCGGGGCGAGATCGTCTTTCACGGCACCCCCAAGGAGGCGCTCGACAACGAGACCGTTATGCGGGCGCTGCGCGGGTGACGCCGCCGTTCGACATGGAGCCCGACGGGATCGATCGATTGCATGGCGGCGGTTGCGTCACGGCGAGCCCGAACGATCCGGAGGCCGAGCCAAACTCACGATCCTTGCCGGTGCCGCTACCATGAGGATGCTGCGCCCATTCATCATTCTGCTGATCGCCGCCGCGGTCGCGACGGTGGCCAGAGGCGGGCATGAGGTGCCGGTCTACCCGTCCTACTACCCGCACGAGATCGAGATAAAAACCAGCCCCCCCGAGCAGGCGGGAAGCCTGTTGCTCGAAGGGAAGATGCACGCCTATGTCGGGACCGC
>WNFB01008649.1_pt1 | contig 12425 bp, 23 predicted proteins | sample 5400501 | NCBI WGS metagenome assembly WNFB01 (sample SAMN13153341, study PRJNA577476) | soil metagenome | isolation source: 200 cm saprolite under Douglas fir tree site 2 hole 1 | place: USA:California | collected 2015-04-18 | reverse complement strand
CGCCGAATGAGCGCCTTGATCTGCTCATGGAGCGACGTGACTGGCGGTAAGCCACCTACCGAACTCGCCTGCTGCAAGACAGCTTGCCGCGCGCTCTCCGGAAGATTTGCCCACTGGAGAACGACTGCAGCGCCGAGGTATTGGAGGATAATTTGATCCCCCTCCTGCAAGTGTATGGTCTGCGGCTTCATCCTCTCGATGTCCGCTTCTTCCATACACTTCGCCAGATGGCGATGGAATCGCGCCAGGTCTTTGAAAGTGGCTTTCAATTGTCCGTCTGTCGCAATGGCGGCGCGCGACTCGAACTCAGCTGCTTTGCTTAAGCACTCACGAACAGTGGTCATGGGGTATTGGCCTCGCATTTCAGCAGGCCATTCTACGCTTATCGGCAAGCAATTGCGAGGCATCAGAAGGGGGGTGCTGACAAATGCAAATCGGCCCGCGCACCGGAGCGCAGCGGGTCGAGAAAGGCGGGGTTAGCAATTGCCAGCGGAACGGTCCCGAATCGCAGGGGCAACCTGTGACCGGGACCGCCCTGGTCAGGGAGATAAGGGGGCTGACAACGACTCTTTTTCCCCCCAACCGTGCGGTACGGTCCTTGATTCGTGTGGCGGCGATGCGGTGATTAGGTGAGTTGATCAGGGCAGAGGCCGTCCGGAATGATCCGAGCGGCCGGAAATGAAAGCGCCGGGCCAGCAATCGCCGACTTTGCGGTAACACAACAAGAAACAACCCCGACCGCGTACGGCATCGGGGCTGTTCCTTTGGTCCCAGTTTCGGTGCTTCTTTAAATTATTCCATCTGGCCTCTTTTTCTGTGGGAGCCAGCCCTGGCTCGATGAGAGCCGATTCATAGTTAATGCACAGTTAAATCGCTCGGAAATAAGGGACCGCCCGGAATGACCCGAGCGGCCCCGCTCCCGTCATCTAGTGGCCTTTCGACGGATCGACGTGATCATTCGTGGAGCAGGCGTGATCGATTGGGTGCTGTATTTCTGAGGTGGCATTTTCATTCTTGCAGTGTTCGGGTTTTGGGTCATGGCTCTTGTCGCGGGCGAGTTCAGCTTCCTGCTTCCGCCGAAATTCGTCATATTCTGGCGTGCCAGGCCTCGGTGGAGCATCTTTAGGAAGCCCGCCCATCCATGCGGGAGTCGAATCGATGACTTTTTCCGAAATGCTTTCCATCGTTGTCGAACATGACGCGAGCGCAACACAAGCCATCAGTAAGGCCACAACGCGCGTCATAATTGGACTCGGTCAGCTAGAAAGGGGTACCGCCGGGGTGGGCAACGGTTGAAACACAGTGGATCGGAAATGCCTGCGCCCGCGCTGCGCGGCGGGCATGGGCAATCAAGAAGCGGCCACGGCCGCAGTATGAAAAACAGTTACTTGTGCGCGCCGAGGCTCGGTGTTTCCGTAAAGGGGTGTCAGCCCTTCGCCTCGGATGTGCCCGATTCACGCAGGGCTGTCCTATTCGATTTGCCGGGCCTGAAGGTGAAGGAGTTCACATTCATGCCCGGTGCCGGTGCTGAAATTTTTCGCCGCGGCGGGCCGGCCGGAATGGCACGCTTGGAGAGGTGCGAAAATGTTCAAATTGAGCGAGGCGCGGAGCTTGATGACGGAGGCGTTGCGGGTTGCAAATGATGTCGATCAGGATGCGCCACCGGAATTGCATGCCGGTTTGGAGCACATTAGGGATCTTCTGGATTGGGTGCTCGAGAGGATAGACGGGGTGACGGACCCCGGACCCGATCTGGCCCGGCTAACCGCGCGGGCCTGAGCACTTTCATTTTTTTCAGTCGGGTGAGCCACTTCACACGAAAGGATGGACCAAAGTGTCATGATTGATCATCCCCACGAGAGGGGGGTGTGTCATGACCCAGTTCCTATCACAGACCAGATACGACGATTGGATTGTCTACGCTGCCCTTCTGCCCGCGCTTCTTACATTGGGGGGTATCGGGATCGCCGCGGCGATTGCCTGGCACAACCAGGCACTCTGGACTGCTGCCACCCGGAGCGCGATGCATAGCGATAGCGATGCCGACGATTACGTTCGGGGGCTGGCCCAGCTTGGCATCGTCAAGCTGCCTGGTTATGAGCCTCCGCCGGCTGTGGATCTCATTTCTGATCGTTAGCTTGGCCACAGCGATTGGGGCTCTGGCATTTCTCCATCACAGAATCAAAAAATGAGGCGCCGGGCCAGCCTCGACAGCCCGGCGCTTTGGTTTCGAGCCGCCACACCGGAGCGGTGCTCCGGACCCGGGACCGCGTTCGGGCAGTAACTCGGCTTACCGTTCCCCCTCGGGGTTGGCGGGGTAAGACCAAAGGACCGAGCCGCGGTATCGCTCGAAAACCCACACACGCCGGATGTGGGCGGGCATCGGCGTCAGGAGCGGCGCCATGACGGTTCTTGCATGCATTGCAAAATCAAAGGGAGGAATGGTCCCAGCAACCAGAGGGTTTTCTGCATCGAAATAAAGGAGCAGCTCCAGGGGGAGCCCATCCGTTTGATAGGACTTGGAAAGCTTGGTACGTAACATATCCCGTTCAGGCAACCCAAATCGCTTTGGATCAACCGCCACTTGCTGAGGCGCGATCTTTAGCGCCCTCACGCGCAGCTTCGGTGCTTCCCTGTCAAGCAGTCGGGCTAATTCGAAATACACAGATTCTCCAGCCCAAATGCATCGGATGTCCGGTTCAGGCTCCGGACGTGATTCCACGGAGTCTTCCTCAACGTGAATGTTAGCAGCCTTGACAAACTGCAGAAACACGCGGCGTTCGTGATCTGATTTCATCGCCACCCCTTGAGCCAATTCTCCTTTTCGAGCGCAACCTCTAGCGAGCGGGTCGCCTCCGCTATATCCGCTTTCCGGCTCGTCCTCGCGGCGACCAGGATCATTTCCGCGGCACGATCCCACACCGGCCGAGCTTGCCTGAAATTGCTCTAGGTCAGCGATCAGCTGCGCAGCGTCGGCAAGCGTCTCGAGTTGAGCAGCCGGGCCGCGGCTCGGCTTGATCGTGTGCGCGAGCTTTCCGGACAGGTCGGGACTTTTGGCCGGTGCGGCTTTGCGGCTGCGCGTCGAGCGGATCGACATATCCGACCTGACACGGTTCGCTCATGCTTCCGCGCCGCGGGCACCGCGCGAGCTCGTGGCGCAGATATCGGGAGGGCAATGTCCGGCCCGTAGCGTCTCCTGGGAGTGTGAGCTTAGTCATCGTGGGCAGCAAGGACAGGCGCGTCTTAGTCATCGTGGGCAGCAAGGACAGGCGCGTCGCCCGTCGCGGTCGCAATTATCGGCTGTCGAAGTGTGACGCAGGTCACACGCTGACCTGGCTCGCATACTGCAGAACGGTCCCGATCGACCAGGGGGCAACCTGTGACCGGGACCGTCCGGCCGGGGAGTAGGCTGCACAGACAGACTTGCTCCCCGACCTGGGACCATTAGCACTGAACCAGAGCGAGCGGACTTAATTTTTGTCAGCCTCGGTCGAATCGCCGGGGCTGACTTATTTCAAACTGACCTTCGGGGATTGGGCGAGTAAGGTGTGGAGGGGGGCCGTGCCGGGTCACAGCTACGGGCACAGGCAATTGCGCATTGGGCAATTGGGCTGGGATCGCGCGGCTACGTCGCGTCGGAGAATTCAACGCATTCCGGCCGATGATCGTGAGGTGCCAAGCCCTCAGACCAGGAAGATCGTCGAGGCATTTCCACTCGACCCAGCCGCGGACTTGGCAGGCGCGCTTCGTGGACTTCCGGACGGTCGCGGTCTGCGCGTTGTCTCGAGTGCCGAGATCTCGCAGTGTCTCCAGAAATTTGCGCTGATCCTCCGACGGACGTTCCCGCGGCCTGCGCCGCTTCGCATATCCGACCATCCCCCCTCCCGCTCCCCGACCGTGGCACCCTTGCTAAGCTTTGCGGCGACACGGTGCGGTGATCAGGTATTTTTATGGCGGCGGTCCATGAGGCCGTTTTTCTGTTCACTGGTTGCAAAAAGGTCACAGCCACAGCTTTCCCCACGTCTGCTGGAAAAGGCCACAAAAGCGCTATTAACTCGCGCTGCCTTGATTCGGGGATCGCAGCATCGGTAGTGAAGCGCTTGAAACGTTGCCTGTTGTCCGATGTCCCGGCTGCGAAGAGCGAATGCAGCCCAAGGGCATCGTGCCAGTCACCAGCGAACTGGATGACATCAGCTACGTATGCCCGAAGTGCAGCACCGAGACGAAGCGCACGATAAAGCGAGCGTAGCACCATGAGGCCGCCAACTGAGGCGGCCTCATGTGATCTGCTCGGGGATCCATTGAAGGACATTGCAGGCGTCGCACCGGAATATCCGGTAGCCTGGAGTGCTGCCAGGGCGCTGGATGACGATCAGGAGCTCCGTTGGCTTGCCGCACTTGTCACAGTTCGGCGGCGCTTTCCCGTGCGGTGCATTCTCCGGAGGATCGGACACAGCAACTCCCCTCGCACTGTCGGGTAATCAGGCGGAGGACGAAAGTTCGCTGTTTTCAAAATCGGCTACCGCGAAATTCAAAATCGGCCACTCAGGCTTAAAACCGGCCAGCACTCGCTGCCGTCGCCACCTTTATGTGAAACCGGGTGGGTGCCCTTGGCCGGCGCATGTAGCACCGTCGCCACCGCGCGCCATGTCCAGCAACGCGCGCCCGGACTATGCTGGGGCACTCGCTAGAACCAGAGGAACCAACAATGGCAGAGGATCACGTTGCGAACTTGGAAAAGGCCCGCGAGCAATTGGTGATGCAACGCCGCTCTTTGGCAGAAGCGATGGCGGGCGGCTACCAGCGCGGAGAGACGGAAAGACAGATGGAGCTTTTCCGGTCGATCCAAGGCACGCTTGCGGATATTGAGGAAGCAATCACAGACGAGCGCCAGCGAGCGCCGCAAAGGGGGTCCAAGAAATTTTCCGAGCGTCCTTATGGCGAAAAACCTGAGGACCGCCCGCTTTGATCTTCCCATGGTCTTCCCATGTCCGTTTTCTGGGAAGATGAGGGGCGGAAATCTGGCCTAAATCTTTTATTTTGCTGGTCGGAGCGCCGGGATTTGAACCCGGGACCCCCAGTCCCCCAGACTGGTGCGCTAACCGGGCTGCGCTACGCTCCGCCGGGCCGTCGCCGATGCTCTACGCCGCACGGTCCCGTCGTGCAAGGGCGACGGCCCGAGCAGCGGAAACGCGGTTCGATCGGCGCCGAACGGCAAAGCCGGCCAATAAAGGCTTGACCCCAAACGCGTTTCGTGGCCATTCCATAGGGGTCCTTTCAGGGTGGGTTGAACACCGGTGCGGCAGGTCATTTCCCCGCAGAAGGACACTTTAAATATTCGGACCTAGGATGCTGCGTTCCTGCAGGTGTTCGCGCTGGTCTCGCCGCTGTTCTTCCAGGTGGTGATCGACAAGGTGCTGGTGCACCGCGGCCTCACCACCCTCGACGTGCTCGTGGTGGGGCTGGTTGCCGTCTCGGTGTTCGAGGCGGTGCTGGCGGGACTGCGCACCTACGTGTTCTCGCACACCACCAACCGCATCGATGTCGAGCTCGGCGCGCGGCTGTTCCGCGATACTTCGCCTCGCTCTCCGCCGCGGCGGCCTGCGCTTACGCCGCAAGCAGCGCCTCGCGCTGCGCGAGGATGATCGCGTGGGCAGCTGTCATACGGATTCCGGCTGATTGACTCGGAGGATTCCTGCGGGCTGGCGAAGGAGTTAGGTTGGAGCGCCATGAATCGTGGGAGGGCGGGCCATGGCGCATGTTGCGGCTTATCTGAGCATTGGGGAGTTGGAGCGGCGTTATCGCGCGTGCGAGGATGCGTGCTCGGCGCGGCACTACCAGACGATCTGGCTTTTGGCGCAAGGTCATACGGTTCCGGAGGTATCGGCGCTGACGAGCTTTGTACCGCGCTGGATTGAGGAGCTGCAGGCCCGCTACAACGCGCTGGGGCCGCAGGCACTCGGGGATCTTCGCCGCAACAACGGCACGCTGCCTTCGGTGCTCAAGCCCGAGCTTTTGCAAAAGCTGAAGGTTCGGCTCAAGGAGCCGTCGCCGGACGGCGGCGTGTGGACGGGCCGCAAGTTCGCGGCCTTGGCCGATCAACTTGGGCTCAAGGAGCTTGCGCCACAGCGCGGCTGTGAGGCGCTGCAAGCGATCGGTTGGTCGATCCAGTCGCCGCGTCCGCGCAATCCGAACTCGGCAACCGCCGAAGAGGTGGAGACTTTTAAAAAAGCTTGCCGACACACTCGCCGAAGAAGCCAGCAAGCATCCCGACAAGCCGATCGAGGTCTGGGCGACGGATGAGCATCGGCTCGGCCTGAAGCCGATCCATCGCCGGGTCTGGGCACCCATCGGCGAGCGGCCGATCGCGCTTGGCCATCATCGCTACGAATGGCTCTACGTCACCGCCTTCGTCGCCCCCATGAGCGGAGAGACCGTCTGGTATCTGCCGCCGCGCGAGCAAGGATTATGCTGCCGCGGAACCCCCGGCGACAAAACTGCACACCGAGGAGGTGTGACCTGGGTCACACCTATCGTTAACGAATTGCTGCCATATACGCGTTGAAGGAATGGTGTGAGTTATGTTGGGTTCTCCGAAACGAGTTCGATTATTGTTCGGGTTCGAGGCCGCGGATTGGCTGTTTCTCGCCGGCGGCGTCGTCCTCACGGCGGTCGTCGCAGCAGTCCTCGTTCTCTAGAGAGCAAATATCGTTAGCACTACCAGTGCTACACTTCCTGCCATTATTACCAAGTCGCCTCGAAGCAATTCGAAACCGCTATAGCGAAGCAGCATTACCCGACCCCCGTCGATCAATGCCCGGCAATTAAGGGTTGGGCAGCAATCCGGCAGAATTGTGGCGATCAACATTCCTGATCTTCGAACGTCCAAGCGGTCCCAATCCGAAGGACTGCACGAGCCCACCTGCCGACCGTTGGAGTGCTAAAGATTTCTGCCCGAGGTGTGAGATTAGTCACAGCCGGCAGCGGATAAAGGGTCCTACCCTCCGAGCGTCGTGCACACCCGATTTGCCCGGTTCACGGCATGGGGAGGAGTAAAATGTCTTTGTATCAGACAGGCCTCGACGAGCTGCGCCCGAGGGCACTTGCCCCTGCGTTGGTGCTTGCTAACAGCTTTGCACGTGTGAAAGCTGAATTTCTGCTGGCGGCAACCCGCCGAGTGGCGGACACGCTGTTTGTTTTTGCGCTGGTCATTCTGCCCATGGTTGCGATGATCGCCTTACTGTTTCTGGTGAGCAGCGCTGACCCGACCACGGCGGTGGCGGGCGTGGTTGATGGTACAGGCATGCTCATCCTGCCACCCTGACGATTAAGCGACGGCGCCGAAGATGATCGCGCCGAATTAGATCAATCGCACTCGCTGTCGAAGAAGTCCCCACCCTGTGCGCACTCCTGCCGTATGGCCAGAAGCTTTGCTCGGCAGTCGCTGTACGGGTAGTGGTCTTGAAGGCGCCAACAGGTCGCATCGTCCTCATCATCCGCCTGTCTTAGACGCCGCTCCTGTTGCTGGCGCCATTCCTGCCAGTCCTGCTGCTCAAGTTTCCGGAACTCGTTAACGAGGGCCTGCTCCGCTTCGTGCAGGAACGGAGGGTAATTCTGGGCCTTGGCGGTTGCCGCGCCTAGAATGACGGCAATTATGATTGTGCTCATTCGGACCATGGGAGTCACTCGGCGGGTCATTCACGCGCACCACGATGGCCAAAATCTTAAAAAGCTGTTGAGGTGTGACGCAGGTCACACCCGACTCGCATCAGCACAGGGCAGAACGGTCCCGGCCAAGCAGGGGGCAACCTGTGACCGGGACCGCCCGGCCGGGGAGTAGGTCGGCACGAACTAACTTGCTCTCCGACCCTGGGACCGTAGCACTAAACCAGAGCGAGCGGACTTATTTTTTGTGCAGCGCAATGTTGCCTGCCCTCGGTCGATTTCGCCGGGGCTGCTTATTTTCAAATTCTCAGCCCCCCGCTCCGGGAAGGAAGCACTGAATCTGAAGGCTCGTGCGCGGCTGTAACCACACCACGGCATAACCCAGCTTGTTGGTTTTCGGATCGATCAACGCGAAATTCGGCACGTCGTGCCATTCGCCATCGATCGCCACTTCGGCAGAAGCCCGGTTCGGCGCCAAGTAGACCTCGCGCAGGTCCGTCTTCATGTTCGCCTGTACCGAGAGCGCGACTTTGTTCAACACATTGGCAGTCTTGTGCACCCAACATCATCGGTTAGATTTTTGTCGAGCAAAGCCGCATCGAGTGGCGTGCATTCACCGGAGTCGCTGCGTATCGACCAAATTATGCTTGCGGTTTCACCAGAAGCGGATCGACTGTGCTGCGGTCTGGAAATCCTTTAAAACGCGGCCTGAAATTGCTGAGACTAGACCGGGACCATCGTCATCTCGCGAACGAGCCGGATGACTCTGCCAAATTCATAAGGTTTGCTGATGAAGATGCTGCTGCCCGGAAGAGTTTCGGACTCAAATGACAAATTTCCAGAACTAACGATGATTGCGAGATCAGGCCATCGCACTGACGCCATGGAGGCGAGCATCAAGCCATCAATCGATCCAGGCATATTGATGTCGGTGAAAAGCACTCTGATATGTGGATTGCTCGCCAGTAAGGTCAAAGCATCATGACTATTGCTCGCCTCGAAAACCTGAAAACCGGCATCCCGGAGAACGTCGGCCGCGATCTCTCGAACAGGCGCCTCGTCCTCGACGATAAGGACGATGATGGGCATTTCTGTACCTGCCGATTCGACGGAGCGCGAACCGACGAGGCGCGAGCCGGTTGCCCGGCTATATTCCATGGTTCTCATGAGACTGTTTCCCGTTTTCGAGCTGTGAGCCTGCTCTCAACTCTCTTGCGTTCCTTCGAGCGATTGAACTCCAGTTAGTTGGCATTTTCGACAGCTTGCAGAGATCGTCCCTAGTAATTTATTAATTTATAGAGGATCGATGGACACGGGGACTCGACGATCAGCAGTCCCCGGCGGAAAGACGATGGGCGCGGGGCAAGTCGGTTCAGTGCGGTTACCGCAGGCGAGTCAGCCGGTGAAATCCCGGCATCGTCATGGGATCGAAAGAGGAGCGGGGAATTCTCAAGCCGGCCGCGGATGGTGACCGAAGCGGTGTAGACGCACGGCCTCGGCGATGATGGCCGGTCTTAGGGCTGCTCGGCGTGCTGACCGAGGCCCAGCTCGCCGCCCTGGAGAAAGCCAAGCAGGAGAAGGAGGCGCATGGCGAGTTCGAGAGCGAGCATCCGGGTTATTGCGGCGCCCAGGATACGTTCTATGTCGGCAATCTGAAGGGGGTTGGACGCATCTACCAGCAGACCTTCATCGACATCTATGCCAAGGTGGCCTTTGCCAAGCTCTACGATCGCAAGACGCCGATCACGGCCGCCGATCTCCTCAATGATCGTGTGCTCCCCTTCTTTGACAGCCACGAGGTCAAGCTGCTGCGGACGTTGACCGACCGCGGCAGCGAGTACTGCGGCAACCCGGAGCTCTACCTCGCGATCGAGGACATCGATCACTCGCGCACCAAACCAAGAGCATGCAGACCAATTTGTGAACAGTTCTACAAAACCGTGCTCAACGAATTTTACCGCGTCGCGCTCCGCAAAAAGGTGTATCGTTCCGTTGACGAGCTGCAGGCCGATCTTGATGCTTGGATGCGGGAATACAATGAGGCCCGCCCGCATCAGGGACGCTGGTGCTTCGGCAAAACACCGATGCAGACCTTCCTTGACGCAATGCCAATGACGAAGGAGAAAATGATCGCAGCCTAACGGCATCGGACACTAAAATCCGACGCTCGCCGGGCAGGCGGCATAGTCAAGGACGCCGTCACTCTCGCCATGCAGCAAATGCTTCTCGGAACGCCTGTTCGCCGGAAGGGCCCTTTTCTACTGCAAGGATCGCGCGGCGGCCGTTGTTATAGATGACTGGAATGTCGAACCAGGACCGCTCCTTCAATAGTTCCAAATTGCGCTGCATATCGCTCTCGGAGAGTCCGACGAGAAAGAACCCGGAGATCACTTTCACCGAGAGCCCAGCGAGCGGCGCCCCACGGGTCTGCTCCGCCTGCTTCATCAGAATGGCAGGAACGTTGGAAATACCTCCGAATGGAAAATCGGCCGGCAGATTGAAGATGATCTCGATCATATGGCTCGCCGGCAGCGTCTTATCGGTGTTACGGCGGAGCAACATGCTCATACTGATGCGGCGTTCCGGAACCTCGAGCAGGGCGCGAATGGCGACCTCGGGCACCTGCCCCGGCCCGGGCGACACGGCCTCGGTTCGCCACACCACCGATCCGACATAGCGCTTGGCCAGGGCGTCGGCCGGGTCGCCCTCGTAAAGCATCGCGCGCGGCGCCACGGGAAAACCCCGAGCGGTGGTGGTTTCTCCAGTCGCGGACGAGCCCTGCTGGGGGGATTGGCCGACACTGTCCTCATGTTGGGCCTCCGTGGCCGGGCTCCTGACCAACAGCGCTCGCAAAAAATCGCGCTTCCAATAGAGCCCACTCGCAAGCGCCAGCACCAGGAGCCCGCCCAGGAATGCTGCGATCAGCATCCTGAGCGAGCCTGTCGGCTCCGGCGCGACGGCTTCGACAGCTTGCCGCTGCAGTGCCGGCTGCAGGCGGGGCCTACGCAGGGAAGGCTCTCGCCTGGTCGGCGCGCCATCGTGGCTCCCACTGCGGCTGCTGCTCCCAAGGATTCGGCACGGGTGCCGAAGGCGCCGCTTCACCTGTGAGCCCTGCGCCGCTCTCGGCCTCCACCTTGCGGATTGCTTCCTCGAGTGACTCACACTCGCACGCGATGTCCGATTCCGGGAGGGGCGGTGTAAGGCTGCGGAGGTGACCCCGAAGGACCGTTCGCGCTCGCTCGTAAAGCGCGTGCCGAGCGTCGCCGGTATTCTTGTCTAGATCAGCGACGGCGTCGGCGATCAATGGGTAATAGTCAGTCATCAGCGCCTTACGATCCCATGTCCAAGCGATTGTGGCTTGATTGTAGGCTTCGCAGGCCGGCGGTGCCATCTGGCCACCTATGCCCAGGTTGATACCTACGCCAGCCGCAAGGTCTAGACTAGCAGGCTGCCATTCACGTGTTGCATGAACTCTCAGCCGTAAATTCTGGCCCTACAGCGGCAATCCCGGCCTAGCCCTCGTGCGGAGTGCGGTAACACGCGTATGAGTTTGTCGAGGCAGCAATCCCCGAAGTCGCCAAGCATCAAGCGGCAGCGGCAACGACGATCAAACGGGCGCAGGGGCTGATGCTGCAGATAGGGATCGGTTAACCATCGGGGAGGCTGGAAGTAGCGGCCTGCGCGCAGCATGGCATGGTGTCCCGCCGTTTCCTTCACGAGAAGATGTCTCCATGATCGAACCAATCATGTATTTCGGGTTCGGGTTTCTCGCCGCGAGCCTTCTTGCCCTCGTAATCGTGCCGCTCGTCCATAACCGCGCGGTGCGCCTTACGATGCGTCGGATGGAGGCCTCGATGCCGCTGTCGATGGCGGAGACCTGGGCCCAAAAAGATCAGCTGCGCGCCGAATTCGCCATGTTGACGCGCCGCCTCGAGATAACCGTTGAACAGCTCAAAACCAAGACAACCAATCAGCTCGCCGAACTCGGCAAGAAGACAGACGCCATCAACCGACTGAAGCTCGAGCTCGTCGAGAAGACCGCTACCATCTTCGCGCTCCAGGCGCGGGAACAGGAGCTCACCAGGCTCACGGCGGGCCTTCGGGAGCGCTCAATCACCGCGGACAACGAGCGTACCAAGGTCGCGGCGCCGAAGACCCAGGTCGGCTCGCTTAGGGATCAGATCGCTGGACTGGATAACGATGTCGAGAAGGCCCAACGTTTTCGCCGCGAGCGGCTCGGCGCCGAGGAGGCGGCCTTATACTCGGAAGGCGTTCGATCCCCGCTAGGGCTAGCTATCCAGCCCCGGGGACGCTGGTGAGGGCCGAGCGATCCAGACTACTCTCCCTTCAAAATTCGACAAGAGGATGGGCAGCTAGGTGGTGTTTCTCCCAATTGATCGGGCTGGCGCGGACCGGCGGATAACGCTGTGCGATCGCCGCTAATCCGTATATTGTTTGGATGAGGAGAAGCTCGATGCTGCTGTTCGCGGTCGCTCACGCACCCGTTCTTTGCGGATGGTACGTACGCCATCAGATCTCCGGAGGAGATTGATCGAAGCCGGCGAGATGTAAAGATGCTCCCAGAGGCCAGCAAACGCCTAGCAGCGATGCATGCGGCTCCTCATGGTATGGAAACCGGGCACGCCCAGTCGCCACGAAATAGTGAGCGCAAACGTGGATAATCCGGCGCCGGGGAGTGAGACTTACGCTAGCAAAATTACGAACGGAGCACCAGCGCCGAACGAGAGTCCATCATCCAA
>WNFB01004486.1_pt1 | contig 12427 bp, 11 predicted proteins | sample 5400501 | NCBI WGS metagenome assembly WNFB01 (sample SAMN13153341, study PRJNA577476) | soil metagenome | isolation source: 200 cm saprolite under Douglas fir tree site 2 hole 1 | place: USA:California | collected 2015-04-18 | reverse complement strand
CAAACGGTGAGGCCATAGGTAGCGTTCTCGACGTTGCAACCGCCAAAAATTCTTCCGGAGGAAGCGCGCAGCGCGGCGCCAACGCGAAAATTGGAGTACGGCGCATGCGCGTTTTCCCTCGCCTGCCTGGCAGCCGAAACCAATATCTCATATTCGCTCATTAAACCTTCCTGGTTAACGATACTGCCGCTTCTGCGCCTCTGCTACCGCTTTGCGCATCTCAAGAGGAAGTTCGACAATGTGAATTTCTATTCCAAAAGACTCCAGCGCACGCGCCATCCAATTTTCGCCTTGAAAACGGCGAGCTGCTATTTTGTCGCCAAAGAGGAGGATTTTTCTGGCGGGTACTGATTTGAGCCGTTCAACGTAGAGTAGCTTCAGCGAATCTGCCAGCACCTTGTTCTTTTGCGCAGACTTTGGCGGTCCCTGATGCGCCCACGCTTCACATAAGATCATAGGCGTCTCGCATACGCCGTCGATCTCGAGCCATTCCCCACCGGGCAATTCAACTTCCTTTTTTTTCAAACTCGCGCCTAGATCTTCACTCAAACGAGCTATTAAATACTCTTCCGCTCGTCTCTGCTCGGCGCTATCGCCAGCGGCGGTATCGGGAACCTCTGGTTCGCCGGTCGAACTCACGCTATCGCCTCGGCAATTCTCGGAATGACCGCTTTCAGCAAGCCGATGAATTGCCCTTTTACGCGCTCGGCGGTCTCCAGCACTTCCAGGTGGTTGAGCGGCTGATCCAGAATTCCCGCCGCCGCATTCGTCACACAGGAGATGCCCAGCACGCGAATGCCGCTATGCCGCGCGGCAATCACTTCCGGAACTGTGGACATACCCACCAGGTCGGCGCCGATCGCGCGCAAGTAGCGGATCTCCCCCGGCGTCTCGTAGCTCGGCCCGAGGACTGCTGCGTACACGCCCTCATACATCCCGATGCCGATGCGGTTTCCTTCGCCGACAGCCATTTCGCGGAAGCGCCTGTCGTAGGCCGCGGTCATGTCGTGAAAGCGCAGGCCAAATCGCTCGTCGTTTGGCCCCGTGAGCGGATTCACGCCCTGCAAATTAATGTGATCGCTAATCACCACCAGCCGGCCCTGCACGAACTCGCGTTTGATGCCGCCCGCGGCGTTGGTGAGGATCACGGCCTTTACGCCCATGCGCGCGAAAACGCGGATGGGAAAAACCACCTCTCTCGCGGAATAACCTTCGTAAAGATGGACGCGGCCCTGCATCCCGGCAACAGAAATGGCACCGACTTTTCCAATGACGAGCTTCCCCGCATGGCCAATGGCGGTCGATTGAGGAAAATGCGGAATTCTTGCGTAGGGAATTTTGTCAGCATGGTCGAATTCGTCCGCGAAAGCGCCGAGCCCCGAACCCAGAACGAGAGCAATCTGGGGGCGCAGTTTCGTTTGAGAAAAAATGAAATCGGCGGCAAGCCCGGCGCGCTCGTACTCACCGGCTGCTTTGCCGCCGGCCGGGGATGTGGCCGCGTTTTTTTCGAACGACGGAGTTTTCTTGTTGCTGGAATCCGCGTTTTTCTTCGGGCTCACGTAAACATCCCCACGATAGAAGCGGACATCAAGTTGGCCATTGTTCCCGCGAGCATGGCGCGAATCCCAAACTGCGCCAACTGTCCCCGGCGTTCCGGAGCCAGCGCACCGATGCCGCCGATCTGAATTCCGATGGAACTGAAATTGGCGAAACCACAAAGCGCGAAGGTGGCGATCGTGAAGGAGCGCGGATCGAGCATCTCTCTCATGCCTCCAAGTTGCTGAAACGCGACCAGCTCGTTGATAACCATTCGCGTACCGAGCAGATTGCCGATCCGGGCGCAATCGTGCCAGGGAATCCCAATGACCCAAGCAATCGGCGCAAAGACCCAGCCGAATACTCTCTGAAGGCTGTCCGGGAACCACGCAAGGTGGCTATGCCCCCAGCCCATCATGGCGTTGACCAGCGCAAGCAGGGCGATGAAAGTGATGAGCATCGCGCCGACATTTAGGGCGAGGTGCAGGCCGTCCACGGTGCCGCGCGAGATTGCGCCAAGAACATTCGGTTCTTTTTCCATCTCGGGCATTTCGACGCGGCCGGCGGTAAGAGGCTGCTCCGTTTCGGGAACAAGCATTTTGGCCATGAGTAGCGTGCCTGGCGCGGTCATGATCACGGCCGTCAACAAGTGTTTGGCCTCGATGCCGAAGGCGATGTAGGCCGCCATGATTCCGCCGGAGACATGCGCCATCCCACTGGTCATCACGCACATCAATTCGGATTTTGTCAGCTTGTTCAAAAAAGGGCGAATCGTAAGCGGCGCTTCCGTTTGTCCCATGAAAATGCTGGCGGCGACGTTCAAAGATTCCGCTCCACTCGCGCCCATCACGCGCGTCATCACCCACGCCGCAACACGGATGATGAGCTGCATGACGCCAATGTGATACAGCAGCGCAAAGAATGCCGCGATGAAAATGATCGTCGGCAGCACTTGAAACGCAAAGGAAAAACCGAACAACGAAGTTTTCTTGCCGATTTCACCCAAAACGAATTCCGATCCCACGTAAGAAAAGCTGAGTAAACGGTTCACGGCCGCGCCGGCAGCCTGAAAGATTTGCCGGCCGATATCAAATCGCAGGACGAAAAAGGCGAAAGAGATCTGCAGGCCGAGCCCCCAAAGTACCGTTTTCAAGCGGATGGCTTTGCGGTCCGTGGAGAACAGATACGCGACACCAAGCATCGTGGCCAAACCCAGCAAACCTGTGAATCGTCCCATGCGCAGTCCTCTCTCTTTTCGATTCGCTTCCGTTCAACTGATGCCGATGAAACTAAGCCCCGAGAATGCGGCGCACCAGCGGCCGCTTTTCTCTCGGAGCTTCTTCGCCAATGTAATAACTCTCCGCAATGAGCCTCTTCGCTTCGGCAAGTTTGGCGTCGCTATTGTAATGAATCGTGGCCAGCGGTTCTCCCTTTTCCACGCGATCGCCGATCCGCTTGTAGAATTCGAGGCCGACGCCGTGATCGATCTTGTCTTCCTTTTTCTCGCGGCCTCCGCCGAGCATGGCCAGCGCGATGCCAAACTGCTCGCAGTTTGTTCCAGTGATGAATCCGCCACCGGAACTTACTACCTGGAAATGCAGCCGCGCCGTGGGCAGGAGTTCCGGCTGGTCAATCACGCGTTCATCGCCGCCTTGCAGGCGAATCCCTTGCCTAAATTTTTCGAGTGCATGGCCGGTGGCAATCATGGTTTCGGCGAGCCGGCGGCCTTCTTCCACGCTCTTCGTCCTCTCACCGAGATAGAACATCCACGCGGAGAGGTCCAGGCTCAAGTCGCGCAGGTCGGCGGGGCCGCGGCCTTTGAGAACTTCGACGGACTCGGCGACTTCATTCGAATGCCCGGCCATGCGCCCCAGCGGCTGATCCATATCGGTAATCAAGGCCACGACTTTTTTGCCCATGCGCTTGCCGGTTTCGACCATGACCTCGGCGAGCCGAATTGAATCTTCCTCCTTCTTCATGAAGGCCCCGGAGCCCGTTTTCACATCGAGAACCAGCGCGTCAATGCCCTCGGCAAGCTTCTTGCTCATGATGGACGCGCAAATCAGTCCAATATTCTCGACCGTCGAAGTAACATCGCGCAGCGCATAGATTTTCTTGTCCGCAGGCGCGATCTCCGCAGTCTGCCCGATCAGGCCCATGCCGCATTCGCGCAGGACCCGGCGGAATTCCTCAAGCGACAGATTGACGTTGAAGCCTGGAATCGCTTCCAACTTGTCGAGCGTGCCGCCAGTGTGGCCGAGGCCGCGCCCGCTGATCATGGGAACCGTAAGCCCGCCCGCCGCCACAATGGGAGCAAGAATCAGAGAAGTCTTGTCGCCAATCCCACCAGTGGAGTGTTTGTCCACTTTCTTGCCGGGGATTTCGGCATGGTTGAGGACTTCTCCGGAGTACAGCATCACTTCGGTGAGCGCCGCGAGTTCGGAGCGGTTCATGCCACGGATCCACACGGCCATCAGCCACGCAGCCATCTGGTAGTCGGGTATTTCGCGGCGCGTGTAGCCGGAAACCAGAAAATTGATTTCTTCGCGGGAGAGTTCCCCGGAATCACGTTTCTTGCGGATCAGGTCGACGGCGCGCATGCGTTTGGAAAGCGAACGGCGAGCGTAACATTCGCTTTACGGGGCGTCAACGCGAGGCCCACGCTGCAATCGGCATCTTGCTAGAGCACCTGCTGCACGTCGGGAGGCAAATTGGTCGTCTGGCCGGAGACCACATGCCAGCCATTGGGGGTGTTGACATAAACATGTATGGCGCGGAGCTGGCTGTTGACGTGTTGACCATTACGAATGAACCGCGTCGACCAAAGGCAAGTGGCCACTGCGGTGTCCTGAAAAACATGAACTCTGATGTCGGAGACGCTGAACGATTCTCGCTTGACCAACGGTGATTCGATCGTTTCAATCCACTGTTCCTTGTTAATCTGCTGACCGTGAGACAGTGTGCCGGCGAAATCATCACTGTACACACGATGAAAGAAAGTGCCGCTGCTTAACTGCATGGCGCGGACGGCTTCTTTTTCGAGGCTGATGATCTCCTGCCTCTGCACTTCCGGATCTCCGAGCGTCGGCTGAGCGACACACCTCTGGATGCACGCATCCCGCCAGCTATTTTGCGCTTGCCAGGAGGGGACAAGCACCAACCCGATTGCCAATGCCACTATTCCCCTGCTTTTGATCATGCTGGTGTGCCTCCCTCAAGGACTGACGGAATTCCGCCGGCGTAACTCAGAAAGAAGTTGCCACTGACACACTCCATGGTACGGAAAGAAGATTGCCCATTTCCATCACATCCATGACAAGCGTGTTGTGAATGACAAGCTCTCGTTCAGGGAAGCGCTCACGCAGGAACGGCTTGGGGAGGCGGTTGCGTCTCTATGCGGCCGAGTTGCGGCCTGCGCTTCGGATTGGGTGGAGGCATGTTTCACAAAATCCGCAAAAAATGCAAGATCGGCGTTTCTTTTTCTGTCTGCTAGAATAACCTACCCTCAATAGTAATCATCCAATTGAAGTTTTCGTTTCAGGGAGGATCCATGAACGACGTTTTCAGCCGGGGCCGCGAAGCGGTCAATCCTGGTCCGTTTTCACGGCGGAGCTTTCTCGTCAAAACTTCGTGTTTCGGAGCTTTTTATGCAGTAGCGAAGTTGATTCCCTTGCCGGCGCTGGCGGCGGAGTTGGCGAGCGACTCGCGGGTGTCGCAAACGCCGCTTGTGGACAAAGGATTCGCCTCGGTCCGGAAGATTGGAAATGGACTGTACGCGACAATTTCTGATTTTTCAAAGGGCACTACGACAATCTGCAACGGCGGATTTCTCGTTGGCAGAGACGCGGCTCTCTTGATCGAAGGATTTACGACGCCGGCGGGCGCGTCGTTCCAGATGGATGCGCTACGAATGGTGAGCCAGGTCCCGGTGAAGGGCGCCCTGGATACTCACTATCACTTCGACCACTCGATGGGGAATTCGTTTTACGGAGCGAATGGCATTCAGCTCTGGGCGCATGCGTCGGCGGCGAGGCGCATCGTGGAAAACTACGTTCCGATGCAAGGAGTGGACAAGGAAACCGCGCTGGCGGCTCTCGAGAAGGGCGTCAAGGACGCCAAGTCCGATTTGGAGCGGGCACACGCTCAGAGCGACCTGAACGCGTCGGCCATTGTCTTCGGAGTTGTGAACACCACTGTGATGGCTTTGCCAAATCATCCCATCGACCCGGCCAAGTCGCCTATGTCCGTTGATCTGGGCGGCTTAACGGCGGTTGTCGAGTCCTATCCCGGGCACTCGGGAACGGACATCGTCGTGCGCGTCCCGGACCAGAATGTTGTCTACACTGGCGACCTCCTATTCAACGGCTGGTATCCCGTCTGCTTCGACGAGAAAGCCACGATTTCGGGCTGGCGAGACACGTTGAAAAAATTCGCCGCGTTCAATAAGGACACGCTCTTTGTCCCGGGCCATGGCCAGATTTGCGGACAGGAAGGTATCGCTTCGATCCGCGAAGTGTTTGACGACATCGCGGGGCAAGCCGAAAAAATGTACAAGGCCGGCGTCCCGGCCGAAGAAGCGCAGCACCGCTACGTGGTGCCGGATAAATTCAAGAACTTCCCTATCTTCGCGTGGGGATTCACGATTGGCCCCGCGATTACCAAGCTGTACACGGAGTGGGGAGTCAAATAGTCGGAGCCCCGGATATTCGCGACCCAATGCAGGGGCGGGGCTTGCCCCGCCCGCCGCTCATGCGGCACTCGCCGCGTTTTGCCCGAAACTTCCGAGACAACACACTAATCCGGGAGGACGTCGTCGAAGCTGCGAATGGCTCCGCCCGCAGTCGGCGGAGAAGATGCGCGGCTATCGCGATCGCAAAGGATCCCTTGCATTCCCACGGATTCTGCCGCCTCGATTTCTTTCACCGCATCGGAAATAAACAAGAACTCGTGTGTCGCATACGAAAACGAAGCGGCAATTTTCTTGTAGCTTTCCTGCGCAGTTTTTGCCCCCACGCGCGTGTCGAAGAAAACGGAAATGTACCGCGTCAAATCACCTGAGGCTGTAGTGCGAAACAGGAGTTGCTGCGCGAGGACGCTTCCGGACGAGTAGATGCAAATAATTCTTTTCTGCCGCCGCCATCGTTCGAAGGCGATAGGCACGTCCGGAAATACTGCGCCGCGCAATTCACCGCTTATGAATCCGTGCTGCCAGATTTTTCCCTGAAGCGATTTCAGCGGCGTGCACTTGCTGTCCCGCGCGATCAGCCATTGTCCATACGCAACGCTCGAAAGCAGCCCCGCTTCTTCCGAATCGTCCAGCCAGCCGGGTGGTTCAAGGCCATTGCGCTCATCCACATCGTGTTGCGCACGCAGGTCCTCAATCAAAGTTCGAATTTCCATATCTTGGGCGTGTTCTCCAAGAAACGATTCCAGTTTGCTGCTGGCATAGGGGAACAGCGTTTGATAAACAAAATCAACGGGTGTTGTCGTGCCTTCGATGTCGAGAAGAATGACGCGGACCTGGGATTCGCCGGTCAGCGGCACACGAGCTACTTCGCCGCCGTTTGCGGCGCAATGTATCTTGGTCCCCAGCAGACCGGCTCGTAATTCCGGTCCACTCCGCTGCTCGTGTAATGCGGCGTCCAGCCGGCCTTGTCCTGGAACAATCGGATGGCGCGAATCCTGCGGTCTCCGCAAAGATCAAACCAGTGCAGCGTCCCGCGCGGTACGCGAATCAAGTCACCGGCTTCCACCTCTATGGCGACAACCGGGCCTTTCTGCGGGTGAATGTGGAACAACCCGCGCCCGGCGACGATGTAGCGGACTTCGTCCTCATCGTGCCGATGCTCGATGTTGAACTTCGCGAGCATCGTATCCAGCCCGGGTGTGTCTGCATTGACGTCGATCACATCCGCGGTGACGTAGCCACCCAGGCGCTTCAGCTTTTCGACTTGCTCGCCGTAAGCGCTTAGGACTTGCTCCGCAGAAGCATCCGACGGCAGGTCCGCCGGAGACTCCCAGCGTTCGTAATCAATGCCCATACCGGCGAGGTAGTCGCGCACCTCGTCGTGTTCGCGCAGCGAACGGTTTTCATCGGGGATTCGAATGACAGCCACGGCAATCAACTCCCAAGCTCGGGTGCCTGCGAAATCAATCACTCTGCGCGGCGCCCGAGCGAACCAGCACTTCCATCAGGAACTCCAGAATTTCAACATGGCGCTTGGCTTCCTGCAAGCCCGCACCCCAAGTATAAAGCCCATGCTCCCTCAGAAGAAAACCATGGATGCCGGGGCTTTCCCGCAGAGTTTTCGAAACGCGTTCCCCGAGTTCAATCATGTCCTGCGAATTCTCGAGAATCGGCAGCCACTCGCGGTGCTTGTGCGTTCGAACGCCTTCCAGTCCTTTGAGCATTTCGTAGCCTTCCAGCGCGATGCCGCCTTGTGATGCATGCGAGCCCGAAAGGACCGTGCTCCAAACCGAATGAGTGTGCAAGACCGCGCCGGCATCCACGCCGCGCGCGATGGCGAGATGGAGCAGGGCTTCAGCAGACGGCCGGCCTTTGCCACGCACCACGTTACTTGCTCCGTCCATCTCCAGGAACTGCGCGGGCGTAAGGCTGCCCTTGTCCAATCCCGTCGAAGTAATCGCGAGGCGCAACGGCTCGCGGGAAATCACCGCGCTGAAGTTTCCACTCGTACCCAAGACCCATCCGCGCGCGTAAAAGTTTTTTCCAATCCCAGCCAAATCAGCAGCGACCTTCGAGAACCCTGCAGTCTTCGACTTCTGGATACGCATGCCTTGTCGGGCGGGAAATAATCTAGATCTGGCTTTCGCACTCTTCATTGCAATCCTCATAGTAAACCCATTTGGAAGTCTGCTGTCAGCGTTGCCCCGATCAGTGCGAGTCGAAGGCGAAGATCAGTCCGAAAATGAGGAGGTGTTGCGACGGTGTCAGGCTATCGACTCCGGGGGAAATCTCCGCACCACGAAAGAAGCCGCCACCCTTTCCACGCGAGTCATCGAAGCGGTATTCCAGTCGCGCAATCGTGTTCGTCTTCCGATAAGACTTCCGATATTCGAGCGTCGTTGTGAGTGCTTTGACTAACTGCTGAAATCCTGTCCAGCGAGCATCGCGATCCCAGGCAACCTCAGGCCGTAGCGTGACACTCCAAGGACCACCCAGAGATCTGTGCACTGGCAATTGCGCAGACATCCACAACGCACGCGGGCTCCCAGGAACGTCAACTTTTTCTGTTCCAATCTGATATTCAAATGCAGTCGTAAGCCGGTCGGTCTTCCACTCAGAAATGCTGTCAGAAAAGAAACGCCAGAATTCGAGTGCGGTATTCGACTGGTGCGGGCCGTAAAGGATCGTCTCCTTAAACGTCACATGCTCCGTCGCGCTATAGGCGAACTGCCCGCCGGAACTGGGAACATTGTTGGCATGGGCAAGATGCCAATAGCCATTGAGGACGAATGCCGTTGCCGTGAGTTTTTTTGTGAACGGATAACTTGCGTTCACCCCGAACATCAAATACGGCGTGTAGTCGGCTCCCCAAGGGCGCGTATACTCGAAATTATCTTTGGCGTACAGAGAATCATAGCCGATGAAGCTGTTGAAGAGACCGGCTTGGAAGGTGAGTCCCTTGCCTACCGGCGCAAGATAGGAAACATCGGCCAGGCCAAAGTGCCGGAGCCCATCCGAGCCACTGACGTTGGGAGCCGTGGGAGAAAATCCAAAACCCTCCGAATCCTTGCCTCCATGCACCGCTAGTTCCATGCCCCAGCGGGAATCTGGAGAAGCCGCTTTCTTGACGTCCGCGCCGGCCATATTCATGTCCAGTTCATCGACTTTGAACGCCGTGCTGCGGTTGCGAAACAGATGATTGGAAGGATGATTGAAATCCAGCGAATAACCCAGATCAGCGAAGCCGCCGTACTGCCACTTGGGCTTCGCCTGCTGGCTTGTCCCTTGGGACTGCGGCTCTTGGGGAGCGGCGTCGGACTGTTCCTCGTGATCGAGGATCATGCGCTCGCGCTCCGTCAATCCAGAAGCAGGAGAGCAGCTTTTGGCCGGCAGGGATTTCGCAGGCGAATTGCGCGTTTCTTTGTCGTCAGCAAGCGAGCGATTCGGAACGATGCTGGCGCATAGCAATGCAGCAAGAAGAATTTGGAACAGTCTTCCATGGCGTTTGAACGCGCGCATTTCTCTCTCCTCAGAAAATGCCTGGCAACGGATTGTTGATGGATCAAAGTGCGCCTTCGGCAGGCGCAGGATGTTGCTTCGTTGCCTCGGAATGCTAGCGTTCAGTGCATTAGAAATTCGTAAGTCCGGTGTAAGGATGGGATTAGTGCGCAAAGATGAACCTTTTCAAGGACTTGCGGAGACGCGGCAAGAATACAGAATCTCGAACAGTCGGAAGCGAGGCGATTGAATTCAAGGACGTGCAGGCCCCTGGGAGCGGCGGGAGATTTCCAGCGCCATGGTTCGCATCTCTTCGTGGATCAGCCCGTTGGTAGCAAGAATGACGGGGCCGCCAAGTTGGTACGGATTTCCGGCGAAATCGCTCACTGTTCCGCCGGCTTCTTCAACTAGCAGCACGCCAGCGGCGGTGTCCCATTTCTGCAGGCCGAATTCCCAGAAGGCATCAAAGCGGCCGGCGGCGACGCAGGCGAGATCGAGGGCGGCGGAGCCATCGCGGCGAACGCCGTGAGAGTGCTGGGTGAAGTCGCCGTAGTATTGAAGATTCGGGCTGGCCTTGCGGTTGCGCACCGGAAACCCGGTGCAAAGGAGGCTCGTTGAGAGCGTGGCGTTTTTGGAAACGTGGATTTTCTTGCCGTTGAAGGTGGCGCCTTCGCCGCGCGCGGCAGTAAAGAGCTCATTGTAAAAGGGATTGAAGACCGCGGCGGCGAGAAGCGTATCCCGCTGGGCGAGTGCGATCGAGACGCAGAAGCACGGATATCCGTGCGCAAAATTCGTGGTGCCGTCGAGCGGATCAACGTGCCAGCGAAATTCCGAAGCTGAAACGCTCTCATGCCCCGTTCCCTCTTCGGCGGCAATGGCGTGGTCGGGAAAGTATTTGGTGAGGCGCTCGACGATGAACCGCTCTGAGCGCTTGTCCGCTTGGGTGACGAGATCCACCTCGTCGCCTTTGTAAGCGATGTCCAACGGGCGCGAGAGTTCTTCGATGAGGATTTTGCCGGCTTCCTGGGCGCTTTCTACGGCGGCTTCGAGATAGTTCTTGGTCATGGAGCAAAATTGAGCAGTGTCGGCCTGCACGGAGCCTAAGGGCCCTTTCCACTCTACCATTAGCGGCAAGCTTGGTTGGCTTGAGGAGAGATTGAATAAGCAGAGCGTACCCCACCCCGTGTTTTTTGTAAGTGTTGCATCTAAAGGACTTAGCCAGGACGTAAGTCTTTTGTTTGCAACACTTGCCGGGGGATCTATAAGTGTTGCATCTAAAGGACTTATGGGGGCGAAGTGTTGGCGAGAAAGGAAAGGCTTGGGGTGGGAAGATTTTGAAGGAGTTAGAAGGACTACCTGGCGGGCGAGGCTGAGTGGCGACGAACACGGGGACAGGATAGCATGCCAGTATCAAGTTGTTAAGCGTTTTGCAGTAAATGGTCGAAATTGAGGGTTGAACGGCAATGGGGCGGATTGAACGGTTTCCGCGGAGGCGAGACGAAGCGAAGAATGTCCCACCCTTTGCAAAAAACAAATTCGCAAAGGGTAGGCCACCCAATTGAGCGCCAAGCACTTAGCGTGTGCCGTGAGAGTTTCAGAGCTTCGGTCCTCAACCACTCTGGCGACCAAACGGTGCTGCAAAGCACGGCGGAGGAGAAGTGTCTCTTGACAACGCCTTCGCTCTTATCGAAGGCCACCCCGAACCGTGCTAGAGCGCTAAAGGGGATCCACCTGCGACTCCGCTATGAAAATAGCGCTGCTTGCACCGTTCTTGGGCGTGACTAAAATACCGCCCGGCCGAAGCTGGGCGGTACCGAGCCGACGCACAACACGGACCAAGCCTGAGACTTTCCGAAACCTAGCCTACTTGTCGTCGTCTTCGTCTTTGTCCTTGTTTCTGGTTGCGACGAATCCGTGTGTGTGCAATTTCCCCAAGGCGTCTTTAGATACATACAGGCCGACGATGTCGCCCTGGGGGTTGATGCCGCGTGTCTGTGTCGAGACCACGTCTTCCCCTGGAAAGTCGATGGTAGTGAACTCCCCCTTTCTCAGTAGGAAGCCATGGGTCTTATTCGCAGCGTCGACAAAGAACCCAACGATCTCGCCGGAGGGATTAATATCCCGAGCATCGGACCACATCACGTAGCTTGGCAGATCGAGCAGCGCATAAACTCCGTCCTCCACCTTGTAAGCGTAGAAGGTGTCGGGCGTCGGAAAGACCACCCCAACGATAATCCGGCCGTCCTTCGTGATTCCGTTGTGCATGGTGCCGGGCACGGACAAATCCTGTATGAAGCTGCCGTTCTGATATACGAAGCCGTGCATTGTGCCACCTTTGTTGGCCGCAAAATCGGAACTCAAATTGTGGAAGCAGCCCACGATCTTACCCTTCGGACTGATCTTTATGGCTAACGTGTTGTTGGCCAATTCAACCGGGGAAAAAGTACCGTCGGAGTCCCGGAGAAAGCCCCGCGTAAAGACCCCCGTCGGATCCACCGTTTTCGCAACAGGAACCGTGTAGTAGCCCACGATCTGGCCCTCCTCGTTGATTCCCTGCGCCAGGCTGCTACCGACGCCATTCGGATCATCAATCGTCGTGTATGTGCCGTCGCTCAATAAATAACCGTGGCCAACAGCTCCTACGGCGTAACGGCCAACGATATCGCCCTGGGCATTGATCCCGATAGCGCTGGTCAAGGTAACACC
>WNFB01004485.1_pt1 | contig 12428 bp, 8 predicted proteins | sample 5400501 | NCBI WGS metagenome assembly WNFB01 (sample SAMN13153341, study PRJNA577476) | soil metagenome | isolation source: 200 cm saprolite under Douglas fir tree site 2 hole 1 | place: USA:California | collected 2015-04-18 | reverse complement strand
CGTAGCCTCGTTGCGCGAGGTCTCCGGGGGCCGCTCGGCGAAGACCGGCCTGACCCACCTCCGCATGGAGCAGCGCGTCGCCGGATTGCGCGTGGCGGGCGCGTACGCGAAGGCGGCGCTCGACGACCAGGGCCGGCTCGTGCACCTCATCGAAAACCTCGCCGACGTGCCGGCGCGCCGCCCGGTGGCGGCGGCCGTCGACGAGCGACGGGCCCTGCGGTCGGTGCTCGCCGTCTTCCTCCCGGAGGTGAGGGACGAGCCGGCCGAGATCGGCCGCGAGAAGAACGCGGTCGTGTTCGACAAGGGCACCTTCTTCCACGAGTCGCCGCGCGTCGAGCGGGTCGCCCTCCTCATGAAGAGCGGCGCGCTCAAGGCCGGCTTCGCCGTCGAGACGTGGACCGAGCGCGGCAACCGGCTCTACGAAGCGCTCGTCGGCGGCGACGCCCGGTGCTGGGTGTCGAGTCGCGCACGAGCACGGACAGCTACAACGTCTTCGCAGTGAACCCGGACGTTTCGTCGCAGGCGGTGGTGGCCGGTCCCGGATCGGGCAACGCGGAGTCACCCGCGGGCTGGCTGCGGCCGTCGACCCCCCTCCGCAGCCAGACGGACGTCAACATCACCGGCAACAACGTCAATGCGTACCTCGGCGCGAATCAAAACCGCCCGGACCCCGGCGGCACGGTCGTCACCGACGGAAACTTCCTGGCCGCGGCCGCCCTTGGCGCTTCACCCTCCACCGCCGGGAACAGGGCGGTCGCGGTGCAGAACCTCTTCTATCTGAACAACGTCCTCCACGACACGCTCTACAAGCACGGTTTCGACGAGGCCGCGGGCAATTTCCAGAAGGACAACTTCGGCAAGGGCGGGAAGGGCCGGGACGCGGTGCGGGCCGAGGCGCAGGACGGCTCCGGCACCGACAACGCCAACTTCGCGACGCCGACCGACGGGCGCCCGCCGCGCTTGCAGATGTACCTGTGGACGGGCAAGGGGACGGTGCAGGTTCACGTCATCACCCCGGCTCCGGCCACCTACCCGGGCGCGCCGGCGCCGTTCGGGCCCGCCCTCACCGCCGCCGGCATCACGGGCGACGTCGTTCTCGTCGACGACGGGACGGGCACGGCCTCCGATGCCTGCGAGCCGATCACCAACAACGTCAGCGGCAAGATCGCGCTCATCGACCGCGGGACCTGCGCCTTCACGGTGAAGGTCAAGAACGCGCAGATCGCGGGCGCCGTGGCGGCGGTGGTCGCCAACGACGTGAACGATTCGCTGCTCACGATGGGAGACCTCGACAACACCATCACCATCTCGTCCCTTTTCATCGGCAAGACCGACGGCGCCGGCCTCAAGGCCAGCCTCCCCGCCAACGCGGCCGCGCGGCTGACCAATCCGCCTCCCCGCCAACGCGACGGCGACCTCGACGCCGACATCGTGTTCCACGAATACGGGCACGGGCTGACGTGGCGGATGATCGGCGGCATGAGCGGCAAGATGTCGGGCGCCATCGGCGAGGGCATGAGCGACACCCTCGCCATCATCCTCACCGAGGACGACGTCGTCGGCGAGTACGCTCTCGACAACCCCCTGGGCATCCGCAGCGCGCCCTACACGGATTACGGGCGGACCTACGGCGACATCGCCCCCGGCAACGAGGTCCACTTCGACGGCGAGGTGTACGGGGCCATCGGCTGGCGGCTGCTCCAGAACTTCCAGGCCGCCGGGATCTCGAAGGATCTGCTCCTGGACGACATCGTGGACGGGATGAACTTCACACCGCCCATGCCCGCGTTCGAGGACATGCGCGAGGGCATCCTGCAGTCGGTGCTCAAGAATCACCCGTCGCACGAGTGCCTGGTCTGGGACGCGTTCGCGCACTACGGCGTGGGGGTCGGCGCCCAGGGCGTGATCGTCAACGGCAACATCCAGGTGACGGAGTCGTTCGTCGTGCCGCCCCCGTGCGCGAACTGAGCCGCGGCTAGGGCTTCAGGATCACCTTCACCACCGGCTCCCGCCGTTCGCGGAGCAGGTCGAAGGCTTTCTGGAACTCGCCCAGGGCGAACGTGTGCGTCACGAGGGGCGCCACGTCGAGCCGGCCCGACTCTATGAGCCGCATCGCCTGCTCGAAGCTGCGGGTCGTGTAGGCGAACACGCCGTGGACGTGGAGGTCCTTCAGGCAGAACAGGTCCGCCTCGAGCTCGGTGCGGCGGCGGCCGCCGGCGATGCCGTAGAGGACGACGGTTCCCCCGCGCCGGGCGAGGTCGAGCGCGAGGGGAAGCGCGCGGTCGCTGCCCGCGGCCTCGAAAACGACGTCGGCGCCCGCGCCTCCGGTCATCTCCCGGACGCGCGCCGCGGGATCGTCGCCCACGGTGAGGAAGTCGGTGGCGCCCATCCGCCGGGCGAGCGCATCGTTGACGCGGTCGACACCGATGACGGCGATCTTCGCCGGCCGCGAGACCGCCGCCCAGCCCACGGCGAGCAGGCCGAGCGTCCCGGGGCCCACCACGGCGACCGTGCTCGCGGGCCCGATCGTCGTACGCTGGGCGCCGTGGACGACGCAGGCGAGCGGCTCGGCCATCGCCGCCGACTCGAAAGGGAGCGTCGCCGCGAAGGCGTGGGCGAGGTCGGCGCGGACGGCGACGTACTGCGCGAAGCCGCCGGGCAGCGTGAAGCCCAGCTCGTTGTAGGAGACGCAGAGGTTCGTCTCGCCCCGCCGGCACCAGGCGCACTGGCGGCAGAAGTTGTGGCCTTCGACCGCCACGCGGTCTCCCACCGCGACGCCCGCCGCGCCGGGGCCGACCCGTTCCACCGACCCGCACCACTCGTGGCCGGGGATGACCGGATACTTCACGTAGGCGGCCGGGCGCGTCCCCTTCAGCGTCTCGACGTCGCTCATGCAGATGCCCGCGGCGCCGACCTTGACGAGGATCTGCCCGTCCCCCGGCCGCGGATCGGGCACGTCGCGGAGGGCCGCGTCGTTCGGCGCGCCGATCACGACCGCCTTCACCGCTTCACCAGGCACCCTCGAGGGGCCCGAAGCGCGCTACAGGTTCCCGCGTCCGATCTCCTCCGCGAGGTGGTCCGTGGCGCGCCACGACAGGGCGAGGATCGTGAGGGTGGGGTTCTTCTCGCTCGCGGTCGTGAACGCGGAGCCGTCCACGACGAGCAGGTTCTGGACCTCGTGCATCTGGTTGAAGCGGTTCAGCGCGGAGCGCTTGGGGTCGTCCCCCATGCGGCACGTGCTGTGCTCGTGGATGGCGGAGCCGTTGTTGTCGAGGACGCCCCGCTCGAAGACCACCAGCTCGGCCCCCGCCGCCCGGCAGATCTCCTCGACGGTGTCGTACATGTGGGCGGCCATCTTCTTCTCGTTGTCGCCGATGCGGTAGTCGATCTTCAGGAGCGGCACGCCGTAGCGGTCCGTCTTCTTCTCGTCCACCGTGATCCGGTTGTGGGCGTAGGGCAGCACCTCGCCGAAGGGATGGAACTCGAACCACGCCGGGAAGTGGCGCTTGATGCTCTTCTTGAGCGAAGCGCCGAAGCCGGGCAGCGTATTTGCGAAGTGGTTGACGCCGTCCGTGCTGCAGCCGGTGTTCCAGAACTGCGCGCCCCATCCGCGCAGGTAGTCTCGGGTGAAGCCGGGCCGGTGGTTGAACCGTGGCATGTACACGTGCTCGCCGCCGATGCCGCGATCGTTCTGCCAGGGCTGGCCGTAGAGATCCGGGAGGAAGCCCTTCACGTGGATCCGGATCTGCTCGCAGAGGTAGCGCCCGATCACGTCGGAGCCGTTGCCGATGCCGTTGGGATGGCGCTCCGACTTCGAGTTCAGGAGGATGCGGGTAGAGTCGACGCAGCTCGCCCCGAGCACCACGACCTTGCCGAGGACCTCCCGTTCCTGCCCCGTCCTGCGGTCGAAGTACTGCACGCCCCGCGCGAGGCCCTTGTCGTCGACCAGGATGCGCGCCGCCACCGAGTTGGAGCGGATCTCGAGCCTGCCCGTCTGCATCGCGAACGGAAGCAGGTGGTCGGCGGAGCAGAAGAAGGACGCCGTGTCGCATCCGCTTCCGCACTTGCCGCAGTAGTGGCAGGCCGGAAAGCCGCGGGTCGGCCGCGTCATGTTCGCCCGCCGGCCCGCCACCATCGGGATGCCGATCCCGGCCGCCGCCCTCTTCAGCAGGTTCTCGCCGCAGCGGGGATGCGGCGGAGGCTGCAGGTACTTGCTTCCCGGCAGCACCTCGGAGTCGTCGGTGCCGCCGCAGACGCCGATCATCTGCTCGACCTGGTCGTAGTAGGGGGCGACGTCCGCGTAGGAGATCGGCCAGGGGATCTCCCAGCCGTCGCGCTCGGCGGACTTGAAGTCCATCTCGGCGTACCGGAGGCTGACCCGTCCCCACACGTTGGTCTTGCCGCCATGGCCCCACACGCGGATGAGCTCGAAGGGCTGGCCTTCCGGAGTGAGGTAGGGCTGCTCCTTGGTGTCGAGGAAGAACTGCGGCGGATGGTCGCCCTTAGCCAGGCGCACCCGCGCCTCCCACGGCCGGACGTGGGTCCAGAACGTCGAGCGGTCGAACTTGTCTCCGGCGTCGAGAAGGACGACCTCCACGCCCTTCCGCGTGAGGTTCCAGGCCGCCATTCCCCCGGCGGCGCCGCTGCCGATCACGATCACGGGATAGACCTTCTGCGTCTCGACGATCTGCATGGGCCGGTCCCTCCCCGACCCGGATGATATAGTTCCCGCGCTCAGCAAGGAAAGCCGCGAGTGGATCACGGTCCAGGAAATGGGGGCCTCGTGCGGGGCGCGGGCGCGGCGCAGGCCGCCACGTGGAACGCAGAGAAGGTGGCCGCGGCCTTCCGCTCGCGCTTCGGGACCGACCCCGCCTGGCTCGTGCGCTCGCCCGGCCGCGTCAACCTCATCGGGGAGCACACCGACTACAACGAGGGCTTCGTGCTGCCGATGGCCATCGACCGCGCGGTGTGGATCGCCCTCCGCGCCCGGGATGGCCGCGACGTCGTCGCCGCCTCCCTCGACTTCGCCGAGGAGAAGGCGTTCTCTCTCGACGGCCTGCGCCGCGAGGGCAGGGGGTGGTGGGAATACCTGAAGGGCACGGCGTGGGCCCTCGGGGAGGCGGGCGATCGCCTCGCGGGATGGGAGGGCATCCTCGCCGGCGACGTCCCCATCGGCGCCGGCCTCTCGTCGTCGGCCGCTCTCGAGATGGCGGCCGCCCGCGCCTTCGCCGCGGTGTCGGGCCGGGCGTGGGACCCGGTGCGAATGGCGAAGCTCGCCCGGCGAGCCGAGAACGAGTGGGTCGGCGTCGGCTGCGGGATCATGGACCCGCTGATCATCGGCGCCGGCCGCGCGGGCCACGCGACGCTCATCGATTGCCGCTCGCTGGAGATGCGGCCGGTCCCGCTGCCGCGGGGGACCGCGGTGGCGGTGCTCGACACCTCCACCCGGCGGGAGCTCACCGGCTCGGCCTACAACGAGCGGCGGGCGCAGTGCGAGGAGGCGGCGCGCGCCTTGGGAGTCAAGGCGCTCCGCGACGTGACGCCATCGGCGCTGGACGCGCGGGGAGAGTGGCTGAGCGACACCTTGCGCCGCCGGGCCCGCCACATCGTGACCGAGAACGCCCGCACGCTGGAAGCGGCGGAGGCGATGAAGGCCGGCGACGCGCGGCGGCTCGGGCGATTGATGAACGAGAGCCATGCCAGCATGCGCGACGACTTCGAGATCTCGACACCCGCGCTCGACGCGATGGTGGAGTGCGCGCAGGCCGCCGGCGGATGCTACGGCGCGCGCATGACGGGCGGCGGCTTCGGAGGCTGCGTCGTCGCCCTGATGGACGAGGCGGCGGCGCCAGCCTTTCTGGACGAGGCCGGCCGCAGCTACCACGAGCGCACCGGCCTCGCGCCCAGCCTTTACCTCTGCCGCCCCGAGGAAGGCACCTCCCTGGACCCGCTCGCCGGCCAATGACGCGCCAGGCCGTCCTCTGCGCTCTCCTCTGCTGGCTCGCCACGAGCGCGGGTGGCCCCGCCGATTTCGAGGCGCGCGCGGCGGACCTCGTGTCGCGGATGACCGTGGAAGAGAAGGTCTCGCAGCTCATGAACGATGCGCCGGCCATCCCGCGCCTGGGCATCCCGGCCTACGAGTGGTGGAACGAGTGCCTGCACGGCGTGGCCCGGGCGGGCGCGGCGACGGTGTTCCCCCAGGCGATCGGGATGGCCGCGTCGTTCGACAAGGCGCTGATGCGTGAAGTGGCCACCGCCATCAGCGACGAGGCGCGCGCCAAGCACCACGAGTTCGTGCGCCGGGGACAGCGCGGCCGCTATCAGGGCCTGACCTTCTGGTCGCCGAACATCAACATCTTCCGCGACCCGCGATGGGGGCGCGGCCAGGAGACCTACGGCGAGGATCCGTACCTCACCGCGCGCCTGGGCGTCGAGTTCGTGAAGGGACTGCAGGGAGACGACCCCCGCTACCTGAAGGTGGTCGCGACCGCGAAGCACTTCGCCGTGCACAGCGGCCCCGAGCCCGACCGCCACCACTTCGACGCGCGCCCCCGCGAGCGTGACCTCTTCGAGACGTACCTGCCCGCCTTCCGCGCCCTGGTCCAGGAAGGCCGGGCCGCGTCGGTGATGGGCGCCTACAACCGCGTGAACGGCGAGTCGGCCTCTGCGAGCCAGCGGCTGCTCGTCGACATCCTGCGCCGGGACTGGGGATTCGACGGCTACGTCGTCTCCGACTGCGGCGCGATCGACGACATCTACAAGGGTCACGAGATCGTGTCGACGCCGGAGGCCGCGGCCGCGCTCGCCGTTCGGAAGGGCTGCGACCTCGAGTGCGGGTCGACCTATCGATCCCTGACCGCCGCGCTCGGCCAGGGGCTGATCGAAGAGAAGGACATCGACACCGCCGTCCGGCGGCTGATGCGGGCGCGCTTGAAGCTCGGGACCTTCGATCCGCCCGAGCGCGTGCCTACGCGCAGATCCCGTACTCGGTCAACCAGTCCGCCGAGCACGATCGGCTCGCGCGGCGCATGGCGCAGGAGTCGGTCGTGCTTCTCAAGAACGAGGGGGTCCTGCCGCTCTCCCGCGACGTGAAGACGATCGCCGTCATCGGACCGAACGCGGACGAGGTGATGACGCTGCTCGGGAACTACTACGGCACGCCGGCCAGACCGGTGACCATCCTCGCGGGAATACGCAACGCGGTCGGCCCGGACACGAAGGTCCTATACGCACGCGGCGCCGACCTCGTCGAGGGCCGGCAGGATCCGCGGGCCGTTCCCTCCATCGACACCGTCTATCTTCGTACGGGCGCGGGCGACACGCCCGCGGGGCTGCGGGGCGAGTATTTCCGGGGGCGCGAGTTGCAGGGACCGGCGATGCTGACGAGGATCGACGCGACGGTCGATTTCCGCTGGGACCGCGGTTCGCCGACCTCGGACCTGGTGGCCCGCGGTGAGCTGCCGCCCGACCACGCCATCCCGGACGACGACTTCTCGGCGCGCTGGACCGGGCAGCTCCGGCCGCCGGTCTCGGGCCGGTACGAGCTGACGGTCACGGGTGACGACGGCTTCCGCCTCGACGTCGACGGCCGGCGCGTCATCGACGAGTGGACGACGACCTCGCGGGCGCGTGCGAAGAGCGTGTCTCTCGACCTGGAGGCCGGGCGCGCATACGACGTGCGTCTCGAGTACTTCGAATCCATCCGCGACGCCGAGATCCGCCTGGGCTGGCGCCGGCCCGGGGCGAAAGAGCCGTTCGGCGAAGCGCTCGAGGCCGCCCGCTCTGCGGACGCCGTCGTGTTCGTGGGCGGCCTCACCGGAGACGTCGAGGGCGAGGAGATGCGCGTCTCGTATCCCGGGTTTGCCGGCGGAGATCGGACCGACATCGGGCTGCCGGCGACGCAGGACCGGCTGCTGCGCGCGCTCCACGCCACCGGCAAGCCGGTGGTCCTGGTGCTGACCACCGGGTCGGCCATCGCCGTGCCGTGGGCGCAGCAAAACCTGCCCGCGATCGTGGTGGGCTGGTACCCCGGCCAGCAGGGCGGCAACGCCGTCGCCGACGTGCTCTTCGGCCAGGTCAACCCGTCGGGCCGCCTTCCGGTCACCTTCTACAGGTCCGTCGACCAGCTCCCGCCCTTCGCCGGCTACGACATGAAGGGAAGGACATACCGCTACTTCGAGGGGGAGCCGCTCTACCCGTTCGGCCACGGCCTCTCCTACACGCGCTTCGAGTACTCGGACCTGCGGATCGGGAAGGCCATCGTGGGCCCGCGCGAGGGCGTGGAGGTGTCGCTCCGCGTGAAGAACACGGGCCCGCGGGCGGGCGACGAGGTCGTCCAGCTCTACGCGCGCGCGGTCGCGCCGAAGGTGCCGATGCCGCTCAAGCAGCTCCGGGGCTTCGATCGCGTATCGCTGGCGCCAGGCGAGGAGCGCCGGGTGGCGTTCCGGCTCACTCCCGCCACGGACTTCTCGCACTACGACGTGTCGAGAAAGGACTTTGCGGTGGAGCCGGGGGAATACGAGATCCAGGTCGGCGCGTCGAGCCGCGACATCCGGCTCACGGCCCGCGTGCGGGTGCAATGAGGAGTTCCGTCGAGGCTGTCGGGAACCGATCGGAGGACGGACGTATCATTTGCGGGTGAAGATCCGTCTCTCATGAAGTGCCTGCAAGTCGCCGCCGCCGGCGGCGCGGCGCGCCTCGGCCTGCTCGAGGGCGCGCGCGTCCACGTTCTCGCGAAACCCCACGACGCCGTGGCGACGACGCTGGATCTGCTGGTGGCGGTGGACGAGCGCGGGCTGGACGCCCTCTCATGGACCCGCGCCGCAGAGTCGGCCGGCGCATTCGAAGAGATGGCGTGGGCGGACCTGGCCGCGGGCCGGCTGCCCTCCAGGCTCACGGTGCCGCTGACGCCTTCCGAGGTCTGGGGCGCGGGCGTGACCTACAAGCGCAGCGCCGATTTCCGCGAGGAAGGCTCCGGCATCTACGACAGGGTCTACGATGCCGAGCGGCCCGAGCTCTTCTTCAAGGCTTCGGCCGCGCGGTGCGCGGGGCCCGGAGAGCCGATCGGCCGCCGGCGCGACTCGTCGTTCACCGCGAGCGAGCCCGAGGTCGCGGTCGTGGTCGGCCGTCGGGGCTCGATCCTCGGCTTCACGCTGGCCAACGACGTGTCGGCCTGGGACATCGAGCGCGAGAACCCGCTGTACCTGCCGCAGTCGAAGATCTACCGCGGTTGCTTCGCGTTCGGCCCCGTGATCGTGACCCCGGACGAGGTGGGCGATCCGTACGCGCTGGAGGTCCGCTGCCGGGTGGAGCGCGGCGGCCGCGAGGTGTTCGCCGGGTCGGCCAGCACGTCCCAGCTCAAGCGGCGGTTCCCCGAGCTGGTCGAGTGGCTGCTCCGCTCGAACGACGTTCCGGCCGGCACCGTGCTCTCGACGGGGACCGGGATCATCCAGCCGCTGGGGTCGGGGCTGGAAGAGGATGACGTCGTGACGATCAGCTGCCCGCAGATCGGCGATCTCCGCAACCCGGTGGTGTGGGTGTGAGCGAGCGCATGAAGGACGGCGGACCGTCGCTCGACAGCGTCCTCGACTCCGGGGACGAAGGGCTCTTCGACGTGACCGCGTCGCAGCCGGGGCCCGCCGGACGCCTGCCCCTGAAGCCCGCCGACCTGCTCGACCGGCCGAGCGGCGACGTCTTCGGCTGGTCGCAGGACGTGGGCATGGGCTGGTCGCCCGCGGAGCTGGGGCGCTCCGAGGTTCTCATCCTGAGCACGCTGGGCGGGATCCGGAACCCGGACGGCACGCCGCTGGCGCTCGGCTATCACACCGGCCACTGGGAAGTCGGCCTGCTCGTGCAGGCCGCGGCGGAGGAGCTCAGGGTCCAGGGCGCGATCCCCTTCGCCGCCTTCTGCACGGACCCGTGCGACGGCCGCACGCAAGGGACGAGCGGCATGCTCGACAGCCTCGCCTACCGCAACGACGCGGCCATGGTCTTGCGGCGTCTCGTGCGCTCGCTGCCCACGCGGCGGGCGGTGATGGGAGTGGCGACCTGCGACAAGGGCCTGCCCGCGATGACGATGGCGCTCGCCGCGTGCCGGTCGCTGCCCGCGGTGGTGGTGCCGGGCGGCGTGACGCTGCCCGCGAGCGACGGCGAGGACGCGGGCAAGGCGCAGACCGTGGGCGCCCGGTTCGCGCACGGCCGCATCACGCTGGAGGAGGCGGCCGAGATCGGCTGCCGCGCGTGCGCCTCGCCGGGCGGCGGGTGCCAGTTCCTCGGGACCGCGGCCACCGCCCAGGTGATCGCGGAAGCCCTCGGCCTCGCGCTGCCGCACACCGCGCTCGCGCCGTCCGGCCAGCCGATCTGGAAGGACGGGGCGCGGCGCTCGGCGCGGGCCGTCCTGCGCCAACTGGCGCGGGGCCTGGCCGCGCGCGACGTGGTCACCGAAGGAGCCGTCCGCAACGCCCTCGCCGCCTTCGCCGCGTTCGGCGGCTCGACGAACTTCCTGCTCCACCTGCCCGCGATCGCCCATGCGGCGGGCGTGCGGGCCCCCACGCTCGCGGAGTGGAAGAGCGTGCACGCGCGCGTGCCGCGCCTCGTCGACGCGCTGCCCAACGGGCCGCATCCGACGGTGCGCGTCTTCCTGGCCGGGGGCGTGCCGGAGGTACTCCTGCACCTGAGGAACCTCGGGCTGCTCGACCTCTCGGCCCGAGCCGGGACCGGGGAGACCCTCGGGGAGACCCTCCAGTGGTGGGAGCGCTCCGCGCGCCGCCGCCGGCTTCGCGAGCGCCTCCGCGAGACGGACGGCGTCGAGCCGGACGACGTCATCATGTCCCCGGAAGCGGCCCGCGGGCGCGGCCTCACGAGCACCGTGAGCTTCATCGGCGGGAACCTCGCGCCCCAGGGCGCGATCGTCAAGAGCACCGCGATCGATCCGAGCCTGGTGGGGGCGGACGGCGTCTACCGGCACGTCGGACCCGCCCACGTGTTCACGAGCGAACGGGCGGCCATCGCCGCGATCAAGGGACAGGGCGGCGAGCGGGTGAAGCCCGGCGAGGTGCTGGTGCTGGCGGGCCTCGGTCCGCGGGGAGCCGGGATGCAGGAGGTCTACCAGGTCACGGCGGCGCTGCGCTACCTGGACCTTGCCCGGACCGTCGCGCTGGTGACGGATGCGCGCTTCTCCGGCGTCTCCACCGGGCCCTGCATCGGCCACATCGCCCCCGAGGCCCTCTCCGGCGGCCCGATCGGCCGGCTGCGTGACGGCGACACCGTCCGCGTCGTCATCGACACCCGCCGGCTCGAGGGGTCGATCGATTTCGTCCGGCCCGCATCGGACGGAACGCTCGTTCCCGCAGACGACGAGCTGGCCGCGCGGCCGCCGCATCCCGGCCTGACGCCCGATCCCGACCTGCCCTCCGACACCCGTCTCTGGGCAGCGCTGCAGGAGGCGAGCGGCGGGCCGTGGGCGGGTTCGGTCTACGACGTGGAGCGGATCGTGCGGCTCCTCGAAGCCGGCCGCCGGGTGCTGGGCGACGGTTAGCGCAAGGGCAATCGGCCACAACTGCGAGCGGAGCGGGATTCACTCCCGCGAAGCGAGCGGGGGTTCAAGGGGGTGCGCCGCTAGCACCCCCTTGCTTCAATGAAGGATACAGCGCCTGGAAGCGCCGGTACGGCTCCTCGTAGGCGCGGTGGGCTTCCGGCCGCGGGCGGTCCGGGGGGAGCCGCTTCAACGTGGCGCGCGCGGCGGCGGCGAGGTCCGCAAAGGCCCCCGCGCCCACCGCAGCCAGGAGCGCCGCCCCGAAGGCTGGTCCCTCCTCGCGGTTCACGCGCACGACGGGCAGGCCGTACACCTCGGACTGGACCCGCCGGATGAACGGGCTCTTCGCGCCGCCGCCGGTGAGGAGGAGGTGCTCCATCGGGAGGCCGAGGCTACGCAGGATCGACAGCGAGTCGCGCAGGCCGAAGCAGATCCCCTCGACGACGGCACGGGTGAGGTGCTCCCGGCCGTGGGCGAGGCTCAGCCCGACGAAGGCGCCCCGCGCGCCGGCGTCGCGGTGGGGCGTGCGCTCGCCCTGCAGGTAGGGGAGGAAGGTCACGCCGCCGGCGCCGACGGGCACGGTCTCCGCTTCCTTGTTGAGGACGAGGTTCGCGTCCTTGCGCCCTTTCAGCTCCTTCGCCATCACGTCGCGGTACCACGCGAAGGCGCCGCCCGCGGAGAGCATCACCCCCATGACGTACCAGGTGCGCGGCACGACGTGGCAGAACGTGTGCGCGCGCAGGCTCGGATCCACTCGAGGCTCTCCGGTGGGAGCGAGGACCGTGCCCGACGTCCCCCAGCTCGCGACGGCATCCCCCGGCGAGACCACGCCGACGCCGGCGGCGCCGCAGGCGTTGTCCGCACCGCCGCCCACGACCGGCGTCCCGGAGGGGAG
>WNFB01004484.1_pt1 | contig 12428 bp, 13 predicted proteins | sample 5400501 | NCBI WGS metagenome assembly WNFB01 (sample SAMN13153341, study PRJNA577476) | soil metagenome | isolation source: 200 cm saprolite under Douglas fir tree site 2 hole 1 | place: USA:California | collected 2015-04-18 | reverse complement strand
CTTCGGCGCCGAAGCGGGCAATGTCGAAGCGGGATGCGCCCATGGACATCATCTCGATGGCGCAGCAGGCCAGCCCGAAACTCATCGGCCAGATGGAGTTCTTGCGCGTCCAGTTGATGGCGTTGTCCAGCGTGGTCAGCACCACCCCCTCGGGCGTGGGATTGCCGAAGGTGAGATCCTTTACCACCTTCTTGCCGTTTTCGGTGGTCACGTAGCTACCGAAGCTGAGGTCGCGGGACATGCCTGTCTTTAATTTAACCACAAAGGACACCAAGGGACACGAAGGAAGGACCCCGCTCGGATGACTTAAACCTGAGAGGGAGTGCCTTGGAATGCGCTCCCTTCGTGATCCGGAGCCTGCCCTGAGCGCAGTCGAAGGGTGCCGTCTGTGGTTTGACTTCGCTACGGGTTCAGCACAATCTTCCCGAACATCTGGCTCTTTTCCATGTGCTCGTGCGCGGCGCGGATTTCCTTCAAGGGAAACGCCCGGTCTACCACCGGCTTCAGCCGTCCGGCGAAAACGTGCCCCAAGACGTCATACAGTTCGCCCATGGTGCCCATGTAGGAACCAAGTACGGAGAGCTGCCGTGAGTAGACGAAGCGCAGGTCGATTCCGACGTCGGGACCGGTGGTCGCGCCACAGGTCACGAGCGTTCCCGCGGACTTGAGCGACTTCACGCTCTCCTCCCAGGTGGCGGCGCCGACGTGCTCGACCACGATGTCCACGCCTTCTTTGTTGGTAATCTTCCGCACTTCATCGGAGATTTTCTGCTTGTAGTGATTGATGCCGTAATCAGCGCCCAGCGCGCGGGCCTTCTCCAGCTTTGTTTCATCTCCAGCCGTAGTAATCACGCGGGCGTGAAACAGCTTGGCAATCTGGATGGCTGCGATGCCGACGCCGGAACTTGCGCCCAGCACCAGTACGGTCTGCCCCAAGCGAATGCCGGCGCGACCCACCAGCATGTGCCAGGCGGTGAGGAAGACCAGGGGCACGCTGGCCGCCTGGTTGAAATCGAGGCTGTCAGGGATAGGAATCACATTGACCGCAGGCACAGCCATTAGCTCACAATTGCCGCCGTCCACCCGGTTGCCGAGCACAGTGAACTCCCGGCACTGGTTCTGGAGTCCAGCCACGCACTTCGCGCAATGATTGCAAAAATGCATGGGCGCAAGCAGCACTCGCTGCCCCGGTTTGAAGCCGGTGATGTACTCGCCGGCCTCAACGATCTCGCCCGCAATGTCACTGCCCAGGATGTGCGGCAGGTTCACGCCCGGCAATCCCTTGCGCACCCAGAGATCAAGATGGTTCATGGCGCAGGCTTTGACGCGGATGAGCACCTCGTCCTGGCGCGGTTTCGGGTCGGGGACATCTTCATAGCGGAGAACTTCCGGCCCACCAAATTCATGGATGCGAACTGCTTTCATAAGAGCGCTCCTGGCAGAGTCGGATGGCAGCGGAAACTGACACGCTAACACAATCGCGAAAGGAGAGAAATGGACGGGATTGCTGGGTTGCCACGTGTACGGGTTGCCCGTTAGACTGACGACGCCCTGAGGAGTACTGATGCCTCCCACACTTGCTAACGGCAAGGTCTGCTACATCGAGATGCCCGCCACAGATGTTGCGCGCTCGGCCGACTTCTACAAACGGGTCTTCGGCTGGAACATCCGGAAACGCGGTGATGGTAGTACCTCCTTTGACGACACGACCGGCGAAGTGAGCGGCGCCTGGATACTCGGGCGCTCGCCCGCCTCAGAGCCTGGTCTTCTGTTTTACGTCATGGTTGACAGCGTGGCCGCGACTGTCGACGCGATCCTCGCCAACGGAGGCGAGATCGTGCAGCCAATCGGCGCGGATGCGCCCGAGATCACTGCGCGGTTCCGCGACCCGGCAGGAAACGTGATCGGCCTCTACCAGCAACCAGTCTGACGGAGCACGGCTCAGCACAGTACCGATCTTGGTTGAGATCTGTCGTTCGTGATGGGGGATAAAAAAGGCCGAAGCGAGTCCGGCCCGTCACAATGAGGCGGAGCGTCGGTCTATTTGGGCGTCAAATCCATGGCTTCGACAATCGTTTTGAAAGGAATCTTGGCGGTTTCGTTTAGCTCTTTCACCACCTCGGGATTCGCTGCTTCGAAGAAGCACATGCAATGAGCCTCCTCGGGAACGAATGCGCTGCGGATGTAGCGCAGCTTCTTGCCTTCGGCAGTCATCTTCTTGCCGAGTTCGATAGCGGCTTTCTGGGCGGCGGCCAGTTGCTCCATCTTGAGACCTGGCAAGTCACGGTCAACCATGTAAACGGGCACGTGGGCACCTCGTGTTTTGGCGCTGAAAGCCTAGTCCCGATGACGTGCGGTTTGCAACTACTGAGGCAGCCCGGCCGCGGTCTAATTCCGACGCCGGTCGCCGCATCGGTTTCGAGTGTGCCCCCCATGGGACCGAACTTGCTACTCTCCAGCACCAATCGTTCCCAATTCGGACCGCGACAGATCGATTTACCTCCGCGATCACATTAATTGGCGTCCGTTGCTGCTAGGCTTCACCCGACGGGCTGTGGTCTGGAGGGCGTTGCCAGTCGGTACTGGACGCGGCCCGTCAAGCCGGTGAGTCGTTCATCAGCCACTGCAGTTCAACTCTGCCGCTCTCCGTGTGCCCCTCACCAAAGTAACGCTTGACATCCCGCTTCCGAGGCGCGACGATTGAGTGCTTGACGGGCCGTGTCCTCTAAATACCGATAGGTTATACGCAAGCCCCGGAGTGATGACCCGGGGCTTTTGCTTTGCATTGACTTGCCACTGTTAACCGACTGATAATCAAGCGGGATGGACATTTACGAGGAGATCGTCAAGCTGCGGCAGGAAGGCCGCCGGGGCGCGGTGGCGACCATTGTCAACGTGCGCGGCTCGATTCCTTCCTTCAAGACGGCCAAGATGCTGGTGCGCGATGACGGCTCGATCGTAGGCACGATCGGTGGCGGCTGCGTGGAGGCTGAAGTCTGGCAGGCAGCTCGCGACGTGATGGAAAACGAAAAGCCTCGCACCTTGACCTTCAACCTGAATCAAGATCCCAAGTACGATACCGGGCTGGTCTGCGGCGGCACGCTGGATATTTTCATCGAGCCGGTACTACCTGCAGCAACACTTTATATTTTCGGCGCAGGTCACGTGTCAGTAAACCTTTACAAGGTCGCCAAAGATGCCGGCTTTGACGTAACCGTGGTGGATGATCGCGCCGCCTACGCCAACCGCGAGCGCTTCCCCGAAGCCAGGGAAGTCATTGCCGAAGATTTTGAGCAGGCCACGGCTCGCCTGACCCCGAATGAGGCCTCCTACATTGTGATCGTCACTCGCGGCCACCGCGACGATATGCGCGTGCTGCGCTGGGCTGTGCAAACCCAGGCGCGCTATATCGGCATGATCGGCTCCAAGCGCAAAACCATCTCTATTTTCCGTGAGCTGACCAAAGAAGGCATTCCTGCCCAACTCTTCGAGCGCGTGCACGCACCGGTGGGGTTGGATATTGGAGCGATCACACCGGAAGAAATCGCCGTGGCCATCACCGCCGAGTTGATTGCGGTCCGCCGCCATGCCGAGCGCGCCCTGCCGCACATGAGCTGGTTCCTTAGCCACAAGGTTGAATCCAACACTGCCGATAGCAACGACGCCGCAATCGACGCGCTGGAAGAGCAGGAGTAATTGTTGAATTGACGAAGTACGATTCACGAAGTGCCGCAATCCCAGGATCAGAAGTCGGCAATTCGAAATCAGTTCTCTGTGCCTCCGTGTCTCCGTGGAGGATTGCCTTTCATTCGACAATCGGCAATCGTAAATCGTCAATTTCTGCTATCTTCCCCTCATGAGCCGGGCGCCGACTTTGTGCGGAGTAATCCTCGCGGCGGGCGAGTCCACGCGTATGGGTGCGGACAAAGCTCTGCTGCCATGGCCCCCGGTTGCAGCCGGCCTGCCCTCCGCGGGCCAGACTTTTCTTTCCGCCGCCATTCGCGTGCTCAGCGCGGTCAACGATTTTGTGGTCGTAGTCGTCGGGAATAACCAGCCGAACCTTGCGCCCGTGGTGTATGCGGCCGGCGGCTCTCTGGTGCGAAATCCTGCTCCGGAGCGCGGTCAGTTCAGTTCACTGCAAGTCGGTTTGCAGGGAGTGCTGAGCCGCGGCCGCGATGCTGCCATGATCACCCTGGTGGATCGTCCACCGCTAAGTGCGGCCACTCTGGAGAAGCTGTGTGCGGCTTTTGCAGCAGCCACAGCTCTCGGGAAATGGGCGGTTGTCCCGGAATACGGCGGGAAGCACGGCCATCCCATTCTGGTCGGCCGCGAGATGATCGAAGTATTCCTGAAGGCGCCGGTGACGGCCACGGCCCGCGACATCGAGCACCAGAACCAGCAGCATATTGAGTACATCCCTGTGGATGATCCGTTTGTGGCGTTGAATGTGGATACGCCGCAGGACTACGCGGCGCTCTCGTCCCTGGCGGCTGCGCAGACCAAATGATTCCTTGCCAGCATGAATCCAAATAGCGTCCATCCAAACTTCTCCGCCCATACTGCTGACTTCGTGAACTCTGTTCTCCGCCTCCAGCCCCGGGTCGCTGCTTTCGATTGTGACGGCACGCTTTGGGCGGGCGACGCCGGCGAAGGCTTCTTTGATTGGGAACTGGGTCAGAATCTGCTCTCTGACGAACTCGCGCTCTGGGCGCGCCCCCGGTACGCGGCTTACAAGGAGGGCAAGGTCAGTGAGGAGCAGATGTGCGGCGAAATGGTGACCATGCATCGCGGGTTGACCGAGGCCGAAGTGCAGCGCGCGGCCATCCGCTACTTTGAGGAACACTGCGTGCGCGGCATTTTCCCCGAGATGCAGGAACTGGTCCGCCGCCTGCGGGACGCGGGCTGCGATGTCTGGGCCGTCTCTTCAACCAACGAATGGGTCATACAGGCGGCGATGCTGCATTTCGGAATTCCAGCAGAGAAGATACTGGCGGCGGCGGCGCGCATCGTTGACGGCAAGATCACCGACAGCTTGCTGCGAGTACCCACTGGAGAAGGCAAGGCCCAGGCTATTCATGAGGCGATCCGGCGGGCGCCGGACGCAGCCTTCGGAAACTCTATCTGGGATGTGCAAATGCTGGGCACGGCCCGCCACGCCTTTGCCATTAATCCCACCGCGCAGTTGGAGAAGATCGCAAAGGAGCGGCGGTGGACGGTGTATCACCCGGACTCGGTGCGAGCGGCAACAAAAGATGACTAGGAGCTATCTGGCTCTGTTGACATCCTGGGCGCTTCTCTCTCTTCGGCCACATGAAACATTGGCAGTGCCGTGGAAGAGCGGCGCTTCAGCGCCGCATATTGGAGCGTTGCGAGAGCCCGGCCTTTAGGCCCTGTGGTCCACCGGGGCTGAAGCCCGCGCGGTTGGGGCGGGATCAGACGCGGCGCTGAAGCGCCGCTCTTCCACGGGCGACCCCTGGTTTCTGCTGATTCCTCATCGCCCGTTTTGGAATGTCAACAGAGCCACGGATCTACACGGATCGTCACGGATTTAACTTCCCTCCCTGAAATGAATCCGTGTTGATCCGTGGAAATCTGTGGCTAGGTTTTGATTTCTCTCAGCGCTGCCGCCAGCGCATCCATGGCGAGGTGGCTGGCATGGGTGGAGGCTTCCGGCAGACCGCCGATCGCCTTCACCAGTTCTTCCCTTTTCAACTTGCGGGCTTCTGCCACGGTTTTTCCTTGCACCAGTTCCGTGAGCAGCGATCCGCAGGCCATGGCGGGCACGCATCCCTTGGCCAGAAAGCGGATTTCCGCGATGCGGCCGCTCGTGATCCGCATAGTTAGCTTCAGTATGTCACCGCACGCGGGATTCTCGATTTGGACGGATGCGTCCGGGTTGGCAACCTCGCCGGCGTTGCGCGGATGCTGGAAGTGATCGAGAACTTGGGGAGAGTACATCGTCCAAATTGTATCGTGGCGACCGAACCGTTACCGTGGAACAGGAATTCCGCTTGCCGGAGTTTTCCAGGATGCCCCGCGCTTGCGCAGGTGACGGTCACACGGGAGTTTCAACGCCGGGGTGAGGGTTAGTCTCACCTCGGGCCGATTTGGCCCTCCGAAACGGCCGGCCACACAAGCGACAGAAGTCCCCGCGCCTGGCCCGGAGGCGCTCGATCTTGTCTATGCGGCGGCACTCTTTGGAACAGAAGCACGAGCCACGAGCGATGCGCCCGGCGGAAATCTCCGCCCGGCAGCGCACACAAAACCGCTGCACAAAACCTCCCGGAGTGATTTTTCAGTGATTTAGAGGAGACTGGAGAGGGCTGCCGCTAATCTCGATACCCTCTACTTTCAGAGTAGCAAATGGAAGGAGGAAAATGGGACAGGGTGCCAAGCAAAATATCTTGAACGAAGCCAGCAGCTTACGCGTTTTTGATGAGGTTTGAGGACTTGACAAGGAATTTCCCATCTTGGGATTGATGGCGGTTTCCGGTAGCCAAGTGGGTTTCCCAACTCTTCGAACCCCGCGAAGGCTGGGCCAACCCCGGCTTTAGACGCCTACGAGTTTTGGGTTCTTGGGGCGGGCCACCCCCCTGAGATTGGGGGGCAGGTCAGGATCTGCACAGCACAAAATATTCTCTCTTACATGCGCCATTGAACACTGACCATTGGTCAATAGAGCGAGCACCACACTTCCAAGAGATTGTTTTCCGGCCCCCAGGTTCAGGGGACAATTTGAACAGAATCTGCTCCCTTGATGAGTTGCCCGCCGACAGTTCGGCCCCTTAACACGCCCTTAGTGTCGGCGATTTGGAAGCCGGTCTTTTGGGTGTAAAAATGGCAGACCAAATCGAGTAGACCATCGCGGTTTACATCTTCTCCAGTGGAGTCGCAAAACGCCAGGCTAGGTGCATTACCCGTTCGCCCAAATGTTAACGACGTCTTATCTACGCCGGTCGGGGCACTAAATGTAGAGCTGGAGAGAATAGCTACAGGTATAGTGCTCTTACTGGTGAGTTTGATGGCGTTGGGGAATCCGCCAGGTTTAATATCGATAGCGACTGGAATGAACGGGATTATCGTTCCCCCCGCCGATGTGATCCCGTATCCCAGGATCGGAATATCGCTGATCCGAGCATTCTGCGCTAGATTTATGATGCTACCCGCCGTTTCCACGTAAAGACTGTAAGTGTCGGTAGGTAAGACTCCGGGCTTCGGTACGACCTTCACCACATAATCTCCCAACTTTAGCGACGGCGCAAGCACCGTGTCATTAAGGTTCGTATCCTGCGAGTAGTACAAAGTACGAGGGACTTCCCGAAGTATTTCACGTTCGGTAAAAGTCACCGTGTTGTTGGTTATCTGAAACCCGTCCGGATCTGTCACGTCTAAACTGACAGGAGAGCCAGTTAGAAAGCGGATGCCCACTTGTGGAGTCGTTACTCTGCTAAAGCCAGCAAAACCAGGTTTGGTCTTCAGATCGCTCTTTTTCGATAAGATCACGGGAATATCACAATTCAGGCCGCCCCTAGCTTCTACTACATCATCTCCCCCGACGTACATAGCTACGTGGTCCATTTGGCCATCTTGTTCGAAATCAAAGAACAGCAAGTCACCTGGCTGCAGACCGCTTTCGCCGACCCCGATCGTGTTATTTTGAAACTGGCCGTCAGCATTGGGGTATCTTATCGGATTCTTATCTAGGAACTGCGTGGTGGCGCCACGAGCCGTGTTATACGACCACATAACAAGCCCAGAACAATCCACTCCCTTATCGAACGCTAGCGTCACTTTAGTCTTATCACTGCAATTAGCCTTATTATAAGTATACCCGTCAAAGATAGTCTGGCCGTCTACATAGCTCATCGTAGAAGAGAAGTCATAGCCTTTTCCGCCGTATCCATACGGCGCCGTCAAAAGGCTCTTGGCCAGTGCGGCAGCGTCCGCGGGACAACAAAAGGTTATATTGATCGAGCCAGCGACTCTCTCGATACCACTCGAATTGCGGAGAGTTATCGGGAATGGGCCCTGAGAAAAACCAATCTGAAAAATAATGACCGCCGTGGAACCTTTAGGAATCACGAAGCAATGAGGAGGGCAGGGACCGAACCCAATATCAGGCTGGATCCAAGTGTACGTATCATCTACGGCCGCAAAATGCGCGACGAAATTGTCCAAAGCGCGGAAGAAAAAGTTATAGTCAGAAAAGCCATTGAACTGGCTGTTCTGAATTGTGACTGTTGGAAACTCTCTCTGTTTTATGCAACTAGGACTAACTGAGCACTGACTACTACTACTACACAAAGAAAAGGTATTGCTCGGAATCGCCACGTTTGACGGAAAAGCAGTATCGCCAGGTTCGGGTACGGCCGGGCAAGTGATAGATTGCGAAGCAGCTCTACACGGAACCAGCAAAGCCAAAAACAGCCAGGCCACAAAGCGCGAAGACAATCTTAAATTCATGGCACACTCCTGATAGAACGTAAAAACCACCTGCGGCACCTCGGCCGTCTTTAAGTCCACCGAGGTCCGAACTCTTAAAGACCCGTGGCTTTCCGCCCCCCTCGCTCACGCAGGGTTGGGCTTTGCTCGTTTTCCGCTTGGGTTCGTTCCCGAGATCAGGGCCTTTCGCCTCAGGGGGTGCTGCATTCCGATGGTGGGAACTGCTCTTCGGAGAGGCGAATTCAGGCGAATTCTCCGCCTTGAGGATTGGGAAGTCAACAAGGAGGCTGGATTTGTTCCGAAAACCGAACAAAACGGGGTAGAAGAGGCCGGGTGGCCCAGGTCCCCGCGAAGTATATCCGTACCTGATCCAATGTCATGTTTCTCGACGGGGGTGCCCCAGGTCTCGCTGCAGTCGCGAGACCTGGGATGTGGCTGGCTAACCGGCCGTCGATGTTCATCGGTCACTGACTTCCCTCGGTTGCCTCCCTATTCTTCCCCGATCCATGCCTCGCGGCTTGCATCGCTTCTATGGCGCTGGCGATTTGCACTCCCTCACTTTCAGTTGCTATCAACGCCGGCCATTTCTTGGCAGCGCACGCTACCGCGATTTGTTGCTCCAGGTTCTCGAAACCATGCGACGCCGCTACCGGTTTGTCGTCCTGGGCTATGTTGTCATGCCCGAGCATGTTCACTTGCTGTTGAGCGAACCGCAACGCGACACGCTTTCCACAGTTGTCCAGGCGCTCAAACTCGGCTTCTGCCGCCGCCTGCTGGGCCCTCTTCGCACGCCTCACGAACCCACCCTGTGGCCAAACCCCAAGCATGTCTGGCAGGCCCGTTTCTATGATTTCAATGTCTGGAGCGAGCGCAAGCGCATCGAGAAACTGCGCTACATGCACTGCAATCCGGTAGCGCGGGGACTGGCCGAGTCACCCGAGCAGTGGCGCTGGAGCAGCTTTCGTTCGTACTTCTATGGAGAGCTGGGGCCGGTACGCATCAACGATACCGAGATTCTAATCATGAAGATCCGCTCCCGTGCGTTGTAGCCGCGTCGGTTGACGGAGTCGTCCCGCGTGTCCCCAGGTCTCGCAAAGGCGGCGAGACCTGGGGCACCCCCCGGGGCCGGTACGCATCAACGATACCGAGATTCTAATCATGAAGATCCGCTCCCGTGCGTCGTAGCCGCGTCGGTTGACGAAGTCGTCCCGCGTGTCCCCAGGTCTCGCAAAGGCGGCGAGACCTGGGGCACCCCATGCGGCCAGAGTAAGATCAATTCCATGCTTTCCGACCACTCTCCCCAACGCATCGCCTGCCTGCAGCCCAGCGCGACCGTAATCCTGGCTGCGATCGGCAAACTGGATCGCGTGGTCGCCTGCACCAAGTACTGCCCTGAGGTGTGTCCGGAGGTGGCCACGGGCGATCGTGAGATCATCGCTGACTCCTGGACGGCGCAAAGCAAACAGATTGTGGCCGCCCGGCCAGACCTGGTCATCGCGGCGGTGCCTTACCAGGAAAAAGCGGTAGCGGAAATCATGAAGTCAGGCGCGCGCTTTCTCGGGCTTGCGCCCAAAACGCTGGCCGACATCTACACCGACATTGCGACCATCGCCGGGATCATGGGCGTTGCTGAGCAGGGACAGAGGGTAATCTCAGAAATGCAAAGCGAAATCGAAGCGGTCCGCGCCCAGACGAGTGGCAAACCGCGTCCGCGGGTGTTTTGTGAGGAATGGGGGAAACCGCTGATCGCTTCCCAGAAGTGGGTGGCCGAGCTGGTGGAAGCAGCGGGGGGCGAGTTCCTGGGGGAATCCGGAGTGCAACGCTCGCCGCAAGCGGTTCTGTGCGAAGATCCGGATGTGCTTGTGGCGGCCTGGTGCGGCGCTGGTGACCGGGTTCCGCTGGAAAAAATCATTCGCGACCGCGGATGGGAAGAGATGCGCGCTGCCAGAGAAGGGCGGGTGTACTGCATTCGCGACGAGTTTCTAAACACCCCGGCCCCGACTCTGGTTCAAGGTTTGCGGGCTCTTGCGGGAGCCCTTCATCCCGAGCGTTTTCCACAACCGCCGGGTCTAAGATGTATTGCCGAGGTGCGAGGCCGGGTGCGCGAGCACCGGCCGCGCTAGGTTAAGATTCCCCTTATGGCCCCTGGTTCCAAGATTCAAGACGTCCTGAAAGAGTTGGACCGTCTGACCCATGCAGCTGGCTCGGTTGAAGACCTGATGTGGGAAATCGTAAAGCTGCTGCACGACCGCATGCTGAAGTACAACTGGGTGGGCTTCTACATGCTGGAGAACTCGTCCAACCCGCAGCCAACCATGCTGGTGCTGGGGCCATTCCAGGGAGCCATGACGGCGCACACCCGCATCCCGCTGCACCAGGGCATCTGCGGCGCAGCCGCGTCCACCGGCAAAACCGTTGTCGTGGACGACGTGAGCCAAGACCAGCGTTACCTGGCATGCTCCACCGAAACCAAGTCCGAGATCGTCGTACCTGTGTTCGTCCGCGGCAGGGTGGTGGGCGAACTGGACATCGACAGCCATTTCCTTGCCGCCTTCCGTGAGGAAGACCGCGAACTGGTCGAGTATTGTGCCGCGCTGGTGGGCAAACAGCTGGAAAAATCCCCGGCATGAAAGTCGCGAAAGGCAAGGTACGTACGCCGGAGATCGGCCGCCCGTGGCTCAATTCGCCCCCGTCATATTTCCGCCAGTTGCGCGGGCGCGCCCGCTGCAGCTGGTTTCCCACCGGAGCTCCGTCTCACCCATGAAGCGAGTCGTGGCAGCGTTGATCTTCAGGGACGGAAAAGTGCTGGTCTGCCAGCGCACTCGTCATCAGACCATGCCCTTGAAATGGGAGTTTCCCGGCGGCAAGATCGAAGAGGGTGAACAGCCCCGCGACGCGCTGCGCCGCGAACTGGACGAAGAACTTGGCATCGAAGCCCGCATCGGGGAAGAGGTGACCCGCATCCGCCATGAGTATCCCAATGGAGGCACGGTGGAATTGCGCTTCTTCGTGGTGCACGAGTACCACGGGGAAGTCGAGAACAGGATTTTCCGCGACGTGCGCTGGGCGAAGCGTTCAGAGCTGACGTCATACGACTTCCTGGAGGCCGATCTGGAATTAGTGCAGGCGCTGGCGAAGGGGAAAATCGTGTAGAGCTGGTCACTGGTCTCAATAAATGATTTTCCCGGATTCGGTGACGGACCTCAGGGGCTAAAGCCCAGTGTTTGCGGGTTCCGCGCGGCACGACTGAAGTCGTGCCCTTCCACAAAACCAGCCTTCCTTACCCCGCCCGCAGGGTCCAGAACCAGGCAATGCTCAATAGGGTCATGATGACGGTGGTAGCCCAGGCAATCACGTTAAAGAGTCGGGAGTTGACATACTCTCCCATCAGCGACTTCTTGTTGACCAAGAGCAGCATGAATACGAGCACGAATGGCAGGACAACTCCGTTGACCACCTGCGACAAAATAGAGATTTTCACCAGCGGCAGATTCGGGATCAGGATCACGCCTGCCCCGGCCACGATCAGGATGGTGTAGAGCCAGTAAAACACGGGCGCCTCACTGAATCTCTTCCCTACCCCGGACTCGAATCCCAAGCCTTCGCAGACCGTGTAGGCCGTCGAAAGCGGGAGGATGGAAGCGGCAAACAGCGAGGCATTGAACAATCCCATGGCGAACAGGATGTAGGCGTAGTCTCCCGCCAGGGGGCGCAGGGCTTGGGCGGCATCCTTGGCATCTGCAATATTGTGATAGCCGTGGACGTAGAGAGTCGCCGCGCAGGCCACGATGATGAACCAGGCAACAATATCGGTAAAGACGCAACCGGTGATCACATCGAGGCGCGAGGCTTTGTACTGCCGCCGGGTCACGCCCTTCTCCACGATCGAAGACTGCAGGTAAAACTGCATCCAGGGCGCGATCGTGGTTCCTACAACTCCGATGACCATGTAAAGGTAATCCTGCTGCAGGAACATCTCCTTGTGA
>WNFB01004482.1_pt1 | contig 12431 bp, 11 predicted proteins | sample 5400501 | NCBI WGS metagenome assembly WNFB01 (sample SAMN13153341, study PRJNA577476) | soil metagenome | isolation source: 200 cm saprolite under Douglas fir tree site 2 hole 1 | place: USA:California | collected 2015-04-18 | reverse complement strand
CGCCGGGCTCCTCGCGAAGGTCGGGCGGATGCGGACCGCCTTCGGCAAGATCAACCCGCTGCACCTCCACGTCCTTCCCTGGCCCGACGAGCCTCTGCCCATCGTGAACCTTCTCGGCGGCGAGGAGGGCTGGATCGGCACCGGCGTCTCCGCCGCGTTTCTCCTGCCGCTTCCGGGCGATGTCTTCTCCGAGGCGACGCTCCAGGTCCTGCGGGGCGAATCGGGAGAGCTGTTCGCGGCGCCCGACCGGGGCGATCTTGCCTACAACAGCCACTACCGCGTCTTCGGAGATCTGAGCGAGGCGACGAACCTCGAGGTTGGTCTCTCGTACGGCCAGGGACCGAACGGGCTGACGCCGGGCTCGAAGACGCGCCTCGAGGGCATCGACGCGACCCTGCGCTGGAAACCGTTGCGAACGGCGACCTACCGCTCCGCCTCCTTCCGAGGTGAGTTCATCCGCAGCCGGCGCGAGGATCCCCTCGGCGACCAGACGGCCAACGGCTGGTTCCTCTCCGGCGAGTACCAGCTCGCGAAGCGCTGGTTCACAGGGGCACGGATCGAGTCGGCCGGGCACGCCGTCGACGCCTCGCAAACAGACCGCGGCAAGGCCCTTCTTCTCACCTTCTGGCCGAGCGAGTTCTCCCAGCTCCGGGGCGAGCTTCGACGCCGCGAGTACGCCGACGGAGAGACGGCCGACGAGCTGCTTCTTCAGCTCCAATTTGCGATCGGCGCCCACGGCGCCCATCCGTTCTGAGGAGTAACCGGTGAAACCAACGAAGCTCGCTCTCGCCGCTCTCGCCCTCGCTCTCGTGGGATCCCCGGGCACGCCGGCCTTCGCCAGGCTGAAGGTCGTCACGACCCTGCAGGACCTGGCCTCGCTGGCCGACGCGGTGGGCGGGGACCGCGTCGAAACCTTCGCGCTCGTGAAGGGGTACCAGGACCCCCACTTCGTCGATGCCAAACCGTCGTTCATCCTGAAGCTGTCGCGCGCCGACCTGCTGATCGCCGCGGGGCTCGAGCTGGAGATAGGCTACCTCCCGCCGCTCATCGACCAGAGCCGCAACGAAAAGATCCACCCCGGCTCGCGCGGTTACCTCGATGCGTCGACCGGCTGTGAGATCCTGAACCGCCCCATACAGCAGGTGACCCGCGCGATGGGGGACGTTCACCCCTATGGGAATCCGCATTTCTGGACGGACCCCGAGAATGGCCGCATCATCGCGCGGTCGATTGCCGCGAAGCTCGCGGAGCTCGATCCGTCGGGCCGGGAGGCCTACGCGGCCAATCTCGCCGCCTTCGAGGGCAGGCTCACCGAGAAGGAGAGGGAGTGGGCCGCGAAGATGGCGCCATACGCCGGGGCCAAGATCGTGACCTTCCACGACTCGTGGCCGAACTTCGCCCGCCGCTACGGCCTGAACATCGTCGGACACATCGAGCCGAAGCCCGGCATCCCCCCCTCGCCGACGCACACACTGGAGATCATCAACCTGATCACGACGGACAGGATCCCCCTGATCCTCGTCGAGCCCTACTTCGATCTCAAGACGCCCAAATTCATCGCGGAGCAGACCGGCGCGGCCGTCCTGACCTTCTATCCGTCGGTGGGGGGAGTGCCGGAGATCAAGGACTACTTCGCGCTCTTCGATTACGACATCGACGCTTTCGTCAGCGCCATGAAGGGCAAAGCATGACCATCTTCCAGATCCTACTTCCGGCCTTCGTCGCGAGCCTGATCCTGACCGGGATCCACGCCTACCTTGGCGTGCACGTCGTAGAGCGCGGGGTCATCTTCGTCGACCTGTCGCTCGCGCAGATCGCGGCCCTCGGGACGACCGTGGCCTATCTGGCCGGTTACGACCTGCACGGCACAGGGGCCTACCTCTTCTCGCTCGGGTTCACGTTCCTGGGCGCGGCGATCTTCGCCGTCTCGCGAGTCCATCGCAAGACGCGCATCCCGCAGGAGGCGATCATCGGCATCGTCTATGCCGTGTCGGCCGCCGTGGCGATTCTCGTGATGTCCAAGGCGACCCAGGAGACCGAGCATCTGAAGGAGATGCTGGTCGGGAACATCCTGTCGGTGACCTGGCTGGAGCTGCTCAAGACTGCCGTTCTCTACTCCCTCGTCGGCGTCTTCCACTACATCTTCCGGAAGCGCTTCCTGCTCATCTCGATGAACGAGCAAGAGGCCGAGAGGCGCGGATGGAACATAAAATTCTGGGACTTCCTCTTCTACGTTTCGTTCGGCTTCGTGGTGACCTCCTCCGTGGCCATCGCGGGCGTGCTGCTGGTCTTCTGCTTCCTGATCGTTCCCTCTGTGACCGCGATGCTCTTCGCCGAAAGGCTGGGCCCACGTCTCGCGATCGGGTGGACGATGGGAGCCCTCGTGTCTGCGGTGGGGGTCTCCTTCTCGTTCGTGCTCGACCTCCCGACGGGAGCCACGATCGTCGGGACCTTCGGCGCGGCTCTCCTCGTCGTGGCAGCGTTCTGGCGCGGGTTCCGCCGGGTCGGTAGAAAGGCGCGCGGAGGGTCGATGTCGCGGGCCGCCTCCTGAGGCACCTCACCCGCGCCGGCCGAGGTTCTCGTCGGGGCCGGTCCGGCCATCGGTTGCCGTAAGGCCGACCTCCAGCGGCGCGCCGGGGATGAGGTAGGGGGCGCCGGTCGCGGGGTCGATCTCGACCCGCGCCTCGGTCTCGTAGGCCTCGCGGATGAGCTCGGGCGTCAGGACGGCGGGCGGCGGCCCCTCGGCGAGCAGGCGGCCGCGGTGCAGCAGGATCAGACGGTCGCCGTACCGGGCGGCCAGGTTCAGGTCGTGGCTGACGGCGACGACGGTCAGCCCCCGCGTCCGGTTGAGGCGGCGCAGGATCTCGTAGATCTGCAGCCGGTGCTTCAGGTCGAGGAAGGCGGTCGGCTCGTCGAGGAGGAGGAGGCGCGGCTCCTGGGCCAGGGCCCGCGCGATCAGGGCGCGCTGCCGCTCGCCGCTGCTGAGCTGGTTGAGATGCTTCTCCTCGTCCTCCGCCAGATCGACCTGGCGCAGCGCGGCCCGTGCCGCGGCGAAGTCCTCCGGTCCTTCGAGTCCGAAGAGCCCCAGGTGGGGCGCCCGCCCCATGAGCACCACCTCGAGGACGCCGTAGTTGAACAGGAGGTGCGACTCCTGGGGGACGACGGCGACCAGCCGCGCCCGCTCGCGCGGCGGCAGGGCGCGCGCCGGGCGGCCGGCCAGGATCACCTCCCCGCTCCCGGGCAGGAGCGTGCCCGCAAGCAGACGCAGAAGCGTCGTCTTCCCCGATCCGTTGGGACCGATCACCCCCAGCATCTCGCCGGAGGTGATCCGGATCGAGAGATCCTCGAACAGCGGGGGCCCTCCGGGATGGCGGAAGGAGAGGCCGCGCGCCACCAGGATCGGGGGCGTCTCACTCAAAGTAGGTCGCTCCCCTCTGCGCGCGATAGAGCCAGAGAAAGACCGGGCCGCCGCACAGGGCGGTGATCACTCCCACCGGGATCTCGGTCGGCGCCATCACCGTGCGCGCCACGCTGTCGGCGGCCATCAGGAAGATCGCGCCGGTCAGGGCGGAGGCCGGGACGAGGAGGCGGTGGTCCGGTCCGAACAGGAGGCGTGCGGCGTGCGGCACGATCAGGCCGACGAAGCCGATGAGGCCGGTCACGGAGACGACGGAAGCGGTGGCGAGCGAGGCGACGAGGACCGCGGCGAGGCGCGTGCGCTCCACCGTCACCCCGAGGCTGCGGGCCACCTCCTCGCCGGCGCTCAGGAGGTTGAGGTCGCGTCCCAGCGCCGCGAGGGCGATCACGCAGGCGAGGAGCAGGACGCCCAGGAACGCGATCAGCCCGTACCCCTCGGTCGGGACGTTGCCGACCATCCAGAGCATCACCCCCTGGATCCGCGTGAAGTCGACGGCCGTCTCGATGAACAGGATCAGCGCCAGGTAGATGGCGTTCATGACGACGCCGATCAGGAGCATCGGGTAGGAGGCGAGCCGGCCGCGCACGCTCGACAGGACGAAGATGAAGACGACGGTCAGGAGCGCCCCGAGGAAGGCGGAGGCCGGGCGGACCGGCAGGGAGGGGAGGGAGGCCGGCAGGCCGGCGGCGGTTGCGGCGATGGCGCCGAGGGCCGCCCCTCCCGAGATCCCGAGGATGTAGGGGTCGGCCAGCGGGTTGCGCAGGACCGCCTGGAAGGTGGTGCCGGCCGCGCCGAGCGCCGCTCCGGCGAGGGCGGCGAGAAGGAGGCGCGGCAGGCGCACTCTCAGGATCATCGCCGCCGCCACGCTCGGGTCGGTGGTGTTTCCGGGTGGCGCCAGGAGGTCGAGGACGGTGTAGCCGCTGCTGCCGACGCTGGCGCAGACCACGAGCGCCAGGGCGAGCGCGGCGGCGAGGAGGCCCAGGCAGAGCGCGAGGCGGCGCGCGCTCAGGGGCGGCATCAGGAGGCGAGGTCCGAGCGGATCTGGAAGAGCCGCATCACGTCGCGACGGCTCAGGATGCCGACGATCCTCTCCTCGGCGACGACAGGCAGGCGGCCGACGTCCTCCCGGATCATCCTCTCGAGGGCGGCGACGCAGTCGTCCTGGGGAGCGAGGGGACGCACGACCTCGGCCGGGGTCATCACCTGGCGCACCGGCGTCCTGATCCAGTCCTCGCGCGGCACGCTCTTGAGCTGGTCCAGGGAGACCATCCCGACCAGCCGATCGGACGCGGCGACCGGGAAGCTGCCGTGCGGGTGCCGGTAGAAGTAGTCTCCCACCAGCTCCTCGAGGCTGGCGTGATCGGGGACCATGATGACCGGCTGGGTCATGAGCTGGCGGACGCGAACCCCGGAGAGGAGGTCGCGGAGCAGGATCGTCTGGTAGCTCGCCCCCGCCGCCTGGTTCAGGAACATGCCGATCAGGATCATCCAGATGCCGCCCAGCAGGCTGCCCAGGATCAGCTCGCGGAGCCCAAACGCCATGAGGCCGTACCCGAGGAACGACCCGGCCCGGCCGGCGGTGCGCGTGGCGCGCAGCAGGTTGCCGTGCCGCGACCAGAGCCAGGCGCGCAGGATCCGGCCGCCGTCGAGCGGGAACCCGGGAAGGAGGTTGAAGATGCCGAGGCCGAGGTTGATCATCGCCAGGTAGTCGACGACCGGCGCCGCGCCGGGCAGGAGCGCCGCAACTCCCAGGCGCGAGATGATGAAGAAGGCCGCCGCCAGGCCGATGCTGGTCAGCGGTCCGGCCGCCGCGATCCGCAGCTCGGCGCGCGGATCGCGCGGCTCGGATCCCATCTCCGACACCCCTCCGAAGAGGAACAGCCGGATGCGCGGCACCTCGATGCCGGCACGCCGCGCCAGCAGGGCGTGCGACAGCTCGTGCACCAGCACCGAGACGAACAGGAGCAGGCCGGCGACCAGCCCCATCAGCCAGGCCCGCCCTCCCGAGATCGCCGGATCGATCGAGGGGAAGTAGCCGGTCGCGAGGCTCCAGACCACGAGGGCGAAAATGAACAGCCAGGTCGGATCGATGATGATCCTGATCCCGCCGACGCGCATCAGGTTGTATCCGTGCATCGCCGCTCCTCCGCGAGCCGATCCTAGCGCAATCGCGAGGCGATGGCGCGTCCCGGGGGGGACGATCCGCTACAATACGGGCCACGAGTCTCGCTCGCTGATTCCTGACAGCCAGAAGCGCCCCGTATCCGGGGACGAGGAGGGGACCATGAACAGCCACGGTCGCCAGTCCAGGGGACCCGTCCGTCTCGCGCCAATCCTGCTCCGCGCCGGCATTCTGCTCTGCGCCGGCATCCTGCTCGTCACCGGGAGCGCGTCGGCGCAGACGCGCAGCTTTTCGGGCAAGGAGAGCCCCCTCGTCGTGAAGGCCGGGAGCCAGGTCTCCCCCGCGATCAGCGGATCGCTCGTCGCCTACGTCGATTGCTCGACCGGCAATTGTGACGTCTGGTACGTCGACGTGACGAACGGCCTTCTGCTCCGCGTCACCAGGGGATCGGGCGACGAGATCGAGCCGGCCATCGCCGACTTCCGGCTCGTCTACGTCGAGATCGCCGACTCCAATCGGAACGTCTGGTCGGTCGACCTCCTGGCGGGAACGTCGACGCAGGTGACGAGCGACCGCCCGGATCCGAGCGCCCCGGCCGTCTCGTCGCGCTTCATCGCCTGGCAGGACGTCGCGGGCGACTTCGATCGCGACATCCGGGTGCGTGACCTGGCGCTCGGCGGCGACTACACCATCACGGGCCCCGGCCCGCAGATCACGCCGGCGGCCAGCGGTTCGCGCGTGGTCTACGTCGATCTGGCGGCGAACGGCGCCGTGAAGGTGTACGACGCCGAGACCAGGGTCACCTCGACCGTCTTCGGCGGGCCCGCCGCCGAGCCCGACATCGACGGCATCAACGTGACGTACGCCAGGAGCGGCCCGTCCGACACCGACATCGCCGTCTCCGATGTCTCGGGGGCCGAGCTGGCGATCCTGACCCTCGACGGCTTCCAGGGGAGCCCGCACATCAGCGGGGAGTGGGTCTCGTTCGAGGACTTCAGCCAGGCGATGCCGCACGTCGGCCTCTGGCACTGGACCGGAGGGGAGGTCTTCTTCCCCGCGCCCGCCGCCTCGTCGCAGGAGATGAGCGACATCAGCGGCAACCGCCTGGTCTACACCGACGACCGGAGCGGCGACATGGACCTGTACGTCTTCGAGTTCTCCCTCGGCCCGGTGGGCGACACCACTCCGCCGGTCCTCGTCGTTCCCGGGACCCTCATCACCAACGCGACCAGCCCCTCGGGCGCGACCGTGGTCTACGCCGTGACGGCGACCGACGACACCGATCCGAGCCCCACCGTGACCTGCGACGTCCCGTCGGGGAGCACGTTCCCGATCGAGACGACCACGGTGACCTGCACCGCCACCGACGCCTCCGGGAACTCCACGACGAAGAGCTTCCTGGTGGTCGTGCGCGGCGCGCCCGATCAGCTCCAGGACCTGATCGCCCTGGTGCGCAGCTTCAACCTCAGGCAGGGGATCGAGAACAGCCTGGACGTCAAGCTGAAGGCGGCGGAAGGGGCGCTCGACGCGGCGATCGCCGGGCAGCGCCCGACCTCCTGCAACGTGCTCGGCGCCTTCGGGAACGAGGTGAACGCGCAGGCGGAGAAGATGATCACCGCCTCCCAGGCGGCGCAGCTTCTGGCCACGGCCGGCCAGATCCGGGCGACGCTCGGCTGCCCGTGAGCCGGCCGCCCCGCGGGGAGATCACGCTTCCTTGATCGTCATCGGCTCCTTCGGCGCCGCCGCGCGGTAGGAGGGGCGGGCGGCGATCCGCCCCGCCCAGGCGCCGAGGCTCGGGTACTTCGCGTCCGGAAGGATCCCCAGGAGCACGAGGCTCCCGGTGAGCGGGGCCGCGAGCGCGGCGTCGGCGAGCGAGAAGACCTCGCCGCCGAACCAGGCGCGCCCCTTGATCTCCTTCTCCAGGCGCGCGAGGTGCTCGTGGACCTTCACGCGCGCCTCCTCGAGACCCTTGTGGTCCACCTGGTTCGCCTTCTTGCGGATCAGATGGGGCGGACTGTACTCGAACTGCGCCGTGGTCAGCGAGCGGACTGCGGGGTAGACGTACTGGTCGGTCGTGTCCTCGAGCATCCGCACGCGGGCGCGCTCGTACGGATCCCGCGGCAGCATCGACGGCCTCGGGTACGCCTCCTCCAGGTACTCGTTGATGATGGTCGACTCGTAGATGGTCCGCCCGTCCTCCAGCTCCAGGACCGGGGTCAGGCGGAACGGGTTGAGCCGCGCGAAGGCCGGGTCCTCGTTCTTGTTCTGCGGGATCACCGTCTCGTACGGGACGTTCCTCTCGGCCAGCGCGATCCGCACCTTCCAGCCGAAGGGTGAACGGTCGAAGTTGTGGAGCTTCAGCATCGGGGTCTCCTTGGTGACGCGTCCGGGGACACCGGGATCTTACGCCGGCCCGGCCCCGGGGTCAAAGCGCCGCGGCCCGCGCGGCATCGGCCCCGGCGGGCCGGTCAGTGATGCGCATGCCCCGCCGCCCCGTGCGATCCGAAGCGGAGCCGCAGGAAGACTTGCAGCGACAGGGGGTTCCCGCCGTACACCGGATCGAGGCCGGCGTCGAAGCGGTAGAGCGTGACGCCCCCTCCGAGGCCGCTCTCCGCCTCGCTGAGCAGCGGCAGATCCCGGACGTAGCCGACGGTGGCCGCCACGACGGTGGTCGTCTCCGGCGGGACCGTCTCCGGCCTCTGCGTCTTGGTCAGCAGCTCGAAGCGGTCCCGGTCGACGCTCTCGATCCTCCCGTAGAGGAAGTTCTTCTGCCGGAACTTCCAGGTCGCCTCCAGGGTGCTGCCTCTCTCCACCCCGGCCGGGAGCCTGTTCCGTCCGAAGATCAGCGCCGCGGCGACGAACCCCCCGGAGGTCGCACGCTCGTACTCCAGCGAGGCGGTCTGGCGGGTCTGGTCGCCCTCCTCCAGCGCCTCGGGATGCTCCCGGCGCGCCGCCGAGACCTGGGCGCTGAAGCCGCCGCCCGGGCGGAGCGTCAGGCGTCCGGAGTAGGAATCGAGACCGCCCTGGTCGATGTTCCACCGGTTCTCGTCCGGCTCGCGGCCATGAAAGAGGGAGCCCTCGACGGTCACCTTCGCGACCCTCAGCCCGGCCGTCACGACGTCGGCGGAGATGTGCGTCGAGTCCTGGTTGTGATGGGCCAGGGGGGCGACCGGGTTCTCGGAGGCGGAGAGGCGGTGGGGATAGGCGGTCGGCCCGACCGCCGGCTCGCCCCAGGGGGAAAGGTAGAGCCGGAGGCCGGTGCTCCGGGACAGCGACCGCTCCCACTGCACGGCGATCTGCGTGAACAGATCGTGCGGATGCTGCCGATCGACCAGGAGTACGCCCCGGTAGGTCTCGCCTCGCTGGAACAGGAGCGGGGATCCCTCCGGCGGGATGGTCGCCGGCTCGAGGGTGAAGGTGCCGAGAAGCGATAACGTGCCGGATCCGAGGCGGCGCGTCGAGACCACCATGAAATGGTTCGTCGAGTCGAAATCGCGCGCGCCGGAGCGTCCCCCCTGCTTGTTGGAGGTCAGGAAGGCGTAGCCGTGGAACGACGTCGTCCACGGGTCGCCGGGATCCGCCACGTTCATCCCGGCGGTCGGCTCGGGCCCAGTCTCCCGGGCGCGGGCGGCGGCCGGCGCGCATAGCAGCGACAGTGCGAGCAGGATCGGGACGGGCTTCATCCGGGACCTATCTCCGAGGCTGGACGACGCATTCTAGGGGATCAGGTAACGATCCAGGGCCGGGTAGACGAAGTGGTAGCGCCGATCCGAAAGGAGCGTCCGGCGCGCGGAGGCGATCGCCCGCGGCACGTAGTCGAGGTAAATCTTCAGATGACGCTCTGTCGCCATGAAGCCGAAGGTCCCGAGCTCCTTGAGGTTGCGCTCCAGCGCCATGGTGTCGAAGTCGCGCCGGAGCTCCTCCGGACCGACGCCGAGCTTCCCGGCCAGGTAGTCGATCATCTCTCCGACCAGATCCTCGTCCAGGGCGAGCGACGAATCCCTGAGGAGCGACGCCGCGTCGTAGGCGTACGGTCCCATCCGGGCGTCCTGGTAATCGATCAGCCCCAGCCGCTTCCCCGCGACCATCAGGTTGCGCGACATGAAGTCGCGATGGCAATAAACGCGCGGCATCCGGTCGCATGATTCCGCAAGATCGGCGTAGAACGCCTTCAGGAGAGCGTCGTGCGTGGGCTCCGGCTTCATTCCCTTGAGCCCGAGGATGTAGTGGCGGTGGAAGTGCTCGAGCTCGAACAGGAACCGCTCGCGATCGAGGGCGTTCCTGGCGGCGAAGTCATCGGGCCGGATCACCCGGGCCGCCTCGGTCTGCAAGAGGACGATGAGATCGCAGGCCTGACGGTAGAGGCGCCGGCTCTCCCGGACCCGCCTTCGCGCGCCGCCGAGGAGGTGGTGCTGCAGGGTGGTATCGCCGAGGTCCTCCGTGAGGACGAGCCCGGTCTGGGCGTCGAGGGCCAGGATTCGGGGGACGGGTGCCCCGATCGCCTCGAGGATCCGGTGGTTCGTGAGCAGGGGGGAGGAGGGGTCGAGCGGCTCGGGGCTGATCATCAGGATCGCCGTGTTCGGCAGCGCGGGTGGTCTCCGGGAGGCCTTCCCGCCGCGGGAGATCCTCCCGCTTCCGCCGTGCCGACCGACGCGGATCCGATAGAATCTCTTGGTTGAGGCGTCCCCGGCGATACGCGAGGCGCGGAACGGAGTCCCGAGCGCCCGGCCCAGGAAGTCCATGGCGCCCTGATCGAGATCGATGGCCTCGATCAGGGGGGAGCCTGCCGGTGAGGCGCGCCTGACCCCTGCCCGTCCCATCCTAGAAACCGGTCATCCAGCAGCCGCCAAGCCGCTCCAGGCGATCCTTCTTTCCCTGATACCCCTCGACGCGCAGGACGATCTTGTTCGAAAGGATGACCTCGGGCGGGACGTAGACCCCCGACGTGACGATGCAGTCGGAGAGCCGGGCTCCGTCGCCGATCCGCGCCCCGTCCCAGACGATCGTGGAGCGCAGGGAGCACCCCTTCCCCAGCCGCACCTGCTTGCCGATCACGGCGGCCTGCAGCGAGCACCTCGGGCCGATCGTCACGCCCCGTCCGACCAGCACGGGCGGCTCCAGGCTCGCGTCCTTCGGGAGCGTCGTGCGGTCGAGATAGACGCCCGGAGTGGAGGATGAGCGCAGCGGCTGTAGCGCCGAGTCCTTCCCCTCCTTGAGGAGGGCGACCGAGCCGTCGATGTAAAGCTGCGGCGTCCCGAGCTCCCGCCAGAGGCCGGAATGGAGGGCCCCCCGGATCATCCTGCCCGAGGCGATCAGGCGAGGGTAGACCTCGCTGTTGATCTCGACCTTCCGTCCGGAAGGAATCTCGTCCAGGATCGCCGGCTCGAGGATGTGGATTCCGGTGAAGATGTAGCGGCCGGCGTGCGGATCGGGCTCGCCGGCCGGCCGGCCGGAAATCCGGACGATCCTCTCGCGCTCCCCCAGCTCGACGACGCCGTAGTCGGTTGCCGGCTGAGGTGGCGCCAAGACGAGAGTCGACAGCGCTCCGGCCTCGCGGTGCTTCCTGACGGCCGCCTCGAGGTCGCAGTCGCTGACGAAGTCGCTGTTGATCAGGATGAATGGTTCGCCGTCCCGCAGGAACCCCTCAGCCTTCTTGAGCCCTCCCGCCGTCCCGAGGATGACCGGCTCCTCCGAGTAGTGGACCTTGAGGCCGAGCCGGCTGCCGTCCCCGACCACCGCGCGGATCGACTCGGGGTGGTGATGCACGTTGATCACCACCTCCGAGATTTTGAATCGCTTCAGGTAATCGAGCGTGTGGGCGATGATCGGGCGGTTAAGAAGGGGGAGGGAGGGCTTGGCACGCCCCTCGGTCAGCGGCCGCATCCGCTCGCCCAGCCCCGCGGCAAGGATCATCGCCTTCATTATGCTATTTCACCATAAGTCGGCGGGGCGACATCGGCCGGAAGGCCCGGCAGGGGCCGATTGTGGAAAACTCGGCCTGTGCGAATTCCGGTGATCAAGCCGGTCGGGCGTTGCGATAGCGGCAATGATTCCGTTCCTCGAAAAAGAGCCGAGCGGCGCAGAGAATCACGGGTCATGGGTGATCAGGGGGCCTCGAACAGCATGTCCTTGAGAGGAAGACCCCGTCCACGCAGATGGTCCTGGTACAGGGCTAGGTAGCTTTTCACGATGTAGTCCGATGCTTTATAACCAAGCCTCGCCGCCACCTCGTCGATCAGGGGCTTGGGCCCCTCCAGCTCCATGAAGAACCCGATCGGCGTCTCGTCGATCGTGATCAAAAGATCGGAGTACGAGTAGAGGGTGCGGTACTTCTGGTAACGGAACAGCGCTCGGAGCCCGATCTTCGAGACGATGGCCGCCATCGTCTCTCCCTCGTCGATCGAGACCTCCAGCTCGTCGCGAACCTTCGCCCCTCCCTCGACCCGCGGCGCCTCCTTGTAGGTCAGGAGCGACCCCCGATCCTGGAGGCGCAGCCGCAGGATCGCCCCGCGCGTCTTGAGGGCGAAATCCGGAAAGTCGTACAGCTGGTTGTCCTCGAACTGCCGCGCGTGGACTAGGCGAGCCCCGAACGCCTTGAGCCTCGGCTCGAGCGCGGCCGGATCATCGACCCGCAGCTTGATCTCGATCTCGGTCTTCTTCACGGCGCCGCTACCTTACCACAACGGGATCGGCCGGTTGACAGACCGGCGACCCGGGGCGTAAGGTCGGGTCCGCCTCGACGCCGGTCAAGTCCCGGCGTGGATCGGCCCGAGATGGACTCGGCGCGGGGCGTGAGAGGGACGTGGTGGGCAGGACGACCAAGGCCACGATCGTGTTCCTGGCGCTGATGGTCGGGATCGTCGTCTACCGCAGCATGACGATCACGCACCT
>WNFB01004480.1_pt1 | contig 12433 bp, 10 predicted proteins | sample 5400501 | NCBI WGS metagenome assembly WNFB01 (sample SAMN13153341, study PRJNA577476) | soil metagenome | isolation source: 200 cm saprolite under Douglas fir tree site 2 hole 1 | place: USA:California | collected 2015-04-18 | reverse complement strand
TTATCGCCTAAACAGAAGGGCGAGCGGTAGTGAGCACAGGTTGCCGGCACGCGCTGATATTAGGGTCGCATCAGACCAGCCTGCCGCAATTCTCTCGCCGCCAATCGATTGAATCTGCGATAATGCGTGCATGCCGACTATTTCCATGTTCTACGGCATCATCATTCGGATGTACTTTGCGCCAAGAGAGCATCCGCCACCGCATTTCTATACTACAATCAGTACAAGGCACCCGTGGACATACGCACTTGCGAAATCATTGAAGGAAATCTGCCGGCAAGGCAAACGAGGCTTGTGCTGGCGTGGGCAGATTTGCATCAGGAAGAATTGATGGCCGATTGGCGTCTCGTCACGAATGGCGAACAGCCGTTCAAGATTGAACCGCTTAAGTAGGATGGAAGCTATGTATCCTGCAGTGAAAGAAGTCTTGCCGCACGACGATTACACGTTGACGGTTCTCTTTGACAACGGCGAGAAAGGGATCCTCGACATGCGGCCGATGCTTGATTTCGGCGTATTTCAAACTCTTAAAGATTACGACACCTTCAAGCGTGTGCATGTCGCCTTCGATACGATCGAATGGGAATGCGGCGTCGATCTCGATCCAGAGTTTGTTCACGCCAAGTGTAGGTCGCCGGTGACGGCGTAGGCAGCCTTACGTAGGCGGTGCACTAGCCCGCGTAAGCAAGGGCTCCAAGTTCATTGAGCGACTTGAAGATCAAGAAAGGCACTCGAGCCCTCCCTCACGGTCGGGCTACTGCCCCGCTCGCGCCGCACTAGTTCTGGAGCAGCGGATCGATGGTGCGGCAAAGGCGCTCCAATTCACTCGAGGTGCAAGTCGAGCAAAATTGTGAGCCGCCGTCGCGATGAACAATCGGCCTGCTATCTCGACGCATACGGTCGAGCCGCCCTCAATATCCTTTGGGGAGTATTCAAAGCATAACGCCGCCGACCGGTTACGAAACATACAACTGAGCTGCCGCCCAAGCGGCTTCGAGCATCGCGTTAACGTGAGAACTGATCGCTTAATTCTCGGTTGCTGTCGCCGAGCGCTCAATCGCGGGCACATCGGCATCCGGAATCTGCTCAACCGCGGCTTCCGTGTGCAGACGATTCTGAAACGCTGCGCGAACGAACGACGCAAACAGCGGATGTGGCGCGAGAGGTTTGGATTTAAATTCGGGATGGAACTGGCAGCCGAGGAACCACGGATGCTCGTCACGTGAGAGTTCGATAATCTCGATAAACTTTTGATCCGGTGAGACGCCACTGAAGGTCAAGCCACCCTTCTCCAAGGCCTCGCGATAGGCGGGATTAAATTCGTAGCGATGGCGGTGACGCTCGCTGATTTTTTCCGCGCCGCCGTAAATCTCGCGCGCGAGCGAACCTTCGCTCAACACGCAAGGGCACGCGCCCAGGCGCATCGTGCCGCCGAATTGCTCGACCCCAACCAGATCGCGCAGCTTAAAAATGATCGGATACGGTGTTTCCAGATTGAACTCGGTTGAGTCAGCGTCCTTGAGATCGCACGCGTTGCGGGCAAACTCAACGCAGGCCGTCTGCATGCCCAGGCAGATTCCAAAGTAAGGCGTGCGCGTTCGCCGCGCGTAACTGATTGCGCGAATCATTCCTTCGACGCCGCGTTTACCGAAGCCGCCGGGCACCAGAATCGCGTCAAAGTCGCGCAGGCGCGAATCGGAGTCGTCGTCCATCAACTCTTCCGACTCGATCCAGCGCACGTTGACGCGCAGGTTGTTGGCAATCCCACCGTGCGTCAGAGCCTCGCGCAGCGATTTGTAAGAATCTTCCAGCTCGACATACTTGCCGACGATGGCAATCGCCGTCTCGCCGGCCGAAGGCTGGCGCACGGTCGAGACCAGTTTGCGCCACTCAGCCAAGTCGGTCTGAACGGCGACTTCATTCAGTTGCAAGGACGAAACGATCAAGTCGTCCAGTCCCTGATCGTGAAATGTCAGCGGCACGTCGTAAATCGTATCGACGTCCTGCGCGCTGATCACGGCCGACTCTTTGACGTTACAGAACAACGCGATCTTCGAGCGCAGATCGTGTGACAGTGGCCGGTCCGAGCGGCACAAGAGAATGTCCGGCGCGATTCCGATCTCGCGCAGCTCGCGCACTGAATGCTGCGTCGGTTTCGTCTTCAACTCGCCGGCGGCCGCGATGTACGGAACCAGCGTGACGTGAACAAACAGCGCATTCTCGCGTCCTTCTTCGTTGCCCAACTGGCGAATTGCTTCCAAAAACGGTAGCGATTCGATGTCGCCGACGGTGCCGCCGATTTCCGCGATCACTACATCAGCTTCGCCGTTGGCCGTGACCGAACGGATTGCTTCCATGATTTCGTTGGTGATGTGCGGGATGACCTGAATCGTCTTGCCGAGATAGTCGCCGCGGCGCTCCTTCTCGAGCACCGAAAGATAAATGCGGCCGGTGGTCCAGTTGTTCGCCTGCGACAAATGCGCGTGAGTGAACCGCTCGTAATGGCCGAGGTCCAGATCAGTCTCGGCTCCGTCGTCGGTGACGAACACTTCGCCGTGCTGAAAAGGCGACATCGTGCCCGGATCGACATTGATATAAGGGTCCAGTTTGATCAGGGTCACGCGCAGGCCGCGCGCCTCCAGCAGGCAGCCGATCGAAGACGCCGCCAGGCCCTTACCCAAACTCGAAACCACGCCGCCCGTTACGAAAATGTATTTAGGCATTGAATATTTCTCCTCGGCAAACTACGAGCCCTCCCTGACGGTCGGGCTACTGCCTCGTTTGCGCGCATCGGCTCCCGCTTCCGGCGGATCGTCAGGCTCTTCTTCGTCGTCGTAAAGTCCGCGGCTCAGATCCTGCTGCACCTCGACGGCCTTCTTCGCGCTCGGATCCAGAAACTGCTGCAAACCCATGATCCCGGCGCGCATCATTCCCGCCTGCTCTTTTCGCCGCCGCTCAAACTCGTCCTCGGTCTTCACGTCGTACGGCTTGGTGATTTGATTGAGCAGGAGCAAGCCGCCCACAATCACCAGCACGATGATCCCAACTCCAATCCAGTCGTGCGCGCTCATACAGCCACCTTAACATTGCTCTCGATCAGCGCGCGCACTCGTTCCAGGTCTGCTATCGTATCCACGCCAATCGACGGCGCTGACGCCTCCACGACCCTGATCTTCACGCCACGTTCCAGGGCCCGTAACTGTTCGAGCGATTCCGCCGCTTCGGCTTCCGATTGCGGCCAACTGGTAAACTTCAAAAGAAACTCGCGGCGGTAGACGTAGAGCCCGGTGTGCTTTCTAAAAGTCGAAAGCAGCGCCGGTTCCCTCTGGAGCGCTGCTTCAATCGAACCATGCCGCGACACGGCCTGATTAGGAAAAGGAATCGGCCCGCGCGAAAACTTAAGCGCGTGGCCGGCGTCATCCACGACTACTTTCACGACCGCGCGACTCAGCACGTCGGCGATGTCATCGATCGGCTCGCTGGTTGTCGCGATTTCTGCTTCGCGATCATTGATGAGCGCACTGACCGCGCGATCAATTGTTTCCGGCGCGATCAGCGGCTCGTCTCCCTGCACGTTGACGATGATCTCGGCGTCGAGATCGCGCGCGACTTCGGCGATCCGATCAGTTCCGGTTGGGTGACGCTCGCGCGTCATCACCGCCTCAAAGCCCGCCGAGGTAACGCAATCAAAAATACGCGCGTCGTCTGTCGCCACCAGCGCGCGGCTCACGCTCCGCGCTGACAAAGCACGCTCAACCACCCACAATACGAGTGGTTTTCCTCCGATTTGTAATAAAGGTTTTCCCGGAAGCCGAGTGGAATTGTAGCGGGCGGGGATGATTGCGACTGCGATTTGATTAGAATTTGGGCCCGTGTGATCCACGGGATTACACGTTAGCTTGATTCGGGACGAGGTGTCAACGATCGAGAAGGAGTGGGAGCGTCTTAACTCTCTAATTTCGGAAGCACCAGAAAGTTGACGGCGTTCAGTCTGTAGGTTATTTCCGCTTTGCTAGAAAGCCCTTTGCAGCCAGCTTCTGGCAGCATTTCCTTCGGCAACCAGGCTTCCGGTCTTATCGTAAATTCTGAAGTAAGGCACGAAGGTGATTCCGTACCGTTGGGTCAACGGAGTGTTCCAATCGCCGATGTTCATGAACAAGACCTGATAGTCCGGGTACTGTGCGTTGATGGCGTCCATTACCGGTGACACCTGGCGACAAGTGGGACACCAGTCGGCATAAAAGTAGACGATACTCGTGCGACCCTGAGTCAGGTACGATCGAAAGTCAAAGTCTTCGCCGATCCGGTTCAAGGGTTTCGCCGATGGTTTCGCGGAAAGTCTCTCGGGAGGCCTCTTGCTCGTCGCACTGGCCGGCGCACTGGCGATCGCAGTGCGTCTCGCAAATAGAAGATCATCCATGGTTAGCGAGCGCACGGTGGCTCCGGCGCCCTTACTGCCGCGCGGGGTCGGCACGATTGTCTGGGCCACCTGCGCGCGCCGCCATACCCACGGAGGCATCGGCGATCCATCATGCCAGAGTCCCCGTCGTTCGGTGCGCGCCGCCTGCTCGGCCGCGGCGTAAACCGTCCGTTCCGCGCCACTGAGATCCTGATCGTTGTTCTTGTCGTACCAGGCCACGCCATCGCGAATAATTTGCAGGCCGATGTCCGCATTATTGTAGGCGACTTTGCCGACCACGTTTGTAGACTGCAGTTGCGCAAACTCGACCTGAACTTCTTTCCCGAGGACCAGGCTGGCCAGATGTTCTCGCGCCACGTCGCCGTACTCCTGCAACAGGTCCGGTGTATCAACGGCCACGAGGATGACCGTCAACGAACGGCTGCCGTTTACCACAACCAGGCTCTTGCCATCGCGGACCTCGGCCACCTTTGCGCGCAAGACAATCGCGCTCGCGGGTGATGCCATCACGAGCACAAACAGTGGGAGCACAATGCGCGTTATCTTCATTTGGGAACCTCGGGGTGACGAGCAATTCTTTTGTGAGAGCGGCAGGAAGTCGGGGCCGCTGCGGGGCTTAACCAGTTAGCAGGTTAACATTCCCCGAAAACCCGCGTCAACGACCATTTTGTGGACCATATCCTGAGGTTTCCTCGGTAAACTCCAGACTCAACGTTTGCTAATGAGGAAAGTCGGGACCATGCCGCCGCCTGAGGTAACGTTGGCCAGCTCGTTCGAAGACAAACGGGTGAACGCTGAGCCAACTTTACCGTTAAAAAGCAACGGATCCAGATCGACTAACTGCTCGGCAAACTCGATCCTTCCCTCCGAAGTCAGCGCCGGAAAGACTTCGCGCGCGGTAGGCACGCGTTCCTGCACCACATAGTCGCCATTGCCGAGCGCCTTTTGAATTGCATCTCCCCAAGCGCTTTCGTCCGAGTTCCAGCCAATGTAGATTCCATGACCGCCGTAATCATCGTTCGGTTTCAGCACCAGGCGATCACGTTTCTCGCTGATGAACGTCAGCAGATCGATCTCATCGCCGTAATAATCACTGCGGCCGGCGCGTACCTGACGCGTCCAGGGAACATGCCCGGTGATCATCGCGCGTTCCTCTTCACTGAAGAGCTTGGTATGACGCGCGTCGGTGAGTACGGCGAACAGCGCTTTCTTGTGAATGATCTTGGACCGAAAACTGTTGACCATACAGATCGCGCGCGCGCGATATGCATCGAGCAACGCCGGATGCTGCTTGATTATCGGCAGATACTCGTTGACCAGGAGACGCTTGTAGACGATGTCGACTTCGAATTCCCCGGCCCGGAGACGCCCGTTGCTAAACTCAAGATCTTCCGGGGCGGCAATAATTGAAGGATAGCCCTGGGCTTCAAAGTATTCGCGGAACAACTCGAATTCTTTCTGCGTGGGCATGCCTTTCAGATCGACAATCGCGATGTGCGGGGCCTGATCCGCGGGGCGACCGAGAAACTCCTGGTAACAGTCCAAGAGCACTTGCAGCATCAGCGGTCGGCCTTCAAATCGCCGCAGCTTGTAGGTCTGGGCGAAGCGCTTCATCACCGGAAGCTGTTCAAATATCTCGAAGGCGGCGTCGGCGTAGGCAATGCCGGCCGGACTCTCGCCATTCAACTCGACAAAGCTGTAGACGTCTTCGGTGAGAAATGAATCGAGCCGCGCAGTCGGCGATACCGCGCGATAGCCCGGATCGATCTGTGCCAGGTCGCGCTCAATCTCGGTCAGACCCAGTTCATCGAGCAACGACGGATCAGCGACGGCTGCATCCTTGACCTTCTCAATGGCGCTCCAAACCGTCTCGCATACATGACGCACGCGCGCAAAATCTTCTTCGCTAACAAAATGCGGCCGCAGGTATGGCGACAGCCGCCGCCCACCAAAGATCAGCTTCGCGCGTTCGAGTCCCTCATCAAGCAGCTTCAACGAACTCTGCGCGAGTTCGTGATCGGCCAGTAGATCGTGATAATGAGCGACGGCTTCGCTCGGCATAACTGTCTTAGGTAGAAATTCGAGTTTGAAAAGCGGAATTAAGATAACACAAGCACTGGCAGGCTGTGACGAGGAGTTCAGACAACGAATCGCTGTTGACCCTGATGGAAACGAAAAAGCGATCCACGAACTCACACAAAATGACTCGAACCAAGCCTATGTTTCGCGTTGTTTCGTGTGGTTTAGTGGATCGCCTCGCAACCCCATCTTCAGCTAGTCGCCTTTCCGGAGCACCGCACACCCTCAGCAGTTGGCTACTTCGCGCGCGGCACATTGAGCGTCAACTTGATGACCACTCCGTCGCGAATCAAATCGTCAGCCTTGCCGGGATAGAGCAGACCGAAGTCTTTCCGATTGATCGCGAAGTCGGCGTTGACCGATACGCTATCGGGCGCGACCGTAATATTTGCCGGGAACGAAATCGATTTCTTTATCCCGTGCAGCTCGAAGTTGCCGGTCACGTTGTGGGTCGCGGCGTAGGCCTTGTTCGGTACAATCTTCGTCGAGGCGAAAGTGGCTTTCGGATATTTCGCCACGTCGAAGAAATCGGGCGTCTGCAGATGTTTTGTTAGCGCGTCTTCATCGGTGACCACTGAGTTCATTTGGATATCGATTGTCACGCGACTGGCTTCGACACTGTTCCGGACCAAATCGATCGCCCCGGCGAACTGTTTGAAAGAACCGTTGTGACTCCTGGTTACTTTGGCGGCGACGAATTCCACCTTCGAGTTCTCCGGCGAGATCACGAGCGTCTCGGCATTCGCGGGCTTTGCCGAGTCTGACTCAGGCGCCGCATTCGCGACTGTGGCCCTGGGCTTGTTCGCCGCCGGATTCGCACAGCCAAACGTCAGCAGCGCACTGAGAATGAGTATCACCATGGTCAAGTAACCTCGCATATTTTCTGATCCTTTAAGTTTTCTCAATTTGATTTCCTCTCCGCGATGAAGCCGAAGCGAAAGGAGCATTGTCGCAGCTTCTCTTAACGAGCCGCATTCATGCGGCTTTGTGGAGAATTTAATAGCCCAGCCGTTTTTACGGCTGGGTACAGCGGCGTCATGACTTCTTGAGGGGGCTTCAGCCTCCTTCTCGTGGCTGGCTTTAGCCGCCTTCGTCACAACAGCTAAAGCCCCGAAACCCAGAAGCACGCTGAAGCGCGCTCTTTTCCCTCATCGTCGACGTCGCACACCGGCCGTCGAACGGCCGGGCTAGTAACCCTTCGGGCAAGCCCGATCAATCGAGCTCATAACACAGGTCACTTTTCTTCTCGAAAAAAACCAACTTGCTACGCACGTACTTCACAAATACGACAACCACCAATCGCGCCGGCGCGCTTTCACACCCGCGAACCACTTGCACAGCGGATACAACAGTAACACGCCGCCGATCCAACTGAGATAAACGACGAAGAGATTGAACCCATTGCCTTGGGGCGGATTTGTAAACCATTCGACGGGTGTTTGGAACAGCCAGCGTACGGGCTTACCGAACGCCAGGTGGAGCACGATGGCGATGGTATGGGCCGTGAACCATTGCAGGACGTAGAAGAACAGCGGAACCCGTCCGAAGGTTACGAAGAAGCTTCGCAGTCTCGAGCCGACTGATCGGGTCACCGTCAACACCAGGTCCCGGCCCGGTTCAATGAAAGCGAGCAGAAGGATCGCAGGCCCGAGCGTCATCAAGAGATAATCAAGTGACGGCGGGTACTTCGTGGTGTTGATGAATGACAGGATCGTGAACCCGAGATTCTTCTGACGCGCCCAGTGAATCGGCTCGCCATACATGTCGATGGCCCGGACGAGCGCGAATAGGAGCGTTGCGAATACGCCGATCCTTAACAGCCAACGCTTTCGCTCTTGAGAATCTTTCGTATAGATCGCCCCGAACGCATACCCGGCGGCCATAACTCCGATCCACGGAATCAGTGGATACAGAACGAAGACCAGCGGACTCGGAAACCGAGGTCCGATTGGAAATAGGCCGGGCTGGTGAAGAAGCATCCACAACTTCGCGCCCCAACTGGGGACCGGGCTCTGGGGTCCCCGCCAGGGTGTGACTGGATAGCGATCGAGGAAATTGTGAAGCGCGATCATCAAGAGACCGAACGCGGCAATGACCTTGAGAGGAAGATGAATCAGGGCCGCGAGCACGATCATTGAGAAACCGATCACAAATATCACCTGCAAGAACAGCAGGAACCGCGGATCCACATTGAAGAAGGCGAAGAGCCTGACCACGGTGAATTCCAAAACGATCAGCCACAGGCCGCGCGTCACCAGAAAACGTGAAAGGTCACGCTTGCTCTTGCCCCGAGCGCCTTGCAGAAAGGCTCCCGTGCCCGCTAGAAAAACGAACACCGGCGCGCAAAAGTGTGTAATCCAGCGCGTCAGGAACAGAGCCGTGGTTGTCTTTGATAGATCGAGCGGATCAAACTGAAACACCGCGTAGTGAACAAAGTCGCGCGTGTGATCGAGCATCATGATCACCATCACGATGCCGCGCAGTAGATCTATTGAATCTATGCGACCTCGGCTGGGTTTGGCCGGGTCAGCACTAACGCCTAACGCGAGGTGCGGCGGTTCGTTCTCGTTTGTTTGCAGGGGCATAGCGTCTGGCATACCGAAACGCTCCTTGCACGGGCAGATTTGCTTGCGTCTTCATAGTTCAATCTGACGAGCCGAGATTATAGCGTCAAAGTTGCGCAATTCATCGACGACTTTTTTGCCAACCCGCGCGTCGACTTCAATCACCGCCATCGCTTCCCCACCCCGCTCACGGCGGCCGAGATGAAACCGGCTGATGTTGACGCCCCCGTTCCCCAGGATGGTTCCGACGCGTCCAATAACGCCCGGCACATCGCGATTATGCATGACCAGCATGTGGCCGTGTGGAATCGCTTCGATATGAAAACCGTTAATTTCGGTGATGCGGCCTTCGCGCGCTTCGCCGCCGTAGACGAACACGCTGCCAGCCAGCGTCTGTGCGCTGGTGTCGCTAACCACCCGGGTGCCAATCGCGGGTCCAGAGTCTGTGCGGCTGCGCACGTAACTGGTCGTGACTTTGATGCCCCGCTCTTCGGCGATCAGGAAGGCGTTGACTACGTTCACCCGCGCGCTGACGTCACGCAGCAGGCCGGCGAGAAAACCGCGCGTGACTGGCGCCGCGTCCAGTTCCACCAATTCACCGGCAAACTCCAGACGCACCTCGCGCACGGCGCCATCCACCAGCTGCGCCTGAAATCTGCCCAGGCTTTCAGCCAGTTCCAGGTAAGGCCGGAGTGCAGATAACTGTTTCTGATCGATCGCCGGTACGTTGACCGAGCCACGCAGGGCGCCGGTGAGAAGATAATCACGCACTTGCTCGGCCACGGTGAACGCAACCCCTTCCTGCGCCTCAGTCGTCGAAGCGCCGAGATGCGGCGTCCCGATTACTTCGTCCAGAGCGAGCAGAGGATGATCAAACGGCGGCGGCTCCTGCTCGAAAACATCCAGCGCGGCGCCGGCGACAATGCCGGATTTGATCGCCTCGTAAAGCGCCGCCTCATCAACCAGCCCCCCGCGCGCGCAGTTGATGACCCGCACACCCCGCTTCATTTTCTTGAAAGCTTCAGGGCCGACGATGCCGCGCGTCTCGGCGGTCAAGGGTGTGTGCACGGTCAGGAAATCAGCGCGCGCGAAGACTTCATCGAGCGGCGCGGCCTCGATTTCGAGATCGCGCGCCTGATCCGGAGCGATGAATGGATCGTGCCCGACGATCTTCATGCCGAAGGCGCGGGCCCGCGCCGCGACAGCGCGTCCAATCCGGCCGAGACCGATGATCCCCAGAGTCTTTCCCTGGAGCTCGACGCCGATGAATTGTTTTCGCTTCCAGTTCCCTGCTTTCAGACTTTGATTCGCCTGCGCCACGCTGCGCGCCAGTGCCACCAGCAAAGCGATCGTGTGCTCGGCGGTTGTAATCGTATTGCCGTCAGGCGCATTCATCACCACGATGCCACGCGCCGTCGCCGCCGCCACGTCGATGTTGTCCACGCCCACGCCGGCGCGTCCAATCACGCGAAGCTTCTTCGCCGCGTCCATCAACTCAGCCGTGACTTTGGTTTCGCTGCGTACGATCAGCCCGTCGCAATCGCGGATCGCCTCGCGCAAAGCGTCGGGCGCGAGGCCGGTTCTCTTTTCCAGCGCAAAGCCCGCATCGCGCAGCGGCTGAAGGCCGCTGTCGCTGACGTCGTCACAGACGAGAACATTAATAGGTAGTGAGGTCACGGCAGTAAGTGAAGTGCGGCCAGCAATGCAACCAGCGCGAGGACTGCGCCCGCATAAAAACCAGCCACGATGTCGTCACCAACTATACCGAGTCCACCGTGAAGGCCCTCAATCCGGCGGATCGGATACGGCTTGATAATGTCGAAAGTACGGAAGAGAACAAATCCAATAAATATCATTAGAGGGTGAAGAAAGTAGGCAGGGACAAACATGAAAGTGACCAACTGGCCAGCCACTTCATCGATTACCACCTGAGATGGATCTTTCTTCCCCATCAGACGTTCCGCCCGCGACGCAGCCCATATCCCTATAAGCGATAAGCCGATGGTAAAAAGTGGCAGGGTCCACATCAAAACGAAGCTGGGTGTCCATACCGTGTATGCCCTGGAAAAGTTGGTCGCGTCTAATGCCAGATCCGCTCGAAGCACCGCCCGCCAAAGCAGTAGATAAAGACCAACCCCCACCAGCGATCCCATCGTGCCCGGCGCAATCGGAAAGTAGCCGACGCCACACGTGGCGATGGCCAGCGCTACATAATCGCCAATCGTGCGTAGCCGTTTAGGTGGCGCGAGTTCCCTTACCGGAATAACAACCGGAGGATTTAGTTCGTCGCTAGATTCTTTAATAGGCATGTTTCTGAAGTCCGCGCAGCGGACGAATGATAATAGCCCAGCACTTGAGTGCTGGGTAAGCCGTGAAACAAAAATCAAAGCCCGCTTTAGCGGGCGACAGACAATCCGGAAGCAGGAATAATTAAGAGTACCTAAACGATCCGGCCCACCAGGTCGTATTCCTGTGCTTCCGTAATCAGCACGTTCACGACCTGGCCCGGCTGCGGTGCGAAATCTTCCGGCGCGTCGTTGATTAGCACGCAGCCATCGATATCCGGCGCCTGCGTTTCCATTCGACCCTGCCAGAGCAAATCACTTTCGGCCGACTCGCCTTCGAACAGCACGCGCACCGTCTTGCCAACGCGAGCCTTGTTCTTTCGCCGCGAGATTTTCAGTTGCTCCTTCATCAAACGCGCCCGCCGCTGCTTGGCGATCCTTGGCTCGACCTTGTTCGAGAGCTCGTAGGCCGGCGTGCCTTCTTCATCGGAATAAGTGAACACGCCCACCCGATCGAATTCGACGTTCTTTACAAATGCCAAGAGCTCTTCAAAGTCCGCATCGGTTTCGCCGGGAAAGCCGGTAATAAAAGTTGTCCGCACCGCGATGTCCGGAACTCGCTTCCGCACTCGCTCAATCAAGCGCTCAAGCGACGCGCGATTGCCGCCGCGTTTCATCAGCTTCAAAACGTTCTGCGACGCGTGCTGCAAGGGCATGTCGAGATACCTCACGGCCTTTGGTTCTTCAGCCAGCACGTCGAGAAAGCCGTCGCTGATGTGCGTCGGATAGGTATACATCACCCGCACCCACTCGACGCCGTCGGTGTGCGAGAGTTGGCGCAGCAGATGCGCCAGCGCGTCCGGCTTTCCCAGGTCTTCGCCGTAGCGTGATGAATCCTGGGCCACCAGAATTAGTTCCTTCACACCTTCTTCAGCGAGTTGATGTGCCTCAGCGACGATCGAGCCAAAGCGCCGGCTGCGAAAATGTCCGCGCATCTGCGGAATGAAGCAGAAGGCACACGGGCGGTCGCAACCTTCGGCAATCTTGATGAAGGCATAGTGACTCGGCGTAGCGAGCACGCGCGG
>WNFB01007252.1_pt1 | contig 12434 bp, 12 predicted proteins | sample 5400501 | NCBI WGS metagenome assembly WNFB01 (sample SAMN13153341, study PRJNA577476) | soil metagenome | isolation source: 200 cm saprolite under Douglas fir tree site 2 hole 1 | place: USA:California | collected 2015-04-18 | reverse complement strand
CCAAGGGTGAAACCGTCCGCGTCAACGTCCCCCTCGAACTTGCCGAAAAAGTTCTCCCCGCCATCAACAAACATCGCCTCCACGACGGCAAAGTCAGGATCGACGACGCCCACGTCAATGATGTCGACCTCCGCGCCCTCGTCGAAGCCATCCGCACCACCAAGGACGGCGAGTTCGTCACCGTGCAGAGCAACGATTGCGACGTGCGCGTCGCCAAACTGAACAACCACTTGATCGTTCATGTCCTCGACAAAGAGAATTCCAAGAAGTCCGAGATCGAGATCAAGGTCCCCATGAAGGTCATCGATGCCCTTTTTTCCGCCGGCAAAGATGAATTGGACCTGGTAGCCGCGCTTCACGCTCTAGCCGCGCAGGGCGATACCGAACTCGTCTCGGTGAAGGATCACGAAAACACCGTCCGCGTCTGGCTCGATTCCAAAAACGTCACGGACTGACAGGGTTTGCAGCGGTCGGCTTTTAAGCCGGCGTATTTTCTGATTCTGTAGCCGCGGCGGAATTTATTCCGACTCGGTCGGGACGCCGCCATCTTTTCTGATTTGTTAGCCGCGGCGCTAGGCCGCGGTCCTCGCTCAGCAGGAGGCAACCATGGTTCTACTAGCGAAAGCAGCTCTCGGACTTGGCGGCACACTCGTCCTCGCGGGCGCCTATACCATGCGCGAAGGCGTAATCCGCATCGACGTCGACGAATACCGCTCTGGCGGCTCCCACGTTCACATGTGGGTTCCTGCCGCGGCCATTCCCATGGCCATGCATTTTGTCCCAAGCAACCACATGCGCCACGCCTCCGAGCAGGCGTGCGAAGCCCTGCCCATCCTCCATGCCTTCGTCAAAGAATTGAAAAAGTATCCCGATGCGGAATTCGTTGAAATTGATGATAACGACCAGCACATTCGGATGCGCACCCACCAGGGCAAATTGCAGATTGACGTCGACGCCCCGGACCAAAAAGTTCACGTTCTCTGCCCCTTGTCCGCCATCGAAGACGTGACCAGCCAACTCGAAGAACACGCCCCAGGCGCCTAGAATTCATTCGCGCGCAAAAGTTTCTTGCAGTTCGCGGAAGAGTTCTTGGGACGAAGAATTTTTTCTTCCTCCGCTAATTTTGGTTTTGGTTCCAGCCGCTGAATTTGCTTTTGAATTTGGAGTTGGTTAACCAAAAAAATTGTCGTAATTTTAATTCAAGCTGGTGGGTCGCGATTGAATTTGGCTCTGCTTCCGGCTTAGCCAGATTCTGCGGCGTCAGCCCGCTCCGGCTCCCTCGCCTTTCGCCTGCTGAAAATAAATTTCTTCAAACACCGCATCCTTCTTCCAGCCCGCCCTCTGCAAGATGCCGCGGGTTTGTTCCACCATGTTCGGATTGCCGCACAGATACGCCGTGGTCGCTTCCGGCCGCAGGCCCCAGGCATCTGCGTATTTACGCAGCACGTCATCCACGCGCCCGGTCTCGCCCTTCCAATTTGAATCCTCCCACGGCCGGCTCACCGTGGTTACATACTTGAACCAGGGCACTTCGTTCGAATACCGTTCTAATTCTTCGCGGTAGCCGAATTCCCAGGAACGGCTGGCGCCCTGCAGGCAGTACAGTTTGTGGTTTCCGGGCATGGGGCTGCCGCCATTTTTCCAATCTCGATAAATCGTTCGAACGTAACTGACAAACGGGGCGATCCCCGTCACCGTGGAGACCAGCAGATGGTGCGTCCGCCCGCTGCGCAAATCCAGCGTGAAGCGCCCCTTGGCGATTTTTCTGCACAGCAGCGCGTCGCCTTTGTTCAGCCTGAAAAGATCCGGCGTCAGAATCCCTTGCGGGACCAACTCCAGGAAAAATTCGAGCGACTCATCGTAAGGCGATGAAACGATGGAGTAGGCTCTTTCGATGCGTTTTCCTTCGTGCTCGACACCCAGGGTCGCGTACTGCCCGGCGCGGAACTCGAACGGTCCACCGGGTTCGATTCGAATGATCCAGAGGTCCGGGGGAAGGGGCCATTTCTCTTTCTCCCACCAGGTTCGTTTCACCAAAAAAAGATAACGGGCGGAGCCAACTCCGGCTCCGCCCGTAATTTTAGTAATTGCTACAACTGATACCAGACTACAGGGATGTAATTCATTCGAATCACAGTTGGGCGCCTCCTGGCCTGGCGAATCATGGTTTCGGAGTCGGCTTCTGCATTCTCTCCATCATCTGCTGGCGCATAGCCTGCGGGTCAAATTGCTGGACGGGACCAGTGATGTGGTCTTTAGCGTGTTTCGCCGGAGCTGACGGACTTGATCATGCCGAACGGAGAGACCTTGTCGCTGACCCAAACGTCGCCGACACCTTCGTCCTTCTTCCAGTGCTGGCACGAGAAGGTGCCAGCCGGCACGGTGACGCTCTCGGAACCGACGGAATGCCACTTGTCCAGTTCCTCTTCCCGATGTTTTTGCATTTTGTCGTTCGAATGAAAGGGCATTTCCATAGCTGGCTGGCCGGGCGTCCGGATGGCCGAATTCCATCCAAAAACCTTCCTTGCCGTCGACCATCTCCTTGCCAACGACGGTCATCTCCATCGGTACTTTGGGCGCGTTTTGCTGATCCGTCTTCTGCGTCTCGTACAGCGCGCCGCTGCCCACGACGGGCTTGAAGATGTCCGTGATATTCGGTTTCTTGAAAAGATTCATGCCCATCTGAGCGCGCGCCTGCACCGCCACACACAGGCAGGCCGCCACCACCAACCAAGTCCATCGATTACGCTTCATCGGCTGCTCTTTAGAGAATCCTTCCGCCTGCGGCCGTCCCGAAAATCCACTCGCCTCGGCAAATCAAGACGTTCCGAAAGTAATACCAGTTTTGAGGAACTGGGGCAATCAGATATATAGGCAGGCTTCTCTATCTGATTCGGGGGAGTTGAGGTGCTTGCTACTCACACTTTCAATGTGCATGAGGTTGACTCTAAACCCGGACCCTTACAAACCAAAGGGTCCGGCATCCAGTCATTGCCCTGCAGTTAAGGGTCTGCCATCCGCCATGACTGAAACCCCCACGCGTAAAACCGACGCGTGGGGCACCCTCGTTGCTGTACGTCGTGGTGTCTTACAACAGTGGTATCCTCTCATCGATGGGCTCCGTCAAGAAGAAACAACAAGGGATAGCCCGGTCCACCCGCCCTTAACCTTACCCAGAATGAGGGACGGCAACTTCAAAACAACTGCCTCAAAAAACATCCCGAATAACTTAAGAGAGGCTCAAATGGCCGCGACAATCTTGGTTCTGATCATCACCCTTTTAGCTCAGACTACCCATTCGCAGGTGGAAACGGCGAATTCGCCCGCAGTCGAAGAACACATCCGCGACATCGTAAGAGAGCTGCCCGCTGACAGCGCTCTCCGCCGAAACTTACTGCAAGGCGCACGCGGAAATGGGGTGCATTACTCCTGGATGGATGACATGCGAAAGCTAGGAATCAAGCGAGCGGTCGTATGGATTGATATTCGTTTTGATTCTAAGGGTCGACCCAAGAAGATGAGCCTGAACCGCATAGAATATTTTACAAAGTACGAAGGCGGTATGCCCACCCCCTGATAACACACGCCGGGACACAATTCGCATGACCGGCTTAGAAAAAGAGCTAACCACTCTCGGCCTGGAGAGAGCAAGACACGGCTCTTGGGTCGATCTCCCGCGCCCGAAGCCACACCCTTTTATCGGGGGCACGAAAACCGAATTCCTCGACGACGAATGGCTCCCCGCTCTTTCTGGGGCAGGTTACTATGCCCGATAAGAAGACTGACGGCGGGAGCCATTCACAACGAGTCCACACCCGTTCCCCCGATTAGACGACGGCGTAGGCTCCTTCGACCGAGTAAACTTGGCGGCTATTTGACGGAGACCTTGGCTTTATTCGTAGGCGAGGGCGACGACGGGGTCGTAGCTGGCGGCGCGGAGCGCGGGGTAGACTGCGCCGGTGGCGGCGCCCACGAGCGCGAGCATGATCGCGGAAAAAATCCACGCCGGGGAAATCAGAATCGTCAGGCCTGGATTTACCTGCTTCAAAATCGCCTGCATCAGGAAATGAAGCGCTATCCCCGAACCGGTGCCCATCAACGTAAGGATGAGAGTCTCGCCCAGCAGCATTTGGACGACGTCGAGCCTGGAAAAACCCAGTGCTTTGAGAATGCCGATCTCACGTGTGCGCTCCATCACCATAGTGTGCATATTCAAGAGGACCACGAGAAAGCTCACCACAATTCCCAGGGCCACCATCGTGCGCGTGAAGGGACGCAACTGCGGCAAGTTCGACGAATTCATCAGAGTCATGTATTCCGACAAGGAGCGGACGCTGTACTCCGGCATCAACTTGAGAATCTGCAAGCGCGTGGCTTCCGTATCTCCTTTGCTTCTCACATAAAACATCGAAACGCGCTTCTCGGCCCCGGCAATCTCCTGCGCGGTGCGAATGGGAATGAAGTATCGCGCGCCTTTTCCATGCGCGACGATCCCACAGACGGTAAACGTATGATTTAACAGCGTGATTTGGCTGCCGACCTTCAAGTGGCGCGTTTGCGCGATGATGTCGTCCGCGATCACCTCGTCCGGGCCTTCGAACGGCCTGCCAGCGCGGAACAGGAAACCCTTGCTCAGCCCATTGAAGCGCTTGTAATCGATCCCGTAAACCATCACTAAGTTCTTTGGTTCCGTGAGGATGACTGTCGGCGCGACCTCATCGACGCCGCTCAACGTGGCAATTTTTTCACCGAGCGACTCCTGCATCCCAACACTTAAGAACGCAAAAAAAATCGAAGAGTTCGGCGGCTGAACAAGGATATCCGCGCCCACGCCCTCAACGCGCTTTCCCCACTCGGAAATGACTCCGGAGGTGAGACCTACGATCATCAGAACGAGAATCACCTGGATGGCAATGGCGATCACGCTCAGAAAGCTGCGTAGCGGCCGGGCAGTAATGCTGCCCCAGAACATTTGGAGGAGCGAAAATGGTCCGTCGTAGGTCTCCGTCATCGGGCGCAGCCAGATTTGTACTCTACCATCCTAGTTTCGTATCGGTCAAAAGTACCGTATTGGGCTACAGGGCAAGACGAGTGCCGAAGTCCGCAAAAAATATTTCCGCCACGTTAAGATTTCAACACAAACGTTGATAAGGTTGTGGAAATCCCGTATCCGCGCACTGCTAACTTCTCGCCCTTCAACACTCTTCTCCTCTTTGCACCATTTGAGTGCAACATTGTTTTTTCACACGCACAGTAATCCGGCGAAAAATCCTGCGACAACAGGAAAATAATTCGCTCGAAGAATTCAAGCATGGAATTGCAGGCAAATCTTTTCTTTAGAATTTCCTAAGCTGTTGATTCTCAACGGTCCGCCGCGGCTTTCTTTCAGTACCACTTCGGCGGCCTCTCGAGATGCACCTTTATCGTCTGCTTCGGGTCGGTGATGTCGAGCCAGTGTCCATACGTTTTCCACCCTTCGGCGACAACTTGAACCAAAACTCTCCCCATCGGCGCGTTCGGAACGTGCGCGATGCCATCGCGGCTGGTCTTTACATTCATTTCCAGTTTCTTGTCCTTCTTCAGTGAGTGCTCTTCGATGAATTTCACGTACACGCTGGCGTTCTCAACCGGCACGCTCTTCTCGCCGCCGGTCACTTCAATGGTGATGCGCGTCTGTACATCGCTCGCGGGAGACGGTGTCTGCGGCTTGGCCGCCGCTGCCGGTGAATTCTGGGCGGCCACGCCGTGGGCACCCACCGAGCACGCAGCAATGCACAGGCACGCAAAAAACTTCGTCGAGAATCTCATAAATCGCTGTACTCCATCGTCTACGGAATGGCAGGCCGGGTCAAGTCTCGCCACGTTAAGATTGGATGCCACTTACTGCCGAGATGCTGCCGCGGCGCTGGCCTGCCGTGGAAACTCCGGGCAACGGCCATTTGACTCATCAATATGGCTCCTGTAAGTTCTCAAGAAACTGCTTGGCAGGCAAGATGGGGACGCTTCAAGAATGAAATTCACCCCGAACGGTCAGCGCCGGACGTCAAACTGACTGCATCACGATCAGAACACGAATCGCAAGGAGAGCACAATGGGTTTTGCCACCAACGCCATTCATGTCGGGCAGGAGCCTGATCCCGCAACCGGGGCCATCGTCGCGCCCATCTATCAAACCTCGACGTACATCAACGAAGAGCTGGGCAAGAATAAAGGCTACGATTACGCGCGAACGAACCACCCGAACCGCAAAGCCCTGGAACGCACGGTTGCCAAACTGGAAGGCGGCCACAGCGCCTATGTTTTTTCTTCGGGAATGGCGGGAATCGACGCGGTCTTCCGGCTTTTGCGCCCCGGCGATCACGTGGTCCTCTCCGAAGCGGTCTACGGCGGCGTGTTCCGACTCTCCACACAACTCCTCGTGCACTTCGGACTGGAATTCAGCTTTGTGGATACTTCCGTGCCGGATTTCGTGCGCACGGCATTGCGTCCAAATACGAAAATGCTGTACATCGAGACGCCGGCCAACCCTACGCTCAGCGTCACCGATATCGCGGCGGTTTCCAAGCTGGCCAACGAGCGCAACCTCTCGATAGTGGTCGATAACACATTTCTGAGTCCTTATTTGCAGCGTCCCATCGAACTTGGCGCGCATATCGTGGTTCATTCCATGACGAAATATCTGAACGGCCACAGCGATTCCACCGGCGGAGCAGTGGTACTCACGCGTCCCGAGGATGCGGAAAAAATTTATTTCATACAGCGCTCGGCCGGAACGGGCCTGTCGCCGATGGATTGCTTCCTGGTTTCGCGCGGCATCAAGACGCTGGCGGTTCGCATGCTGCAGCACAATGCCAACGGCATCACCGTGGCGCGCCATCTCGACGCGCATCCCAAAATTAAGAAAGTCTTCTACCCCGGCCTGCCATCTCATCCGCAACACGAAGTGGCCCGCCGCCAGCAGAAGGGCCCGGGCGCCATGCTCTCCTTCGATGTAGGTTCGCTGGAAGCCGCGCGGCGCTTCCTCAATCACGTCAAGCTCTGCTCGCTGGCCGAAAGCCTCGGTGGCGTCGAGACTTTGATTTCGCTGCCGGCGATGATGACCCACGCTTCGATGCCCAAGGAAGTTCAGGATCGCGTCGGCATCACCGAGGGTCTCGTGCGTCTCTCTGTAGGCATTGAAGACGTCGAAGACATCATCGCCGACCTCGACCAGGCGCTGCTCTACGTCTGAAAATTCCACAAATCCTGGGGTTAGGCAGAGGCCAGCCTGTCATTTCGTTGTTTTCTTAAGGTGGTCAGTTTCCGGCCAGTTCATTATGCGTCCGTGCAACCGCCGCGCAAATTTGGTCCGACAATAACTTGCGAGTGGGCTACCATCCGTCCGAAATGTCCCGGCACGAATGTCACTTCTAGTTGTAACAAGTTATGACGGATTGACAGCAGCATGAGGAAGATCCTGCACGAGGCGAAGAGCCCAATGATCTCCTCACTCTCCGCGGTCTAGGATTTTGAAATTGCGCGGCTGGAAATCAGTTCATTCGCCTCAGATACGAGCCCTTGATCGTCTGGCGGCTGAGTAAGTCGTAGAACCCCCGAATCGATTGTCCGTCTTTCAGCTCCCAGGCCAGGCCATTGGGCAAGAACGCAGTCGCGCCGCCCTCGGGAAAATCGGCGAACTGATCCTGCGCGCCATGCATTACCCTCGGCTGATCTAATCTCGCATTCACCATTATGCGCACGCGATCAACATCGGGGCTGGTGAAGTCGGACATCCGGACGCCGTTCGACCACACCAGCGTAAGATTGCGGCCCTTGGCCTCGGGATTAACCACGCCCATCAGGTCGTAGTCGCCTACTAGAGCCTTTTTCTGCTTTGGGTCAATGACCTGACCTTGCTCGTTCATCTCGGCGGTGCCAAACGGAAACGGCGCTGGCAACGCAGCGTTCGGCCCTCGCCGCGCAATGCTGTCGGCATCGATGACGTAGAAATTGGCCGCCCGGCAAGCGCTCACCTCCTCGCGGCTGACAGCTGTCACCTTGCCCGTCTTCTTGCTGGTGTGGCACTTGATGTCCTTGGGCTTGGGCGGATAACCGCGTTCAATCCAACAACTGGACTTTGGATTCGTGTTGCGCACAATGATGATCAGTCCCAACTCCTGCGCGACGAGCTGAAACTGGTCAAAATGCGGCCGCGGCATTCCTGAGGATGGCATGTACACAACCGGGGATGTTACGACGGCCATTTAGATTTATCAACAGTCGAGCAGGAAATCCTGGCCGAGGGCTGCAGTCAGCGCCGACGCGCAATGGGCGTCGACCCGATGTTTTCTCTCCGCTACGAATAGCGAGCGTTCTTTGCGCTAGTGGCGATTTTTATGCTCTTTGCGCGTTTTCGTGAGGCTATCATTTAGCCACGAAAGATATTTCGTCGAGCCCTCGGTGATCGGCAACGCGATAAATTCCGGCACATCATAGCTGTGAAGCCGTCCTACTTCCCTTTCCAATTCAGCGAGGCGTTTCGTCGTCGTCTTCATCATGAGCAGGTATTCCGGCGCTTTCTCTAGCTTTCCCTTCCACGTGTAAAACGACTCGACGGGGCCCAAAATAATATTCACGCACGCGGCGAGGCGCTTGCGAACTACCGCGCGCGCAATTTGTCTTACCTCCGTCAAGGTTGCGCATGTTACCAGCACGATTCGGCCCTGTTTGGCCCTTTTCATGGCTCCCCTTCTCCCGCGCTTCATAGTCTAACCGCGCTGAGCTACTCTCCTGTCTTTTTGAACTTTCGACTTTCAACTTTCTTCGGTCTAGAATACCGCTCCATGACAACCTCGCCCATTAAGTTTGGCACCTCGGGATGGCGCGGTCTCATCGCCGACGATTTCACGTTCACCAATGTGCGCCTGGCGGTCACGGCGATCGCGGAACACGCGAAAGCCAAGGCGAAAGAGCCCACAATTCTGGTGGGCTACGACACGCGCTTCTACTCTGAAGAATTCTCCCAGCTCGCCGTGGATATCCTGCAGCACCACGGCATTCGAACGTTGCTGTGCGAGACTTTCACGCCCACGCCTGCTGTGGCATTCGAAATCATGCGCCGCAAGCTCGACGGCGCCATCAACTTCACCGCCAGTCACAATCCTGCGCAATATCACGGCTTGAAATTTTCCTCCGCCGACGCGGGCCCCGCGCTGCCGGAAGTCACCAAAGATATCGAAGCGCGGGCCGCGCAACTCGCTGCGAAAGGCGGTGTTCCGCCCCTTCAGAACGGCGCGTCGAACTCCGCCCGCGGCGAAAAAGTCAATCTCCGCGAAAACTATTTGAAGCGCCTCGAAGAGCTCGTCCACTTCGAAACGTTGCGCAATGCAAAGCCGTCCTTGGTCGTCGATGCGCTCCACGGCTGCGGCGCCGGCTATCTGGATCGCACGCTCAGCGATCACGGCGTCACCGTCCATGCCATGCGCACCGAACGCGATTGCCTCTTCGACGGCACCGGGCCCGACGTTTCCGAAGAAAATCTCGCGCCGCTGCGCAAAGTCGTAGTTGATTCGAAAGCGACTGCGGGCCTGGCCACCGATGGCGACGCCGATCGCTTCGGCGTCGTCGATCGCGACGGCACGTGGATCCAGCCCAACCTGATCCTCGCGCTGGTGTACGACTATCTCGTCGAAACCCGCAAATGGAAAATGCCTGCGGCGCGAAGCGTTGCGACGACGCAAATGATCGACGCGGTCGCCAAATTGCAAGGCCAAATCGTCCATCAGACGCCCGTGGGCTTCAAGTACATCGGCCAGCTCATCCGCGAAGACAAAATCGCGATGGGCGGTGAGGAAAGCGCCGGGCTCACCATTCGCGGCCATATCCCGGAAAAAGACGGCATTCTTGCGTGCCTGCTGGTGGCGGAAATGATCGCCGCGCGCGGCGCGTCGATCGGCGAGCAGATTCGCGCGATGTACAAAAGACTGGGCCGCGAATTCTGGCCCGTGCGAGAGAATCTTCATCTTTCCGACGAACAAAAGGCAAACGCAGTCAAGCGGGTGGCCGTGGACGCTTCGACACTCGCCGGCCGGAAAGTCATATCCATCGATCGCACCGATGGCGCAAAATTTGTTTTTGACGACGGTTCGTGGATGCTGCTGCGTCTTTCCGGCACGGAGCCGCTGCTTCGCCTGTACGTCGAAGCCGAAAGCGCCGCCGCTTCCGCGAAGTTGACGCGCGAAGCATCACAATGGGTACTGCAAAACTGAAGAAGATTAGTGCTAGCGAACAAATCCAGCCGCTGCTGCGCCATTACGGGCGCGCGCTCCTCGGCCTGCTGGTGTTGGTCCTCGTCGTGCACGATATTTTCGGCACCCACGGTTTTCTGGCCATGCGCCGCACGCAGCAGGAAATCAAAAAAGTAACCGCCGATCTGGATCAGTTGAACAAAGAGAATCTTCAGCTCGAGCAGGAAGTCCGGGAGCTCAAGACCGACCCACACAAAATTGAAAAAATCGCGCGTGACGAGCTTGGCCTTGCACGGCCCGGCGAGGTCATCATCAAGATCCCTCGTTCGCAGCAGTTGCCGCAGGACTCCGCATCGAAGCCCTGACTCGCCACTTTTTCCAATTCGTTCGCGCGAGCGAAAGCCCCAGCATTGCCAGGAAAATTGTTATCAGCCCCGCGGTGGCCTTCAGCCCGCTGCACTGCCCCTTCGGCAGGATTGAAAATCTTCCATACACAAATTCAATGTGCACCCAATACACCAGCAACGACGTATTCCCGAGCTGGATGATGGGGCTGAAACCTTTCTGCGCAAATCCCCACCGGCACCACGCATAAACCAGAAAAAGAATCATCAGCAAGATGCCGCAGCGCATCAGCAGAAAATTCGGACCGCTGTGCCAGTAATCGTAAACCGCGTAAAGCCGCACGCGCGACGAATCGAAGAAAACCGACAAGAGGCAGGCAGCGATTCCCGTACCGCCCAGCGCCGCAAATGTCAGTCCTTCCCTGCGCTTGGCAAAATCCGAAAACAGGAGAAAGCCCACGGCAAGCCCCGCGAACGCAAATGCCGACCAGGGAAACAACGGAAAGAGCCACGGCTGCGGTTCCTTGAAGATGTGCACGCCATTGATGTAGGACTCGATGGGCCACGGCAAGAACCTCGGCCGGTGCGTGGTCCAGAGCGGAGGCGCGGCCATCGCCACAATCACTGCGGCGAAAATACCGGCGATCAGAGTACGCATTCTCGCTGTCGCTACGTCGCCCTCTCCGGTGGCCCAGCACAACAATCCCATGAGCATCATGGATAGCCCGAGGATATTTAGAACGTCAACGCGCAGCAGATCCGTCCACGGCGACCAAGGATAGCCAAGCGCAAATTCCTGCACTCGAAACAGAAGACCCATCCCAAAAATTTGCGCGCCGCGCAGAATCGTTTGCTTCGCGATTGTCTTGCGCTCGATTCCCTTTTCGCGCAATTTTTCCGTTACCAGAGCGAATGACACGCCCGCCAAAAAAATGAATAGCGGCGCAGGCAGTGTCCCGCCCAGGCGCGACCAGGCGATCAGTGACGACGATTTCTTGGCCTCCGGACTCATCCAGGAGTCGTAGCAATGCGTCTGAAACATCAGCACGCAGGCCAGCCCGCGCATCCAATCGATGTAGGCAAGGCGACGGGCCGTTGCTTGAATTTGGTCTGCCATTTCTTTCAGTTACAATCCTCGCTTGCCCGCACCGCGCCAACTCGGCCCGCTCCCCATGCTCGGTCTCTGGGCCGTGCTGACTCTCACCGGAGCGTTGTACTCCGCCTGGCTGGGCTACGGCGGCCGCGCGTTCGCTGCCACGCTCACGGCTTTCGCGTTTTTCTTTCTGGTGACACTGCTTTTTGCCGCCCGCGGCGTGGAAGATCGCCTCGCCTCGCACTTCGGCGCCGGCAGCGGCTACTTGCTCGGCACCGCAGTGTTCCTTGTCTACCTGATTTACGCCTTGGGGACAAATACTTTCGCGTTCACGCGTGCTGCCGTTGTCGCAGCGCTGGTTTTCATCCCGCTTGCGCTCGCCGCCTCCGCCGGGCGCAAACCACCGGGCGCTTGGCAGGATTTTGCGACAATTCTTGCCGTCTGGCTGACCGTGAAGCCGCTGCCCAATCCCTGGGGATGGTCGTTGTCTCATTCGCTCTGGCCGTACCCAGGCGGGCGGCTTGCATACGTTTTCACGGTGCTCCTCTGCGTGAATATCGCTCTGGCTGCATTTGCGCTTCTCCGCCGTGTGAACGGCATCGGCTACAACATCGGCTGGGGCCGCCACTGGAGCTTCTTCATCCTAGCGAGCTTCATCGTCTTCGGTTGCATCGCTATTCCTCTGGGCCAGGGCATGCACTTCATCGAATTTGCGCCGCAGTGGTCGCAGTTGAAGTCGCTCCCGTTTCTTTCGCTCGGCATCCTCTTTTT
>WNFB01004476.1_pt1 | contig 12436 bp, 7 predicted proteins | sample 5400501 | NCBI WGS metagenome assembly WNFB01 (sample SAMN13153341, study PRJNA577476) | soil metagenome | isolation source: 200 cm saprolite under Douglas fir tree site 2 hole 1 | place: USA:California | collected 2015-04-18 | reverse complement strand
CGTTGAAACGCATCGTAAACTCCGGCCCGAGCCGCGGCTTGACACTGGTTAGCGTGGACAGCGGAACGTTCTCCCCTTTGCTGTTGCGAACGTAAAACTGTCCGACGTTTTCCGCCTTGGCGCGGTCTTCGCCTTCCGCTTCGATATAGACCTGCCATTGCCGGCCGAATCTGTTAAAATAGTTAATGAAATATCCGCCCATGAACGCTTGGATTGTCCGGTAGACATCGTTGAGGGGCACACCCTGCTTTAGCACTTTGTCGCGGTCTACCTCGACGAACTCCTGTGGCACGCTGGGCAGGAAGGTAGTGCTCAAGCCTGCGATTTCGGGGCGCTTACGAGCGGCTTCCAGGAAGGTCCCCAGATTCTTGGCCAGGAACTGCACATCATTTCCGGCGCGATCCTCAAGGACGAAAGTGAATCCACCGGAGGTACCGACTCCCGGAATCGCGGGCGGCGAGAAGCTGAAGGCGATCCCCGCAGGCAACCGGCTCAATTCCCGGTTTAGATGCGCCTTGATCGCTTGAAATTGTTCTGCTCTTGTCGTGCGCTCATCCCAGGGCTTGAACGTAACAAAAAAGAACGCGTTATAACTAGTGCGCACGTAGCTCAGCAAACTGAAGCCGACGACGCTGGTCGCGTATCGAACCCCCGGCGTACTCGTCAGGATTTTTTCCACATCAGCCGCGGCCGCGGTCGTGCGTTCCAACGAAGCCCCGTTCGGAAGCTGGAGATTGACGAAGGCATAGCCCTGATCTTCGTCCGGAAGGAAGCTCGATGGCACTCGGCTGGCAAAAAAGCCGCCTGCCAAGCCAAAGGCCACGAGCAGCACGACCACGACGACGGTCTTTCGGATGAGTGCCGCGCTCCAACGGACATAGCCCTCTGTTGCTCTTCCAAACACGAGGTTAAACCAATCGAAAAATCGCCTCAGCAATCCTCGACTCTGTGTCCGTGGCCGGAGCAGCAGCGCGGCAAGCGCCGGACTGAGCGTGAGCGCGTTGAACGCAGACAGGAGCACCGAAATCGCGACAGTGACGGCGAACTGCTGGTAGAGCCGGCCGGTAATGCCGGGGATGAATGCTGTAGGCACAAATACTGCGGAGAGAACCAGCGCGATCCCGACGACAGGGCCGGAGAGTTCTTCCATTGCTTTCAAGGCCGCGTTCTTCGGAGTCAAGCCCTCCTCTATGTGCCGTTCCACGCCTTCGACCACGACGATGGCGTCGTCCACGACGAGGCCGATCGCCAGAACAAGACCAAAGAGAGAAAGCGTATTGATGGAGAAACCGAACACCGGGAAAAGCACAAATGTGCCTACGAGCGAGACCGGTACGGCCAACAGCGGAATCAGCGTGGCGCGCCAGCCCTGCAAGAAAAGGTAGACCACAAGGATCACCAGCGCGAGGGCGATCAGAAGCGTCTTAACGATTTCCTTGATGCCTTCCGTGACCGCGCGAGTCTGATCGAGCGCTACGACATAGTCCATATCGTCCGGGAAGCGCTGCTTCATCTGGGCCATTAGCTTCTTGACGTTTGCGGCCGCGTCGACGGCGTTGGAACCGGGCAACTGATATGTAGCGATAATCGCGCTCGGTTGTCCGTTGAGGCGGCCAAGAACGCTGTAGTCCTGCGAACCCAATTCGATCCGGGCCACGTCCCGGACGCGGACGGTGCCCCCATCCGGCGTTTCGCGCACCACGATCTGTCCGAATTCTTCCGGCGACACAAGACGCCCTTGCGCGAGAACCGAGTAGGTAAACTCCTGGCCTTTGGGTGCGGGCTCGCCCCCTGCCTTTCCGGCTGGGTTCACTGTGTTCTGCGCCTGAATAGCGCTGACGATTTCGGGAACAGTGATGCCCAGCTTTGCCAGTTGGTCGGGTTTCACCCAGAGCCGCATCGCATATTGTCCGGCGCCGAAAATCTGGACGTTGCCTATGCCTGGCGAACGCGTAATCGGATCGCTGATATTGATATAGGCGTAGTTTGCAAGAAACTTGGCGTCGTAGGTTCCATGCGGAGAGTAGAGGGCAATCAGCATAAGCGGGGCCGATACCGCCTTTCGGACGGTAATTCCGTAGTTGTTGACATCGGCGGGGAGCTGCGAGGCAGCTTGCGTCTCGCGTGCCTGGGTGAGAATCAAATCGGTGTTCGGATCGGTTTTCACATCGAAGTTCACGATCAGAGTCGTGTTCGAGTTGCCGGTGGCATTCAGCGAATACATGTAATTCATGTTGTCCACTCCGCTCATCTGCTGTTCGATGGGCGTGGCGACCGCCTGTTCGAGAGTTTGCGCGTCCGCACCGACGTAGGTGGCCAGGACTTGAATCTCCGGCGGAGCGATGTTGGGGAACTGCGCGATCGGCAGACTAAGGATCGTGATGGTGCCTACAATCACCATGACGATGGAAATCACCATAGCGACGATGGGACGGTTAATGAAGAACTTTGACATCGGATTACCTTCCCTTCGCCTCTGCGGCAAACGGCTTGGGATTCACTTGCATGCCCGGACGCACCTTCTGCACGCCCTCGACAACCACGCGTTCGCCTCGCTTCAGTCCGTCCGCAATAATCCACTGGTTGCCGACACGGTCGCCGACCTTGACTGTTCGGACGCTCACTTTGTTCTCGTCGTCCACGGCCGCAACTTGATAGCCGCCTTGCAACTCCGACACGGCGCGCTGAGGCACAAGTAGAGCGTCTTTCTGAACTCGGACAGCCGTCCGAACTTTGCCGTAGCCGCCAGGGCGCAGAATATTTCCAGGATTCGGAAACAGCGCAGCAATGCGAATCGCGCCCGTGCTCTGATTCACCTGGCGGTCCGCAAAGTAGAATGTCCCGTCATGTGGATAGGTCGAGCCGTCGGCCAAGATCAACTCGAGGCGCAGACTCTTGTCAGCCGCCAGTCGAGTAGCCTCCGTTGGGAACCGTTTGTTCCAATCGAGGTACTCGCGCTCGCTGACGGTGAAATACACCTTGATGGGGTCGACGGTGGACACGGAGGTCACAGGCCCGCTATTCGGATTGACCAGGGCGCCTACTTGAAGTTGAGCCTGCCCGGCTATGCCATCGATGGGGGCAACGAGCCGGGTAAAATTGAGATTGATCTTGGCCGTTTCAACGGCGGCCTCAGCTGTCCTGATCTGAGCTTCGGCCGTGGCCACCGTTGCCTTCGCCGCCATGTTGTTTTGGATGGCGTTGTCCAGATCCTGCTGGCTGGCGGCTTGCTCCCTGGCCAAAGGCGTGTAGCGGTTGACGTCAAGTTCGGTCCTGCCTTGCACTGCCTGAGCATTGGCAAGGACGGCCTTGGCCTGCGCCAACTGCCCTTCGGCTTGGTCGAGCGCTGCTTGGAAGGGCCGCGGGTCAATCTCGAAGAGTAACTGGCCTTTCTTGACGAACGCGCCTTCTTGGTAGCCCTGCCGCAGTAGGTAGCCCGTCACCTGTGCCCTGACGTCGGCATTTGTGAATCCGTCGAGCGTGCCGATCCACTCGCCAAAAATCGGAACGTCCTTCTGCGCAACCTGCACGACCTCAACGTCCGGCGAAGAGCCCGACGGAGCTCCCGCTACATGCCTTGGGCGCAACGCCCCAACAATCAAGCTGAAAACCACCAAGGACAGCGCTCCACCTATCCAGAGCTTGTATTTCGAAATCCTGTTCATGGTTCCCTCCTACAGTGAAACATTTCCCCGAAATCGAGATTTCCTTTGTCCACGCCGCGCGGGATTGAATAAGCTGATGCTCCGCCTGGCGAGGAGGATACACCAATCCTTCAAAACTGATGAGAGCGCTCAGGCTGCGTGGACGGCTTCCGCGGGGATGCGCTTGGCCGCGAGAACCCCAAGAGACGACAAGCCACCGTTCGAAGTCCCTAAAAGCGCGCCGTCCGGCAAAACACCTTAGTCGCCAGCTCCAGTTCCCCTGGCGGACACAATCTTTTTGTACTCACTTCCTACAACCGGACTTCTGGATGGCGTCGTATGATCCGCACAAATAATTAGTCCATCGGGAAGGATCGTAGCGCCATCTCGACTACCCGTCTCAACTCATCACGGCTCGCGCCGCCCGCTGTCTGGACTGCAATTCCGTACAGGACCGTCGCAATGTAGCGGCAAGATCAGCGGGGTTCACATCAGCCGGTAAGTCACCATCGGATTTCGCACGCTGGAGGCGCCGGCGTATCGCAGCCTCACCCGCGGCGCGACATGCCGTCAGTTCTTGACGGATAGAATCAGCCGCTTCGCTACAGGCAAGCGCCCCTTGGACCATGAGGCATCCCCCAGGATTGCCCGGGGCTGTGTTCAGGTCGGTGGCCCCGCGCAACAATCGCTCAACGACTGCGCGCGTGGTCGGTTCTTTCAATGCTTCTTGGGTGTAGGCCGCCGGCCCATCCAAGTACCGATCGAGCGCCTTGCGGAACAGCGCCTCCTTGTCGCCAAAGGCGGCATAGAGGCTCGGACGGTTGACGCCCACAGCTTTGGTCAGGTCCGCTAGGGACGCGCCCTCATATCCTTTCCGCCCAGAACACCTGCAGCACCGGCCGTCGTCAGAGCGAACTCGACGACAGATGACGGCGGTGTTGCTGCCGATCGGAGCCCGGAGCTTCTTTCGCTTCGGCTGTCAGTCAGATTCACCTCGCTCCCCCGGAAACAGCGTTCTGGGAGGTTTCGGCCAATCAGACCGCGGAAATGAACAATATGCTTCCTAGAACGATCGGGCCTTCAGGCGAAGGACACGGTGAATCGAGCATCAAGCACCCACACCCCGCATTCTTGACTCCTTCAATTCTTCCTCAGCAGATCGAGTGATCAGCCGCCACGCCACTGCGGAGCTTGCGATCGATAGTCCCGCGCAGGAGAACAGAACTAAGCGAAGTCCCGAAAGAAAGGCGTCCGAAATCGCACGCCGGAACAATGCAATCGTGTCCGCGTCGAGTCCCTGAGGCGGCTCAAGACCCGCCAGCTCGATTTTCTTCGATTCGATGTCCTGGACAACTTTCTGCTCGAGCGGAAGGTTCGCAAGACTGTGATCGAGGCCAGAACTAAAAGCCTTCACCATCACGATCCCAAAGACCGCGATGGCAAGAACCCCCGCTACCCGAGCTACGGCGTTATTGATCCCCGACGCTGCACCTGCGTGATCCTGGTCGACCGAGTTCATGACGACCGTCGTGAGCGGAGCGACAGTGACCGTCATTCCCAAGCCGAGTACTAGAAACCCAGGAAAGAATGTTTTCCAGTAACTGTTTCCAGCAGGAAAGACAGCGAACAGAACAAAACCCGTAGCGACTATGAGGGGCCCAACGATCAATGGAATCCTTCCACCGTAGCGGTTGACAAGGCTTCCAGACCATCTTGACAAAAAGAACATCAACAAAACCATAGGCAGTGCCGCGGCGCCCGCAGCCGTGGTCGAGTATCCCTGCAACCGGATCAGGTTCATGGGAAACAAAAAGAAGAAGATGCCGATCGCGGCGTACAGAAAAAGTGTAACGAGGTTTGCACCAAGGAACGAGGCGGATTTGAAGAGCGCGAACGGAACGATGGGGGAAAACGCACGAGCTTCGACCAGCATGAAAAGAGCGAGGCAGGCTGACCCCCCGAGCAGGCTTCCGAACACCAGGGGATTGCCCCAGCCGAATTTTGCGAATTCCAGAAGTCCAGCGACCACGCCGCCGAGGCCAACCGTAGCCAACAGCGTGCCCTGCCAATCTACATGATCAACCTTGGAACTACGGCTTTCCGGGACGTGCCAAAAAGAAATCGCCACCACGGCGGCCGCAAGCGGAAGATTCAGAAAGAAAGCCCAGCGCCAAGACCCGTGTTCGATCAGCCATCCACCGAGCACCGGGCCGAAGGCCGTGGTAATCGCAGTAAAGCCTGACCACGTACCAATGGCCTTGCCGCGCGAGTTCTCGTCGAATGACGCGCTGATAATCGCCAAACTGCCGGGAACCAGCAACGCCGCTCCCATTCCTTGGATGCAGCGTGCGATCACGAGCGCGTTGATGCTCGAGGCTAGACCGCACGCCGCTGAAGCTACGGCGAATATTCCCACCCCAACCAGAAACAACAGCCGGCGGCCGAACAAATCGCCGAGCGCACCGCCTACGAGGATCAAAGACGACAAAAGAAGTCCGTAGGATTCGATTACCCATTGAACGTCGACAACGGTCGCGTGGAATGCCGTCTGCAACGCCGGTGTGGCGACATTCACAACTGTACCGTCGATGAACGCCATGCTTGAGCCGAGGATTGTCGCTGCTAGGATCCACGGCGCAGCCGCCGCCGTGCACGGCGCGCCTGCGCTTCCTGACTCAATCAGGGTTGCGTCGCAAGGCGCTTTCATAACGCCCATGTGCGGCTATCTTTCAAGCGCGCTGCGGTACCAAGACAACCACCGTTGCGTCCGATGCCACGATCTTCATTTGGTCTCCCGGCAAAGCTCCGTTTGCCTTCTCCCGCCAATCGCCAAGACCGGCATGGTCAACTTGGTTTTGGAGCCGGGCGGCGAGACGACGGCGAGCGCGCAAGAAAATCTGACCGCGGAGCGCGCGCGGGACCGTGGAATATCGCCAGTCAGATTAAGGCTTCGGCCCCGGCGCGGGGGCGTTTGCGCTTCCATTCGTAGTCTTTGCGCAGGCGCGACTGGTGTTTCTTCACTTGCGCTTCCAATTCGCTGAAGGCCTGCTTGCAACTGGCGCGAACGTTTTCACCAGTTCCGGTGGCGTGCAGCGTTCCCGTTGGCAAAGACAAGTTCAGCGAAAATGAATGTTCCTGATTGTGCGGATTCCTAGAAAAAACTCCATGCAACTGCACCAAGTCCGGATCGTAACTCTTCAAAAGGCGGCTCAGCTTGCTCATGTAGCGCGCTGCTTCCGCCTCCACGGGTTTGTGCGACTCGACGTGCTTGTAGCTGATGGAAAGTCTCATGAACGCACCTGTAGGGGTTTCTGAGGAAGGGTGGCGCGACGCGGATCGAACTCGAGCACCGCATCATGAACAAAGCATACCAGCGCGTGAAGCGCGCGGCAATCACGCCTCGCCGCCGCGATGGACGAGGTCCTCCAATCATTGACACGCTGACCTCCTCCACTCTACGCTGCCCCCGGCGCGTTGTCCGTGCAGCAGACCCATGACGCCCTCTCGATCCAGTCGCGCGCGTTCGATCCATCGCAAGAAGGCCTCTGCCGATCCTGCCTTATCCACATCTCAAATCATTGGCGCTGACTCAATGGCCGTGATCCGCGTCGGCCCGGCCGGATGGTCGTATCCCGACTGGTCCGGCTACGTTTACCCCTCGCGCCGCACCAAGGGTTTTCATGAGGTGGCGTACCTCGCCGGATTTCTCGACACCATTGAGATCAATACATCGTTTTATCAGCCGCTGCGACCGGATCACGCGGCCCAATGGATCGACCGCGTGGCGGCCAATCCGCGCTTCGTCTTCACCGCGAAGTTGTGGCAGAAATTCACGCACGATTCGCCTGCCCCCGCGCCAATAACCACCGCGGAAGGCGAGCGCGCCGTGCGCGCCGGCTTCGACGTTCTGCGCGCCGCAGGAAAGCTGGGCGCCGTCCTCCTGCAATTCCCTTTTTCGTTTCACCGGACACCCGAAACGATGGCCTATCTTTCTTCTCTCCTGAAACGCTTCGCAGACTACCCACTCGTCGTGGAAGTTCGCCACGCCTCGTGGAATGCTCCGGAGACGTTCGAGCTGCTCCACGAGAGCGGCGCCGGCTTCTGCAACATCGATCAACCCATCATTGGCCGCTCGCTGGAGCCCTCCGCCGCTTCCACTTCTCCGGTCGGTTACGTTCGGTTGCACGGCCGCCGCTATGACACTTGGTTCTCCGACGACGCGACGATTCCCACTCACGAGCGGTACAACTACCTCTATTCCACAGAGGAGCTGGCTCCGTGGGCCGCGCGAATCCGCAAAGTTACGGAACAGGTTTCTTCTGTCCCTGGCCCCCACCTTGGCGATGCTACGGCACGGGCCCGCGGCGTTTTTGTGGTCACCAACAACCACTACCAGGGCAAAGCCGTGGTTAATGCTCTGCAACTCATCAGCATCCTGAAAGGCTCGAACGTGAAGGTGCCCGAGCCGCTCCGCCAGCACTACCCCGAATTGGACGCCATTGCCGATGCACCTCCCGAGTCTCCCACCCTGTTTCCGATGGCAGAAACCAGGGAAGCAAAGAAATAAAAAGGAAGGGACAGGCGCGTGAGTTGCGCGCCAGGTTTCCTGGCTTGGGGGAAATAATCCCCCATTTTTTCCGCAAAGAGCGGGAAAGTGTTTGAAAACAAGAGGGTTGTGTTTTCGGCGGACGCAAAAGAGCCGGAAAATGTTTGAAAACAAGAGAGATAGCTGAGAACGCTGCGGGCGATACGGTGCGGGGAAGCAGCGGAGGGGGTGCCCCCCCATGTTTTTTCGTAAGAGCGGATTCTAAAGGACTTACGGGCGCAACTGTCCGTAAGAGCGGAATCTAAAGGAGTTAGCGGAAAAACTGGCGGGGAGGCTCGCAAGTTGGAAGGCTTGCATGTTGGGAGGAGAGCAAGAAGCCGGTCGCGGAGGGCAGAGAAAACCGGAGAAGGAGAGGGGAGAGGGGAGAGGGGAGAGGGGAGAGGGGAGAGGAAGGATCAGCGTCAAACTCATAGGGAATGGTAGCATGGTATTACTCATTGTCAATAGTAATTTACAGTTGATTCGAATGACGAGGGTGCCTGCGAATGAGATTTCGGGAAGTGGAGAGATGCAAAGGAGTTGCTGCGCCGAAGGGGGGTGGAAAAGCTGTGGAAAACGGGACGATCACGACCCGGTAGGAGCGCAGGGTCGCGATACGCCGAATGGACAGACTGCCTTAAGCCGACCTAGTCGTCTGGGCTCGCAGTGCCGCTAACAGAGACAGTCTCCTGCGCGCCGGAACTCTCGGTAACGATCAGCGTGCTGGTGAAGGTGCCATAGGCGATCGGGTTGAAGGTCACCGTGACGGTGCAAGTTGCACCTGCCGATAAGATGGATCCGCACGTGTTCCCCTGCACGAGAGAGGGGTCGCCGCTCATGGCGATTCCGGCGATCCCGACAGAGGCACCGCTGGTATTGGTAACAGCAACAGTCTGGCTGGGGCTATCGCCGATACTGTAGCAGCAGAAATTGAGCGTTGCTGGGGACAAGCTAAGGTGGCGCGGCAGGGTGCCTGTTCCCGCGAGAGTTACGGCTTGCGACGAACCCAAGTTGCCCGAGTCGTCATTGACGGTCAGTAGCCCGGTCGTCGGACCGGCAACCGTAGGTGCAAAGGATACACCGGCTGTACAGCTTGCCCCCGCAAGAAGGGTGTTCGGGCAATTGTTTGTCTCAGTAAATTCGCCACTCGCCGAAATACTGGTAAGGTTCAGCGGGCCGCCCCCGAAGTTGGTGATTGTGACGGGCTGGGAATTTGAGGTTCCGATATCCTGGTTGGCGAAATCCAAGGTGGCTGGTGAAAAGCTGATCGCGGAGGGACGTGGACTCGGCAACGGTACAGGAGTCGCTCCGAAGACGTAGTAGGGACCATAATACTGGGTCAACGCGCTTGATGAGGTGAGAACCCCCACCATGTTGTCCACAATTTGCGCTCCGCCCCCTCCCACAAGGACCATTCCACTCGAATCGACGGCAATACTGTGCGGCGTTGAACTGGCGCCCAGATAGATGGACGTCCAATTGGCTCCCGTCATATCGTCGACGCGAACCACCGCCGGCTGATAATACTCCGCATCGGCAATGTAAATCCTGCCGGCCGCGTCCACGGCAACTCCAATGGGAGATTGCAAGGGATAGATGTAGGAGTTGATCACTGGGGACTGCGTCAACGTAGTCCAATTGGTGCCGTTCATATCGTCCATGCGCACAAGCCGCCCATTTCCGGCGTCCGCCACATAGATCCGTCCGCTCGCGTCAAACGCAACGGGCGCGACGTACTGCGCGAATTGGCCAACCCCGGACCCAATCCCGCTCATGGTTGTCCAGTTCGCGCCGTTCATGTCGTCCATGCGGACTAGCCGGTTGTTGCCTGTGTCCATCACATAGATCCTGCCGGCGGAATCGATGCTAATGCCTGATAGATCCATGAACTGGCCGACATCGGAACCCCACGCGCCGAAGCTCGTCCAGTTCGTGCCATTCATATCGTCGATGCGGACGACGCGGCCGTTATAAGTATCTGCGATGTAAATTCTGCCTGCGGAATCCAGCGCAATGCCGTTGGCGCCGTAAAACTGCCCGACATCACTGCCTTGCGTTCCATACGTGATCAGGTTGGTGCCGTTAAGGTCGTCCGAGCGGAGAATTTGTCCGCTATTGGAGAAGTAGAACGGTGTGTAAGCGGAATTATAGGCTGTTGTTCCCTTGGCCGCAGCGCCGCCAGTTCCAAATCCCTGATGCGTAACGCCGGTGATCGCTTGAGCCGCGCCATTCACCGTCAAAGTTCCGCTGATGTAGCCAGTGAAGCTGTAAGCGCAGCTGTAGCGGCTGCCCCTGCCGCCGCCTGAGCAACTTTCCGCGAATGTGGCGCTAGTAAAGCTCGCGCTTAGGGTCGTGGTCCCGTCATTTGAAACATAGTTGAAGCTGCCGCCAGCGCAATGGCCCGCGGCGGTAGCGGGGCAATTAATGGTCAAAGTGCCAGAGGGAGTGGCAACGCTCGAGTTGATGACAACGCCAGAACTTACCGCTGTTGAGCCACCGGAATTGGAAAAACCACCTTGATCGGCGTACGCCATGGGAGTCAAAAAGGCTAAAAGAGCGAGAACAAGCGTCTTATTCATTTTAGGCACCTTATCCTCTCCATTGGAGAAAGGCGTGGAATGTAAAACCTAGAAAGGGCCCTCTTCCAAGAACTAAAGATCAGCCATCTTGCTCGACCTGAATATCAAGAGTACGAGAATTTTTTCGATATTCGCTAACCTCTGCGCGCCAGATTCTATCACAGCGCCTGTAAGGATAATCACTCGAACCGCTGTCGGTTTGGGGGGTGGAAGAGGGCGAGAGGCGGGAATTCATTTGTATGGCCGTTGGGACGATTTTGGGCGTATCGTACCAAAAACAGACTGCTAGTTTTGTGTGAAAGGGGTGTGCTATGCGAGCTGTCTGGGGAGTGCTATTTCTCTCATTGGTTGTCAATACCAGCATCTGCTCGGCCCAAACGGTAGGGGCCAGCTTACAAGGCACAGTGTACGACCCGTCCGGGGGTTTTGTTCCCGGCGCGGCGATCGAAATCCGCAACGTCGAACAAGGCGCGGTGCGAGCTCTTATTACGGACGACAAGGGCCGCTATCGCGAACCACTGCTGCCTCCCGGAGAGTATGAACTGCGCGTTAAGGTGGCGGGCTTTCAGCCGGTGGTGCTGAAGGGCATTAAGTTGACGATCGGGCAAGATGCGGTGCTGGACGTCAAACTGGAAATTACCGGCGGCGTTGAACGCATAAATGTTAGCGCCGACGAGGCCCCGCCGATCGATCTGGCTTCCGCAGCGCTGAGCGGGACCGTGAACCGCTCGCAGATGAATGATCTGCCGCTCAATGGGCGATCGTTTCAGGAGCTGGCACTTTTGCAGCCAGGTGTGAACGCCGCGGTCGCGGCGGGAAGCGACGCAGTGGGCGGACGTGGAAAGAAAATCACCATTAACGGTGCACGACCGGAGCAGAACAGTTTTCTACTGGACGGCTCGGACATCAACAATGTTTACAACAAAACGCCGGGGTCGGTGGCCGGCGTGCTGCTGGGCGTGGAGACGGTGCAGGAATTCCAGGTGCTGACGAATTCTTATTCGGCGGAGTTCGGCAGATCTTCAGGCGGCATCATCAATGCCATTACGCGGTCGGGAACTAACAAGCTCCATGGGAACTTGTTTGAATATCTTCGCAATTCGGCGCTGGACGCGAAGAACTATTTTGATCCGGCGACAAATCGCATTCCGCCTCTTAAGCGCAATCAATTCGGGGGAACACTGGGCGGGCCGATTTGGCGCGATAAGACATTTTTCTTTGGGGCTTTCGAGGCCATAAAGGAGCGGCTGGGAGTAACGGGCTTGACGAATGTGCTGGACGATAACGCCCGCAATTCGGCTACTGGTGCGGTTAGTTCACTGGTACAGATTCTGTTCCCGCGGGCGAACGGGCGGGTGCTCGGGGGCGGCGTCGCCGAGTATTCATTCACGAGAAGCCAACCCACCGATGAATACTTCGCGCAGGGCCGGATCGATCATCACTTTTCCGAGAAGGACATCTTGTTTGGCCGCTACACCTTCGACAACGGCAACGTCGAGCGGCAGATCAACAATAAGCCGCCGGACGTCTTTTTTAAGGAGCGCTCGCGCAATCAATACGTGACGCTTGAACACGTACACACGTTTTCACAGAGACTGTTGAATACGCTGCGGGTGAGCTTCGCGCGG
>WNFB01011663.1_pt1 | contig 12439 bp, 12 predicted proteins | sample 5400501 | NCBI WGS metagenome assembly WNFB01 (sample SAMN13153341, study PRJNA577476) | soil metagenome | isolation source: 200 cm saprolite under Douglas fir tree site 2 hole 1 | place: USA:California | collected 2015-04-18 | reverse complement strand
CCGCTCCCGGCTGCACACAGATGTAACAGGTTGCCGGAGGTGCGGAAGCGGTGGCGACCTTGCGGCCACGACTCACACTGTTCCTTCCGCCGTGCCCGCGCCCATCAGGGAATGCTAAGAGCTGTGCCGGAAGTCGCTAGCTGTTGAACGAGCTGTTGCAGATCGGCATGCACGACATCGATGCGTTGGCGATCCGTCTTATGAGGCCAATTCATGTGCCCCACGATATTGCGAGGAAGGCGTACCTGCTCGATCCGGGCGATCCACCCATCAATCTCGGGAATCAGTGGTCTAAAGAGGTGGCTGTTGGCGGCGATGATCCGGCTGAGTTCAGATAGCAAAGCATAGTAGATGTCGTGCTTCCCGGGCGTGCTGTGCCACGGCCGGTTCGCGTAGTCGGCCCTTCGACGTTCCACACTGCCGCGGATTCCTGGATCCACAGCCGCGGTCCACCAGTTCGCTCCAAACTGGACCATCAATACTGAGTGGGTCATCACGCGAACGAGATTCTCTATCGCGTACAGCTTCCAATACACCCTCTGACCGACATTCTTCCCAGCCTTGTCAACGCGGCTCGAGTCGAAGGCATAGGTTCGGAAATCTTTCGTAACTGGCAATGGCGGGCTCTACTTCTTCTTGGCCTTCCTCTTGGCCTTCTTCTTCTTGGCCTTCTTCTTCGCCTCGTATAGGGACTGTGCGACAACGGCCGTCGTCGTCTGGAGGAGGTCCGCAATCTCAGTATTGGTGAAACCCGCGAGGCTCAAGTGAAGCACCTTGTCGCGTTGTGACGCTGCCTTTAGCTGCTGGAGCAGCAGTAGGGCAAGGAGCTTCTCGACGCGATCCTCTACCGGCATCTAGCGCGCCTTCTTTCTGCGCAGGTTCGCCGTGAGCGTCCTAACCGTTCCCGCGGAGGTGTTGAGGACCTCTGCGATGGTCTGATTGTCCATGCCTGCAAGTTTGAGGAGCCTCGCACCATCCGTGATGCTCTTGCTACTGGCGGCCTGGATCGCCTCCACCTTCAGGATCTGTGTGAGGAGATCGATTACTTTCTCATCTGTCTTCATCAGTCATCCTCACTTGGCAGCGTTCTATTCGCTTCGCCTGGCGGGCTTCACGTGCCTTACGATCGCGCTCACCCGGTTGATGTCGCAGCCAACGATCTTGCGAATGTTCTGCTGCGGTACTCCCGCGATTCCCAGTTGGGTGATGAGGATATCCTTCAGCACCTCAACGGTAGTGTCCATCTTCCGCTGGCGCTTCTGCGATCTCCCCATCGATCACTCCTCCAAAGGTCAGTCAGCGGGCGGCTGCCCACTCGAGCTTCATAGTTCTGTATAGCACGAGGACGAGCCCAGGCCGAGATCCGGAGGAGGTGCACCGCGTGCTGAAGGTAAGGTTAGGTACCAGGCGAAGACCGGTCTGCTCGTCCGCGCCTAGATGTGAGCTCTCAACAGATCGTCCTGTCCGACGAGTCTGCTGATCGGTGGCTGGCCGCCGAGCGCGCGGTGTCGGCGATGCCAATTGTAGTAGTGCAACCACCGCTCGAGGGCAGCGGTGCGGTGCAAGGAGCTGGGGAAGGCAGGCCCATACGCCCACTCGCGCAGCATGGTGCGGATGAACCGTTCGGCCTTGCCATTGGTCCGCGGCGTATATGGCCGCGTGCGGCGGTGCAGGAGACGCCGGGCCCGGCAGGCCGCGGCGAAGATGCGGGAGCGGTATCCCGTCCCGTTGTCTGTGAGGACGCGCTGCACGCGCACGCCCCGGCGGCGAAACCAAGCGACGGCGCGGCGCACGAAGGCGGCGACCGTCGGCCCGGTCTCGTCCGCCAGCACCTCCGCGTACGCCACGCGCGAGCAGTCGTCCACGCAGACGTGGACGAACTCCCAGCCGATGCCGCGAGCTTGGCCGCGCCGATCCCCGGTGATGCGGTGGCCGATGTGGCCAATGCGGCCGAGCTTCTTGATGTCCAGGTGCAGGAGCTGGCCGGGCCGCGCCCATTCGTAGCGGACGATCACGGGGCGTCGGGCCAACGCCTCCAGCCGCGTCAAGCCGAGCTGCGCCAGGGTGCGGGCCACGGTGGCGCGGCTCACCTGGACGATCTCCGCGATCTGGGCGCCGGGCCAGCCGAGCTGCCGCAGCCGCTGGATCTCGACCATGGCCGCTGCCGAAATGGCGCGGGGCGACTGGTGGGGCCGACACGAGCGATCCTCCAGGCTGCCATCGGCCGCCCGCCGGACCCATTTCCGGGCCGTCCGATCGCAGATGCTGAACGCGCGGGCGACGGCGGCCACCGTTTCGCCTCCGTGAACGCGGTGAGCAATCCGGGCTCGACTGTGCGGCGTGGTCCGGGCATTCTTATGGACGTTCATCTGGGGCGCCTCCTTTGCGTTGATGGTCGTTTGGCGACAACCACCTTCGCAGAGACGTCCCGGATGGACAATCTCCTGAGAGCTCACATCTAGCCGCCGCGCCGGAGCAGCACGAAACCGCCCGCGCGCGCGACCGGGCGGTGGGCGGGCAGCGACGCCCTGGCGACCACCGCGTCGCGCTCGAGGACGTACGCGCTCAGCTCACCAAGCACCGGGAAGATGTAGACCTCGCGCCGCGTCGCGAGGTGGGGCACGAGGCGCTCGTTCGTGCTCACGGCCGCCTCGGGGGGGATCCGCCGGAGCAGCCTGCGGAGCTCCCGCTGCTCCGCGCTCGGCATCCAGCGAGGCACGGCCAGGTCGTTCACCGTCCGCGCCGTGAGCGCGACGGCGGCCAGGAACGCGAACGCGAGCAGGGCCCCCGGCGCGGTGAGCCGTGGTCGCGGCCTCGCGTCGGCCCACGCGCCGAGGCGCCTGTAGCCGTCGACCGCCGCCAGGGCAAGGAACGGGAGGACGAGGGAGACGTACTGCGAGCGATAGTTGACCAGGACCGGGTCGAGGCTCATGAGGTTCAGGGCGAGGCCCGGCAGCGCCGCGGCGAGCGTCCGCGGCGCGAGCAGTGGCAGGAAGGCGAACGGCGCCAGCATCGCGAGCAGATAGACGAGCTTCTTCGCCGTGACCACGACGGCGAGCCAGCGCCAGGGCCGGAACGGCAGCGTCACGAGGATGTCCCCGAGCGAGGCTCCGAGGTGCTGGTAGCGGTTGAGGTGCGGGTACGGGCTCCCGCGGAAGTACGGCATCACCCACGTGACGTCGGCGAAGAGGACGGCGACGGCCAGGACCGCCACGAGCGCGCCCGTCAGGCGGCGCCCCCTGGCGAGTGCCAACCAGACGCCGAAGCCGAGCACCGCGACGGCGCAGTCCTCTCGGCCCGTGAAGATCAGCGCCAGCGCCGCCGCGCACCAGCCGTAGCGCCGCGTGTCGAACGCGAGCGCGGCGCCGATCACGAGCGGGATCGTGAACGCCTGGGGGTGGATGTCGCGCACGTTGACGCCGTGGAGCGAGGGATTGACGAGGTAGAGGAGCGCGAGCCCGGCGGCGAGGCGTCCGCCGTCGGGGCGCGGCGCGAGGCGGCCCGCGGCGTAGCGGTAGAGCGCGACGGCGCCGGCGGCCAGGATCAGCGTCTGCGTGAGCAGGAGCGCCGTCCCGCCGGGCCAGAGCCAGCCGAGGGGCGCCAGGAGGTACAGGACGGGCGAGAAGTGGTCGCCCCACGCGTGCATCGGCGGGAGCGTGACGTACGCGCCATGGCCCCGGGCGATGGACCACACGACCTGGACGTAGTAGCCGAGGTCGAGGGCGTGGGTCTGGAACGTCAGGTGCCGCGTCACGACGATGAACCCCATCACGAGCACGTACACGGCGACGCCGACCCCGACGACGCGCGAGGGCCGCGCCGCCGGCAGCGCGACGGGCGCCGCGAGGAGGCGGAGCGCGACGACGCCGACCAGCGCGACCAGGAAATCCTCGGGACGCGTCAGCGGGATTCCGCGGACGGTGGAGCCCCCGGTCGCGATGACGACCGCGATCAGGCACACGAGCGCCGCCGCGGCCGCGTCGAGCGGACGGGCGAGCGCCTTCACGGAAGCTTGTGGTAGCGGGCGCGGAGGCTGTCGAAGCGGCGCGAGCGCCGCAGGCCGAGCTTGTGGACCGTGTACCAGAAGAGGACCGCGAGGATCCTGAGGCCGTAGACGCTGGACGCGACGAAGCCCGCCGACGACGCCTCCGGGAAGTAGCGCGTCGGCACCGCGATCTCGGCGATCCGGAAGCGCGCCGCCACGACCTGCGCGACGATCTCCTGGTCGAAGACGAAGCCGTCGGAGTTCGCGCCGAAGTTCACCGTCTCCAGCACCTCGCGGCGGAAGGCGCGGTAGCCCGTGTGGTACTCGGAGAGCCGGAGCCCGAACACCCGGTTCTCGAGCCCCGTGAGGAACCGGTTCGCGACGTACTTCCACCACGGCATCCCCTGCGCGAGCGCCGACCCCGTCTTGAGCCGCGAGCCCAGCACCACGTCGGCCTCCCCCCGCCCGCAGGGCCTCCGCGTAGCACGTCTTCTGGTTCGCGCCGTAGCCGTAGTTGCGGTTGTGGACGAAGATCTCCAGCCCGAGCTGGCGCGCCACGTCGAGCGTGGCGTCCGTCGAGCCGTCGTCCACCAGGATCACCAGGTTCACCGTGTCCTTCGGCAGCTCCTCGTACGTCATCCGGAGCGTCCGTCCGGCGTTGTACGCCGGCATCACCACTACGACTTTGGGTTCGGTCTTCATGGCTGCGCTCTGCCGGTCGCAAAGCGGGTGCCAGCGGTGGACCTCCGGGATCTCGCGCACTTCCGTCGAGCCGCGCTTCCAGAAATGGACAAAGTGGGCGCCACGGTGTGCCGAGAATTGTCAGCCGCGCGCGTGGGGCGGATAATGTCGGCGATGCGCGACCTCTTCTATCTCAGCGACGAGCAGCGCCAGGTGCGCGACCTCGTTCGCGCACTCGCGCGGGGGCGGATCGCGCCGCGGGCCGCCGAGGTGGACGAGACGGAAGCGTATCCGGCCGAGCAGCTGCGGCTCCTCGGCGAGCAGGGGCTCATGGGGCTCTACATCCCCGAGGCCTACGGCGGCACGGAGATGGGCGCGCTCGCGTTCGCTCTCGCGGTGGAGGAGATCGCCTGGGCATGCGCGTCCACGGGCGTCCTCTTCCTCGTGCAGTACGCGGGCGGGTTTCCCATCGTCGCCGCGGGGACGGAGGCGCAGAAGCGCCGCTACCTGCCGCGCCTCGCGTCCGGCGAGATCACGGCGGCCTTCTCGCTCTCCGAGGCCGGCTCCGGCTCCGACGCCGCGGCCCTCGCGACGACGGCGGTGCGCACGGGCGACCGCTATCTCCTGAACGGCAGCAAGATGTGGGTGACGAACGGGAGCCGCGCGGGCGTCATCACCCTCTTCGCGACCGTGGACCGCGGCCGCGGCAAGTACGGCGTGACCGCGTTCCTCGTCGAGCCCACGTTCCCCGGCTTCGCCCTCGGCAAGCTCGAGAAGAAGCTCGGGGTGCGCGGCTCGCCGACCGTCGCGCTCCACCTGACCGACTGCGAGGTGCCCGCCGAGAACCGGCTCGGCGAGGAGGGCGACGGCTTCAGGCTGGCGCTCCGCATCCTGGACGGCTCGCGTCCCGCCGTCGGCGCCCAGGCGGTCGGCATCGCCCAGGCCGCGCTCGACGCCGCGGTCGCGTACGCCAAGGAGCGCCGGCAGTTCGACCAGGCGATCGCGGCGTTCCAGGGGATCCAGTTCATGCTCGCCGACATGGCGATGCACGTGCACGGCGCCCGGCTCATGGTCCACCACGCGGCGGCGCTCCTGGACCGGGGCGCCCCGCGCACGGCGCTCGAGTCGTCGCTGGCCAAGTGCTTCGCGGGCGACGCCGCGATGAGGGTCGCGACCGACGCGGTGCAGGTCTTCGGGGGCTACGGCTACACGCGCGAGTACCCGGTCGAGCGCTTCATGCGCGACGCGAAGATCACGCAGATCTACGAGGGCACCAACCAGATCCAGCGTGTCGTCGTCGCCCGCGAGCTCCTCCGCGGGTAGCCGGGCGTTTCGGTCATTGACGACGCCCCGCCCGAGTGATAGGTGTCTAGACATCCTGACAGCGGGAGGCCCGTCGACGTGAACTATCGTCCAGGGATTCCGCGGTACCTCCAGATCGCCGACGCCGTCCGTCACGACCTGCGCGGCGAGGGCGAGCGCATCCCGTCCGAGCATGCGCTCTGCAAGCAGTTCAAGGTGAGCCGGCCGACCGTCCGCCAGGCGCTCGACGTCTTGGTGGAGGAGGGGCTCCTCTACCGGCACGCGGGGCGCGGGACCTTCTCGACGCCGTCGGGCGCCTCCGACCGCAAGCTCCGGGTGATCGGCTCGGTCGGCGACATGATCGCGCTGGGCGACGAGTCGTGGTTCAAGCTGATCGCGCGCGAGATCGTGCCCGTGCCGGCCAACATCGCGCAGGCGCTCAAGCTGCCGCCCCGCTCGTCGGTCTACCGCATCAGCGGCGTCCGTCACGCGGACGTCGGACCCTTCCAGCACGTGACCGCGTACATGCCGCTGACGATCGGCACGGCCCTCTCCGACGAGGACCTCTCCAAGACGTCCCTGATCGGCGCGATCGAGCGCGTGCTCGGCGTGCCGATCAAGTCCATGGAGCAGGTCGTGGACGCGGTGCTGGCGCCGCGCCAGATCGCCGAGCTCCTGCAGCTCCGGCCGCGCTCGCCGCTGCTCCTCTTCGAACGCACCTACTTCGCCGCCGGCGGCGAGCCCGTCGAGTACGCGATCACGTACCAGACCGGGCGGCGCTACCCCTATCGCCTGGTCCTCTCGCGCGCCGAGCGGCGGAGCTGACGCATGGCGTACCGGATCGGGTTCGACGTCGGCGGGACGTTCACCGACTTCGTCCTCCAGTCCCCGTCCGGGGAGCTCCTCACCGCGAAGCGGCTGACGACCTACCCGGACCCGTCGGAGGCGTGCCTGGCGGGCCTCGACGGGCTGGTCGCGCAGGGCGGCGTGACCTGGCGCGACGTCGCCCAGGCGGTGCACGGCACGACCCTCGGCTCGAACGTCGTCATCGAGCGCAAGGCGAGGGGCGTCGGGCTCCTCACCACGCGCGGCTTCCGCGACGTGCTCACCATCGGGCGCGAGAAGCGCTACCAGGTCTACGACCTCCAGATCGAGAAGCCGGCGCCGCTGATCCCGCGCCGCCTCATCGGCGAGGTCACGGAGCGGATCCTGGCGGACGGGAGCGTGCGGACGCCGCTCGACGAGGCCGACGCGCGCCGCGCGATCCGGGAGCTCGCGGCCCGCGGCGTGCGGACCCTGGCGATCTGCCTGCTGCACGCGTACCTGAACCCGGCGCACGAGAAGCGGCTCGCCCGGCTCGTCGCCGAGGAGGCGCCGGACGTCGCGGTCACGCTCTCGCACGAGGTCTCGCCGACCTTCCGCGAGTACGAGCGCACCTCGACGACGGTCGTGAACGCCTACGTCATGACGGCGGTCCGCGAGTACCTCCGGGCGCTGGCCGCCGCCATGCGCGAGCGCGGCTACGGCGGCCGGCTCTTCGTCATGCAGTCCTCGGGCGGCGTCGCGACGGCGGAGGCGATGCAGCGCTACCCGGTGCGGATGATCGAGTCGGGCCCCGCCGCGGGCGCCCTGATGGCGGCGGTCTACGGCGAGCTCACCGGCCACCGCGACCTGATCGCCTTCGACATGGGCGGGACGACGGCCAAGCTCGCGCTGATCGAGAAGGGCCGGCCGTACACGACGACGGCGTTCGAGCTCCACCGCGTGAACAACGCGCCGGGCAGCGGGCTGCCGATGAACATCCAGGCGCTCGACCTCGTCGAGATCGGGGCGGGCGGCGGCTCGATCGCGCGGGCCAGGCTCGGCGTGATCGCCGTCGGGCCGGAGAGCGCCTCGTCCACGCCCGGCCCGGTGTGCTACGGCCGCGGCGGTGCGGAGCCGACGGTGACCGACGCCGACGTCGTCCTCGGCTACATCAACCCCGACTACTTCGCCGGCGGCTCGCTCAAGCTCCGCGCGGACGCCGCGGCGCGGGCGATCGAGGAGAAGCTCGCGCGCCCCCTCGGCCTGCCGCTCGCGGAGGCCGCGTGGGGCGTCCACGCGATCGTCAACACCAACATGGAGCTCGCGACCCGCGTCGTCTCCATCGAGCGCGGCCGCGACCCGCGCGCGCTGACGTTCGTCGCCTTCGGCGGCTCCGGCCCCGTGCACGGCTGCCGTCTCGCGCAGGCGCTCGGCGTCCCCCGCGTGATCCTGCCCGCGGCGGCCGGCGTCACCGCCGCGATCGGGCTCCTCGCCGCGGAGGTCAGGTTCGACGTCGCGCGGACGTACGTGCGCCGGATCGACGCCGCGGACCCGGCGCGGCTCACGGCGATGTACGACGAGATGGCGGCGCAGGCGCTCGAGGTCGTCCGCGAGTCGGCGGTGGCCGGCGACGTCACGCTGGCGCGCGCGGCCGACGCGCGCTACGTCGGCCAGGGCTACGAGCTGACGGTGCCCGTGCCCGCGGGCGCGCTCGACGCCGCGGCGCTCGCCCGCGTCCGCGCGGCGTTCGACGAGGTCTACGCCGCGCGCTACGGCTACGCGAACCCCGCCGAGCCCGTCGAGGTCGTCACCTGGAAGCTCTCCGCGGTCGGCGGCTCGCCGCGCATCGCGCTCGCCAAGGCCGCCGCGCGCGGCGGCGACGGCGCGCCGAAGGGGACGCGGCGCGCGTACTTCCCGGAGGCGCGCGGCTACGTGGACACGCCGGTGTACGACCGCTACGCGCTGGCGGCCGGCGCCCGCGTCGAGGGGCCGGCGATCGTCGAGGAGCGCGAGTCCACGACGGTGCTCCCGCCCGGCGCGGCGGCGACCGTGGACGAGTACGCGAGCCTCGTGGCGGAGCTCGAATGAGCGCGCTGGACCCGATCACCCTCGGCGTGATCTGGGGCGCGCTCCAGTCGATCGCCGTCGAGATCGGCACGACCGTCCACCGGACGGCGTACTCGGAGCAGGCGCGCGAGGGCCAGGACTTCTCCGTCGCGGTGTTCGACCCGCGGGGCCGCATGGTGGCCCAGGGGCCCTACTCGCCGGGCCACATGGGCGCGATGTCGTTCGCCGTGAAAAACGCGCTCGCGGCCCATCCGGTCGAGACGCTGCGCCCGGGCGACGCGATCCTCCTGAACGACCCGCTGCTCGGCTCGGGCCACCTCCCGGACTTCTTCGTCACGCAGCCCGCGTTCCACGCGGGCGCGCTCGTCGGCTTCGCCGTGAACATCCTCCACCACACGGACGTCGGGGGCCAGCGGCCCGGCAGCCAGGGCGTGGAGGGCGTCTTCGACTACTTCCAGGAGGGGCTCCGCATTCCGCCGACCAAGGTCTGGCGCGAGTACCAGGAGGACCCCGGCGTCGTCGCCATCATCGCGGCCAACACGCGCACCCCCGAGAAGGTCCTCGGCGACCTGCGGGCGCAGCGGAGCGCGCTCAGAGTCGGCGAGCTCAGGCTCCAGGAGCTCGCGGCGCGCTACGGCCGCGACACGCTCGCCCGCGCGATGGACGAGGTCATCGAGCGGACGGAGACGAACATGCGCGCGGCGATCCGCGCGTTTCCCGACGGCGCGTACGCCTTCGAGGACTTCATGGACGACTGCGGGCCGGGGACCGCGCCGCTCCGCGTCGCCGTCACCGTGACGGTCGCCGGCGACTCGATGGTCGTCGACTTCGAGGGCTCGAGCCCGCAGACCGCGTCGGGCATGAACTCCTACATCAACTACACGCGCTCCTACTCGTACGCGGCGGTGAAGTGCCTCGCCGACCCGTTCGGCCCGATGAACGAGGGCGCGCTCCGGCCGATCACGGTGCGGGCGCCCGAGGGCTCGTTCCTGAACCCGCGGCCGCCGGCCGGCGGGGGACCGCGCGCGATCATCTGCTACCGGACGTTCGAGTCGGTCATCGGCGCCCTCGCCAAGGCCGTGCCCGACCGCGTCGCGGCGGCCGCCTCACACATGGCGAACCCGACCTTCGGGGGCTGGGACCGCGCGCGGAAGCGCCGGTTCGTCGCCTACGAGCTGGTGCTCTCGGGCACCGGCGCGCGCGCGACGAAGGACGGATGCGAGGCGATGTCGTGGGCGTTCAACGCCTCGAACATCCCGGTGGAGGCGCAGGAGGCGAACCAGCCGATCGTCGTCGAGCGCTTCGAGCTGATCCGCGACTCGGCGGGCGCGGGACGGTTCCGCGGCGGCTGCGGGATCCGGCGCGACATGCGCTTCCTCGCCGACGAGGGAAAGCTCACGAACCTCTCGGACCGCCAGAAGTTTCCGCCGTACGGCCTCTTCGGCGGCGAGCCGGGCCGGCTCGGCCGCACCGTGCTGAACCCCGGGCCCGGCGAGCAGGTCGTCCACGGCAAGGCCTCGCGCGAGTTCGCCTACGCCGACGTCCTCTCCTTCCAGCAGTCGGGCGCTGGCGGGTACGGCGACCCGCTCGAGCGCGAGCCCCGCCGCGTGCTCGAGGACGTGCTCGACGACTACGTGTCGGTCGGGGCCGCGCGGCGCGAGTACGGTGTCGTGATCGCGGGCTCCGGGATCGACCTCCGGGTGGACGAGACGGCCACACGCGAGCTCCGGAAGAAGGTGCGGGCATGATCCGCTTCACCGCGGAGCAAGAAGACTTCCGCAGGGCCGTCGCGCGGTTCGTCGACGCCGAGGTGGCGCCGGCGGCCGAGGCGCTCGACGAGCGGGCGGAGTTCCCGGCGAAGCTCTTCAGGCGCTTGGGCGAGCTCGGCTACCTCGGCCTCCGCTACCCGGAGGCCTACGGCGGCGCCGACGCCGACATGGTGACCTACTGCCTCTTCGCCGAGGAGCTGGCGCGCGGCTCGCTCTCGGTGGCCGCGGCCGCCGCCATGCAGTCGCTCATGGGCACGCACTTCATCTACAAGTACGGCTCGGAGGCGCTCCGCCGGAAGTACCTGGTGCCCGCGCTGCGCGGCGAGCTGGTCGCGACGTTCGCGCTCACGGAGCCGAACGCGGGCTCCGACGTCGCGAACATCACCACGCGCGCCGAGCGCCGCGGCGACCGCTGGGTCCTGCGCGGCGGCAAGACCTGGGTGACCAACGCGCCGGTCGCCGACGTCCTCACGGTGGCCGCGAAGACCTCGGCCGAGCGCGGGATGAAGAACATCGCGCTCTTCCTCCTGGACCGCGCGACGATGCGCGGGATCGCGCTCGGCAAGAAGATCGAGAAGATGTCGGTGCGCGCCTCGGAGACGGGGGAGATCCTGCTCGAGGACGTCGAGGTGCCGGCCGAGCACCTGCTCGGCGGCGAGGGCGGCGGCGTCGAGAAGATCGGCGGCATCCTGTCGGAGATCCGCGTGATGACCGCCGCCATCTCCGTCGGCCTCGCGCGCGCCGCGTACGGGGCGGCGCTCGCCTACGCCCGCGAGCGCCAGGCGTTCGGGAAGCCGATCGTCGAGCACCAGGCGATCGCCTTCAAGCTCGCCGACATGCTCACCGAGCTTCACGCGGCGACGCTCCTGACCTACCAGGCCGCGGCGCGGCTCGATGCGGGGCTCCCGCTCACGCGCGAGGCCGCGATGGCGAAGCTCGTCGCCTCGGAGATGGCCGTGAGGGTCACCGACGAGGCGGCGCGGATCTTCGCCTCGTACGGCCTCGCCATGGAGTACCCGGTGCAGCGCTACTTCCGCGACGCGCGCTTCCTCCTGCCGGGCGGTGGGACCTCGGAGATCCTGCGCCTGGTGATCGGCCGCGACCTCGACTGGGACCGGGGCCAGGCGTTCGCATGAGCGGCGAGGTGCCGCCGCGCGGGCGCTGGTGGGAGGACTTCACGGTCGGGGAGGCGCTCGTGACGGGGCGGCGCACCGTGGAGGCCGGCGACGTCTCGCGCTTCGCCGGCCTCACGGGCGACTTCAACCCGCTGCACACCGACGCGGAGTTCGCGAAGACGACGCCGTTCGGCGCGCGTGTCGCGCACGGGATCCTGACGCTCGCGGTGTCGAACGGCCAGCAGAACCTCGCGGGCTGGTTCGAGGGCACGACGCTCGCGCTCCTGGGCCTCGACCGGCTCCGCTTCACCGCGCCCGTGAAGTTCGGCGACACCGTGCACACCGAGATGACGGTGAAGGAGCGTCGTGAGGCGCAGAAGCCCGACCGCGGTGTCGTGATCTTCGACGTGACCGTGAAGAACCAGCGCGGCGAGGCGGTGTGCACCTACGAGGAGAGCGTCCTCATGCGGAGGCGGCGATGAGGCGAGTGGCGCTGGTCGGCGCGGGGGTCTCGAAGTTCGGCGTGCGCAAGGCGAGCTACCGCGACCTCATCTGGGAGGCCGGCAAGGCGTGCTTCGACTCCGTGCCCGCCGTGAAGCCGAAGGACGTGGAGGGGCTGGTCGTCGGCTCCGTCATGCCGGAGCGCACGGCCTTTCAGTCGCACATCTCCTCGATGGCCGCGGAGGCGCTCGGGATCAGGCCAAGCGCGCTCAGCG